>Ga0164308_10000981_pt1 | contig 15382 bp, 16 predicted proteins | sample Whisoiple_246_MG_FD_109983 | JGI IMG/M metagenome (GOLD analysis project Ga0164308, IMG submission 109983) | Soil microbial communities amended with fresh organic matter from upstate New York, USA - Whitman soil sample_246_MG | ecosystem: Environmental > Terrestrial > Soil > Unclassified >...
GCGCATCAGCAAAAGATACTTTGCGAACACAGTGTCCCACGCGCGCAGCGTGCCCTGCGCACCAGCAAGGATAGTTTGCGAACACGGGCTCCGCGCGCGCAGCGTGCCCCTGCGCACCAGCAAAGATACTTTGCGAACACAGTGTCCCACGCGCGCAGCGTGCCCCTGCGCCCGCAAAGATGCTTTGCGAACACAGGATCCGACGCGCGCAGACGAGGCGCTACGCCCGCAAAGATGCTTTGCGAACACAGTACGTTTCGAGCTCGTGAGTGAATGCGGTCTGCGTTCCCAGCGAAAGTTCGCAACGCGGGCAGGATTCGGGTTTGGTTAGCGGGCGCGGAGCGGACTCTCGCGGCGCGTAGCCCATTGCTCGACTTGGTCCGTGCGGACGCGGTGACTCGATCGGACCGCGGGCTACGCGACGACACGCGCGCGCCTCGCCCGCTTACCCAAAAATCAAAACCGCAGCGTGCCACCGTCGCGGACCGTCCGCTCCTGTTTGGGCGAGGAGGGCGTCCACGACGGTGTTGAGCACTTCTACGGTGGCAAAGCTCGGCGCTTTGCGCTCAGGCTCAGCCCGAGATGCGCTTCACGAGGTCGATGACCTTGTTCGAGTAGCCCCACTCGTTGTCGTACCAGGCAACGACTTTGACGAAGGTCTTGTCGAGCGCGATGCCCGCTTCGGCGTCGAACACGGAGGTGTTGACCTCACCCACGAAGTCGGTCGAAACGACTTTTTCGTCGGTGTAGCCGAGCACGCCCTTCATCTTGCCTTCGGAGGCGGCCTTCATGGCCTTGCAGATGTCGTCGTAGCTGGCTTCTTTGTTGAGCTCGACGGTGAGGTCGACCACGGACACGTCCGAGGTCGGCACGCGGAAGGCCATGCCGGTGAGCTTACCGTTGAGCTCCGGAATCACCTTGCCCACGGCCTTGGCCGCGCCGGTCGACGACGGGATGATGTTCTCGAGGATGCCGCGGCCACCGCGCCAATCCTTCTTCGAGGGACCGTCGACCGTCTTCTGCGTGGCGGTCGTGGCGTGCACGGTGGTCATCAAGCCGCGCTTGATGCCCCAGTTGTCGTTCAACACCTTGGCCACGGGCGCGAGACAGTTGGTGGTGCAGGAAGCGTTCGAGACGATCGCCTGGCCAGCGTAGCTGTCGTCGTTCACGCCGATCACGAACATCGGTGTGTCGTCTTTGCTCGGAGCCGAGAACACGACCTTCTTCGCGCCAGCGGCCAAGTGCTTCTCGCCGCCCGGCTTGTCGAGGAAGATACCGGTGGATTCGACGACGGTGGCAGCGCCCACGGCGCCCCAGTTGAGCTTCGACGGATCGGTCTCAGCGGTGCAGCGGATCGCCTTGCCGTTGACGACGAGCTTGCCGTCCGAAACTTCGACACTGCCCTTGAAGCGGCCGTGCACCGAGTCGTACTTCAACATGTATGCGAGGTACTCGACCTCGAGCAAATCGTTGATCGCGACGATCTCGACATCGCCACGGCCAATGGCAGCGCGAAAAACCATGCGACCGATGCGGCCGAAGCCATTGATACCGACCTTGATCATATCTTCCGTTCCTTTTCTAGACGCCCTCAGGGAGGCTCGCGAGACGCGCATCCGTAGCACTACTGAGGCCGCGCGCCCACTTCTGCCACGCTCTCCGAGTCCGCTTCCTGAAATGGAACGACCGAAACCGCGCCGCGTTGCTTCGACCGCGTTTCGGCGCGCCTCGAAGCACATGGCGCATTGCGCCGAAATCGGCCAAAAACCGCCAAAACCCTGATTTTTACTGTTGACGGAACTGGGTCAAATGCGATCAGCCGAGCGCGGCCCGGCGTCGAGCGAGCGCCGCTCGCGGCTCAGTGCGCAGCGCGTTGCGCAGCACCGGCGCGGACGAACACGATCGCTTTTTGCAGATCTTCGATCTGCTCGCGACTCCGCTTGACGGCTTGCGCGTATTCTTCACCGTCCCCCGCGCGCGCGAGGAACTCCGAGTATTCTCGGATCGCGCGTTCGGCATTTTCGATGAACACGCGGTCGCTCTCGCTCTCCTCGTGGTACTCGAGCGGCGACTTCGCGGGTGCGCGGTGCTCGTCCCCGCGCTGAGCGACCGCTTCACGGGACTGGACGGGTGCGACCGGCCGCTCCACCCCGTTGGGTGTCACCGCAACGCGGGCCCCAACGCCCTGCGCCCCGCTGGAACACGCCGCCAAGCCGAAGAATCCCCAGCACCCGAGCAAGTACGTCCGTTTGTTCATCTGGTTCCCGTGCGCTGTCTGACCCGACTTCACGAGCCCGCCTTGGGTCGAATCACAGGCCACGTCACATTCACTCATTGAAGTGCCGAAGCGCACGCTGGCCACGGCGAGGCAAATTGGGCTCGGACAAAACCGCCAAAGGCTTGTCGTCTGTCCATCCGGCCACGCGAAAATTGCGGCTGAGTCGACAGCCCCAGCTCTGGCACGCCAACTGCTTCTAGCGCGCGCATGCGCAATCCTCTCCTCCTGACCTCTGCCATCACGTGTCTCGCCCTGTCCGCCTGCGGCGGCAGCAATGAATCCGCTAAGAGCGCGAACGACAGCGCTGATCGCGCCAACGACGCCGCCGAAAAAGCGGAAGACCGAGCGGACAAGGCCGAAGACCGAGCCAATGACGCCGCCAGCGACGCGAACAAAGCCGAAAAAGAGAACGAAGCAAAGTAGCCGGTCCTGGCGCCGCGAGCCCTGGCTCCGTAAAATGCGACAGCTTTGCGGCGCCTCGGTCTCGGCACCTTCAGCTAACGATGGCTCGGACGCGCCCGCTGGCTTGCCGCATAAGCGGCGCGCCGGAGGGCGTGCACGAAGCCACTGGGGACGATCCCGCGCGCGTTTTGAAAGGGTGAGAAGCGCAGGGCCTCTTGATCGAGTTCTACGGCCGTGAGCAACGAGACCGTAGCCAGGGTTCTCCAACGCAGCTCGAAAGTACGTCGACTTTGGAGGCGAAAGGCGCCCGAGTCCCGGTTTACGGCGTCAAACAGCGCTCGATCGCGTGGTAAGTGCGTAGCTCGCGCATCTGCTTGCCGCGAGTCGCGTGCCACAGGAGACAAGCGAAACTTGACGTGTCGCGAGTGCCCCACGTCGAACGGACTCACCGCCCAATAGTGATTGCCCAGGTAGTCATGCGCGTTGGTCGTGAACGGCGCGAGCCACATGGTGAACGGGCTGCGAATGGTCGCAAACAACAGATCTTGATCGTCCGGGGCGCGGTCCGGCGAAACAGACTCGGTCTGCCGCAGCCGCAACGCGATCCCGAGCACCTCGCAATGCTCGAAGCCGCCTCGCCACAGCGCGCCGGAAAAACGCGCGAGTGCAGGCCCGCGTAGTCTCTCGGCGAGCTCCCTCCAAGGCCCCTCAAGGCTCGGCTCGACCTCGATTTTAGCGCGATAGGTTCGGCCAACCGGGTGAAACATCCTCGCGCGCCGCGCGTGGCTGATCCAAGCAATCGCCGGAGCGATCAAATTGCCGACCCAAAGTCCCGCGGTCTCTCGCAGTGATACTGCCTTTACGGTGCTCACGCTCATTCCGTGCTGGATCGGAGCAAAGGGCGTGCCTGCGCGCCGTCAAACAAGCGTTGCGAACCCATTGCGATAGGCTTGGAATATGACCTCGGCGGGATCGCTCAGTTGATCGAGTCCCTTCGGGGTGGACGCCCAACGAGCAAGGGTCGAGGTGACGCGACCCGAGCCCGAGAGCAGCGGCCGCAACAACGTACTCGTCGTGGCTGGGCTGCAGAATCGAGCGAGCGACTCCGGCCGAACTGCAGCATGACGACTGCGTCATGATGTATCCTCTGCGATCATGAGCAGCAGCGACGGACTAAAAGCGAGCCAAACTAGACTGTGGAAGTTGGTCGAAGAACGTTGTCGTCCGGGTGCCGACGTCAGCGCCATCGATCAGCGGATCTGGGATTTGTTCGGCGAAGATTGGGCGATCATGTTCACCGATCTGTCCGGCTTCTCGCGCCGCACCTCCGAGTTCGGCATCGTGCATTTTTTGCAAATCATCCATGAGCAACGCAAATTGCTGCTGCCGATCGTCGAATCGTTCGACGGCCTCTTGCTCAAGGAGGAAGGCGACAGCTTCATGATCATGTTCCGCCGCGTCGATCGCGCCGTCGACTGCGCGATCGAGATGCAACACGCCTGCCGCAACGTGAACGAGCGCCGCAAACCCGAAGAGCAAATTCTGCTCTGCCTCGGCATCGGCTATGGCCGCGTGCTGCGCATCGGCGACGAAGACGTGTGGGGCCGTGAGGTCAACAACGCGAGCAAGCTGGGCGAAGACACGGCGAAGCCGTACGAGATCTTGCTCACGGGCGCCGCGAAGACTGCCCTGGGTGAGCGACCCGAGTTCACGTACGAGGACATCGGCGCGGGCTCATTTGGGGGAGAGCCGAATTATCGAATGGGCTACAAGTAGCGCTGCACGCGGCTCTAACACTGCCCCGCGACGCACCCGCTCGGCTCCCTCGACGTTTGGCGAGTGCAGGGCTTCCGTGAACCTGAGTCGGCGAGTTGATTCGTTGCTTCGAGCTCTACGAGCGTCGTCCGTAGTGCCTCTCGCGGCTTTTACTTCGGGTTCGTCAAATGCTCGAGCAAGGCATACACAAAAACGGAGCGGGCTCTGGCACCCGTTCGTTGGTGGCTTTCGCGAACATGCTCGCTTCCGAGGGCTCATCGAATAGGTGAACGTCGTTGATCCTGTCGGCCCAGCTCGAGCGCCATTCGTCGTGTTCGGTTCCGACAAACCCACAATTTCCCCGGCAATCGCGTAGGTCCGGACCAGGACGGTCGTGGGCGAGTGAGAGCGAGCCTCAGCGCCCTCGCTCGCTGGGACTCGAAGACCATTCGAATCGGCGGGTTGATTGGGTCAGCGGGCAAAGCGCGCGAAGTTCGTCGCAAAGCTCGAGTCTGCGACTTGGCGCATCGTGCATCGTCATTCGAACGGGCAAGGTTCGTGCTCTTTCGCGCCGTCCAACCTCACGAGTGAGAAGAACTCCGAGAACTCGACCGGCGCGACGTCCCAGGGCGCGACGTCGACGAGCAGCCGCTCGTCTGACTCGCGCACACGAACGTAGAGTCCCGAAGCATCGGCGGGATGCTGCAAGTCTTCATGCCAGGTGCCCTCGGCGTTCAGCCCGCCGGGGACCTCAACCGTGCGACTCATGCAGATGTCGTTGACTGGCCCCGCCCCACCGCGCCAGCGAATGTGTCCCTCACACATCCAGACTTCGCCAACGGCGGGATACGGGCGAGAATCAACCACGATCCAGCGACCGTCGAGCCTTCCGAGGTCGGACTGCTCACAGTGTGCAGACGCCTCGGAGAGCCGCTCTTCATACTCGCGTCGAGTCAGCGCGACCGGCGGCGGCCACGGCGCGGGAGTGACCGCGGTCGTGCGTTCGACGAGCTCGGTGCGCTCAGAAGACACCACTCGGAGTGCAACGCTGGGCGTCGCCTGGCAGCCAACGAGAGCCGTTAGGACCCAAACCGAGACAACGAGAAATCCGATGTGCATCCGTATGGGCATGCGTCGGAAGTACCCCGCCCATTGTTTCGGCTCTGTTCGGGCTACCGCTCAGCCCGCGACTCTCAGCGCGCGCAAGCCATCGATACATGCCCGAAACCGAGGCCTAAGGCGCCCCTTGCCAACGCCCGTCGGCGGTCGCTCAAATCCGCCTCAACCACGGGCACTTTTCGACGAGCTCCCCCTCTCGTTTCTTGTCGCAGTGCACCCCGACCACGACTCCGCTCGCTTTCAGATCGCGACAGACCTGCACGGTCTCGTAGTTCGCGTCTTCCTTGGGATCGAGCTTCACCGCGCAGGGACCCAGCTTCACGAGATCGCCACGATAGTTCTCTCGTTCTCGATCGTATTTGAAGTCGATCGAGGCCGGCACCTTGTCGCCCACTTTCAGCCCAGCTGCGCACTCGGCCAAGGCCTTGTCGCCGCGCACGACTCGCTTTACCTCCCCAGGACACTCGACGAAACGCATTTCGAACTCGATCAGGGAGGGCGCGGCCTTGCCGTGCTGACCGCCCATGGTGCGCGTCGAGAGTATTTCGACGTGGGTGTCGTACTGCTGTGCCTTGGCGTGACAGCCAGAGACCAGCACCAGGAGCAACCCGCACAGCGAACCAACGAACGACCTTTTCTCACACATTCTCATCTTGCTCCAGCGTGTCGTCATCGAGCGTCTTTCTCGTTCCACCCTCAAATCAGGCACGCCGCAGCCATCACGATCACCGTCAGCACGGGGACGACGATGCGCGCCACGACGAACACTTTGTCCTGGTTGTGTTCCTCGACCAAAAACATCCACCAAGTCGATAACATGCCCAACGCGAGCGACACATAGACGCCGAGCATCAGCTTGTCGGCGCGTGTCAGGTAGCTCGTCGCGGGGAGCTCTTGCATCAGCGCGAAGTGAAACAGCACTGCGGCAGCCAACATGGGCGCGCCCGCGTTGGAGCGAACCTCCATTTCGCCCGGCGGTACCCACATGCCGAGCAAGGAGATGAGCACGATCACGAATGCGGGTACGAACACCGTGAACGCCGCGCTCGTCGCGTAGCGTTCGAGCGAGATCGTGAAGGCGTAACGACCGTAGATCAGATCGTCGTTCTCGAAGCGATCGGGATACGACTGACTCGTCGAGCGAGCCTCCAAGTAGGCGACCTGCCAACCGAGCGCACGAAAGCCACGCGCGAGTTGCGTGCGCTCCTTGTCGACGCTGAAGCGTAATTGATCAATCCCGCGGAAATCATCCTCGATCATGATCTTGAGTTCCTGCGAATCGAACGGATACTTGCGCAGGTTGGGTGGCGATTTGAAGTCCCCCACGAGCCGGTACAGCTTGAACGTCGGCTTGTCCGCCATTTGCTCGTTGGTATCGACCTTCCCGTTCGGAAACGAGAGTCGGATCGACGGCATGGGCGTTTCGCTAGTCAGGCTCAAGAAGAAATCGGCATTGTAGCGGCCGGTCTTGATGTCGTAGTCGTCGATGCTATTCAGCAAGATCCCGACTTTGATCTTGACCGGTTGCGCCACGCCGGGTGCGGCGAACGGACTCTTGTACAGGGTCGCACCGGGATGAGTCGGCACACCACCGTTGGGCGCAACCGCGAGATCGATGGGATCGACCGGAGCGCCCGCATCGGCATTGTCGGCGGGCTTTGCGACGCTGGGCGGAGCTTCGACCGGGGCGGCGCTCGCAACTAGCTGGGCGTTCGACGCGGGGAGCGCGCTCGGGGCCGGAACTATCGCCTTTGCGGCGCTAGCGGGGCGAGTCGCGGGCGCGGCCAATGCCTCCGCTTCACCTGGGGAGCGCCAAAACCTGGCGTACAGCACCACGGCAAAGGCAACGACCAGCGCTGCGAGCTGAAATGACAACGAACGAGCAGACGGACGTCGAACCATACCCTCCGGCAGCCTAGCCCGGAACAACGCGGCTTCGCTACTCCCATGAGTCCCGCTCTCAGATCAGACAAGCTGCGGCCATTACACCCGCGGTCAAAACTGGAACAGCAGTGCGCGCAATGACGAACAATCGGTGCATGTGCTTTTCGTCGATCAGGAACATCCACCAAGTGGAAACCATACCGAGCAGAAGCGAGACATACACGCCGAGCATCAGCTTGTCCGCTCGAGTCAGATAACTCGTTCCCGGAAGCTCCTGCATCAGCGCGAAATGAAATAGCACGGCCGCCGCGAGCATCGGCGCGCCTGCGTTGGAGCGCACTTCCATTTCGCTCGGCGGCACCCACATCCCGAGCAACGAGATGAGCACGATCACGAATGCAGGCACGAACACGGTGAACGCCGCGCTGGTTGCATAACGCTCCAACGCCAGGCTGAACGTGTACCGGCCGTAGATCAAATCGTCGTTCTCGAAGCGGTCGGGATAGGACTGGCTCGTCGAGCGCGCCTCGACCGAGTCGACTTGCCAGCCGAGCGCACGAAAGCCACGGGCCAATTGCGTGCGCTCCTTGTCGACGACCAAGCGAACCTGATCGATGCCGCGGAAGTCGTCCTCGATCATGATTTTGAGGTTCTGAGTATCGAACGGATACTTGCGCAGATCGGGCACAGACTTGAACTCACCGGTCAGTCGATAAAGCTTGAAGGTCGGCTTGTCCGCGATCAGCTCCTTGCCCTCGACGTTGCCGTTCGGAAACGACAGCCGCACCGTGGGTATCGGCAGGTCACTGGTCATGCTGAGGAAGAAGTCGGCGAAGAACCTGCCGGTTTTGAGATCGTAGTCGTCGACGCTGTTCAACAGTAAGCCGACCTTCACGCGCACCGGGTCGACACCTGCGGCCTCGGCAAACGGGCTGCGATAACCACCGGGATTCGGCTGGATCGGCACGCCGCCGTCGGGAGCCACCGCGCGCTCGATAGGCTCTTGCGGCGCCAGCACCGAACTCGGCGCCGCAGGCGCCGCCAGCGCGGCTGCATGCGGGGAGCCCACTTTCAGAACGGTGAGTAACGCCGCAATCAGCGCCGACACGATCGCAAACGCTTGGAGCGCCAGCGTGCGGCGAGCCGAACGAGGAGTCATCACGTCTACGATATCGCGTGCCGATCGGCGAATCAGCAAATTCGCAGGCTCACCATGTTACCGAAAGTGTCACTCACGTGCATGCAAACCGCTCGGCCCGGTTGATTGCGGGGATCGGGCAGGCGCGTCCAATTTCGACAAATTTAGAAATAACGGCTTGCGTCCTTGCTTCGATAAAGTTAGAAATAATGAATGAGCTCCAAGCTCGATCGGCACGCGGAACAGCTCAGCGCCCTGGGACACCCAGTTCGTCTGAAGATCCTGCGCTTCGTGGTGCAAGCCGGACCCGAAGGCTCGTCTGCCGGTGACATTCAGACACACGTCGATCTGCCTGCGTCGACCCTGAGCCATCACTTGAAGCGCTTGAGTGACGCGGGCGTGCTGTCGAGCCGCTCCGAGGGCACGTTTCTGTTCTACACGGCGGACTACAGCGCCCTTCGCAGCCTCACGGATTACCTTTGGGAAGATTGCTGCAAGCGCGGTGGGAAAGCGTCCTGCTGCTGATCTTTTTTCGCTCTGATATTTCGAATATTATGGAAGGAGACGCAAGATGAATATCGTCAAACCGCATGTCTCGCTCAACGTCTCGAACATCGACGCCTCGGTGGCGTTCTACGAAAAAGCGTTCGGCGTCAAGGCCACCAAGCGGCGTCCCGGCTACGCGAAGTTCGACCTAGCTGCGCCATCGCTCAATCTCACGATGCAGGAGGGCCCGCGGACGGGCGTGAACGCCAGCCACTTTGGCATTCAAGTGGCTGCAACGGAAGACGTGGCCATCGCTTGGACTCGGTTCAAGGATGCTGGGCTAGCAACCTTCACCGAGGAGAACACGACCTGCTGCTACGCGCTTCAGGACAAGGTGTGGATAGAAGATCCGGATGGCAACATGTGGGAGGTGTTCGTGGTGAAGGGCGACGCCGACGCCATGCACGACAATCCCGCTAAAGCCGCGACGGCGTGTTGCGCGCCGACGAGCCTACAAACGGCGGCCGCGCCGGTACAAATCGGCAAGAAGAGCGGATGCTGCTGAAGAAGGCTGCTGCGGAGGGCATCGGAACCGCGCTGCTACTCGCCACTGTGGTCGGCTCGGGAATCATGGGCGAACACCTGGCGGGCGGAAATGTCGCGATCGCGCTGCTCGCAAACACGATTGCAACTGGCGCGGGGCTCGTGGCGCTCATCCTTACCTTCGGCCCGATTTCCGGGGCGCATTTCAATCCCGCGGTCACGCTGGCTGACGCGAGCCAAGGTGGCCTGCCGTGGCGCGAGGTGCCCGTTTACATGGCCGCTCAGGTTGCAGGCGCACTGTTCGGCGTTGCGGTCGCGCACATCATGTTCAAGGAACCTGCGCTGTTCTTTGCCTCGCAGCACGAGCGATCCGGCGTCGCTCAGCTGGTGAGTGAATTCGTCGCTACCTTTGGCTTGCTCTCCGTGATCTGGGGTTGCGTTCGGAGCCGTCCGAGCGTCGTCCCTTTCGCAGTCGGTGCGTACATCACCGCTGCCTATTGGTTTACTGCGTCCACGTCGTTCGCCAACCCGGCGGTGACGCTGGCTCGCACCGCGAGCGATACGTTTGCCGGCATTCGGCCCGCCGATGCGCCTGGCTTCATCGTCGCGCAGCTCGCCGGTGCCGCGACGGCAACGGCACTTTTCCGCTGGTTGGTCCCAAATTCGACGACTGCACCCGTCATCGAAAACACTGCGTCACCCGAGGAGCTCTCATGAATACCGTCATCTTTGCCTGCATTCACAACGCTGGACGGTCGCAAATGGCCGCCGCTTGGTTCAATGCCCTCGCCGATACGAACCAGGCCCACGCAATCTCGGCCGGCACGAATCCCGGAACCCGAGTTCACCCGGAGGTGCTCGAGGCGATGCGTGAGGTCGGCATCGATCTCTCGCATCAGACGCCACAGAAGCTCACCGATGAGCTAGCTCGCCAATCGCAAATGCTGATCACGATGGGCTGCGGTGAACAGTGTCCAGTGGTCCCGGGCTTGAAGCGTGACGATTGGCCGCTGGAAGATCCGAAGGGCAAGCCGGTCGAGCGCGTGCGAGAGATTCGTGATGAAGTACGGCAGCGCGTGAAATCGTTGGTCGAGAGTCAGGGTTGGGCCCGACGCTGAAGGCGAGGCTGCCGGTCTCTTGAGCGTCGAAAAAGTCTGCGTCCTTTTGCCGATCTCAGCCCGAAGGGCTGACTCAGAAAGAAGCCGCTGAAATGCTCGGTATCTCCCTTTCGGGGATGAAGTCACGAGTGCAACGCGGCCGCGAAAAGATCCGCCACATGTTCGAGGAGTGCTGTCAGATCTCGGTCGATTGCCGCGGTCGCGTGATCGAATGCGAGCCGCGCGACCTCGAAGAAGTGCCACGGGATTGTCGGGATGCCGCCACATCGTGGGCGACACGCGAGCGGCATTCCTGAGCCAACCGGCGCGCCACGCCCCTACTTCAGGAGTCCACCCGCCGTGCACACGTAGTTATTGGCGGTCGACGATGGCTCGCAGCTCGCGCTCATCGCGGGAGCGCAGAAGACGTCGCAAATCGGGCCGGTGTGTGCGCAGCCGGCTTTTTGATACGCCTGGTACGCTTTATTCGCGGCGTCTGCGGCTTCACTCTTGGTGTTGATCAGCACGGGGCAGCCGCAGCCGCCGACCGGCTCGGCCGCAGAGCTTGCGCTACATTGATCCGTCGAGCCTTTGTCGCAGACGCGCGCCTTTTCTACGGCTGCTTGGTATTGCTCCCCGAGTGTCGTGCAGTCAGCGCTCGAGGCTCCGCCGCTGCCCGGGCCCCAACCGCCGTTGCCCCAGCCGCCGTTGCCCCAGCCGCCACGCCCTGCGGTCCAGCCACCGCCGCCGCTCGTTGCACCCGCGGTCCCGGTTACGGCACCGCCCGCGCCTCCAGCGGGAGCTGCCCCGGCAGAGGTATTCCCGCCGACCTCTGGCTCGCCCGCATCACCGACGCTGCTGCTCCCGGCGGAGCTGGTGAAGCCACCACTTGCTTCACCGGCAGCACCACCGACAGTGCCGTCGTTCTCGTGTGCTGTAAATCGAGCACCGCAGGCGACCGCCGTCACGGCAATCGCAGGCGCTAGGAATGAGTGCAGTTTGAACATCGTGGCCTCTCGAAGATTCGAGCCAAAGCAGGAATTTGCTCTAAACTTCGGTAACCTGACCCGCCCACGCGCAGTCAGCAACCCGCCGCGAAATCGCGGTCGTGCCGGAAAAGGTGTTCATCGCACCTTGTCGGCATGGGCTTTTCGCACCGTAGTATGACCCAACCGACTTTACCTAACCGTCTCGGCCCCTTCGCGTTTCACTTCTATCGCCAATTTCCGTGGGGCGGGCTCGGCTTGATTGCGTTCCCCGTACTGAGTCGTGGCGCGTTTGCGTCCATCTCCTACGCGACCAAGCACCTGACCGACACCGTCTTGGGCATGCAGCACCCGGCGACAGAAGCTGGCAAGCTGCTGGTCCCGTTCGCCGGCTTCGCGGCCCTCGTGGTCTCGCGCTTCGCGATCGATGGCTGCGCTTGGTTCTGCTCGTACAACACGCGCTCGCCCATGCTCTTGCGCATCAAGCAAGAGGTCTTTGGTTACACGCAGCGGTTGTCCAGCTCGTACTTCGAAAACTCACTGTCGGGAAAGATTGCGCACCGGGCGATCATGTTGCCCGACCAAGTGCTGCAACTGTTCGACATGGTGGTGTTCGATTTCCTGCCGAGCGCCGCGTTCTTTGCGTTCGTAGCCGCGTTCTTCTTCATCGCGAGCCCCAAGTTTTGCGCCGCGGCGGCGCTGGCCGTCTGCACGTATTTCGCGGTCAGTTTGCTGGTCGGGCGCGAATGCACCCGACGCGCGATTGCGAGCAATGACGCCAAGGCGGCAGTCACGGGACGGATGGTCGACGTGCTCACCAACATCCGCAACGTGTTCTTCTTCGCGAACCAAAGGCTCGAAGACGAGCAGCTCGAGCAGTACACCGGCGAAGAGTGCAGGCGGCGGCGCGCCTCGTATCGCGCCGTCGTTCGCTTGCGCTGCTTTCAGTACGTGATGGACATCACGATGTGGCTCGTGTTCGTCGGCGGCGCACTCGACGCTTGGGTGCACGGCATGATCGGCGCCGGCGATTTCGTGATGATCACGGCGCTCACGAGTTCACTGCTGCAGACGGCCTACAATCTCGGCCAAAGAATTCCCGAGTTCTACGACCTCGTCGGCTCAGCGCGCGAGAGTATCGATACGCTGATCGTGCCGGCTACCGTCACCGACGCGCCAGGTGCACCCGCGTTGACCGTAGGTTCGGGCGGCATTCATTTCGATCGCGTCGCTTTCGGCTACGCGGCGACGAAAGCGGACCAAGGTCGTGAAACGCGGCACGTGGTCGAAGATTTCGAGCTAGTCATTCCTGCGGCGCAGCGCATCGGCCTCGTTGGACCGAGCGGCGCCGGAAAGACGACCTTGATGGGCCTGCTCCTGCGTATGCACGACGTCGTCGAGGGTGCCATCCGCATCGATGGCCAAGACATCCGCGAAGTCACGCAGGAAAGTTTGCGCCACGCGATCGCCATCATCCCCCAAGACACGTCGCTATTTCATCGCAACTTGTTGGAAAACATTCGCTACGGTCGACCTGACGCTACGGATGACGAAGTCGAACAGGCGGCGCGCCGCGCGCACGCCCACGAGTTCATCATCGAGCAGACGCACGGCTACAAGACCATGGTCGGCGAGCGCGGCGTGAAGCTCTCGGGCGGCCAGCGCCAACGCATCGCGATTGCCCGCGCAATCCTGAAGAATGCTCCCATTCTGCTGCTGGACGAGGCGACCAGCGCGCTCGACAGCCACAGCGAACAACTCATTCAAAGCGCAATGCGCGAAGCCATGGCGGGCAAGACCGTGATCGCGATCGCCCACCGCCTCAGCACCGTCATGGACATGGATCGCCTGGTCGTGCTCGACCGCGGGAAGATCGTCGCCGACGGGTCGCACACGGAGCTCTTGAATCAGGGAGGACTGTATGCGGAGCTGTGGCAAAAGCAGTCTGGCGGTTTCAATCCGCTCGCGCGCCGCCGTGGATCGGTGACCGACGAGGCCGCGGAACTCGTCGCGCTCGACGAACCAGCGGCCAGCCCGAGCGAACGAGCGCCGGAACCAGCCGCTGCCAATGCCAATCCGGAGGTTTGACGTCGCATCGCGCCGTCAGTTCGGTGATCGCGGGTGCGTCCACGCCGTCACAGGTCAAGGCGAACGCCGTGGCTGCGAATTGGGAGCTGAGCGCCGATGAGCTTTCGGCGGTTGATGCGATCGCGCAAAGTGAGTGTGTCAGCGCGAAGCTGAACGCTTTTCTTCCGTCAGAAGGCCGGTACGGTGAACGACGCAGTCGGTCGACCGAAGAGGTAGCCCTGCATTAGGTCGAGCCCCTCGTCGATCAACGTCTCGCACTCTTCGGCGCGTTCGACGCCCTCGCAAATGACACGCATGCCCAGATCTCGCGAGCACACGCGCCCGATCCCGCGGATCAGCGCGCGCTTCCGCGACGAGCGATCCACGTCACGAATCAAACTCATGTCGAGCTTGACGAAGTCCGGCTCGAGCCGCGAAACGCTCGACAGGCCCGCATAGCCTGCACCCAAATCGTCCAAAGCAATGCGGTAGCCAAGGGAACGCAACTTGGAGAGCTTGGTCGCGAGCCCGGGAACCTCGTCCAGCGAGGCGCGTTCGGTGATCTCGAGCACGACCCGATCCGCAATGGCCGAAAGGGGGCTATCCGCGGCGTATAGCTGGTTGTCGTTGAGTTCCAGTGGATGAAGGTTGATGAAGATGAGGCCCGGGGGAGCTCCGGTGAATGCTTCGGCCACGCGCGCACGCATGACACGCCCGAGTTCATCGAGACGGCCTAGCCGAGTTGCTGCATCGAGTAAGTCGGGAGCTTTCGCCAGTGAAGGTTCACTCGAGCGCAGCAGGGCCTCGTATCCGAACAATGCTCGCGACGGCATCGTCACGATGGGTTGGAATGCAGGCCACGCTCCCGCACAAGCAGCATGGAAACGCACCTCTAGCGACGCACGATCACCGAGCTGCAGACCCGAAAGCTCTGGAAGCGTCGCGACCTCGCGACGAAGCAACGCCAATTTGTGCAAGTCCGCGGCGCGCCAGACCGCCTCCGTGAGTCGATCGAGCCCGACCGGCTTTCGCAGATAGGAAGTAGCGCCATAATCGACCGCTTGAATCGCTGTGTCGAGCGAGGGAGAGCCCGTCATGAGTACGACTGGCAGGTCCAAATCGCGCTCGCGCACCAAGCGGAGCAGGTCCATCCCGCTCATCGATGGCATTCCGATATCACTGACGATCACGTCGACCGGGCCGAGAGCCAGCAAGGACAGCGCTTCTGGCGCGCTGGTCGCAGTGACGACGTGCAGCCCCGAACGGCGCAATGCGCGCGCGTAGTCGCGGCAGATGTCCAAGTCGTCATCGACGAGCAGTACTCGAGAGTGCTCCTCGCTCGGCGGCGTGTCCTTCTGCTCAGGCAGTGGAATCACCTCGCGCATCGCTGGGACTCTTTGCGCGAAGAACGAAGGCCCGCTCGAACTCGAGGATAGATTTTCGAATCCCAGCCCGCGGTTCGTCGTTTTGTCGCTTCACCCGCGCTCTTCCACTCACCCAAAATTTGGCTCCTGTGAAGGGAGCGCAGCCGCCCCTGCGACTCGAGACGCTCGGAAAAATTCTATCCCCCGTTTCACAACACCGCAATGGCTCTCGCGCTCGGTGCACTATTGCGATTTGCCACACC
>Ga0164308_10000983_pt1 | contig 15373 bp, 9 predicted proteins | sample Whisoiple_246_MG_FD_109983 | JGI IMG/M metagenome (GOLD analysis project Ga0164308, IMG submission 109983) | Soil microbial communities amended with fresh organic matter from upstate New York, USA - Whitman soil sample_246_MG | ecosystem: Environmental > Terrestrial > Soil > Unclassified >...
CCCCTACCCCGGGCGGTGGTGCACGGACCGTCTGAACTGCAAGGATGTGGCTATGGACAAGCAGCAGGAATTCGTCCTCAGGACGCTTGAGGAGCGCGACATCCGCTTCGTACGGCTGTGGTTCACCGACGTTCTCGGTTACCTCAAGTCCGTCGCCGTGGCCCCCGCAGAGCTGGAGCAGGCGTTCGACGAGGGCATCGGCTTCGACGGCTCGGCGATCGAGGGCTTCGCCCGTGTATACGAATCGGACATGATCGCGAAGCCGGACCCCGGCACGTTCCAGATTCTTCCGTGGCGTGCGGAGGCCCCGGGGACGGCACGGATGTTCTGCGACATCCTGATGCCGGACGGTTCGCCCTCCTTCGCCGACCCGCGGTTCGTCCTCAAGCGCATCCTGGCGAAGACCTCCGACCTCGGCTTCACCTTCTACACGCACCCCGAGATCGAGTTCTTCCTGCTGAAGAACAAGCCGGTCGACGGCAGCCGCCCCACCCCGGCCGACAGCTCCGGCTACTTCGACCACACCCCGCAGAACGTCGGCATGGACTTCCGCCGCCAGGCGATCACCATGCTCGAATCGATGGGCATCTCGGTCGAGTTCAGTCACCACGAGGGCGCCCCCGGCCAGCAGGAGATCGACCTGCGCTACGCGGACGCGCTCTCCACGGCCGACAACATCATGACGTTCCGCCTCGTCATGAAGCAGGTCGCGCTGGAGCAGGGGGTGCAGGCCACCTTCATGCCGAAGCCGTTCTCGGAGTACCCGGGATCGGGCATGCACACCCACCTCTCCCTCTTCGAGGGCGACCGCAACGCCTTCTACGAGTCGGGCGCCGAGTACCAGCTCTCCAAGGTCGGCCGCTCCTTCATCGCGGGGCTGCTCAAGCACGCCGCGGAGATCTCCGCCGTGACCAACCAGTGGGTCAACTCGTACAAGCGCATCTGGGGCGGCTCCAGCCGCTCCGCGGGCGCCGGCGGCGAGGCCCCCTCGTACATCTGCTGGGGCCACAACAACCGCTCGGCCCTGATCCGCGTCCCGATGTACAAGCCCGGCAAGACCGGCTCGGCCCGCGTCGAGGTCCGCTCCATCGACTCCGGCGCCAACCCCTACCTGACGTACGCGGTACTGCTCGCCGCCGGTCTCAAGGGCATCGAGGAGGGCTACGAACTCCCGGCCGGAGCCGACGACGACGTCTGGGCCCTCTCCGACTCGGAGCGCCGCGCGATGGGTATCGAGCCGCTTCCGCAGAACCTGGGCGAGGCGATCTCGCTGATGGAGAAGAGCGAACTGGTCGCCGAGACGCTGGGCGAGCACGTCTTCGACTTCTTCCTGCGCAACAAGAAGCAGGAGTGGGAGGAGTACCGCAGCGAGGTCACGGCCTTCGAGCTGAAGAACCTGCTGCCGGTGCTGTAACGGCACGTCCGGTGGAGGGCCCGCGGCCACCGGCCGCGGGCCCTCCTGCCGTCCGGGCCGTCCCCGGGCCGTCCGGCGCGGGGCGGGTCCGGTACACGGCGTACCGTTCGTCGCCGTATCGGGGCCGGCACCCGGCCCGTCCGTCAGTCGCCCTGGGCCGTCCGGGTGACGTCCGGGGTGGCGTCGGGGGCGGCCGGCTGCGCCGGGTGCACCTCCGGCTGCGGGGTCCGGCGCGTGCCGATGGCCGGGGCCAGGAAGACCGCCACGGCGACGAAGGCGAGGACGAGGATCATGGCGGAGCGCAGCCCGTAGTGGTCGCCCAGGAAGCCGAGCCCGGGGGGCCCGACGAGGAACGCGATGTAGCCGATCATCGCCACCAGGCTGACGCGGGCGGCCGAGTCGGGACCCGAGTCGCCGGCCGCCGACAGGGCCACGGGGAAGCCGAGCGACGCACCCAGGCCCCAGAACAGCACCGCGGCGCCCGCGAACACGGGCGAGTCGGCGAAGATGACGAGCGCGAGTCCGAGGGCGGCGGACAGGGCGCTGGCCCGCACCACGGGCACGCGGCCGAAGCGGTCGATGAAGAAGGCGCCGCAGAAGCGGCCGATCGTCATGGCGGCGGCGAAGCCCGCGTAGACGGCCGATCCGAGGGCGGGGTCCACGCCGTGGCCGTCGACCATGAGCAGGGGGAGCCAGTCGTTGGCGGCGCCCTCCGCCAGGGCCATGGCGAGGATGATGCCGCCGATCAGCAGCAGCTGCTTGTCCTTCCACACCGCGCTCCGCGCCGGTGCGGTGCCGCCGTCGGCCGGCCGGAGCCCCTTGGTCCTGCCGACCGCGGGAGGGATGGCGCGGAAGGCGTAGAGGAACATCCCGGCCGTGATCAGGGCCGTCGCCGCGAGGTGCCACTGCACCGGGAACTCGGTCGCGGTGAACAGGATGCCGACGGCGGCCCCCACCACCGTGCCGAGGCTGAAGAAGCCGTGCAGGGTGGGCAGTACGGTCCTGCCGATGAGCTGCTCGACCTCGGCCCCGTCGATGTTGACCGCGACCTCTCCACCGCCCATCCCGGCGCCGAAGAGGAACAGCCCCGCCGTGACGGTGGGGGCGGACTGCATCTGTGCCCCGAAGCCGATGACCACCATGCTGACGATGACCAGCGCCACCCCCAGGCCCATGACCGGCCTGGTGCCGAACCGTGCGACCAGAGCCCCTGAGACCAGGATGCCGAGCATCGAGCCGACGGAGAGGCCGAACAGGACGAGTCCCATCTGGGCCGTGGAAGCGCCCAGTTGATCCCTGATGTCGGGGGTCCGCGTCACCCACGAGGAGATCGACAGGCCGGGGATGAGGAAGAAGAGGAACAACGCCGTCCTGCGGCGACGGGTGGACAGGTCCATCAGGCACGTCTTTCACGAGAATGCGACGGGGCGGACGTCACCCCGGGGCTCAGCATGTACGAACGTACACTCATGGGTCGGGCAGCGGAAGTGCGTATCGCGGGACGTGGAACGGAGCAGGGCCGCCTGCCTCCGACACCGCCTGTGCCGTCCCGGCGGACCGTGCTCGCGCGTTCCGGTGCCGCCCAGCGGTCCGTGAAGGACGCGGCCGTCCGGGCCGGTTGACCGTGATGGCAGGCACACCCCGAGGTCGCCGGCGGATACCGTGGAGCAACCGTTGGAGGGGGATGGCATGACCGTGTTGCTCGCGCAGATCAGTGATCTGCATCTGGACGGCAGCGAGAGGGCGACCCGGCGCGCCGAGCGCGTCATGGACCACCTGCGGGCCCTGCCCCGCCCCGTCGACGCCGTGCTGGTCACCGGGGACATCGCGGACCACGGGGCGGAGGCGGAGTACGAGGAGGCGAGGCGGATCCTGGCCGCGCCGTTCCCGGTCCTGCCCTGCCCCGGGAACCACGACGCCCGGCCCGCCTACCGGACGGCGCTGCTGGGGGAGGAGCCCGGAACCGGACCGGTCAACCGGGTGCACCACATCGCGGGGGTCGCGATCCTGATGTGCGACTCCACCGTTCCGGGGCGTGACGAGGGCCGCCTCGACGAGGAGACCCTCGCCTGGATCGACACCACCCTCACGGAACTCCCCGGCGGCACACGGTCCCTGATCGCCTTTCACCAGCCGCCCGTCGAGCTCCACCACCCGCTGCCGGACTCCTGCATGCTGGAGCGTCCCGGCGATCTGGCGGCCCTGCTCGACGCGCATCCGGAGGTCGCCGCCGTCCTCACGGGACACGCCCACACCGCGGCGGCCTCCGCCTTCGCCAGACGCCCCCTGATCGTGGGGCCGGCGGTCACCTGGACGCTGCGGATGCCCTGGGAGGGCGACCACGCGGCCGACCGTGACCAGCCTCCCGGCCTCGCCTTCCACGTGCTGGACGACGACGGGCGGCTGACCACCCACTACCGGGTCGTGGTCTGAGGTCCGGGGCGAGGGGAAGCGGTCGTGCGCCGTCTCGGCCGGTGTCGGCGCGGACGGTCTCGGGTAGTGTGACCCCTCCCGAGACCGGGACCGACCCAGGAGGTGAGACCCATTACCGCTTCAGCAGGCTGGGCGCTCACCCCTCGCCGTCGTAGGGCCGACCGGGCCTGAGCGATCGCGGAGCGCCCATCGGTACTCCCGAAAGGCTCCGCACCGTGCAGGACTTCGCCCCACCGCTCACCTTCGCCACCCTCGTCACCGCCCTCCGGGCCGCCGGCTGCGTCTTCGCCGAGGACGAGGCGGAACTCCTCCTCTCGACAGCGGCCGACCCCGCCGCACTCGCGGCCATGCTGGAACGCCGGGTGGCCGGACACCCCCTCGAACACGTCCTCGGCTGGGCCGAGTTCTGCGGACTGCGGATCGCCGTGGACCCGGGGGTCTTCGTGCCCCGGCGGCGTACGGAGTTCCTCGTGCGGCAGGCCGCCGCGCTCGCCCCCGACCGGGCGGTCGTGGTCGACCTCTGTTGCGGTACCGGGGCGCTCGGCCGTGCGCTCGCCTCGACGCTGCGGGACGTGGAACTGCACGCCGCCGACGTGGAGCCCGCGGCCGTGCGCTGCGCCCGGCGCAACGTCGGCGCGCTCGGGACCGTCCACGAGGGCGACCTCTTCACGCCGCTGCCCCGCGCCCTGCGGGGACGGGTCGACGTCCTGCTCGCCAACGTGCCGTACGTGCCGACCGGCGACGTGGGGCTGCTGCCCGCCGAGGCGCGCGTCCACGAGCCGCTCGTCGCGCTCGACGGAGGGGGCGACGGCCTCGACGTGATGCGCCGCGTCGTCGCCGAGGCGGCGGACTGGCTGGCCCCCGGCGGCAGCCTGCTGGTCGAGACGAGCGAGCGGCAGGCGCCGGCGGCCGAGGAGACGGTGCGCGGCGGCGGACTGGCCGCGCGCGTCGTGGTCTCCGAGGAGCTGTACGCCACCGTCGTCATCGGCACCAGACCCCGGTAGGCGAGGAGACGGCCGGGCGGAACCCGGGCGGGTATGGCGGTGTGCGTGGCCTTTGCACCGGTCGCGGCCCCGCGGTCGGGCCACGCCGCCGCTCCGTATTCACCTGCGCGGGGCTAGGCTCGTAGGGCGGATATGTGAGCGGCGGGCAGGAGACACGGGATGACGACGGTGCCGGGACGCAGAAGCAGTACGTTCACCCGCTTGCTGCGGCACGGTTTCACCGATCCCTCGGCCGCCGAAAGGCTGCTGGACCTGCCCGAGCTCTCCTCCGTGCGCGCCGATCCCGTGCTCTTCGACGCCCTCGGCGCGACGGCCGACCCCGATCTGGCCCTGCACGGCCTGGTGCGGCTGGTCGAGGCCGAGGAGCCCGACGAGCGGCAGATCCTGCTGGACACCCTCGTCACCGCGAAGCCGCTGCGGGACCGGCTGCTCGGGGCCCTCGGTGCCTCCGAGGCGCTCGGGGACCATCTGGCACGGCATCCGCGCGACTGGCAGGTGCTGGTCACCTACGAGGCCACCGATCTGCACCCCGGGGTCCGCGAGTTCGAGCAGATGCTCTGCGACGTCGTCGACCCGGACTCGCTGAGGGTCGCCTACCGCAGGTCCCTGCTGTCGATAGCGGCCCGTGACGTCTGCGGGACGACGGACGTCGCCGAGGTCGCCGCCGAGCTCGCCGACCTCGCGACGGCCACCCTGCGCGCGGCGCTCGCCATCGCCCGCGCCGACGCGCCCTCCGACGCCGCCCAGTGCCGCATCGCCGTCATCGCGATGGGCAAGTGCGGGGGACACGAGCTGAACTACGTCTCCGACGTCGACGTGATCTTCGTCGGCGAACCGGTCGACGGCGCGGAGGAGAGCGGCGCACTGCAGGCCGCCACCCGGCTGGTCGCCCACATGATGAGGATCTGCTCCGACACCACCGTCGAGGGCACCATCTGGCCCGTCGACGCCAACCTCCGCCCCGAGGGCCGCAACGGACCCCTGGTACGGACCGTCTCCTCGCACCTCGCCTACTACCAGCGCTGGGCCAAGACCTGGGAGTTCCAGGCCCTTCTCAAGGCCCGGCCCGTCGCGGGCGACCCGGAGCTGGGGGCGCAGTACCTCGAAGCCGTCTCCCCGCTGGTGTGGCAGGCCGCCGACCGGGAGAACTTCGTCGGCGACGTGCAGAAGATGCGCCGCCGCGTCGTCGACAACATCCCCGTCGACCGCGTCGACCGCGAGCTCAAGCTCGGCCCCGGAGGGCTCCGGGACGTCGAGTTCGCCGTCCAGCTGCTCCAGCTCGTCCACGGGCGCGGCGACAGCACCCTGCGCGTCGGCTCCACCCTGGAGGCCCTGGGGGCGCTCGCCGACGGCGGATACGTCGGGCGGGCGGACGCCGCCCAGCTCGACGAGGCCTACCGCTTCCTGCGGGCGATGGAGCACCGCATCCAGCTCTACCGGCTCCGCCGCACCCACATGGTCCCCGAGGACGAGGCCGACCTGCGCAGGCTCGGGCGGTCCCTCGGGCTGCGCACGGACCCGGTGGCCGAACTCAACCGGGCGTGGCGTCGGCACGCCTCCGTCGTGCGGCGGCTGCACGAGAAGCTCTTCTACCGGCCGCTCCTGGACGCCGTGGCCCAGCTCGCCCCCGGCGAGCGCAGGCTCAGCGCCAAGGCCGCCGGCGTCCGGCTGGAGGCCCTCGGCTACGCCGACCCCGCCGCCGCGCTGCGGCACCTGGAAGCCCTGTCCTCGGGGGTCTCCCGCAAGGCCGCGATCCAGCGGACGCTGCTGCCGGTGCTGCTCGGCTGGTTCGCGGACTCCGCCGATCCGGACGCCGGTCTCCTGGGCTTCCGCCAGGTGTCCGACGCGCTCGGCAAGACCCCCTGGTACCTCCGCCTCCTGCGCGACGAGGGCGCCGCCGCCGAGAACCTCGCCCGGGTCCTGTCCGCCGGGCGGCTCGCCCCGGACCTGCTCATGCGCGCCCCGGAGGCCGTCGCCATCCTCGGTGACCCCGAAGGGCTGAAACCGCGCAGCCGCGACCACCTGGAGCAGGAGGTGCTGGCCGCGGTCGGCCGCGCCCCCGGTGCCGAGGCGGCCGTCGCGGTGGCCCGCGGGGTGCGCCGGCGGGAGCTGTTCCGGACGACGGCGGCCGACATCATCGGCTCGTACGGCACCGAGGACAACCCGGCCGAGACCGACCCGGGTGCCCTGGTCGACCGGGTCGGGTCCGCGGTCACCGATCTGAACGCCGCCACGCTCTCCGGGGCGCTGCGCGCCGCGGTCCGCGAGCGGTGGGGCTCCACCCTGCCGACCCGGTTCGCCGTCATCGGCATGGGCCGCTTCGGCGGGCACGAGCTGAGCTACGGATCGGACGCGGACGTCCTGTTCGTCCACCAGCCCCGGGAGGGGGTCGGCGAGGAGGAGGCCAGCCGGGCCGCGAACGCCGTCGTGTCGGAGATGCGCAGACTGCTGGAGCTGCCGACCGCCGATCCGCCGCTGCTCATCGACGCCGACCTGAGGCCGGAGGGCAAGACCGGGCCCCTCGCCCGCACCCTGAAGTCGTACGGGGCCTACTACCGGCGCTGGTCGCTGGTCTGGGAGAGCCAGGCGCTGCTCCGCGCCGAGCCCATGGCCGGTGACAAGGAGCTGGGACGCGCCTTCGTCGAGCTCGTCGACCCGCTGCGCTACCCGGTCGAGGGACCGGGCGACGAGGCGGTCCGGGAGATCCGGCGGCTCAAGGCGAGGATGGAGTCGGAGCGCATGCCGCGCGGCGCCGACCCGACGCTCCACACGAAGCTCGGGCGCGGCGGGCTGAGCGACGTCGAGTGGACGGTGCAGCTCATGCAGATGCGGCACGGCTGGGCGGAACCCGGCCTGCGGACCACGCGGACCCGCGAGGCGCTGGCGGCCGCGTGCGCGGCGGACCTGATCCCGGCGGAGGAGGCCCAGATGCTCGACGAGGCCTGGGTGCTGGCCTCCCGTGTGCGCAACGCGGTGATGCTGGTGCGGGGGCGGCCGGGCGACACGTTCCCCTCGAACCCGCGTGAGCTGACGGCGGTGGGCCGTTACCTCGGGTACGAGGAGGGGCACGTGGGGGACATGCTGGACGACTACCGGCGGATCACCCGGCGGGCACGGGCGGTGGTGGAGGAGCGGTTCTACGGCGCCTCGGGCTGAGGCGCCGGACACGCCGCCACCCCGTTCGACCACCCGGGCGGCGCCTCGGCCGCCCGTCCCGGTCGGCGGGCTTCGTCGACGGTCTCAGTCCGCGACGGTGCCCGGCCCGGCCGCCCGGGAGACCGGCTCGGGCGCTCGCCGGGGTGGCCGGCGCAGAGCGCGCAGACGGCTCCTGCCCGGTCCCTGGATCCGCTTCGGCAGCCGGTGCGGCAGAGCTCCGTACCAGGCGTAGGACATCGCCACGCCGAACGTCAGGCAGGCCATCCCGCCCACCGCGTCCAGCCAGAAGTGGTTCGCGGTCGCCACGATCACCACGAGCGTGGCCACGGGGTACAGCGCCCCCAGGATCCGCGCCCACGGGGCGGAGGCCAGGGCGCAGATGGTCAGCCCGCACCACAGCGACCAGCCGATGTGCATGGACGGCATCGCCGCGTACTGGTTCGACATGTGCTTGAAGTTGCCCGAGGCCATCGAACCCCAGGTCTCGTGCAGCATCACCGTGTCGAAGAAGCCGCCGCCGTTCATCAGCCGGGGCGGCGCCAGCGGGAAGACGTAGTAGCCGAGCAGGGCCACCGCGGTGGTGGCGAAGAGGGCCAGACGGGCTGCCGCGTAACGGCCCGGATGCCGGCGGAACAGCCAGACCAGCACCCCGATCGTCACGACGAAGTGGAGCGTCGCGTAGTAGTAGTTCATCGACACGATCAGCCATGTCACCGAGTTGACGGCGTGGTTGACCGTCTGCTCGAAGGCGAGCCCCATGCTGTGTTCCAGGGACCAGATCCAGTCGGCGTTGCGCAGGGCCGCGGCCTTCTGCTCGGGCACGGCGTTGCGCACCAGCGAGTAGAGCCAGTAACTGACCGCGATCAGCAGGATCTCGAACCAGAGACGCGGGCGGCGCGGGGAACGCAGGGAGCTGAGGGCGAGGCGGGTGCGCATACGGGGAGGGATGATCGCTCTCGTCGAACCGGACGAACCGGATGAACCGGCTGGACCGTGAAAACCGGACGCCGTCGCTCCGTCCGCGACGGGTGACGGGGTGGCCGCCGTGCGGTCTTCCTGTGTGGTCACGTGCGATTCACCCATAGGCGCAGAGTCTGCCAGATACATCCCCCTCCGCCCGATGATCCTCCGGTCGGGTTCCGGTCGCACATCCAGCACTTCACCGGCGGGTGTGCCCCGGGGAGGAAGGGGCCGGACCCGATGCGGTTGAACCGCGTACGACCAGCTCGGGCATGAAGACGAACTCGCTGTGCGGAGCCGGGGTGCCGCCGATCTCCTCCAGCAGGGTGCGCACCGCGGCCTGGCCCATCGCGGTCACCGGTTGCCGGATCGTGGTGAGCGGCGGATCGGTGAACGCTATGAGGGGCGAGTCGTCGTACCCGACCACCGAGAGGTCGCGGGGGACCTCCATCGACAGCCTGCGGGCCGCCCGGATGGCACCGAGCGCCATCATGTCGCTCGCGCACACCACCGCGGTGCACCCGCGCTCCATCAGTGCCGAGGCCGCCGCCTGCCCGCCCTCCAGCGTGTACAGGGAGTGCTGGATCAGTTCCTCCACCGCGTCGGCGGTGAGACCGAGCTGCTCCCGCATCGTGGCGTGGAACCCCTCGATCTTGCGGAGCACCGGAACGAAGCGCTTCGGCCCGACCGCCAGTCCGATGCGCTGGTGCCCCAGTGCCACCAGGTGTGTCACCGCGAGCCGCATCGCCGCACGGTCGTCGGGGGAGATGAACGGCGCCTGCACCTTGGGGGAGAAGCCGTTGACCAGGACGAAGGGGACACCCTGGGCGCGCAGTTGCTCGTAGCGCTGCATGTCGGCGGAGGTGTCCGCGTGCAGTCCGGAGACGAAGATGATGCCCGAGACGCCGCGGTCGACGAGCATCTCGGTGAGCTCGTCCTCGGTGGAGCCGCCCGGCGTCTGCGTCGCCAGGACCGGTGTGTAGCCCTGCCTGGTGAGCGCCTGGCCGATGACCTGGGCCAGCGCCGGGAAGATCGGGTTCTCCAGCTCGGGCGTGATCAGGCCGACGAGGCCCGCGCTGCGCCGGCGCAGCCGGACGGGGCGTTCGTAGCCGAGGACGTCGAGCGCCGCCAGGACGGATTCACGGGTGGTCGCGGCGACACCGGGCTTGCCGTTCAGTACGCGGCTGACCGTCGCTTCGCTGACCCCCGCCTGAGTTGCGATATCGGCAAGCCGTGCGGTCATGGCAATGGACTGTACCGGGCGCGTGTCGGATTGCCCACCATGCACGGGATCCGGCCGGACGGCCCCGGCCGTCACCGCTGGACGGCCCTCCCGCAGCAACATCTTGCAAGTCCTTGCGGGCGCACCCGGCCCCCTGCGATCAGATCGTCGTACCGCTGCTACGGCGGGCCTGGCCAGGCATGGGCAGGGTGAAAGGGCTTCCGTCAAGAGGCTTGACGGCAACCTTGCGGACACGCCAATGTAACGATCAGCGGTGCTTGCAGAAATATTCCGCAAGGTCTTTCGGTCGTCTTTCATCCTTGTTACGTTCACGTCGACCCGGCGCCGCGACGGAGCGGTACGGCAGTTGAAGGAGTTCAGATGCGACGTGGCATAACGGCCACCGCCCTGGTCGCGACCCTGGCGCTCGCGGCGACCGCCTGCGGAGGCGACGACGAGTCCGGCGGCAGCAAGAGCTCGGGCGAGCTCTCCGGCACGGTGACCTGGTGGGACACCTCGAACGTCGGCAGCGAGGACAAGGTCTTCAAGAAGATCGCCGAGGGCTTCGAGAAGAAGCACCCGAAGGTCGACGTCAAGTACGTCAACGTTCCCTTCGGCGAGGCGCAGAACAAGTTCAAGAACGCGGCCCAGGCCGGTTCCGGCGCCCCCGACGTCATCCGCTCCGAGGTCGCGTGGACCCCCGAGTTCGCCGACCTGGGCTACCTGGCCCCGCTGGACGGCACCGCGGCGCTCAAGGACGACAGCGACTTCCTCAAGCAGGCCGCCGCCTCGACCAAGTACAAGGGCAAGACGTACGCGGTCCCGCAGGTGATCGACTCCATGGGCATCTTCTACAACAAGAAGATGTTCGCTGACGCGGGCGTCGAGCCGCCGGCGAAGATCGCCGACCTGAAGACCGTCGCCGAGAAGATCAAGAAGAAGACCGGCAAGACCGGCCTCTACCTGCGCGGCGACGACTCGTACTACTTCCTCTCCTTCCTCTACGGCGAGGGCGGTGACCTGGTCGACGCCGACGCGAAGACCGTCACCGTGGACAACGCCGCGGGCGTCAAGGCGTTCGGTGTCGTGAAGGACCTCGTCGACTCCGGGACGGCGAAGACCGACGCCACGGACGGCTGGGAGAACATGATGCAGTCGTTCAAGAACGGCGACGTCGCCATGATGATCAACGGCCCCTGGGCCGTGGCCGACACCCTGACCGGCAAGGAGTTCACCGACAAGGCGAACCTGGGCATCTCCACGGTGCCGGCCGGCACCGCGGGCCAGGGCGCTCCGCAGGGCGGCCACAACCTCGGTGTCTACGCGGGCTCCAAGAACCTCGACGCCTCCTACGCGTTCGTCGAGTACATGACCTCGGTCGAGGCCCAGGCCCAGACCGCGGGTGAGCTCAACCTGCTGCCGACCCGCACCTCCGCGTACTCCAAGAAGGAGGCCGTGAACAGCGAGATCGTCCAGTTCTTCAAGCCCGTCGTCGAGACCGCGGTCGAGCGTCCGTGGATCCCGGAGACCGGCAGCCTCTTCGCCCCGCTGAACGTCGAGTACACCAAGGTCCTCACCGGCCAGACCACGCCGGAGAAGGCCGCCAAGGCGACCGGCGACTCCTACCGCAAGCTCCTCAAGGGCTGGAAGTAACTCAGGAAGGCAGGCCGGCTGATGGCTGTCCACACCAGCCAGTCGGTGGCGAAGGCCGCGGGCGACGACGTCGCCCGCGGCCGGAGCCGCGGTACTGGTAACCCCCCGCCGCCGAGCAGGTTCCGGCGCGCCCTGTCGGTCCACTGGTACGCCTGGACCATGGTCGCCCCGGTCGTGCTCGTGATCGGCGTGATCATCGGCTACCCGCTGGTCCGCGGCATCTGGCTGTCGATGACCGACGCCAACGAGCGCAACGTCGCCCGGTCCATCGGCGTCAACGAGATGCCCGCCACCTACGAGTTCGTGGGTCTGGACAACTACGCCGACGCCCTGACCGGCAACCAGTTCCTCGGGACGCTCGGCTGGACCCTGGTGTGGACGGTCTCCTGTGTGACCATCACCTTCTGCCTGGGCATGGCCCTCGCCAACATCCTCAACCGCAGGATCGTCGGCCGCTCCGCCTACCGCATGGCCCTGATCCTGCCCTGGGCCATCCCCGGCTTCGTGTCGGTCTTCGCCTGGCGCTTCCTCTACAACGAGAACAACGGGCTGCTCAACAAGATCCTCGGCGGCGCCGGAATCGACGGCATACCCTGGCTGAACGACCCCACCTGGGCGAAGTTCTCCGTCATCGCCGTCAACGTCTGGCTCGGCGTGCCGTTCATGATGGTCGCCCTCCTCGGCGGACTGCAGTCGATCCCCGCCGAGCAGTACGAGGCCGCGGAGATGGACGGCGCCACCGCCTGGCAGCGCTTCCGCCACGTCACGCTTCCCGGACTGCGCCCGGTCTCCACCACGGTGGTCCTGCTCTCCACCATCTGGACCTTCAACATGTTCCCGGTGATCTTCCTGCTGACCCGCGGCGGACCCGGTGAGGCCACGCAGATCCTGGTGACGCAGGCGTACAAGTTCTCGTTCGAGATCAGCCCGCGCGACTTCGCGCAGTCCTCCACCTGGGGCGTGCTGATCCTCGTACTCCTGATGCTCTTCGCCATGGTGTACCGGCGAGTGCTCCGCACGCAGGGAGACAACTGGTGACCACCGCCACCGCACCCTCCGCCCGGCACGGCGCCCGCAAGGTCCGCCGCCGGGGCGACCGCTCGCCGGCCGCGTCCCTGGCCCTGCACCTCACCCTGATCGTCACCTCGGTGATCGCGGTCTTCCCGGTGCTGTGGGTCCTGCTGACGTCGCTGAAGCCCGCGAAGTTCGCGTCGACCACAGACTTCTTCAAAGAGACGACGTTCGAGAACTACACCAACCTGATCAAGGACACCGAGTTCCTGGCCTGGTTCGGCAACTCCGTGATCGTCGCGGGACTCTCGACCGTCATCGGCGTCTTCGTCTCCGCCACCACCGGCTACGCCGTCAGCCGCTTCCGCTTCCCCGGCAAGCGCGGGCTGATGTGGACGCTGCTCGTCACCCAGATGTTCCCGGTGGCCGTCCTCATCGTGCCGATCTACAACATCATGTCGACGATGGGCCTGCTCAACCAGCCGGCCGGACTCGTCATCACCTACCTCACCATCTCGGTGCCCTTCTGCGCCTGGATGATGAAGGGCTTCTTCGACACGATCCCGCGCGAGATCGACGAGTCGGGGCAGGTCGACGGGCTCACCCCGTTCGGCACGTTCTGGCGGCTCATCCTGCCGCTCGCCAAGCCCGGCCTCGCCGTCACCGCCTTCTACTCCTTCATCACCGCCTGGGGCGAAGTGGCCTACGCCTCCGCCTTCATGGTGGGTGACGAGAACCTCACGCTCGCCGGCGGACTGCAGAAGTTCGTCAACCAGTACGGAGCCCAGTGGGGCCCGATGACCGCGGCGTCCGTGCTCATCGCGATCCCGGCCGCGCTGGTCTTCCTGTTCGCGCAGAAGCACCTGGTCACCGGCATGTCCGCCGGAGCCGTCAAGGGCTGACGCACCCAGTCCCCGTACGACCGCACGCAACGTCACGGCGGCGCCGGACCCCGACCGGGCACCGGCGCCGCTCCCCACCCAGACACCCCAGGGACGACATGACCCAGCACCTCGCTGCCCCCTCCACCGGCACGTCCGACGACGCCCCGGGCCACCGCACCGGCTGGTGGCAGGACGCGGTGATCTACCAGGTGTACCCGCGCAGCTTCGCCGACGGAAACGGCGACGGCATGGGGGATCTCGCGGGTGTCACCGCGCGGCTCCCGTACCTCCGGGACCTCGGTGTCGACGCCGTCTGGCTCAGCCCCTTCTACGCCTCCCCGCAGGCCGACGCCGGTTACGACGTCGCCGACTACCGGGCCATCGACCCGATGTTCGGCACCCTGCTGGACGCCGACGCCCTGATCCGCGAAGCCCACGGACTGGGCCTGCGCATCATCGTCGACCTGGTGCCCAACCACTCGTCCGACCAGCACGAGTGGTTCAAGCGCGCCCTCGCCGAGGGCCCCGGGTCGGCCCTGCGCGAGCGCTACCACTTCCGCGCCGGCAAGGGCGCCGACGGCGAACTCCCGCCCAACGACTGGGAGTCCATCTTCGGCGGCCCGGCCTGGACCCGTACCACCGACCCCGACGGCACGCCCGGCGAGTGGTACCTGCACCTCTTCGCGCCCGAGCAGCCGGACTTCAACTGGGAGCACCCGGCCGTCGCCGACGAGTTCCGCTCCATCCTGCGCTTCTGGCTGGACATGGGCGTCGACGGCTTCCGTGTCGACGTCGCCCACGGCCTCGTCAAGGCGGAGGGACTGCCGGACCTGGGCTCGCACGACCAGCTGAAACTGCTGGGCAACGATGTCATGCCGTTCTTCGACCAGGACGGCGTGCACGAGATCTACCGCAGCTGGCGCACCGTCCTCGACGAGTACTCCGGCGACCGCGTCCTGGTCGCCGAGGCGTGGACCCCCACCGTCGAGCGCACGGCCAACTACGTGCGCCCGGACGAGATGCACCAGGCCTTCAACTTCCAGTACCTGTCGACCGCCTGGAACGCCGCCGAGCTGCGCGCCGTCATCGACTCCTCGCTCGACGCGATGCGTCCGGTGGGCGCCCCCACCACCTGGGTGCTCTCCAACCACGACGTCACCCGGCACGCCACCCGCTTCGCCAACCCGCCGGGCCTGGGCACCCAGATCCGCACCCCCGGAGACCGCGAGCTCGGACTGCGCCGGGCGCGCGCGGCCACCCTGCTGATGCTGGCGCTGCCCGGTTCCGCCTACGTCTACCAGGGCGAGGAGCTGGGCCTCCCGGACGTCACCGACCTGCCCGACGAGGCCCGCCAGGACCCGTCGTTCTTCCGCGCCGAGGGCCAGGACGGGTTCCGCGACGGCTGCCGGGTGCCGATCCCGTGGACCCGCGAGGGAAGCTCGTACGGCTTCGGCGGCGGTGGCAGCTGGCTGCCGCAGCCCGACACCTGGGGCGCGCTCTCCGTCGAGGCCCAGGACGGCGTGCAGGGTTCCACGCTGGAGCTGTACCGCGCCGCGATCGCCGCACGGCGTGAGCACCCGGGCCTCGGCGCCGGCACGGACGTCGAGTGGCTGGACGCCCCCGAGGGCGTGCTCGC
>Ga0164308_10000985_pt1 | contig 15360 bp, 19 predicted proteins | sample Whisoiple_246_MG_FD_109983 | JGI IMG/M metagenome (GOLD analysis project Ga0164308, IMG submission 109983) | Soil microbial communities amended with fresh organic matter from upstate New York, USA - Whitman soil sample_246_MG | ecosystem: Environmental > Terrestrial > Soil > Unclassified >...
CGACGGGCTGAGTCGTCGCGATGAGGACCGGATCCGCGACCGGCGGCATCGCCCACCTCGAGTTCGGTGCCGACCAGGCGCTGTTCGTCTACGGCGTGCTGCGTGCTGATGACGCGGACCGGGACGTGCGTGCTTTGAAAGGGCTGGATGGCCAGGACGTGCAGTTCGTGCGTGCCGGGGCGCGTGCAGTTGCGGTGAGCTCGGTGGAGCTCGACCGTCCACCGGGGCGTCGCGCAGAATTGCTCGCCTACCAGTCGGTCCTCGACCTTCTCGCCTCAGCCGGGCCGGTGGCGCCCATCCGTTTCGGATCCGTGCTGGCGGACGCGGAAGCAATCGTTGAGGATCTCCTGCACCCGCAGGAGCAGCAGCTCACGATCGTCCTGGACCAGCTCCAGGGGCGCCAGCAGTACAACCTGCGCGCGACGTACGTCGAGGACGCGGTGCTTGCTGACCTGGTCGCGGAGGACGCCGAGATCCGTCGGCTCCGAGAGCACACCCGGCAGCTTCCCGACGACGTCGGCTACCACGAGCGCGCTCGGCTCGGCGAGCTGGTGTTCAACGCGATGCGGGACCGCAGCGCCTACGACGCGACTGTGCTCCTCGGAGCCGTGGCGCCTTTCGCCGTCGACTACCTGCTGCGCACCGCTCCCTCGGCCACCCAGGTCCTTGACGCGGCGCTGCTCGTGGAGGAGGGCAGGACTTTCGATCTGGTGGAGCGCCTCGAGGATCTCGCAGAGGCGGTGCACGAGCGCATCCGGCTGAAGCTGCTCGGCCCTTTGGCTGCCTACGACTTCGTCGGGGAGATCGGATGGGACTGATCACCGGAATCCTCGCACTCCCACTGGCTCCGGTTCGCGGCACCGTGGCGATCGCGGACCAGATCCTGCGCCAGGCCGAGGAGATGTTCTACGACCCGGCCGGTATCCGCAGCGAACTCGAGCAGGTGGAGCGGATGCTCGAGGCAGGGCAGATCGACGAGCCCACGGCGACAGCGTGGGAGGACGAGCTGATCGAGCGGTTGATGATCGGCCAGGAGAGGACCGGACGTGGCTGAGACGACGAGGACCTCCCGGCCTGCATCCGGTCGCTCCGCGACGACCCGGTCCGGGTCGGTCACCAGCAGCAAGGCCCCGTCGGAGCGGGTAGCGAAGAAGCCTGCCAAGAAGACGGCAGCCAAGAAGTCCACGGCGAAGTCTGGGGCCGGGGCGAGCACGCCGCCCCGGGCATCCGCGCGTCCTGAGCGGGATGACGCGAAGCGAGCGGAGGGTGCACCCAAGGGGATGCAGGCCGCCCTCAGCGGGGCGCGGCAACTGGTGGAGCTCACCGGCAAGGCGTTCGAAGGAATCGTCGGCATCACGAAGGACGACGGCGGTTGGACCGTGGAGGTCGAGGTGCTCGAGATGCGGCGGATCCCGAGCACGACTGACGTGCTCGCGGTCTACGAGATGACACTCGACGGCGACGGGGACCTGGCGGGATACCGCCGGGCCGACCGCTACGTCCGTGGGAGCGCGGGAGAGGAGCGCTGATGACCGACACGACCACTGACGTACCTACGACGCGGCCCTACTACAGCGGACCGCCGAGTCAGCCGGGCCGGTCCCAGCCGGCCACGCTCGCGGACATCCTGGAGCGGGTGCTCGACAAGGGCATCATCATCGCCGGCGACATCAGGGTGAACCTCCTCGACATCGAGCTGCTCACCATCAAGCTCCGATTGCTCGTGGTCTCGGTCGACAAGGCCGAGGAGATGGGGATCGACTGGTGGCGCCACGATCCGATGCTCACGGTGCGCGAGCGGGGACTGGATGAGGAGAACCGAGTGCTGCGCGAACGGCTCGCCGAGCTCGAGGGCGGGTCCGACGCTGCCGCCGAGGACGGTTCGGGTAGCCAGGCGCGCGGCCGGCAGTCCGGCGCGTCCAGCCGTAAGAGCGGGTGACATCGTTGGTGCAGTCTCCGCAGGAATCTACGCCAGCAGCCGGGGCGACGCTGGGAAACCAGGCGTCGGTGCCGATGCCGCGCTCAGGTAAGACCGGTGGAGTGCAGGCGCGAAAGGCGACGCCGGAGACGGGCCGCTACCTCTACGCGGTCTGCCGCGGCGTGGACACCGAGAGTCTTCGCACGGTCCGCGGCATTGAGGACCAGCCGCTCGAAGTCGTCGAACACTTGGACCTGGTTGCGCTGGTAAGCACCGTGCCGCTCAGCTCGTTCGGGGAGGAAGCGCTGCGCAGCAACCTCGAGGACCTTGCGTGGCTCGAGACGGCGGTGCGCAGCCACGACGCGGTCGTCCACGCCGCATCCGCCCTGGCGCCGACCGCACCGATGCGTCTCGCCACGATCTGCTTCGACGACCACGCAGTCCGCGCCAGATTGAGGGAGTGGTACATCTCGCTGACGCACGTGCTGGATCGCGTAGAGGGGTGCTCGGAGTGGAGCGTGAAGGTGCTCTCGCCGCCCGCCGCGAGCAGCTCGCCGACCGTCGACGCGCGGCCGAGCAGCGGTGCGGAGTACCTACGCCGCAAGAAGGCGGCCGCCGCAGAGCGCGCTGACACCACCGAATCCGCCGTCGCGTCCGCAGGCCTGATCTACGAACAGCTCTCCGGCCGTGCGCGGGCCAGCCGGCAGCTGCCACACCAGGATCCCCGGCTCTCGGGCCACGAGGGGACAATGGTGCTTAATGCCGCTTTCCTGGTCTCTGACGCCGAGGCAAGGAGCTTCGCAGACCTCATCGGGTTGCTCGCGGACGAGCACCTTGGGCTCTTGGTCGACGGTCGTGGACCGTGGCCGCCGTACTCGTTTGCGATGTTGGGGTAGCGGTGACCCTCGTCGAGTCCGCGACCGTCGCGACCGTTGGCAGCGAGGCGGAGCCTGGCCGGCGTCAGCCCGCCCGTGACCTGGCGCCCATCGCGTTGGTCGACCTACTAGATCGTCTGCTCGGGTCCGGGGTCGTCGTGGCCGGCGATGTCGTCGTGTCCCTGGCGGGCGTGGACCTGGTCGAGATCTCTCTCCACCTGATGATCAGCTCGGTGCGTGCCGAGATGGCCGAGTCCGGGCGGACTACCCGCGGATGAGCGAGTGGCCCTGGGACGAAGCGGGTGCAGATGCCGACGGCCCGCACCGGCCTCGTTCGCTGCTGCCTCAACGCCTGGAGACCGACGCCGAAGCGGTGGAACGGGATCTGCTGAAGCTGGTGCTGACGATCATCGAGCTCATCCGACAGCTCATGGAGAAGCAGGCACTCCGTCGGGTGGACGAGGGTGACCTCACCGACGAGCAGATCGAGCGCCTGGGCAACGGGCTGATGCATCTCGAGAACGCCATGGAGGAGCTCAAGAACCGGTATGGGCTGACGACCGAGGACCTCAACATCGACCTAGGGCCGCTGGGCACCTTGTTGCCGGAATGAGCCGACGCCCTGGTACGGCCGAGCAGGACAGGGGCCTCGGCTCCCCCCGAACCGAGGCCCCTGCCCTGGCGAGTGCGGCACTACCCCAGTCGGAGGGTGCCGAGGATCTGGTTGAGCAGGTCCGACAGCTGGCCGAGCAGGTTGGCGAGCGGTCCGCCGTCCAGCAGGCCGGTGACTGCACACAACAGGTTGCCGAGCAGGTTCCCCGCTCCGGAGACGGCCACGATGTCGAGCGCCACCCGGTCCAAGTGCACCTGGAGGCCGAGCAGATCCAGGTCAAGAGGCGCCAGGACCAGGTGCAGGATGTCGCAGGTTGCGAGCGCTCGAGCCGAGGCCGCGCTCGGTCGCGCCGGCGCGCCGTTGATGGTGTCGAGACGGATGCTCTTCATCTTCGCGAAGGTGGTGCGATCGCCGTTGCGATCGTGTACGACCCCCTGGATGAGGCCGCGTGCGACGACCTTGCCGTTGCGCTCAACGAACTTCAACGGAACGAACGACCCCGTGACCTTCCGCCCGTTGCCGGTCATTCCGACGATCCTGGATTTCAGCTCGCCCTTGTTCGTCTGAGCAACGGGCCGCTCGGTAGCTCCCGGTCGCTGTTGAGTCGCGCCTGCCGACGCCTGCACCGAGAACAGGCACATCGTCATTGCGACACACAATGCGATCGCCTTCGTGGTGGTCAGTCCAAGTAGCTTCCTCACAGCCCCTCCCGAGCTTCTATGGTGTGGATCACACGGTGGTACCCACAGCCCGGGACATCACCGCGGGAACTTTCCGGCTCGGTCTGGCCCCTGTTGCCGGCGCGATAAATCGATCACGCCGTTCGGCGTCGTGGCGGTCGACGGTGGCGCACGCCGCTCTGAGGTGCCGCCGGCGCGGGCGGGTTTGACTCGAGGGATGCGCCGGCGGCACGAAGGTGAGGTCAGCCCGACCGCTGACTGGGCCGGCAGTTGCGCAGGGGCCGTGGCCATATCTGGGCCGTGTCGGCGAAGGCGTGGTTCACGCGTCCCGCTCCGAGTGGACGCCGTTCCTCGGGCCCGCGCTCACCTTGGCCATCACCAGTTGTTGTGCCTGGCCCGCTCTCTGCTGGACACGAGGGTCCTGCCAAACCTGCTGGGCCTTCCCGGTGATCTTGTCGTACCGCTCGCGCCCCGCGCGCGTGCCCAAGACGTAGCCAGCACCGAATCCGATCAGTAGCGACAGCTTCCCGAACACGATCGCTCTCCTCACTGACTGGCCCAACTGTCCACTCTCTACGTCGGCCGGCCACGAGGCCTGCCGCGCAAGTGCCTAACGGAGTACGGTCCCCACCTCTCTGGTGAACATGCGCATCACTTTGACGTCGTCTGCACCAGTGACGCCGGGACTCAAGCCACCCCTATGGGGGAGGTGCGGCGGTTTTGGGCCGGAGGTGATAGGGGCACTGGAAGCCCATGGGAGGGATGTCGAGCAACGCCGTGGCCGAACCGGACCATGACGCACGATCAGAATGCACCCGTGAACTGCTGGCGCGAGCAGGAGCTGCGCGGGGTGCTGAACGCCAACGGCTGTTGGACCAGGTGGTCCTCGCGAACCTCTGTGTGGCCCGGTCAGTCGCGAAGCGATTTCGCGACCGAGGCGTTCCCCTGGAAGACCTGGAGCAGGTCGCGTGCCTGGCACTGGTGCAGGCCTCGCAGCGATTCGACCCGTCGAAGGCCGAGGACTTCCTCACCTTCGCTGTTCCAACCATCACCGGCCACCTGAAGCGATACTTCCGAGACTCGGGCTGGACGATCCGACCTCCCCGTCACATTCAGGAGGTCCAGGCGCTGATGAACCAGGACGCGCATTGCGGTGCAGGCGTGCACGAGACGCCAGAGGAGACGGCTGCCCGGCTCGACCTGCCTGTTGAGGACATCGCGGCCGCGCAGCTCGCTTTCGGATGCTTCGCGCCGACCTCCCTCGACGCTCCCGCGGGAAGCGCCGACGGCGCCTCTGCGAAGGTTGCGTTCCTCGTGGACGAGACCCAGGAGAGTGATTGGAACGCGGCGGAGGCCCGTGTCGTGCTCGGAGCTCTCGCGAAAGACATGGATCCGCGGGAGAGGTTGATCCTCTACCTGCGCTTCGTCGAAGACATGACGCAAGCGGAGATAGGGGACGAGCTCGGCGTGACCCAGATGCAGGTCTCTCGACTGCTGACCAAGATCCTCGCCGATATGCGAGCACGCCTGGAACGGTCTCCCCGCGCTCCGAGCGGCCCAGCGACCTCCATCGTCGCCTGACTGCTCGCGCTGCCTAGTCCACCGACGCGACGTAGACGAGTTCGAACCAGACCGTCTTGCCCACTGCGCCGGACGGCGCGACGCCCCACCGCGTAGCGAGGTCCTCGACGAGTGCGAGGCCACGCCCGAGCTCGTGAAGTTGCTCGTCGCCGTGTTGTGGGATCGGGTCGCCGGGTCCACCGTCGGTCACGGCCACGCGCAGTACCTTGTCCTGCAGGACCACCTCGAGTGTGACCTCGCCCTTGCCGTGCTTGGCTGCGTTGACCACCAGCTCGCTGGTCAGCAGAAGCGCGGTGTCAAGGATGCGCGATCCGATCGGCTGCCCCTCGACCACGCTGCGCACGATGTCGCGGGCGTGGCGCGCAGAGGCAGGGGTCGCGTCGAACTTCACTGTCTGCCGCATCGGCCGTCAGATACCCGTCTCTGTGTATGTAACACGTTCCCATTTCCGACCGGTTGCGAGCCGGCAGACTCACCGCTTCGCCCCGCAGGACCACGCCAGCATGCGTGACCTCCACTCGCAATGCTACGTCGGGTGTAACGAACCATCCGAGTGGTGACATGTAGGAGCGGGAGTCGGCGACGCCTGCAGTTTCGGGCGCCGACGGCGGGGACTGGAAGTTGGGGGCACGGATGGATTCGTCGGTCACGCTCGGCATAGATCCGCCGGGCGCTCTATTGACCGTGGCCGGTGAGTTCGACGCCGAGGCGACGCCGGAGCTCGAAGACAAGCTCGACATCGCCGTGCAGCAGGGTTGCACTCTTTTCAAGGTCGACGTCGGTGCTGTGACGTTCGTCGACGCCACGGCGCTCGGCCTCTTGGTCCGACTCCAGAACTCGTTGAAGCCGCTTGAAGGTCAGGTTGTGGTTGTCGCCGCCAGCGAGCATTTCCGATGGGCCGCGACGGTCGCGGGACTGGGCGACGCGTTCGGGCTCGACCGCCTTCCGGGGTTCGAGTGATGGCCCCGACGTGTCGCAAGCTGAGGGTTTGCCAGTCGCCTGGCTTGTGGCCCAGGCCGGAGTCGAACCGGTCACCGCTGTCGCGGCTGCTTCATCGGCAATCCCTGCGGGCCTAGTTCGGACGTGACGCCAGTTCTAGCCGGCCCGGTTACGCAGGTCGATCGTGAGTGGATCGCGCCGTCCTTGGCCGCGCCGCGCGCGACCGCTCGGTCCGGGGTTCGATCGCGGCCAGCAAGAACAACAACGCCACAATTCCTCCCGGCGTCCCCAGCACAATGAGCAGGATCCCGCCCAAGTCGTTAGTCATCTTTGCCTTCCACCAACTGGTTTGTGTCCCCGCTGCTTCGTAGTACCCACGAGGCATGTCGACCACCGTCTAAAGATCAGACGGCTGAGGGACCCACGTTCCGAGGCAACGGCTGGCAGCCGCGGTTGGGCCTGACGTCCGAGAGCGCCCCGCCGAGTTCCGGTCCGCAAACAGTCCGCAAGAAGTCCAGCCGAGACCGACGGTGGCCAACGACGCCCAACGTCGTGGCGAATGCGTTTGCGCAGGTCAAACCCTGTTTTTCGAAATCCATCGACGCTGTCCAGCGGCGGCCGATATCCCGCGTGATCGTTCCGCTTCAACGTCTGAGTCCAGGCGCTCGTGCGGGAGAGTCGGCACGAGGTCGTTCGGGTGGGGCGTGGCGACCGGTTGTGCGCGATCCACCATCGACAGGAGGCCGCTCGCGGGCGCACTCTGAGGCAGCACGATGGACGCGCGGTCGAGGGGAGGAGCGATGGACCACGACTTCAGCGGCATGAAGGCGACCTTCGTGAACTGCACCCTCAAGCGGAGTCCGGAGCGCAGCCACACGCAGGGCCTGGTCGACGTCAGTGCCGCGATCATGCGCAAGCACGGCGTCGAGGTGACGGAACTGCGGTTGGTCGACCACGACGTCGCGACGGGTGTCTACCCGGACATGCGCGAGCGCGGCTGGCAGAGCGACGCGTGGCCGGAGCTGTACCCGGGCATCCTGGCCAGCGACGTGCTCGTGGTTGCCGGCCCGATCTGGCTGGGCGACAACTCGAGCATCACCAAGCAGCTGATCGAGCGGCTCTACTCCCTGTCCGGCGAGCTCAACGAGAAGGGTCAGTACCTCTTCTACGGTCGCGTTGCGGGTTGCCTCATCACGGGCAACGAGGACGGCATCAAGCACTGTGCCCAGAACATCCTCTACTCGCTGCAGCACATCGGCTACACGATCCCGCCGAACGCCGATGCGGGCTGGATCGGCGAGGCCGGCCCCGGCCCGTCGTACCTCGACCCGGGAAGTGGCGGTCCGGCGAACGACTTCACGAACCGCAACACCACGTTCATGACGTGGAACCTGATGCACCTGGCCAAGCTGCTGAAGGACGCGGGCGGTGTCCCCGGCTACGGCAACCAGCGCGCGGAGTGGAACGCCGGCGCGCGCTTCGACTTCGAGAACCCGGAGTACCGCGCCTGAGCGGTCGCGGCAGGGCAGAGGTTCGGAGGTGGCCATGCGAGAGGCGTGGGAGCTCGTGGTCTCCGGTCCGCCGGAAGCGGACCAGTCGGTCCTGCTGTTGCCGGGCGGAGCGAACAGCGCGCGGTCGTTCGATCTCGTGATGGCGGAGCCAGCGCTGTCGGGCGTACGCCTGGTCGCCACGACCCTGCCCGGCATGGCAGGTGCGCCGTCCACCGAGGACGTGTCGATCCGGGCTCTCGCCCGCCGGGCCGGTGAGCTCGCGGCGGAGCACAGGTGCGGAGCCGTCGTCGGCTTCTCGCACGGCGCCACCGTCGCGCTGGAGATGGTGCTTTCGGGGCACGTCACAGGACCGGTCGTGCTTCTCGGCGTCAGCCTGACGACACCGGACGAGGCAGGCTTCTTCCGCGCCGTCGTCCGGGCGTCCGAGCGGGTCGGGAGCTGGCCGTTCGCCGTCCTGTTCCGGCTCCTGCCGGTGATGGCCAGGTCCGCCGACATCCCGGAGCCCCACAAGAGTGAGCTGATCGAGGACCTCAAGCAGAACCGGCCGACCGATGCGGTCCGGCTGTGCAGCGAGTACCTCGACTACATCGCCGAGGATCGCGACTTCGCCGCCGAGCTCGCCTCGTCCTCCAGCTCGGCCTGGGTCGTCCACGCGGAGCGGAAGGGAGACGGTGGCCTCACCGACGCCGAGCGGGCAACGCTCGACGCGGCGCCGAACGTCACCCTGGTGACCATCCCCGGTTCGGTGTTCCTCATCCCCGACGAGGCACCACGGCAGACCGCGGCCGTGATCGCGGACGCCCTCGCCGAGGCCACCGTCTGCATCACCAACGCCGGCGTCGGGCTCGCGTACGGTGCCATGCCGGCGCTCATCATGGGCTCGGTGCCTGTCTCCGAGACCGGTGCCGCGAACAGCTTCAACACCCTCATGCGCTCGGTCGGAACCTCGATCTCCGCTGCCGTCGTCGGTGTCGTCCTGGCCCACATGACCGTCGACTTCGGCGGCTACGCCATCCCCAGCGAGAGCGGCTTCCGCGTCGGACTCGCCCTGGGTGCCGGAGTCGCGCTCGTCGCTGCCGTCATCGCGGCGGCCATCCCCAGCCGCGCGAGCCGCGCGGCCGAGGACCGCATCGAGCACCCGGTCGTCGCCGTGGGGGAGGCCGACCGCTAGCGCGGCGGCGATGATATATCTTCGCCATGGTGCTTCGCGTTGGCGTGATCCTCGGCAGCGGACGTGGCTCCGAGAGCACGACGGGCCGCGTGGTCGAGGACCTCGTGGTGCGACTTGCCGCCCGTGCGCCGGCATCGAGCCGCCCGGTCGTCGAGTCGGTCGCCGCGAACGACATCGACCTCGGTCCCAGCTGTCCGGCGTGCCTGTCCTGCATGACGTCGGGTGAGGCGGCATGTCCGAACTACGACCCGGCGGCGCCCGTGCGCCGCGTGCTGGACCACGCCGACGTCATGGTGTTCGCCACGCCCGTGCACTCGTTCCAGGTCTCGGCGAGCATGAAGCGGCTCATCGACCACTTCGCCTACCTCATCCACCGGCCCGCGTACGTCGGCAAGCCGGCCGTGCTGATCTCGACGGCGGCCGGCGGCGGTCACGACGCCGCGCTGGGGTACCTCAAGACCGCTGTGCGGCGCTGGGGGTTCCACACCGTCGCCCAGCTCGGGGTCAACGGCCCGGCGCTTGCCCGGCCGGCGTACCGCCTCAAGGTCGAGCGTGCCTTGGACGAGGTCGCCGACACCATGGTGGCGGCGCCCGGCGCCCCGGAGCCGAGGCCGACCGTGGCCGACCTCATCGGCTTCCGAGTGGCACGCATCCTCGTCGACGCAGGTCGGGCCGAGGGGCCTGCCGACGCCGCGTACTGGGACGAGCGCGGTTGGTTCGAGGCCGACTGGTGGAGCGACCGCAAGGCACCGTTCCTCGCCAACCGGGTCGCCCGACGGGTCGAGGCCAAGATCCGCACGTCGATCGAACGAGGTGCCGGCGAGCCCTACCGAGGCTGACCTCCAGCCGGCTCCCAGTCGGTCCCAAGCCCGGCGGCCGACGCTGGTGCCGTGAACCACCACGTACGCCGTCGCGCCGCCCTCGCCGTCCTCGCCTCGCTCGCGCTGACCGCCGTCCTCGTCCCGCTGAGCGCCGTCCGCTCGGACGCCGCGCCCGAGGACGAGCCCGGCACGCCGGTCGTGCTCAGCTCCGCGGGCACCCAGCCCCACGTCTCGGACCTGCTGCGCGCACCGGACGGCACGGTGTTCGCCTCGATGAGCTCCGTGAACAGCGGCCAGGGGACCGCCCGGGTGGCCCGTCGGCTGCCGGGCGGCGACTGGGAGCTGCCCGTGGTGCTGTCCTACCCGTCCGTCAGTGCCTCGCCCGCGCGCCTGGCCCTCCGCCCGGACGGCGGCGTGGCCGCGGTCTGGACCGAGTGGAACGGCGTGACGGGCTCGGTCGTGTTCGCCGAGCGGGCCGCCGGCCGCCTCTGGTCCGACCGCGTCGTGCTGACCACCGACGGCCGCGACGCGAGCATCGCGATCGGGGCGGACGGCGCCGTCGTCGTGACCTGGAGGCGCTGGTCGACGCCCCGCGTGATGGCGGCCGATCGTCCGGCCGGTGGCGAATGGACCACGCCGACCCTGATCTCCGGCGTCGCCGGAGCCGACCGGCCGCAGGTGGCCGTCGACCCGTCCGGCGGCGCGCTGGTCGCCTACCAGACGGTGAGCGGCGTCTCGTGGATCCGGTCCGCCCGCAAGCCCGCCGGTGGCGTGTGGGGTGACCCGGTCGACGCGACCGCCCCCGTGGGCCTGGGCGTCGACGGGCTCGATCTCCTCATGGACGACGACGGCCGCGCCACCATGCTGTGGGAGCAGGACTTCGAGACCGCGGACGGCTCCGACTTCACCGGCCGGCTCGCGACCGCCTCGTTGGCCCCGGGTGCGTCCGTGTGGAGCCCGGCCGAGGACCTGTCGGGCCCCGAGGCCGACGTCCAGCGCTTCTCGGCCGGACTGGACGCCGCCGGCACGGTGACGGCCGCCTGGACGGAGCCGAGCGCGGAGAGCACGGTCGTCCGGACCGCGCGACGTGCCTCGAGCACCTGGGACGACCCGGTCACCGTCGCGGCTCCTCCCGGCAGCACGGCCACCCCCGACTCGGTCACGGTCGACGTCCGCGCCGACGGGCGCGCGGCGGCCGCGTGGCTCGGCCGAGCCGGGGAGGACGTCACCGTCGAGGTCGCGACCTCCGACGAGGACGGCACCTGGAGCCCGTCCCGCCCGGTGGCCGCCTACGACAGCCTGGGCAACGCACACGCGTCGCTGACCGCCGACGGGGACGTCGACGTCCTCTACACGGACTCCTCGGTGAAGGCCGTGTTCGTCGACCGGACCGCTCCCGTGATCGACGTCGTGGTGCTGCCGACCGCCGCGGCCTCGGGCGCGGTGCTCGAGTTCGCGATGGGCGCGACGGACCGATGGGCCGACCTGATCGAGGTGGCCTGGGACTACGGGGACGGCGAGACCGGGTCCGGCGCGTTCGCCCACCACACCTACGCCTACGGCGGCACGTACGACGTGACCGTCGCCGCGACCGACGACTCGGGCAACACGTCCACCAGGACCGTGCCGCTCACCGTCACCGGTCCGCCGCGGCCGCAGCCCACCACGCCCGGTCCGACACCGACCACCGGCCCGAGCCCGACGCCCGGTGCGACGCCGACCCCGGTCGTCACCTCCGCCCGGATCGGGTCGGTGCGCCTGACCAGCCCCCGGATCCGTGCCACCGGCAGCAGGGCGAAGGCGCCGCGGGCGACCCGTCTGGAGGTCCAGGCGAGCGACGCGGCGCGGGCCTCCGTGGTGGTCGCCGGCGCGCGGCGGGGCCTCCCGAAGGTGACCCTCACCCGCGCGGTGACGGCGGGCCACGTCACGCTGACGCTGCGGGCCAGGATCGGCCGCCGGACGTTGCCGCCGGGTCGCTACGTCGTCACGGTCGTGGCCGAGGGTGCCGGGGGAGCGAGCGCGCCGGCACGGGTCACCCTGCGAGTCATCGGCTGAGGAAACCCCGGACTGCCGATGGCGCGGACGCCCGGCCGACATCCCCCGATTGCCGGCCGGGTCCGCCGGAGAAGGAAACCGGCTCGGCCCGCGGCTGTCACGCGGGTTGCAGGATCCTGCAAGGGAGCTCAGGCGGCGGGGGTGCCGAGCACGTCCTCGCGGGTACGACGCCACGACGTTGCGCGCTGCCGGTCGCTGCACAGGGCGCTGCTGGTCGCGCGGAGCTCCTGCTCGGCGCGCGATCGCCACGCTCCGCCGTACGCGCCGTCGAGGCAGGCGCGGAAGTCGTCGAGCCAGGTGGTCACCCAGCTCGCGCCCGAGTCCGTCGTCGTCATGCCGGACCCATCGGCCGACCGTGGACCATCCTGAGGGCCCCCACCAACCAGCCCACGTCCACGCCGCGGGCACCTCTAGACTTCCTCCATGGCGAGCCCCGTCCGCCCAGGTGTCCGCATCCTCGATCGGCTGATGAAGTCGGTTCCGTCGATGTCCGTGGCACGAATGTCGCTCGAGCAGCTAGAGCGCGCCCAGCTCACCGAGATCCCCGACGGCGGTGCGGCCGCGATCTTCCTGGGCCGACCGCGCAAGGACGTCGCGATCCGCGCCGACGTCCTCCAGGCCCGGCACGGCGACCTGCCGGTGCGGATCTACACACCGGAGGCGTGGTCGCGCGAGCCCCGTCCGGTCGTGCTCAACTTCCACGGCGGCGGCTTCGCCCTCGGCTCCGCCCGTCAGTGCGACTGGATCTGCAGCATCGTCGCGGCCGACCTCGACGCGGTGGTCGTGTCGGTGGACTACCGGCTCGCGCCGGCGCACAAGTTCCCCGCGGCCGTCGAGGACTGCTACGACGCGCTGATCTGGACCGCCGCCCACGCCGCCGAGCTCGGCGCCGACCCGGCCCGGCTCGGGGTGATGGGCGACAGCGCCGGCGGCAACCTCGCCGCGGTCGTCTCGATCCTGGCCCGCGACGAGCGCGGGCCGGCGATCGCCCACCAGGCGCTGGTCTACCCGGTCACCGACATGACCGAGGCCGGCCGCGAGGACTCGTCGTACCTCGCCAACGTGCTGGGCATCGTGCTCAGCAACGACGACATCGACGTCTTCGCCGACTACTACCTCTCCGAGGCCGACGACCGCGCCGACTACCGGCTCTCGCCGATCCGCGCCACCGACCTCTCCGGGCTGCCGCCGGCCGTCGTCGTCGTCGCGGGGCTCGACCCGCTCCACGACAGCGGCGTGCGCTACGCCCAGGCGCTGGCGGACGCGGGCAACGTCGTCCGCGTCGAGGACTTCCACCAGATGCCCCACGGGTTCCTCAGCTTCCCCTACTTCGCGCACGCGGCCCGACCGGCCATGGCGGCGGTGGTCGCGTCCCAGCGGATCGCGCTCCGTGCCTCGACGCCGGCCATCACGCGCTGACCCCTTGCGCTCGCTCGCCGCGCGGCGCATCGTGGGGGAATGACGGCGTACGTCGTTCCCGACGGTCTCCCGGTCCTCGGCCGGGGCAAGCACCGCAGCCCTCGCAAGGGGGCCTGCTTCATGGAGATGGCGTCGGTCCTCGCGGCCGAACGGTGGAGCGACGCCCCGAAGTGCACCCACCCGCTGCTCGCCCACCTGGCCCGGATGGTCAACGACGCGAGCTCCGACGCCCACCGCAGCGAGCTCGCCGTGCTGATCCCCGACGTCGTCGGGGTGCGCGACGACGGCCTCGCCTTCGAGGTCGCGCTGACCGCGGCCATCGGCGGCCATGCCGTCGCCCACGTGCCCGAGGAGCTCCAGCGGGCGCTCGCGGCGGGCCTGCTGCGTTGCGAGCAGATGGCGCAGCGGCTCGGTCCCGGCACCGTCGTCGGCGCCGAGGAGATCCCGGCGGCCCTCGCCCGGGTGCCCCTGGCGACCTCCTGGGCGCGCGACTTCGCCGGGGACCGCTCGATCACCGAGCGGCAGTTCCGTGCCTTCACCGCACCCACGGTCGCCCGGTGCGCGGTCCGCGGCCTGGCCGTCGCGTCACCGACCCCCGACGCCGCCCTGCGCGACCTCCTGCGCACGGCGATCGCCACGGCCCGCCGGGCCGCCGGCCTGGACGCCGACTCCGACGTCCGGGTGCCCTGGCCGACGGAAATGGTGACCGACGGGTAACCTGCCTGCCGCCGTCGCTGTGACGCGTGTCATGATCCGGCCGTGAACACGAGCCTCGAGTCCTGTGACGTCATCGTCGTCGGCGCCGGTCTGGCCGGCCTGACCGCTGCGGCCGAGGTCGCCGACGCCGGCAAGAAGGTGGTCCTGCTGGACCAGGAGCCCGAGCAGTCTCTCGGCGGCCAGGCGTTCTGGAGCCTCGGTGGCCTGTTCTTCGTCGACAGCCCCGAGCAGCGCCGGATGGGCATCAAGGACTCCCGCGACCTCGCGATGCAGGACTGGCTCGGCAGCGCGCAGTTCGACCGCGAGGAGGACCGCTGGCCGCGGGCCTGGGCGGAGGCGTACGTCGACTTCGCCGCCGGCGAGAAGCGCGCCTGGCTGCGCGAGATGGGCCACCGGGTCTTCCCGGTCGTCGGCTGGGCCGAGCGCGGCGACGGCCGGGCCGAGGGCCACGGCAACTCCGTGCCCCGCTTCCACATCACCTGGGGCACCGGCCCCGGCGTGGTCGACCCGTTCGAGCGGCGCTGCCGGGAGCACGCGGCGGCCGGCCGTCTCCGGTTCGGCTTCCGGCACCAGGTCGACGACCTGGTCGTCGAGGGCGGCACCGTCGTCGGCGTCCGCGGCACCCTGCTCGAGCCCAGCTCGATCCAGCGCGGCCAGGCGAGCAGCCGGGTCGGCGTGGGGGAGTTCGAGCTGCGGGCGCAGGCGGTGATCGTCACGAGCGGCGGCATCGGCGGCAACCACGACCTGGTCCGCAAGACCTGGCCGGCGCGCCTCGGCACCCCGCCGAAGACCATGGTGGCGGGCGTTCCCGCCCACGTGGACGGCCGGATGCTCGGCATCACCGAGGCCGCCGGCGCCACCGTCATCAACCCCGACCGCATGTGGCACTACGTCGAGGGCATCCGCAACTGGGACCCGATCTGGGACAACCACGGCATCCGGATCCTTCCCGGCCCGTCCTCGCTGTGGCTCGACGCGACCGGCAAGCGCCTGCCGGCGCCGTACTTCCCGGGCTTCGACACGCTCGGCACGCTCGCGCACCTGCGCACCACCGGCTACG
>Ga0164308_10000986_pt1 | contig 15354 bp, 14 predicted proteins | sample Whisoiple_246_MG_FD_109983 | JGI IMG/M metagenome (GOLD analysis project Ga0164308, IMG submission 109983) | Soil microbial communities amended with fresh organic matter from upstate New York, USA - Whitman soil sample_246_MG | ecosystem: Environmental > Terrestrial > Soil > Unclassified >...
CGGCCGCGAGTACCCGATCCGCCCGCAGGAGTTGCTGCACGCGACGCAAGAGCTCGACCTCTTCCTGCAGGCGTTCGGACGCGTTCAGGGACTCCGGACCGAGTGCGGTCCGTTTGCTCGCTGGCGCCGGCACATGCCGGGTTGCTTCTTCCCTCAGAGCGGCGTCCTGAGGCTCTTCCTCGAGATCCTCGAGCGAGAGTTCCGCGCCCGCCGACCGTGCGCTCGCGGACCGTACACTCGCGGACCCAACGGAATCCCGAACCGGCTGCCGTCGACCATCCGACGCAAAGTCGCCGGCCGCGCTTGGTTTGCCGATGCGGACGCTGCCCGATTGCAGCGTCACCACGCGATCGACCCGGGACGCAGCGCTCGCCGCCTCCGGGCCAGACCACTCCGAACCAGCGACCACCCTATCGTTGACTGCGTACGTGGCCCCCGCTCCGGTTGCCACCGCGAGACCGAGCACGGCCACGCCCTTCGTCACGGAGAGCGCGCCGAGAAGCCCGACTCCCTTGGCACCCGTCACCGTCAACGTCGTCGCCAAGGCGCTACCGGCCGTCGCAGCCGGGGCAACGCTGGCGCTAGCGATGCCGATACCCGCACCGGCGTTCGACACCGCCGCTGCAGCCACCGACGTGCTCGCGGACGACACGCTCCCCGTCGCGGCCCCGGACGAAACCGTGCCCCCCTGCGACAGCAAGCTGCCGAGCTTCATCGACACGGGCAACGCCAGAACGCTGGCCGCGATCCTCCCTTGGACGAGGCGGCGCGCCCCGTCCGAGAGCGCCTCGGGCTCCTCGCGAGCGGCCCTCGCCTGGTCCAGCATGAACTCGCGCAACTCGAGCGCAACGCTCGGATCGTCGAGAAAGCGAATGGGCTGCTCACTCATGGCCGGCCACCTCGGGTAGGCGCGCGGCGGAAGTCGGCCAAGGCCAGGCGCAAGGTTTCGCGCGCCTTGTGCAGGCGCGAATAGACGGTGCCGACCGGCACATCGAGCTCTTCGGCGATGACCCGGCAGTCGGCCCCTTCGATTTCGAACATGGTGAAGACTGCCCGGTGCTCAGGCGAAAGATCATCGATGGCGCGATGGAGCGCCTGTTTCAAGAGCTCGCCGGCGTTCGCCCCCGCGCCGTCGGCAGCGCGCCAGGAGGACTCCCCCACGATGTCACCCGTGGGTGCGACGCACGCCCGCGGCGACTCTTGGCCGTCGGCATGCAGCTCGGGTCGCCGACGGCGTCGCTCGGCGCGCACGACGTTCGCGGAAATTCCAAATAGCCAGCCACGTTCGGTTCCACGGGTCGGATCGAATGCACTCTCACGTCGATGCACGATCAAAAATACTTCGTGCAGCGCGTCAGCGGCATCTTCGTTAGCGAGCCCCATGCGACGCAGGCAGCGCCAGACGAAGTCGGCGTGGTCGCGATAGAGATCTCCCCAACTGCGCGAGCGCCTCGGCTCGCCATCCGGCGGGGAGGAGGCCCGCGGCGACGAGTCGAAGGCCGCCGTCTCCCGCGACGACGACTCGAGGGGCGGCCGGGCGGGGGTAGTGAAATGCGTCCCCGAGCGGTGCGGTGACGCAGGCGGCGCATCCGCCGACGACCCCTGGGGCGCAGGCGGAATAGACGACGATGCCGCGATCACCACCTTGGTCATTGTAGTCCGGCCCCCCCAGCCTTCACCCAAATCGTCCCGTCCGGTTCTTCAGCGACCGCCGCCCCCGGGCGGCAGGCTCGGCAGGCGCGGCTGCCCCGGGACCGCTGCGCTCAAGTAAAGCCCCACCTGGCCTCCCGTCCAGGGCTGCTCCCAAGCCAGGCCTTCGTCGCCGAGATACCGGGCGCGCAGCACGTTGACGACCCCGCCCGCCAGGAAGCCGGTCCACAGGCCCGGGGCCACCCTCACCCCCAGATTGGCGGTCAGCCCCAGGGCCACCGTCCCAGCCGCGGTCCAGGCGGGGGCTTCCGCCGTCCCGGTCTGCAGCAGGCCGAAGCGCGGTCCAACTTCGATCGAAAATTCCCCTGTGGTGCCAATGGGCAGGTATTGGCCGAGGCCAAGGCCCACGCTGGTGGCCGACACGTGCACGACGGCGCCGTTGGCCGCGGAAAAGGGCGGCGCAGTCTGGTGCGACACGGTGACGCCGAAGAAATTCTGGGGCGTCAGGCGAACACGCAGCACCGCGGCCAGCCCGAACGTCACGTTCGGCGCGTACGAGCTATCGATCTGAGCGATGCCCCGCACGAGCGAGCTCGGCTGTGGCTCGATGACGGGCACGATGGGCGGTGGCTCGGGCTCCGGCAGGTTGAACGGATCGAGGTCCTGCCCAGGCCACTCGGCGGCCGTGCTGCTCGCACCGGGGGAGTCGGCTTTTGGCGCGCAAGCCGAGTCACCGGGTTCGCCTGGATCCAGGTAGATCTCGAGCGCCAAGGTCAAAGCAGCCTCGACCTCCGCGCAGGAAGGTCCCCTCACTTCGCGCACGTACTCCGCCTGATAGTCGTGAAGAACGACGAGCGTGCCGGAGACGGACTCGCGGCCGCTCAGGGTCACGAGGAGCTGGCGTTCGGGAACGCCGCAGGCACTGTCCGCCAGAAGGCCGCGCAGCCTTGCCTCGAGGTCCAGGGTGCCCGGGCAGGGCGGTGCTGGAGCCAGGGGCTCAGCCGGTGTCGCTGCCGGAACGGGCGCTACTGCCAGGTCGTCGGCTCGGGCCGCCACGGTGTGAGCCAGCGCAGCCCACACGGAGCATGCGAAGGTCAGCGCGGCAACCCGAAGGCAGCGAAACACCGACCACTCTTACAAGGCCCACAAGCAAAACAGAATGTGCTTTCTGCAAAGGCCATGTGCCGCTGCCGGCGAACGCTCCCCTTTGCCGGACCGCTAGGAACAGTTGACCTCGGGCCCGCTCGGGCCTGACTCACATTTGCAGGACGACCCGAGGACCCGCACCAGACAGGCGCAACTCGGGTCGCCGGGACATTCCTGGATCCAGGCGCAGGCAGCTCCACCGGGAGCGCTGCCATCGCAGTAGGCGCCGCGTGGACAGAAGCCCTGACCGCACTCGAAGCACGTCCCGTCCTCGCACGTGGGCCGAGGTGGCTCCGGTTCGGCTGCCTCGCCTGCTTCCGCCTCGGCGACCTCGGCCGGCTCGGCCTCGGTGCTGGCGTCGGTCTGGGACGGATCGGCTGGGGGGGGCGACGAGCAGGCCAGCAGCGACGGGGCCGACATCGACAGGGCCAGCATCCACCAGCCCAAGGGCGCATTCTTCATGGGCCGGTATATCTCAAACGCTTCGACTCGGATCCAGGTCGAGCAAGGCGCTCTCCACCTGACGGCGATCGTCATCGCTCAGGACCCGGCGCCCCGCCTGCGCCAGCGCGTAGTGCACGGCCGCCGCCTCGAGCTTGGAGAGCACGGCCCGTCGCCTGAAATCCAGAGCGAGCATGCGGTACTCCAGGTGGATCTCGCCCCCGACCTCGCGTTCTTCGACCTCATCGGGGCCTGGCAACGGCCGTCCGCCGGCATTCTGCCACGGCTCGGTCAGGTCGCGCACGATGCCCCGCAGCTCCCCGGCGCGCCGACGGGCGCGCTTGAGTGCCCCTTGCTCGAATAGATGGAAGTGTCGGTTCCGACTGAACGTACCCGGCGCCAGCACCAGGGCCACCAAGAGCGCGTCCGGGCTGGCATGCATCACGCAACGTCCCCACGCTCTGCGGCCTTTTGGCTTTCGGCCAAGAGCTCCGCCTGATGATGAGAAGTGACTGCCTGCACGAGTTCGTCCAGCTCGCCTTCGATCACACGATCCAACTTGTACAAGGTCAAGCCGATGCGGTGATCCGTCAAGCGGTTCTGGGGGAAGTTGTAGGTGCGGATCTTCTCCGACCGTTCACCGGCCTTGACCTGGCTCCGACGTGTGTCTCGCTCCGCTTCTTCGCGCCTGGTGCGCTCCAGATCGAGCAAGCGGCTGCGCAAGATCTTGAGCGCTTTGGCTTTGTTCTTGAGCTGGCTGCGCTCTTCCATGCAGCGTACGGATAGGCCCGTCGGCAGGTGCGTCACCTGCACCGCGCTGTTGGTCGTGTTGACGCCCTGCCCGCCTGGGCCGCTGGCCGCAGCAATGTCGAAACGCAGGTCCTTCTCGTCCAAGACCAGGTCGACCTCTTCCGCCTCCGGCAACACCGCCACGGTTGCGGTCGAAGTGTGGATGCGACCCTGCGCTTCCGTCGCCGGCACGCGCTGAACGCGATGCACACCGCTTTCGAACTTCAGCTGCGAAAACACACGCTGCCCACTGATCAGCGCGATGGCCTCCTTGATGCCGCCAGCGCTCGCTTCGCTCTGGCTGAGCAGCTCGACCTTCCAGCCGCGCCGCTCCCCGTAGCGGAGGTACATGCGCAAGAGGTCGGCAGCAAACAAGGCGGCCTCCTCACCGCCGGTTCCCGCCCGCACCTCGAGCACGGTGTTCTTGTCGTCGTCCGGATCCTGCGGCAAGAGTAAGAGCGCAAGCTCACCTTCGAGGCTCTGCCGCGCGGCCTCGAGCTCGGGCAGTTCTTCGCGAGCGAGTGGGCCGAGCTCCGGATCGCTGAGCGCCTCCCGGTCCTCGTCGATCTGCTTGCCAAGGTGCTCCCAGCGACCAAACGCCTCCACCAGCGGGGTGAGACGGCCTCGCTCGCGACCGAGCTCGGTTGCGCGCTTTGGATCGGCCAGGGTCGCTTGATCACAGAGAAGCTGATTGATCTCTTCGAGCCGACGAACGAATCGTTTCAGTTGCAGGACGGGAACCATGAGAGCGCGCTCGAGCCGGCCAGAGGCTATCAGCTTCCCCTCCGGAGGCGAGCCTTGGTAGAGTCGCGCGGCCATGTCGCAGGGTGACGCCGAGCCAGCGGATGACCCGAGTGCGACGCACTTGCGTCCAAGTCGGCGCGAGATCGTGCGCCAGACGCTGACTGGTGTCGCGCTCGCCGGGGCTTCGCTCGCGCTCGGTCGCCTGCTCTACCACCCACCGGGGCTCACGAGCAGCGCGGATGTCGCTCGCCGGCAAGTGCGCGACTTTCGTGTTCCGGACGCCCCCTTCCCCGATCTGGTCGTGGCCAAGAGCTCCACCGATCCAGCCGAGCTCACCCGGCGCGCGGTGACGGCCTTGGGTGGGATGAGTCGCTTCGTTTCGCGCGGCGACATCGTCGCCGTCAAGCCCAACATCGGCTGGGATCGCACGCCTGCGCAGGCGGCCAACACGAGTCCGCTCGTGGTGGCCGAGGTCGTCCGCTTGTGTCTGGAGGCAGGAGCCCACCGCGTCGTCGTCACCGACGCTTCGTGCAACGAAGCCAGGCGCAGCTTCCAACGCTCGGGGATCTGGCAGGCGGCGCACGCCGCCGGCGCAGACGTGCTGTTGCCGGCCGAGCACCGTTTCCGTGGCATGCGGATCAAGGGCGAGCTCCTCGATCACTGGCCCGTGTACAAGCCCTTGATCGAGGCCGACAAGCTGATCAACGTGCCCATCGCCAAGCACCACAACCTGTCGCTCTACACCGGTGCCATGAAGAACTGGTACGGAGTCCTGGGCGGGCGCCGCAACCGTCTGCATCAAAACATCCACCTCTCCATCGCCGACCTCGCCACCTTCATGCGCCCTACCCTCACCGTGCTCGACGCCACGCGAGTCCTCTTGCGGAACGGACCACAGGGCGGAAACCTCGCCGACGCGCGCGATCTTCACCAAGTCATAGCTGGCACCGACGAGGTCGCGATCGACAGCTATGGCGCCACGCTGATCGGCGTGGACCCAAGCCGCGTGGGTTACCTCGTACTCGGTGAAACTCGAGGCCTCGGCCATAGGTCGTCGTCCGCGCTCGTGGAGGTCTGAACGTGGACGGTGAGACTGACCTACCCCAGCCGCTCGATTGGCTCCGCCCGGGCAGCCATTTGGTCCAAGCGACACCGCCCAAGCGGGTCCACCTGCCCATCCTCCAGGCCAGCGCCCTTCAGGAGGCGCCGGCTGCGCCGAGTCGCTTTTGGACACGCCTCGCGCCGACCGCGAGGAAGAAAAAGCCACGACACGGTTCGGGCATTCCGGCACGCCGCGTCATCGTTTTCTTGCTTTGGATGCGGCGCCTATCGCAGGCATCCTGCCTCGGCCTCTTTCTGTTCTGGCTGACGCAAACGACCTTCCGTGGCTCGTTTGCGAGCGCGAGCGGCACGCCCGTGCGCCTGCCCTGGCCCGTCGAAGGATTCCTCCTGGCCGATCCGTTCGTCGCCTTGCTCACGATCCTCTCGTCTCACGAGCTCTATGCGGGCTTGGCGTGGTCTCTCGGCATCTTGCTGCTCACGCTCGTCGTCGGTCGCGCCTTCTGCGGCTGGATCTGCCCGTTCGGCACGCTGCATCACCTGCTCTCATTTCTTTGGCCACCGCCGGCGAGTCGCGGTTCGAAGCGCATCGCGGCCAATCGCACCAAAGGTTGGCAGACCTGGAAGTACTACGGCTTGGTCGGACTACTGGCTGCAGGCGCTGCCGGCAGTGCCATCGGCGGCTGGTTCGACCCAATCTGCATCCTGGTCAGGGGCGTGGGCCTAGGCCTCTTACCCGTCGCCCAGTACCTGGGCGTGCGCGGGCTCGAGAACGTGGCGAGCTTCGGCGGGACGGGCAGCCAACGCCAGAGCGATGCCGCGCTCGATTTCCTCTCCTCACACGTCTGGACCAGCGAGCAAGCCCACTTCCATCAAACGTGGCTGATCTTGCTCACGTTCCTGGCCATCGTTTGGGCCAATCGGGTGATCCCCCGCTTCTTCTGTCGGGCACTCTGTCCGCTCGGCGCCCTGCTCGGGGTCCTCTCACGCTTCGCTCCATTCGGCATGGAGAAGGATCACTCCAAGTGCACCGACTGCAACCTCTGTCTGCAAAACTGCCAAGGAGCCGACAGCCCCCAAGGCGGAGTGAAGCACCAGAAGCACGAGTGCCACGTGTGCTTCAATTGTGAGGTTGCCTGCCCCGAAGATGTCATCAAGTTTCGGTTCTTCCCGGGGCTGCGTAGCGTCAAGGCGACGCCGGATCTCTCGCGACGCACGGCGCTCCTCGGTGCAGCGGCTGGAGCGGCTCTGATCCCGGCAGCGCGCATCGCCAATTGGCCCGACAAAGCCTACTCCGCCAACGTCATCCGGCCTCCGGGCTCGCTGGAGGAGCGAGAGTTCTTGGAGCGCTGCATCCGCTGCAGCGAATGCATGAAAGTTTGTCCCAATAACGCCTTGCATCCAGCGCTGTCGGAGGCTGGTCCGGAAGGGATTTGGACCCCCATCCTGATCCCGCGCATCGGCTACTGCGAGCATTCGTGCGTGCTCTGTGGGCAGGTGTGTCCGACGGGCGCGATTCAGAAGATCGAGGAGAAGCACAAGCTGGGGCAGGGGGTGCCCCCCGTTCGACTCGGTACCGCGATGTTCGATCGCGGCCGTTGCCTGCCGTGGGCCATGGCGACCCCATGCACCGTGTGCGAAGAGTTCTGCCCGACCTCACCGAAAGCCATCTGGGTCGAGGAAGTCTGGGTTCCCAAACGTGGCGCCGTATCAATGGCGGGACAGGACGCCGCGCCGGCCCAAGTGAAGGTCAAACGCCCTCACGTCGACCCAACGCTGTGCATCGGCTGCGGAGCTTGCGAGAAGGTGTGCCCGGTCGTGGATCAGCCGGCTGTGTACGTCACGAGCGCCGGTGAATCGCGGTCGAAGACGAACGTCATCTTGCTCGAAGACACCGCCTACACGGAGGTCCCAGCCTGAAAGCCGGCGCCTCCTGCCCCTTGCCCTACCCCCGCCGGGGTCCGATGATGCCAGAGTGGATGACATCGCAGTCTCGCGGGAGAAGGCCGGCAAGGTCGCGGCTTGGCTCGTCGAGAAAGGCAGACCCGACGAAGCGGTTTCACTCCTAGCCGCGTGGGCTGCGACCGGTCCCAGCGACAGCGCTGGCCAGACTCTACTCGCGGAGGCGCTCCGCATCGATCCCAGCGCGCCACTCGCGCAAGCCGCCTTCGAACGCATGGAAGGGGTCGCTGGCGACCACACGGCACTCGAGCAGGCCATGGTGACCTTCGGCCAAGCGTACCTAGCCAAGGTCGAAACCGAGATGCGCAAGCCGGCGTTTCGGCGCGCGCAGATGGGGTTCAACAACAACATCAAGTTCAAGAACACCGAGTTCCACGTGCAGACGGAGGACAGTGGGCTCGACGCACCCCACATCATCACGCACCTCTTCGCCGACGGTGGCCGCGTCATCAAGAGCCACAAGCGCAGCTACGAAGCCGAAAGCAGGCGGGCGGATGTCGCCGAGTATGTGCGCGGTCTGATGAAGGCTCAGCACCTGGAGATGGTGATGAAGCTGCGCGAGGGCGGCTTCGACAAGATCATCGCGGGTGAGGCCATTGGCGGCATGGAGCTGCTCCGCGACGCACCGACGGTCGACATCCTGAAGCTGAAGAAGAAGAAGGACGGAGCCGAGGCCGAAGCGGCGCCAGCCGCAGCAACGGCCGACGAGCGCGTTCTCTTCCAGCTGCACGTGCTGCGCAGCCTGAGCGGCGGACCGGAGAGCTATTCGCCGCCGGGCGCCCGTGCCGTCGTCGGCCACAAGGGGGCGATCACGCTCGTCGGGGAACGGTTCTGCTATCCAGAAGAGGCCGTGCTCAACATGCGCCAGGGCGATCTCGTCCTCGAGGATCTCGACGGCGGCAACGGGGTCTTCTACCGCATCAAGGGCTCGGTCGAGCTCGAGATGGGGGACGAGTTCGTGATCGGCGACCAGCTGCTGCGCGTCGAAAGAAATCCTGCCCACGACGACGGTCCGGACCCAGCGCCGACGTACTTCTATTCGTCCCCCAAATGGCCCTCGTCGTTTCGCATCGTCCAGCAGTTCGAGGGCGGCGCGAAGGGCGCTTGCGCCGTAGCACGGGGCAACGCATTGCAAGTGGGCTCAGCCGTCGGCGACCTGGTGTTCCCCGACGATCCCCTCGTCTCGGAGCAGCACTGTTTGGTGGAAGAACAGGCCGGAACGATGGTTCTGACCGATCTGGGATCGCGCACGGGTGTGTTCGTTCGCGTCCGGGGCGAGCAAGCCCTTCACCATGGGGACGAGCTCTTGGTCGGCCGGACGCGCCTCCTGGTGGACACTTCGCCGAGCGCCAAGGCTTCCTGAGGTCGGCCCGCGATGCCGGCCCGCGACCTCTGCTTGCGAGAGTGACAAAAAAGAAAAAACGGCCGAGCGACACAGCGCTCGACCGCCTTTTCAAGCCAATCGGCTCACTCTGCAGGAGCAGCTTCGGCGGGAGCCTCAGCGGGAGCCTCTTCAGCAGCGGGAGCCTCCTCAGCAGCGGGAGCCTCCTCAGCAGCGGGAGCCTCTTCCGTGGCAGCAGCCTCGGGAGCCTCGGCCTCAGCGCCGCCCTTGGAGCAGGCGACAGCGAGAGCAGCGAACGAAATGGCCAGAACGGTGTTGCGAATCATCATGATCAGGTTCTCCCTACGTAGTTCGTTTCCGGGGCAGTCCTGCTCCGGTACGTCTTTCGATGCGCGAGGTATCAAAAACGGCTCAGACCGTCAGCCTCGTTTTCTGGCCGATTCTGCGCAGTAGCCCCCAAGCCACAGCCCAAAGCGTTGAAATTATTCGATAATCAGAACTCGTCATAGATCGTCATCGAACGCGAAAAACCGCCTCGTCCGCTGAGCCGATCTTTTGGCGCGAAGCGTCCTATCCTTCGTGGCCGTGCCCATGTCCCGCCATCGCTCCGTGCCGAGGCTGCGTCTCGTCGATGCCGCCGCGTCCACGGCACCGAGCGAGGTCGCGTCGCAGTTGCGCGCATCCCCCGGTCCGCTCGGCCCGCCGGGATCCTCGGGGCCGACCGAAGTCGGAGAGCTCGATGATGCGCAACTCGTGTCGCTCGTGCGTGTCGGGGACCGAGGGGCTTTGGACGCGCTTTATCGTCGGCACGCGCCCTACGTGCTGTCCTTGGCCGTGCGCATCCAAGGTCACGTCACCGACGTCGAGGACATCGTGCACGACGCCTTCTTGCGGGTCGTCTCCCGGCTGGGCGAGCTCAGACAGGACGATGCGTTCCGCCCCTGGCTCGCCTCGGTCACGGCCAATCTCGTCAAGACGCGCCTGCGCCGGCGACGGTTCCTGGGGGCACTCGGGCTCGCCGGCACCGAACCGGTAGAACTCGACGCACTGGTGGCCGAGTCGGCGGGCCCGGAGACGCGCGCGCAGCTGGCTGAAGTTTATGGCGTCTTGCGCCTACTGCCTGTGGACCAGCGCGTGGCTTGGGTGCTCCGCCACGTCGAAGGGCACAAGCTGGAAGAGGTGGCGCGCATCCTGGATTGTTCACTCGCTACCGCCAAGCGGCGCCTCGGCCTGGCCCAGCAGGCCCTGCTCGCGACCGGGACGCCAGGAGCTGACCAATGAAGGCGCTGTCGCGCGGTGCGATCCGCGAGTATCGCGACGACGCCCTGCTCGAACGGGTGCGTGGCCGCGTCAACGCGAGTGTTGGACGGCCACGGCACCCGCATCGGACTTGGCAAGCCGCCGCCGCCTTGCTGCTCTTCGGTTTGGGGGTCGGCGTCGGCCGCGGGCTGCCGAGCAGCCGCGCGCAGAGCGTGGCCTTGCCCGAGACTCGTGTGACGGCAGAGACGGCACGCACGGGAACGACAGCAACGCCTCGCACGAGACCGGCCGAGGAGCGCGAGCCGCGGACGCGCCCGCGACTGCACGAGACCGTCGCCAAGCGCGGGGCCGTCACGGCGACCAACCATCCGGAACCAAGTCTGGAGCTCGCCCCAAGCCCAGTCGAGATCGACGTCGTCGAACTCGCGCCGGCGAGCACCTTGAACGGGCGCGCGGCGGATCGGCGCTCCGCATGGCTCGAAATGGCCGAGACCGGTGACTACGCAGGCGCACTGGCCGAGCTCGAACGGAGCCAGGTAGCGCACGTCGTGCTCGCGACCGGGAGCGTCGAAGAGTTGATGACCATGGCCGAGGTGGCGCGTTTTGCCGGCAATCCCGAGCGCGCGATCCAAGCGCTTTCTCAGGTCGTGGACCGCTACGGTGGAGATCCGAACGCACCACTTGCCGCGATGATGCTCGGCAACCTGCTCAGCCGCTCCGGGGACTCGGCAGGCGCCGCCCGCGCCTTCGCTCTGAATCGCAGCCTCTCGCCCGGTGGCGACTTCGCAGAAGACGCACTGGTCCGCGAGTTCGACCTCGCGCTGGCGGCCGCAGATGCCGAGCTGGCCTCTCGCCTGTTCGACCAATACGCGCGCGAGTTTCCGGGCGGCCCGCGCGTGTACGCCATGCGCTACGAGCTCGACGAGCTGCTGGCTGCAAAGGCGGACCCGAATGCGGGGCCCGCTGACGGACAGCCTGCGGACGCTCAGCATGCCGACGGACCGCATGCCGAGGCCCCGGAAGCCCCCAAGGGCTCCAGCCCCGAGGAAGCTCGGCGCGAGAACTGAGCCCGCCGGCGCTCTAGCGCCCGCAGGATGGAGAGCGCTAGGCTGACCGGTGCGTCCCCACGGACTCGCCCCACTGCTTGCGCGCGCGACCGTCGCGCTGTGCTCGCTCACGATCTGCACGCTCGTCCCGTCGGCGGCCTGGGCGGCGCCGAATTGGTACCTCGAGATACCCGCCGGTGCCCCGAGCGAGGCCTCTGCCCGACGCACCTTGGCGCTGGAGCTCGAAGGGATCGTCGTACCACCGGACCCGCTGCGCATTGGCGACGCCAGTGATGACGTCCAGCTCCACATTTCGGTCACCGTCGAATCGAGGCATCTGGAGACGGGGGCAGAAGAGTGGTTGCTCGTCCGAGTGTGGGACCGCGGTGAGCTCGCCGGCTCCCGGCGCGTCTCGGCGGCAGGGCACCCGACGACGATTGGCCGTCGTGTCGCTTTGGCAGCCGCCGAGTTGGTGAGGCAACTGGCGGCGCTGCGCACCCGCAACCGCCGGCTTGCGGTCAACCGCGAGCGGGACAGCGAGATCGAGCGCCAAATCGAACACCGCGAAGCCGTCCGTCACCGCCTGGCCCTGGAGAGCGACGTGCGTTTCCTTTGGCTGCCCGAGGGCGCCTGGCTCCTCGGTCCGAGCATCGGGCTCGAGTTCAATCGACAACTGCCGCTACGCTTCCGCACCGGCCTGTCGCTCCTCGCGGGCGAAATATGCAAGGGCCCGATCGCGCCCGCCGAGACGCCCCTGACGTCGTGGCTCGATGCGCACGCAGGAGTCTATTGGGCCCCAGAGCTCGGAGCGAAATGGAGCGGGGAGGTCGGTGGCCTTCTGGCCCTCACGCTCGTCGACGTGGGCGGAGGCGCGAGCGTCGACGGGATCGCGAACCAGAGTGCCACTTGGACGGCGCGTCTCGGGCTGGACTTCGCGGTTGCTAGAGCGGTCGGCCCCGGTGCACGCGTCCGCTTTGGCCTCGGAGCCGGCGCGCTCCTCCGTCCCATCCCCATCGCGCTCGGTGACACGCAGACAGAGCTCGGAGGGGCGTACCTCGGAGCCCAAATCGCTCTGCTGGTCAGGCGGCCCTGACCTGTAGTCAATCGCTTCAAAATCGGCCGGGCGTTCTGCCTTGCCGACAAGTTTCCAGGTTCGACGTCGAGGGAAGAATCTTTTTTCGCTGCCCGTATCCCGCTATGAGGTGGCCCGAGCGAGCCGCGTAGCTCAGGGGACACCTCGTACTGGGGAGCCTGAACGCTCGCCCTGTGGCAGAAATATCTGAACCAAGATCCCTGGGTCGAGCGACCGCCGGAGGAGAACCAACATGAAATACCGTGCCGTCATGCGTCAAAGCCTGCTCTCAGCTGCCCTCGTCCTCACCTGTGCCTTCGCCGCCCACGCGGCGTTCACGAGCGTCGGGGAAAGCAGCACGGGCTTTCGCGCCGTTGGTCCCGGCGGACTCAAGATCGACGGCACCGGCGCCGGTGTGAAGGCGTCCGAAGCCGGTGGGACGCTCACCGTGACGGCGCCCGTCAACAATCTGAAGACCGGCATGAGCCTGCGCGACGATCACCTGAAGAAGGCGATCAACGCTGACAAGCACCCGACGGCCTCGCTGGCGGTTGCCCGCTCGAGCCTGCAGGTTCCCGAGGACGGCAAGGCCATCACCGCCAGCGCGAGCGGCAAGTTCACGCTCAACGGGGTCACCAAGGACGTGAAGTTCGACTACAAAGTGAACCGCACCGGCAGCGACTACCACGTGCAGGGCAAGACCCAGATCGACATCACCACCTTCAACATCGAGAAGCCCTGCTACCTGGGCGTCTGCGTGGAGAAGGACGTGCAGATCAAGGTTCAGTTCAAGCTCCGCGAGTGACCGACCTTGGCTCCAGACGTCCCCGGCGGCCGACCGGGCCACGCCGCCTCCCACCCTTCGTCAGACCCACTTTCGTTCGAGGTGCGGGCGGCGCAGTTGTGAAAATTTCCGCTCGCTTTCGTGACCGGGGGCGTCGCCAGCGCGGCTGGTTCGGAGAACGACCAGAGGACCCTGCCCGAAAGATTGACGGAGGGGTCCCGGGCAGCGATGTTTCGCCCATGAATACGACCCGCAGGGCGTCGCAAGGCGCCCTGCCACACGGAAGCGCTCGGGGTGGTGCCCTCGGGCTCGCACTCTGGCTGTGCGCATTTGTCCTGCTTTCGACGTGGTCGGGGGAAGCCTCCGCCTACACGTGGATGATTCGGCACAGCTACACCGCGTGCTCCACCTGCCACGCCGATCCCAGCGGCGGCGAGCTCCTGACGCAGTACGGCCGTGTCACCGCCGACATGATCCTGCGCATGCAGTACAAGAAGCGCGGCCCGGATGCGAAGGAGCCATCGCCGGGCATGCTGTGGGGACTGTGGACACCGCCGGACGCGCTGCTCCTGAGCGGCGCGTATCGCAATCTGTCGGTGTTGAAGACCTCGGAGCCCATCAGCTACTCGTTCATTCCGGCCATGCAGGCGGACCTCTACGGCCAGCTCCACCTCGGCATTTTCCGCGTGGGTGGCAGCATCGGTCTCGGTCGCTCGCGCCCCGGCTCGACGAACGGTCGCTTGGCTCAGGTCACGACCAACGACGACGGGTACAACCTGGTCTCCCGCACGTACTTCATGGGCTTCGATTTGGGCCAGAAGTGGCTCCTGCGCGGCGGCCGCATCAACCAGCCGTTTGGCCTTCGCATCCCGGAGCACAACGCCTGGGTTCGCGAGGCGACTCGCACGGATCGTGAAAGCGACCAGCAGGTCGGCGTGACGCTTTCGTACGTCAGCGAGAAGCTGCGCGGTGAGATCATGGCCATCGCCGGCAACTACCAAGTGGGCCCGGACGCTTTCCGCGAGCGCGGCTACTCGATGTTCCTCGAAGGCATCGCTGGCTCGTCCTTCGCCTCCGGCGTCAGCTCCAAGGTGACGTTCGCGGAGTACGACATGTACGAGCGGGTGACCATCACGGATGCCAATGGCAGCCGCCTCATGCCGGAGCAGAACACCTTGCGCCAGGCACATGGCATTTTCGGGCGTTGGGCACCCGCCAAAGCCCTGGTGATGATGGCGGAGCTCGATGCCCTCTTCCGCGTCAACGCCGACGCCGGCTACGTCGCGTTCGGGCAGATGGACTACGAACCGGTCACCGGCCTTCACTTCATCCTGACGGGCGAGATTCTGGACCAAGGACGGTACGTGAGCAGCACCACCGCGCCGACGCCCGGCAAGGGCGAGCCGCGCTTCGGCGGCTGGCTCAGCGCCGATTGGTTTTTCTTCAAGCAGATGGAAATGCGGGTCGACGCGATGGTCCGGCAGGACGACCCGTTCACGTTGCTCGCCCAGCTGCACCTCTACCTCTAAGAGTCCCCATGCATCTGCCCGCACTCCCCACCGTTCCGCGCGCCTTCGCGCTGCGCCAGCTCACGCTGCGCTTGCTCGTGACGCTCTCTCTGACAGCGGGGACGACGTTGGCCTCGCCCGAGTACCCGAGCGTCGTGGCGGACGTCGTGAAGATGAAGTGCACGCCGGATTGCACGCTCTGTCACGAATCGAGCCCAGGCAACGGGAGCCCAGTGGTCCAGCCCTTCGCCTTCTCGGTCGCCGCCAACGGCGGCCTTTCGGCAGCCAATCCGGACCAACTTCGAGCGTCCCTCACGGCAGCCATGGCGGCCAACCCGCCCTTGGACTCGGACGAGGACCTTGTGCCCGATTTCGTCGAGCTCAAGGGCGAGCAAGTTCCGGATGGGTTCGAACAGGACACGACCAATCCGAACGTGCCCGAAGGCGAGAGCGCGCCGAGCGCCGACATCTGCCCGCCCGAGCCCGTGTATGGCTGCGGCGCGGCACATGTCGCGCCCGAACCTCACGTCCACGGCGACTACCTGCTGCTC
>Ga0164308_10000989_pt1 | contig 15347 bp, 12 predicted proteins | sample Whisoiple_246_MG_FD_109983 | JGI IMG/M metagenome (GOLD analysis project Ga0164308, IMG submission 109983) | Soil microbial communities amended with fresh organic matter from upstate New York, USA - Whitman soil sample_246_MG | ecosystem: Environmental > Terrestrial > Soil > Unclassified >...
CGCGCGGACGGGTTCGCGCAGCGCAGGTCGTGGATCAGCTGCTTGAGGTCCTCGATCGAATAGATGTCGTGGTGCGGCGGCGGCGAGATCAGGCCGACTCCGGTGGTCGCGTGCCGGGTCGCAGCGATCCAGGGGTACACCTTGTGCCCCGGGAGTTGGCCGCCCTCACCAGGTTTCGCCCCCTGCGCCATCTTGATCTGGATCTCGGCCGCGTTCACCAGGTACGCACTGGTCACGCCGAAGCGACCGGACGCAACCTGCTTGATCGCCGATCGCCGTTCCGGGTCGAGCAGCCGGTCGATGTCCTCGCCGCCCTCACCGGTGTTCGACCGGCCGCCGAGCCGGTTCATCGCGATGGCCAGCGTGGTGTGCGCCTCCTTGGAGATGGAGCCGTAGCTCATCGCCCCGGTGACGAACCGCTTGACGATCTCGGCAACCGGTTCGACCTCCTCGAGCGGCACCGATCGGGTGTCGTCCACCCGCAGCTCGAACAGCCCCCGGAGAGTGCCGCCCTGTTTGCTCAGCGCGTCGACGGTGTCGGTATAGCGGCGGAACACCGACTCCTGCTTGGACCGGGTGGAATGCTGCAGCAGGTACACCGTCTCCGGGTTGAACAGGTGGAGCTCGCCCTCGCGACGCCACTGGTAGTCGCCCCCGACCTCCAGCCCGCGGTGCTCCCGGGTGGCGGCGTTGGAGTTGAACGCCAGCGCATGCCGGGCAGCGACGTCGCGGGCGATCACGTCGAGACTGGAGCCGCCGGCCGGCGAACTGGTGCCCTCGAAGTACTCGTCGACGACATGCTGATCGAGGCCGAGGGAGGCGAACACCTGCGCCCCGGTGTACGAGGCGACGGTGGAGATGCCCATCTTGCTCATCACCTTGAGCACGCCCTTGCTCAGGGCGTTGACGGTGTTGCGGACCGCCTTGGCCGGCGAGGTGTCGCCGAGCAGACCCTGCGAGGCCAGGTCTTCGACCGTCTCCAGCAGCAGATAGGGGTTCACCACGGCGGCGCCGTAGCCCAGCAACAGGGCGACATGGTGCACCTCACGGGCATCGCCCGATTCGACGACCAGGCCGACCTGGGTGCGGGTCTTGCCCCTGACCAGGTGATGGTGCACCGCGGAGGTAAGTAGCAGGGACGGGATCGGCGCTCGGGTGGCATCGGAGTCCCGGTCGGACAGGATCAGGATCCGGGCCCCGGCGGCGATCGCCCGGTCCGCTTCCCGGCGACATCGCTCGATGGCCTCGGCCAGGCCGGCGCCACCGCGGTCGACCTCGAACAGGCCGCTGATCACCGCGGAGGCGAAGCCGGGCAGGTTGCCGTCGGCGTTGATGCCGACAAGCTTGGCCAGGTCGTCGTTGTCGATCGCCGGATACGGCAGGACCACGTGCCGGCACGACCGGGGAGACGGCTCGAGAAGGTTCTGTTCAGGGCCGATGATGCCGGCCAACGAGGTGACCACCTGCTCGCGGATGGCGTCCAGCGGTGGGTTGGTCACCTGGGCGAACTGTTGGGAGAAGTAGTCGAACAGCATGCGCGGGCGCGCGGACAGCACCGCCTCCGGCGTGTCGGTGCCCATCGAGCCGATCGCTTCGGCGCCGGCGGCGGCCATCGGCGAGACGATGATCCGCAGCTCCTCGTCGGTGTAGCCGAACACCTGCTGGCGCCGCAGCACGGAATCGTGCACCGGCGGGATGTGCTCGCGGTCGGGCAGATCCGGCAGCTGGATGATCCCGGCATGCACCCAGTCGGCGTACGGGTGCTCGGCGGCGAGGGCACCCTTGATCTCGGCGTCCTCGAGAATCCGTCCGGCCACCGTGTCCACCAGGAACATCCGCCCGGGTTGGAGCCGACCGCGCTCCACCACCCGCTCGGGCGGGATCGGCAGCACACCGGACTCGCTGGCCAGGACCACCACGCCGTCGTCGGTCCGCCACCACCGGCCGGGCCGCAGCCCGTTGCGATCCAGCACGGCACCGAGCAGCCGGCCATCGGTGAAGGTGACACAGGCCGGGCCGTCCCAGGGCTCCATGACCGACGAGTGGAACTCGGCGAACCCCCGGATGTCCGGGGCGAGCAGCTTGTTGTTCTCCCAGGCCTCCGGCACCATCATCAGCACCGCGTGGGGCAGGGTGCGACCACCGAGGTGCAGCAGCTCGAGCACCTCGTCGAACGATGCGGAGTCCGACGCGCCCTTGGTGCAGATCGGGTACACCCGGGACAGGTCGCCGGGGATCAGGTCGGTGGCCAACAGCGCCTCGCGGGCGCGCATCCAGTTGCGGTTGCCGCGGACGGTGTTGATCTCGCCGTTGTGCGCGATGAACCGGAACGGGTGGGCCAACGGCCACGCCGGGAATGTGTTGGTGGAGAACCGGGAGTGCACCACCACGATGGCGCTTTCGACCCGCGGGTCGGTGATGTCGGGGAAGAACGCCGGCAACTGTTCGGTGGTCAGCATCCCCTTGTAGACGATGGTGCGGCTGGACAGCGACGGAAAGTACACGTCGACACCGGCGTCCGCGGTCTCGTGCTCGATGCGCTTGCGCGCCGGGAAGACCAGCCGGTCAAGGGCCAGTCCGAACGGCCGAATACCGTCGTGCCCGGCCGGGGCGGTGAGGAACAGTTGGTGGAAGGCGGGCATGACGTCGAGGGCCATCCGCCCGACGCCCGACCCGATCGGCTCCGTCGGCACCTCGCGCCAGCCGAGCAGGTCGAGGCCCTCCTCGGCGACGATCCGCTCGACGATGGCCAGCGCGGCCGCCCGGTCGTCGTCCTCGACCGGGATGAAGGCGGTGCCGACGGCGAACGCCTCGCCGTCCGCGCCGTCCGGCGCGACCGGCAGGTCGAAGTCGACCTCGGCGCGGAAGAACGCGGTGGGGATCTGCAACAGGATGCCGGCGCCGTCCCCTACCGCCGGGTCAGCACCGGCCGCGCCACGGTGGTCGAGGTTGATCAGGGCGGTGACGCCGTCGGCGACGATCTTGTGGCTCCGGCGGCCGGCAATGTCGACGACCGCGGCGACGCCGCAGGCATCGTGCTCCGCAGCCGGGTCGTAGAGCCCCTGTGGGGCGGGTGTCGCCGAATACCGCACGGCAGGCCTCCGCTGTGATCGAGGATCGCGGCGCCATGACCGGCGCCACCGTGACCGGCGGGATCACCGCGGTCCGTCGTCCGCCCCTGGTCGGGGCATCAGGACGACGGTGGCCTGATGGCCGAACTGTACAGGACAGGTGAGCCGCGATTCACGCTCGATCGGACGGCTGTTGTCCCCCGTTTTCGGACGGCTCGTCCCGCATGGTGGGAGTGGCAGGTTCGGCCGTTGGAGCACCGGTGAGGACCTCGGGCGGGTCGCCGTCGACCGGCGCCTCGACGGCATCGTCGTCGACAACCTCGACCGGCCGAAGGGTTCCGTCGGGGTCCGTTCCCTCGGGGTCCGTTCCCACGGGTTCCGTTCCGCCGGGGTCACTCCCGACGGCGTCACGCCCGCCCGTATCCGCCTCGACCGGGTCCGGCCCCTTGCCGCCGGACGTGGTGGCCGCGGCAGCGGCCTGGGCCGCCAACGCAGCCTTCCGCGCCGCGCCGCTGGGCAGCCCCTGCAGCAACGCAGGCTCCTCCCGTCCGACGTTGCGTTTCCAGATCAGGTAGGCGATGGCCAGCAGGAACAGCACGATCGAGGTCACGACGTTGATCCGCAGGCCGAACAGGTGAGTGCGCGCCGGGTCGATGCGCAGCATCTCGATCCAGCCGCGGCCCAGGGTGTATCCGGCGACGTACAGGGCGAACACCCGACCGCCGCCCATTCGGAACCGCCGGTCCGCCCACACCAGGATTGCGGCGATCACCAGGTTCCAGAGCAACTCGTACAGGAAGGTGGGGTGGTAGTACCCGGCGCCGCAGAGCACCTCGGGGGATGCCTTGATGAAGTCGGTGGGGAATTCGCAGTCGTTGACGCCGTAGATGTTCGCGCCCGCCGCTCCACCTGGGGTGCGGACGTACACCTCCAGCGCCCACGGAAGTGTGGTCGGCGAGCCGAACAATTCCTGGTTGAACCAGTTGCCCAAGCGGCCGACCGCCTGCGCCGCGATGAGGCCCGGCGCCAGCGCGTCGGCCACCGGCGCGAGCGGGATGCGGTAGTACCGGCAGCCGATCCAGGCGCCGACCGCACCGAGCGCGACGGCCCCCCAGATGCCCAGCCCGCCGTTCCAGATGGCCAGCGCGTTGAGGGGGTTGCGCCCGGGGCCGAAGTACAGCTCGTGGTCGGTGATGACGTGGTAGAGCCGGCCGCCGATCAGTCCGAACGGCACCATGAACACGGCCAGATCGGTGATCCGGCCCGGTCTGCCGCCACGGGCCACGAATCGCCGGTTGCCCCACCAGACGGCCAGGATGATGCCGGCGATGATGCAGATCGCATAGGCCCGGATGGCGATCGGGCCGAGGTGCCAGACGCCGCGCGGCGGCGACGGGATGGAAGCCAGGAAGGCAGTCGTCATGCCGCGCCCCGGTCGGCCCGCCGCACGCCGGCGGCAAGTTCGGCGGCCAACTCGCCGACCGCGCCCGCTGAGGTCTGCACGGCGCTGACGAAGGCCGACCCGACGATGACGGCGTCGGCGAAGGTGGCGATCTGCGCCGCCTGATCACCTGTTCGGACGCCCAGCCCCACACCGACCGGCAGGTCGGTGACCTGACGGCAGCGGGCGACCAGCTCCGGAGCTGCACTGGACACCTGGTCCCTGGTCCCGGTCACGCCCATCACCGAGGCCGCGTAGAGGAATCCGCGGGTGGCCTGCGCGGTGAGTGCGATCCGGTCCAGCGGGGAGGACGGCGCGACCAGGAAGATCGGCGCGAGCTGCGCGGCCGCGGTGGCCGCCAACCAGGCGTCGGCCTCGTCCACGATCAGGTCGGGGGTGATCACGCCGGAACCGCCGGCCGCGGCCAGGTCGCGGGCGAACCGGTCGAGCCCGTAGGCCAGTACAGGATTGAAATACGTCATCACCACGGCCCGGCCGCCGGCCGCGGTGACCCGTTCGACGACGCCGAGCACGTCGCGGATCCGGGTGCCGGCCGCGAGTGCGCGCTGTTGGGCGGCCTGGATCACCGGGCCATCCAGCACCGGGTCGGAGAACGGCAGGCCGACCTCGACCAGGTCGCAGCCGCCGGCGATCATCGTGGTGAGCACCTCGGACGAACCCTGGACGTCGGGGAAGCCGGCCGGCAGGTATCCGACGAGCGCCGCGCGGCCCTCGGCCCTGGTGGTGGCGAACAGATCGTCCAGCACGGCGACGGTCACCTCCGCGCCCCGAGGTTAGGAACCTCCGGAGAGTTGAGTGCCGCCCTGCCGGCACGGCCCGCGGCCGGCTCGCCGTCCAGGCCGAACCACCGCATCGCGGTCTCCATGTCCTTGTCGCCGCGGCCGGAGATGTTGATCAGCACCACGCCGTCGGGCCCGACCTCCTTGGCCACCTCGATCGTGCCGGCCACCGCGTGTGCCGATTCGATCGCCGGGATGATTCCCTCGGTGCGGGCGAGCAGGGCAAAGGCGTCCATCGCCTGGGCGTCGGTGATGGAGCGGAACTCCGCCCGGCCGATCTCGGCGAGGTGGGCATGCTCGGGTCCGACCCCGGGGTAGTCCAGTCCGGCCGAGATCGAGTGCGACTCGATGATCTGCCCCTCGTCGTCCTGCAGCAGGTAGGACCGGGCGCCGTGCAGCACGCCGACCGTGCCGCCGCTGATGGTCGAGGCGTGCCGGCCGGTGTCGATACCGTCGCCGCCGGCTTCCAGGCCGATCAGCCGGACGCCGGGATCGTCGAGGAACGCGTGGAAGATGCCGATGGCGTTGGACCCGCCGCCCACGCAGGCGGTCACCGCGTCCGGCAGCCCGCCGGTCAGTGCCAGCACCTGGGCGCGGGCCTCCAGCCCGATGATCCGCTGGAAGTCGCGCACCATCATCGGGAACGGGTGCGGCCCGGCGGCGGTGCCGAAGACGTAGTAGGTGTTGGCTACGTTGGTCACCCAGTCCCGGAAGGCCTCGTTGATCGCGTCCTTGAGGGTCGCCGACCCGGTCTCGACCGGGATCACCTCGGCCCCGAGCAGCTTCATCCTGGCGACGTTCAGCGCCTGCCGTTCCGTGTCGACCCGGCCCATATAGATGACACAGTCGAGACCGAGGAGAGCCGCGGCGGTGGCCGTGGCCACACCGTGCTGACCGGCGCCGGTCTCCGCGATCACCCTGGTCTTGCCCATCCGGCGGCACAGCAGCGCCTGGCCGAGCACGTTGTTGATCTTGTGGCTGCCGGTGTGGTTCAGGTCCTCGCGCTTGAGCAGGATGCGGGCGCCACCGATGTGCGCGGTGAGCCGCAGCGCCTCGCTGATCGGTGACGGGCGGCCGGCGTAGTTGGCCGCGAGGTGGTCCAGCTCGCGCAGGAACTCAGGGTCGTGCCTGGCCTTGTCGTAGGCGTCGGCGACCTCGTCGAGGACCGCAACGAGCGCCTCGGGCAGCCACCGGCCGCCCATGGTGCCGAAGTAGCCGCGGGCGTCCGGGTCGGCCGCCGTGCCGGAGAGACCGTCCGACGGTCGAGGCAATCCGTCCGACGCTCGGGTCGCGCCGGTCACCGGGCCGGGCGTGGGCAGGACGGGTGGGATCCGGCGGTCACCAGGTCGGCCACCGCGGCCCGCGGGTCCCCGCTGGTGACGAGTCCCTCGCCGACCAGCACCGCGTGCGCACCGGCGCCGGCGTAGGCCAGCAGGTCGCCGGTGCCACGCACACCGGACTCGGCGATGGTCAGGATGTCGCTCGGAAGGCCCGGCGCGATCCGGGAGAACACATCCCGGTCGACCGACAGCGTCGTCAGGTCGCGGGCATTGATCCCGACGACCTTGGCACCGGCGGCCAATGCTCGGTCCGCCTCGGCCTCGGTGTGCACTTCGACCAGTGCGGTCATGCCGAGCGACTCGATCCGCTCGAGCAACCCGTGCAGCACCGGCTGCTCGAGCGCGGCGACGATGAGCAGGACCAGGTCGGCGCCGTGCGCCCGTGCCTCGTGCACCTGGTACGGGCTGACGATGAAGTCCTTGCGCAGCACCGGGATGTCGACCGCCGCCCGCACCGCGTCCAGGTCGGCCAGCGAGCCGCCGAACCGGCGTTGCTCGGTGAGCACCGAGATTGCCCTGGCGCCGCCCTCGGCGTACTGGACGGCCAGTGCTGCCGGGTCGGCGATGGTGGCCAACGAGCCCTTCGACGGGCTGGCCCGCTTGACCTCGGCGATCACGTGGACGCCGGGTTCGAGCAGCGACGGAACCACCGGTCGCGGCGGCGGCGCGTCCCTGGCCTGAGCCTTGACCTCGGCCAGTGGCACAGCAGCTTCACGGGCCGCGAGGTCGTCGCGAACACCCGCGACGATGGCCTCCAGCACGCTCACCGGTGTGGTCTCCTTCGGTTACCCCGACCGTTCGAGAGCTCCGGTCCCGACCCGGCGATCCCCGTTGCAGGATCATCGTAGTCGCCGGCCGGGCTTGCCTCGGACGGGGTCGCGTCGTCCGGTTGCCCCCCGGAGTCCAACGGCTGCGGGTCCGTTTCCGGTTCACCGGTCGGATCGAGGCCGGCGTCCAGCGCCTTCCACAGGTCGTCCTCGCCGACCGGTCGGGCGTCGCCTCCGGAACTGCCGACGTCGGCTGCCGTCGTGGTCGGCGGGTGGGCAGGCGGTGTCCGGTCGTATCGACCGGACAGGGCCTGCGCGCGGACGGAGCCGATGATCAACAAAATTCCGCCGAGAACCACGAGCACCCCCCCGGCTGCCGCCAGCACCATCGGCCACGGGTGCCGCATCGGATCCACCGGCACGCCGGAGACGAACGGAGTCCGGCCGAGGACCTCCAGCGGCGGGCTCGCCCACTGCACGGCGACCCGCACCAGAACCAGCGCACCCGCCGCGGCCACCAGCGCCCCGACGACCCGCCGCCATACTCCGCGGGTGGCCAGCGCTGCGCCCCATCCGGCGATGGCCACCAAAGCGACCGGGATGAGCTCGGGAACGGTGTCGGAGCCGGTCGCGGAGGTGCGATACGGCCCGACCGGGGTGTCCGGATAGCTGGCGGTCCACCAGATCCGGGTGGCGGCGAAGGCCACGAGGGCCGCGCCCAGCAGGATCAGCAGGGCGGCCGCAGCGCGCCCGGACAACCGGCCTCCGCGGGCTCGACTGGCTTCCCCCTGGTTCCCCATGGCCGGGCCTTCGGGTCGATCAGCGGGCATGGTCCCCGACCGGCGCCAGCGTGCCCGCGGCCGCCACGGCGCGGATCACGGCTGCGGCCTTGTTGCGGCACTCGGCGTCCTCCAGCTCCGGCACCGAGTCGGCGACGATCCCGGCCCCGGCCTGCACGTGCGCGATGCCGTCGGCCAGCAACGCGGTGCGGATGGTGATCGCGGTGTCCGCGTCGCCGGCGAAGTCCAGGTATCCGACGACCCCGCCGTAGATCCCGCGCCGGACCGGCTCGAGTTCGTCGATGATCTGCATCGCCCGCGGCTTGGGCGCGCCGGACAGCGTGCCGGCCGGGAAACACGCGGTGAGCGCGTCGAACGCGGTGCGTCCGTCGGCGAGCCGACCGGTGACGGTCGAGACGATGTGCATGACGTGGCTGTACCGCTCGACCGTGAAGAAGTCGACCACCCTGACCGTGCCCGGCGCACACACCCGGCCCAGGTCGTTGCGGCCGAGGTCGACGAGCATCACGTGCTCGGAGCGTTCCTTCGCGTCCGCCAGCAGGTCCTTGGCCAACAGCGCGTCCTCCTCTTCGTCGACGCCCCGGGGCCTGGTGCCGGCGATGGGGTGCATGGTCACCTGCTTGTCCCGCACCGTGACCAACGCCTCCGGTGACGACCCGACCACGTCGATGGTTGTCCCGGCGGCGGTCGGCAGGCGGAGCAGGTACATGTACGGGCTCGGGTTCGTCGTGCGCAGCACCCGGTAGACGTCCAGCGGGCTCGCCGCGGTGGCCACATCGAACCGTTGGGACAGCACGACCTGGAAGGCGTCGCCTGCTCGGATGTACTCCTGCGCGATGCGGACCTTGGCGTAGTAGTCGTCGGCTTCGGTGCGGCGCTGCACCGCAGGCTCGGGGCGGTGGAACACGGCGGCGGGCAGGACCGTGGGTGCGGCCAAACGCGCAGCCATCGCCTGCAGCCGGGCGACGGCGTCGTCGTAGGCGGCATCCACCCGCTCATCGGTCGCGTCCCAGTTCACCGCGTTGGCGATCAGCGTCACCGTGCCCTCGTGGTGATCCAGCGCGGCCAGGTCGGTGGCCAGCAGCATGACCAGCTCCGGTAGGTGCAACTCGTCGACCGACCCGCCCGGCACCGCCACCCGCTCGAGCCGGCGCACCACGTCGTACCCCAGGTAGCCGACCATGCCACCGGTCAACGGTGGCAACCCGGCCAACGGCTCGGTGTGCAGGTCCCGCAGGGTCGCAGCGAGGGCCGCCAGCGGATCGCCGCCGGTGGGGAGGCCGGCAGGTGCAGTGCCGAGCCAACGCGCCACACCGTCCACCTCGGTCAGCGCGGTCGCTCCGGAGCCCACGAAGGACCAGCGCGACCAGGACTTACCGTGCTCGGCCGATTCGAGCAGAAAGGTCCCAGGTCGGTCGCCGGCCAAGGTGGCGTACAGGCCGATCGGGGTGAGGGTGTCGGCCAACAGCATGCAGCTCACCGGGATCACCCGGCGGTCCGCGGCCAGCGCTCGAAACTGTTCCCGGGTCGGGCGGACTGCGCCGAGGCCGGGTGCGGCTGGGCCTGCCGGCCCCCCAGCCCGGTTCCGCGTCGCCGGGGCCGGGTTGGTCGATCCGACCGATTCGGCACGCGGCTGCATGCCCGTCATTTTGCCGGTGCCCGGACCGACGCTCGGCCGCTGCCCTACCATCCGTCGGGTGCCAGACCCGCGGAATCCCGACGAACCCACGCAGATCTCGGTGGCCGAACTCGAACGGATCGCAGCGCTGGGTTGGCGCGGCACCAGCGAACGCTGGCTGGGCGATTGGCTGCTGCGGGCGGGCGGCGGTTTCACCGGGAGGGCGAACTCGGCGCTGGTACTCGGTCCACCGGGCCGGGCCACGGACGATGCGCTCGCCGAGGTCTCGGACTTCTACGCGGGGCACCGCCTTCCGGTCCGGTTCTCCGTCCCCCAGGGGGTACCCGGCGTCGACCGGCTCGCCGGCGCGTTGCACGACCGGGGTTTCCGGGAGGGCGGTCCGGTGCTGGTGATGGTGGCGTCCTTGGCGACCGTGCTCGCCGCCTGCCCGCCGCCCCCGGGAGTGCCGGCGGCGACGCTGTCCGACACGCCGTCGGCGGCCTGGCTCGTCGGCTACCGGTACCGGGGAGGAGCAATGCCGGCCTCGGGAGTAGCCGTGCTGACCAATTCCGACCATGCCGTCTTCGCGGAGATCGCCGCGGACGGCGAACAGTGGGCGGTGGGCAGGGGCGTGGTGGAACGCGGGTGGCTCGGCGTCGCCGCGGTCACGGTCGCCGAGCACCGGCGACGATCCGGGGTGGGCAGCGCGGTGCTGGGCGATCTGGCGCGCTGGGCGGCGCCGCAGGGAGTGCACGCGGTGTATCTGCAGGTCGACGCGGCCAACGAGCCCGCGGTGGCGCTGTACCAGCGACGCGGGTTCGTCACCCACCACCGCTACGCGTACTGGGCCTGACCGGCCGTCTACCGTGCAATCCGTGGACCTGGATGCGGAGATGGACTCGCTCACCATCGACCAGTTGCGCGCCCGCGGGTCATTGAAGTGGACGATGCCGCCGGACGGTGCGATCGGCAGCTTCGTCGCTGAGATGGACTTCCCGATGGCCGCGCCGATCCGGGCGGCGCTCGACCGCGCGCTCGACCGCTTCGCGACCGGCTACCTCTCCCCCGGCCACGCACGGCTCGTCGCCGAGGCATGCGCGGAATTCCAGCTCAGCCGGTTCGGGTGGACCGTGGATCCGGCCGACGTCCACGCCATGTCAGGCGTCGTGCACGTGTTGGAATTCGCCCTGCGATCGCTGCTCCCGCCGGGCACCCCCCTGGTGTTGCCCACCCCGACCTACATGCCGTTCCTCACGATGCCCCCCGAGTTGGGCGTCGAACTCCGACCGGTCCCGATGAACCTCGACGACGGCCGGTACACGATGGACCTGCCGGCGTTACGCGCCGCCCTGACCACCGACGTGCCCGCAACCGGAGCGCTCTTGGTGCTGATCAACCCGCACAACCCGACCGGGCGGGTGTTCACCGCCGAGGAGCTGCTGGCGGTCGCCGAGGTCGTCGAGCACAGCGGGGCGACGGTGTTCAGCGACGAGATCCACGCTCCCCTGGTGTATTCCGGGCACCGGCATGTGCCATACGCCTCGTTGTCGCCGGTCACGGCCGCCCACGCGATGACCGCCGTCTCGGCCTCCAAAGGGTGGAATCTCCCCGGCCTGAACTGTGCCCAGCTGATCCTGTCCTCCGAGCCGCACCGGGAACGATGGGCCGAGACCTCCTACTGGGCGGCCGTTGGCACCTCCCCGCTCGGCGCCATCGCGTCATCGGCCGCCTATCGGGACGGTGTACCCCACCTGGACGCGACCCTCGCCTACCTGGACGAGAACCGCCGGCTGTTCGCCGGTGAGCTCGGCTCGGCGCTGCCCGGTGCCCGATTCGTCCCGCCCGAGGGCACCTACCTGGGGTGGGTGGATCTGCGCGGCGTCGCCGACCCGGCCACCGTCGCCGATCGCTGCCTGGTCGTCGGGACGGACGGAACGGCATGTGGCGCACCCGGTTTCCTCCGGCTGAACCTGGCCACCACGCATGCGTTGGTAGCCGAAACGGCCCGTCGGTTGGGTCGCCTGGTGGACCCTGCGTGACCACCGGAACTGCCTGGCAGGAGACCACCGAGGTCGTCGCGGCGCAACGCCGCACCCTCCGCGTGCTCTCGGCCGCGCAGATCGCCGGCGGCATCGGCTTCGGGGCCGGGCTCTCGGTCGGGATTCTGCTGGCCGAGGACGTCACGTCGTCGGAGGGCTGGGCGGGAGTTGCCCGCACCTCGACGACCGTCGGCGCCGCTGTGTTGGCGGTGCCGCTGGCGCTGGCCGCGATTCGGTGGGGACGGCGGTGGGCGCTCGGCGGCGGGTGGGCGTTGGCCGCGGCCGGCTCGGTCCTGTTGATCATCGCCGCCCAGGCCGGCCGGGGGCCGGCCGCGACCATCGCCCTGGTCGTTGGCATGACCGCGTCCGGCGCCGGGTCGGCGACGACCCTGCAGACCCGATACGCGGCCGTCGATCTCGCACCGCCGTTGCATCGGTCTCGGCAACTGTCCCTGGTGGTGTGGGCGACCACGATCGGATCGGTGCTCGGTCCCAATCTGGGCGAGCCCGGCGAGGCCGTCGGCCGGTGGCTGGGGATCGCCCCGATGGCGGGTCCCTTCGTGATCGCCGCGGCGGTGCAACTGGTTGCCGTTGCGACCATCTCGTTCCTCCGGCCCGATCCGCTCCAGCTGGCCGCGGTCCATGACTCCGCCCGCCGTCGAGACGCAGCACCGGCCCGCCGGCGCGGGAGTCTGCGCCGGTCCATCAGCCTGGCGTGGCAGATACCGGCCGCCAGACTGGCGCTGGTCTCGATCTGTGCGGCGCACAGCGTGATGGTCGGCGTGATGACGATGACGCCCGTCCACATGGACCACGAGGGCGCCACGATCACCGTCGTCGGCCTGACCATCAGCCTGCACATCCTCGGCATGTACGGGTTGTCACCGTTGGTCGGTGCGGCCGCCGACCGATTCGGTCGGCCCCCGGTGATCGCGGCCGGGATGGTCGTGCTGCTGCTCGCCACGGCGGTGGCCGGCACTGCGGGCGCCTCGGCCGTCCAGGTGGCGGTGGGCTTGTTCCTCCTGGGTGTGGGCTGGTCGTTCTGTCTGGTGGCCGCTTCTGCGCTGCTCACCGAGTCGGTGCCGGCCGCGGCGCGGACCGAGGTACAGGGCGCTTCGGACGCGGCGATGAACATTTCAGCGGCGATCGGGGCGGCCGCATCAGGGCCGCTGCTCGGAGTGGTCGGTTTCGGTGGTCTGAACGCACTGTCGGCGGCCATCGTGTTGGTGGCCGCCCCGTGGGTGATCGCCGGATTGCGGAGAGGACGGACGGCATGACCGTCGACACACCCACCGGGACCGGGCGGGAAAGCGATGCGCTCGTCGAGGACTTCGCCCGCGACGGGTTCGTCGTCCTGTCCGAGGCGTTCGACGCCGACGAGGTGGGCCGACTGCGCTCCGAAGGTCTGTCGATCTGCGAGCGGTATGCCATCGAGGCCGGTGCGGCCAGGGCGGCCGACGAGTCGGACGACGCATTCCTCCGACGGTTTCTGTGCATCCACTTCCCACACAAGGGCTCGGAGTTGTTCCGCTCGGCGCTGGCTCATCCGCCGGTGGTCGACGCGCTGACCCGGGTGATCGGGCCGAACGTGAAGGCCATGCAGTCGATGTTCTTCATCAAATCCGAGGGCAAGCCGGGTCAGGCCTGGCACCAGGACGAGCACTTCATCCCCACCCGGGACCGCTCGCTGACCGCTGTGTGGATCGCGCTGGACGACGCAACGGTGGACAACGGCTGCCTGTGGGTGATTCCCGGCTCTCACCGGCGCGGCGTGCTGTACCCCGACCGTGAGCAGGAGGATCCACAGTTCGATTGCACCCGGGAAGCTTTCGGCTTCCCCTACCGGGACACCGACGCCGTCCCGGTGGAGATCCCGGCGGGCGCGGCCCTGATGTTCAACGGCTATCTGCTGCACCGTTCGCTGCACAACTCCGGCCGCCGAGGATACCGGCGGGCATTGGCCAACCACTACATGAGCGCCGAGTCCCTACTCCCGTGGAAGGCCCCGACCGGCGCCTTCGTCGGCGAGTGGGACTACCGGGACGTCGAGCTCGTGGCCGGCGAGGATCCCTATGCCTACAAGGGTCTGGCCGACGTCTCGAGATTGTCTTCCCGGCCGGACAAGGACGGTGGCTGCGACCGGTGACGCCGGAGGCGGTCAGCCGGTGACGGCGCGACCGTCGAAACACGATCGGGTGCCGGTGTGGCAGGCGGCCCCGATCTGATCGACGAGCAACAGCAGGGTGTCCGCGTCGCAGTCATGGCGAATCTCGAGCACCCGCTGAGTGTTTCCGCTCGTCTCGCCCTTGACCCAGTACTCACGGCGCGATCGCGACCAATAGGTGCCTCGACCGGTGGCCAGGGTCCGTCGAACCGCCTCGGCGTCCATCCAGGCGACCATCAGCACTTCGCGGGTGTCGAACTGCTGGGCTACCGCGCAGATCAGCCCGGATTCGTTGAACTGCAACATATCCACCGAGAGCGAACCGCCGACCGGGTGCACGTGCTCACTCACCGGTGCACCTCCATCCGCACCGGATAGCCGGCCGCGTCGAGTGCGGCTTTCACGTCGGAGATCCGCAACTGGCCGAAGTGGAACACCGACGCCGCCAGCACGGCGTCGGCGCCGGCCCCAATGGCCGGCGCAAAGTCCCCGAGTCCACCCGCACCGCCCGACGCGATCAGCGGCACCGACACCGCGGCCCGCACCTCCCGAAGCATGGCGAGGTCGAAACCGGACTTGGTTCCGTCACGGTCCATCGAGGTCAGCAGCACCTCACCGGCCCCGGCGTCCTCGGCCCGACGCACCCAGTCGATCGCGTCGATCGCGGTTCCGCGGCGGCCGCCGTGGGTGGTCACCTCGAAGCCGGACGGACAGCTGGGATCGTCGATCCTCCTGGCATCGACGGCGATCACCACGCACTGGGAGCCGAACCGGTCGGCCGCCTCGCGCAGGAACTCGGGCCGGGCCACGGCCGCCGAGTTGATGGAGACCTTGTCCGCGCCGGCACGCAGGAGGCCGTCGATGTCGTCGACGGTCCGCACGCCCCCGCCGACGGTCAGCGGGATGAACACCTGCTCGGCGGTCCGGCGAATCATGTCGTAGGCGGAGGCCCGGTTGTCGCTGGTCGCGGTGATGTCCAGAAATGTCAGCTCGTCGGCGCCTTCGGCGTCGTAGACCCTGGCCAGCTCGACCGGATCGCCGGCATCGACCAGGTCGACGAAGTTGACGCCCTTGACCACCCGGCCCTCGGACACGTCCAGGCAGGGGATCACGCGCACGGCCACCGTCACGTCGCTCAGTCTACGAACCCGCGGACGCCGATCCCGCCCGTCCGGCGCTACCCTGGAACTCGGCGAACAGGACGCCACCGGTCCGCGGGAAGAGGCCCAGCCTCCCTGGGGCAGCATCACGACCTGGACCGACCTCCTTTCGGCCCGACCAGCGGACATCGGGCGCGACGAAAGGAG
>Ga0164308_10000990_pt1 | contig 15346 bp, 13 predicted proteins | sample Whisoiple_246_MG_FD_109983 | JGI IMG/M metagenome (GOLD analysis project Ga0164308, IMG submission 109983) | Soil microbial communities amended with fresh organic matter from upstate New York, USA - Whitman soil sample_246_MG | ecosystem: Environmental > Terrestrial > Soil > Unclassified >...
ACCAAGACGCGCGCCAAGCGTGGTTCCACGCGGCGCAACATGCTGATCAGCGCCGCCGAGGTGATGCGTGAGCGCGGCGCCGCAGGCGTGACGATCGACGAGGTGCTGGCCCGCAGCGGGGCGCCACGGGGGTCGGTCTACTACCACTTTCCAGAAGGCAGAAATCAGATCCTGGCCGAGGCGCTGCGCTGGGCCGGGGACACCATCGCCGAAAGCATCGACGCCGCCGCCGAGCGAGGTGCGCTGCCGCTCGTTCGCGGTTTCATCCAGTTCTGGGAGCGGACCCTGCAGGAGAGCGACTTCGGAGCAGGCTGCCCCGTCGTCGCCGCCGCGATCGGTTGCGCAAGCGACGAAGCCGAGTTGGCCACCATCGCGAGCGACATCTTCGGACGCTGGCGCGATGCGTTGACGCGCGCGTTCGTCGCCGACGATTTCGACGCCGCGGATGCCGAGTCACTTGCCGTCACGTGCATCGCTTCATTGGAGGGCGCCGTCGTGCTGTGCCGTTCGATCCGCAATGCCGAGCCACTGCGTCAAGTCGCGTCCCAGATGGAATTCCTCATCAAGTCACGGGAATTCGTTCGCCGTAACGGCGTGCCGACCGGCGACCGCTAAGCCTTCCGCCACCTTGCGCAGATGAAGTCCCCGTTGACGCCCGACTCGGTCAGCGTCCACTCCGTATGCGACGGCATGAGCCGCCCACCGGTGCCGAGCGTGCACGGGGCATAGCTGACGATCATCTCGTCGATCAGACCGGCTTGGGCGAACTGTGCGGCCACTTCGCCACCGCCGACGACCCAGACGTCCTGATAACCCGCCGCCTGCACCAGCTGTGGGTGCAGTTCGGTCACCGCACCGTCGAAGGCCCGCACACCGTCGCCGGCTCGCACTATATCCGGTCGGTGGGTCAACACCCAGGTGGGCTGCTTGTACTGCCACTCGTCGGGGTCGTTCGCCAGGATCCACTCGTACGTCGTCGCCCCCATCACCAGCGCCCCGACCGAATTGCTGAAGGCGCGATAGCCGAAGGCGCCGTCGGCGTCGATGTTGCGGGTTAGCAACCAGTCCAGGCTTTCCCGGTCGTCGACGATATAGCCGTCGATGCTGGAGGCCGTGTAATAGATCGTCGCCATGTCAGCTGCCTCTCATCCAGTCGAGTGGGTCGCCCGTGCGGGTGTCGACCCCGTGGTGCGCCAGCATCGTGCGGGCCAGTGCTCTCCGGTGCGCCGAATAAGTCAGTACATGCGCGACGATGCCGTAGAGCTGAAACGACTCCGGCGGATCGCACAGCGCGTCGATGATCGTGTCGCCGAGGCGCCCTTGCGCGGCATGGTCGGATATCATTGCGCTCCAACGGTTCCCGAGTTCTTCGTGGTGTGCGGCCAGCCGCACGGGCGTGGTCGACTCCGGTCGGGTGGACTCGCGGCCCGGAAAGTCCTGTCCCTCGATCGTCGCCATCCAAACCTCCTTCGTCCACACCACCGCGCCGAGCACCGCACCCACACTTGGTTCCGCGCCGTCCCATTCGAGAACTACCTGTCCGGGCGAAATCTCCTCCAGCCACTGCTCTTTCGACAACTTGGTCGCCTCGTCGATCAGGTACGCGGTGTCGGCGATGTCGTGCGCCACCATCAGCTCTGAAATGTCGGGCTCCTTCGAGTCACCCGCGCTGTCCAGCCACAGGGACTGCGGCGGGTGAAAATGAAGACCGTTGGGCGCGGGCAGCCGGAACGAGATGTCGGCTGCCTTCGACGGCGGCACGCCGAATGTGCGGCGGAACGCCCGCGAGAACACCTCGGCCGACGACCAGCCCTCATCGGCGGCGACCGCCGACACCGGTTCACCGCCGCGCAGTCGCCACGCCGCGCGTTCGAGCATGATCCGGCGGCGCAGTGCCGCCGGCGGCTCCCCGGTCAGCCTCCGCACCTCCCGAGTGAAATGAAACTCCGACGCAAAACTGCTCCGCGCCATGTCTCCGACGCCAGCGTTGTCGGCGTCCACGACGGCGTCGAGCAGTTCGCGCAGGCGGTCGCGGCGGGCGGGATCGGTCACGTTCACCGAGTATGGTCGCCGGCCGCCGGGATGGACATGACAATTCCTGCTGCGAGGCCCTCACTAGACTTCGGTGCTCAGTGAGCGAATTCGAAGCCCTGTGCGCCAACGACGGCGAGTTGGGCGAGCTGCGTGCGTCGATCCGGGACTTCGTGACCGCGGATCGCGCGGCCTACGGCTGGGAACCCGCGGTCGATTCCTGGCTCGCGAAATGGGACCCAGCCTTCTCCGCGCGGCTGGCCGAAGCCGGGTTCGTCGGCCTCACCATCCCTGCCGAGTACGGCGGGCACGGACTGGGGCACCTGCATCGCTATGTGGTGACCGAGGAGCTGCTGGCCCAGGGTGCACCGGTGGCCGCTCACTGGATCGCCGACCGCCAGGTGGCACCCGGTCTCCTCGCGTACGGAAGCGAGGAGCAGCGGCGTCGGCTCCTCCCCCGCATCGCCGCGGGCACGTTGTACTCGGCGATTGGCATGAGCGAGCACGGCGCGGGCAGCGACCTCGCGGCGGTGACCACCCGCGCGGTCGCGACCGAAGGCGGCTGGCTGCTCAACGGCACCAAGGTGTGGACAAGCGGCGCGCACGTCGCGCATCAGATCGTGGTGTTGGCGCGGACGAGCCCACTCGACCCGCAGCATCGCCACGCCGGCTTCAGTCAGTTCATCGTGCCGACCGACGCCGCAGGCATCACGATCAGTCCTATCCAGCTGATGAACGGCGAACACCACTTCAACGAGGTGACGTTCGCCGACACCTTCGTCACCGACGGCGACCTGCTCGGCGAGGTAGGCGACGGCTGGCACCAGGTCACCGCCGAGCTGGGCTTCGAACGCAGCGGCCCGGAACGGATTCTGTCGACGGCGACGCTGGTGTTCGCCGCCGTCCGCGCACTCGCCGAGCAGGAGGTCGACGAGCGGACGGCCGCCGAGGTGGGCGACCTGATGGCCCGCATGATCTCGCTGCGCCAGCTGTCGATTTCGGTGGCGCGCGACCTGGCCGACGGCAAGGACGCCGCCAACCGCGCCGCTTTGGTCAAGGATCTCGGCACCCGCTTCGAGCAGGAGTCGGTGGAACTGGTGGCCGATCTCGTCGACGGCCTCGGAGCCGAGTCGGCGCACACCCGCCGGCTGCGCGATCTGCTGGCCATCGCCCGGCTTCACTCACCGATGTTCACGCTGCGCGGCGGCACGAACGAGGTGCTGCGCGGAGTGGTCGCCAAGGGCATGGGGGCACGGTGAACGAACTGACGCAGCTCGTCGACGACATCGGCCGCCGATCGTTCGACGCACGCCTGGGTCATCGCGGCGTGCCCGACGAGTTCGACGCGGCGCTGTGGCGCCATCTCGAGGAGACCGGCCTGACCAGGTTGACCAGCAGTCAGGCCGCCGGTCCCGCCGAGGCGGCGATCGTGCTGTCCGGCCTGGCCCGGCACGCGGGTGCGGTTCCGATCGCCGAGACGGATCTGCTTGCGGCCTGGCTGGCGGGCGCTGCCGCTGTCGATGTTCCCGACAGGGGGCCGCTGACCGTCGCGGTGGCCGACGCGCAGACCACCGACGGCCGGATCGTCGGCGCTGCGGCCGAGGTGGCATGGCCGCATTCGGCCTCGGTTCTCCTTGCCGCGCGCACCGCCGACGGGCTTCACGTCACGGTCGTCGACGACCTACGGGTAGTCGACGGGCACAACCTGGCCGGTGAACCCCGCGGATCGTTCGCGTTCGATCTGCCGGTCGATCGGTTCGCTTCGGTGCGCCTCTCCGCCGCAGACGAACTCGTCCGCCGCGGCGCGTGGGCCCGCTGCGTGCAGACCGTCGGTGCGCTGGATGCCGCCGCGGAGCTCACCGTCGCCCATACCCGCGAGCGCCGGCAGTTCGGCAGACCGCTGTCCGCATTCCAGGCGGTGCAGCATTCGTTGGCGGCGATGGCGGGGGAGATCGAACGGGCCCGTGCCGCAACGGCGTTGGCGATAGCCGCGGCGACCGACTACGGATTCGACACCGTCCAGACCGACTATGCGGTGTCCGTTGCCAAGGTGGCTGTCGGCCGGGCCGTCGAGCCGGTGACCACGATCGCGCACCAACTGCACGGTGCAATCGGCGTCACGCGCGAGCACCGGCTGTGGCTGGCCACCATGCGGGCCCGAAGCTGGGTGGACGACTTCGGCAGCACCGCGCACTGGGCGCGCCGGCTCGGACGCATGGCGCTGACGACCGACGAACCGTGGGATCTCGTCGTCAGCTGTCCAACACCTCGTTGACGCGGGCCTCGACGTCCCCGAGGCCGCTGAGATCGATACCGAACCGTTCGGTCAGCGCATTGACGACGTCGGATGCGGCCTCGAAACGGATCCGCTCGCTACCACCCTTGCCGTGGATCGCGAGATTTCGTCCCCGCAGGTTCCAGCGCTCGTCGTCGGTGATGAGCGCGACGGAGAGCCCCGTGACGAAGCCTGACTTCGGATACGTTGACACATACCAACTTCCGACCTGGCGGTCGATCACCGGAAACGGCCTCGTGCTGAATAGATAGAGCGGCTCCCACTTGCCACGGATCTCGCTCTCCAGCACCAGTCCGTCGCCATGCTCGCGGATCCGGTACGGCTCGTGGCGGGTCTGCTGCACGGTGTCGAGCTCGAGGCGGATCGGGGAGGTGAGGGTCTGACCGCCGAAGCCGACGTCGACGAGATAGCGGCCGTCTTCTCCGGGCACCGAGACCGCGAGCGCCTGGTGCGTCTGCGCAGGGAGCTCGTCGCCGTCGCTCATCCAGACCACCCGCCCCCCGAGCACGTCGACTCCAAAACCCAACTGCGACAGAACATGTGCCATCACGCCGTTCTGCTCAAAGCAGTAGCCGCCGCGGCGGCGACGAACCAACTTGTCGACGAGTGCCTCCGGGCTCAGGTCGACCACCGGTGTCCCCATCAGCGGGTCGAGGTTCTCGAACGGGATCGAACGATTGTGGGCGGCAACCAACGCGGTGAGCACGCCAATAGTCGGCTCGGTCGGACCGGTGTAGGAAACGCGGTCGAAATACTCGGCGATGTTGTCGGCGTCCGCTGCCACGTCACCGAGTGTGGCAGCTAGTGCGTTCCGTGGGTCACCCCGGGAGCGTTCGACGGATCACCCTTCGACGGCTCCGCGCCGTCGTGCAGTTCCTTCAGCCGCGCGTGCAGGATCTCGAGCACCGGGATGCGGTTTCCATGCTCGGTCTCGTGATCGAACAACGCGCGCAGCGGACCCTCTTCGAGGCCCCGGATCCGGTGCCGCAGTTCCGTCAGCGGCAGTTGGTCGTAGTCAGGTATCGGCAGCTCGTCGTCGTGGGCCATCCCTATCGGTTGCCCACGGCCGCCGTTCCGAAACGATCAGCTGCCGGTCCAGTTCGGCTGGCGCTTCTCGGCGAACGCCACCGCGCCCTCCCGTGCGTCGTTGGACATGAACACCGGCGCCAGGATCTTGTTCTGCTTGGTCCACATCTCCTCGGGGCTCCAACCGCGCGACTCGACGATGATCCGCTTGGTGGCCGCAACGGCCAGCGGGCCGTTACCGCTGATGCGTTCGGCCAGCCCGATCGCGGCGTCCAGCGCCGATCCGGGCTCGGCCAGCAGGTTCACCAGCCCGAGTTCGTGTGCCCGCTGGGCCGAGAGGTTCTCACCGGTGAGGGCGAGCTCCATGGCGACCGCATACGGGATGCGCTGGGGCAGCCGCAGCAGGCCTCCGCCGCCCGCGACCAGGCCGCGCTTGACCTCGGGTATGCCGAACGCCGATTCCTTCGACGCCACGATCAGATCGGTGGCAAGGGCCAGCTCGCATCCTCCCGCCAGGCAGTATCCCTCGACGGCCGCGATGAGCGGCTTGCTGGGCGGGCGCTCGGTGAACCCCATTCCGCGGCCCTCCACGACGACGTTCTCGCCACGGGCGAACGCCTTGAGGTCCATGCCGGCGCTGAACGAGCCTCCCGCGCCGGTCAGGATGCCGACCGACAGGCCGTCCTCGGCATCCAACCGGTCCATGGCGTCGGCCAGCCCCCGGCTGACCGCGGCGTTCACCGCGTTGCGGGCCTTGGGCCGGTTGATGGTGATGATCAGGACGCGGTCGCGCTGTTCGACCAGGATGACTTCTTCGCTGTTGGCTTCTTCGCTCACGCGGGTGATGCTAGCCACCATGGTTTGGCACGCTACAGAGACTGGGTAGTATGTAAAACTAGAACACGTTCTAATTCGACGAGGGGGCCCCATGGCCACGACCGATATCGAGCCGTCGGAACTCACCAAGTGGGATCCGGGCCTGACCGAGCGCGTGATGGGCATCATGCGGCCCTTCCTCAAGCGCTACTTCCGCTCGGAGGTGCGTGGGCTGGAGAACCTGCCCCCCGGCGGGGCCCTGCTGGTGTCCAATCACTCCGGCGGCATGTTGCCGATGGACGTGCCGATCCTGTCGGCGGACTTCTACCAGAAGCACGGCTACAACCGGCCGCTGTACACGCTGAGCCACGACATGCTCGGGGTTGGGCCGACAGGCGATTTCTTCAAGAAGATCGGCTACATCAGCGCCAACCATGAGAACGCCGACGAGGCGCTGCGGTCCGGCGGCCTTGTCGTGGTGTTCCCCGGCGGCGACTACGACGTATACCGGCCGACGCTGTCGGAGAACAAGATCGACTTCGGCGGCCGCACCGGCTACGTGAAGGCCGCGCTGAACGCCGGCGTGCCGATCGTGCCCACGGTCGGCATCGGCGGTCAGGAGACACAGATCTTCCTGACCCGCGGTACCTGGCTGGCCAAGCGACTCGGGCCGATCGCGCGGTTGGCCCGCGCCAAGATCGTGCCGATCTCGTTCGGCTTCCCGTTCGGGCTGAGCCTGGTGGTCCCGCCGAACATTCCGCTGCCCGCCAAGATCACCATGGCCGTGTTGCCGCCGATCGACATCGTCGCCGAGTTCGGCGAGAACCCGGACATCGATGAGGTGGACGCGCATGTCCGGCACGTCATGCAGCGGGCGCTCGACGAACTCGCGGCCGAACGCCGGCTGCCGATCCTCGGCTGACCATGGCTCTACTGGACCGACTCAACGACACCGTCGGCTTGGTCGCGACCATGGCGCGATCGGGCATGATCGCGCCGCTGCGGCCCGACAAATATCTGCGGATCGCCGCGGCCATGCGACGCGAGAACGTCTCCGCCGTGTCCGGCTTCGCCTCCGCCGCGCAGCGGTGCCCGGACCGGCCCGGACTCGTCGACGAGATCGGGACGCTGACGTGGCGCGAAATCGATCAACGCTGCGATGCGTTCGGCGCTGCGTTGCAGGCGCTACCCGGGGGCCAGCCGCGGGTGATCGGGATCATGTGCCGCAACCATCGCGGCTTCATCGAGGCCGTGGTCGCCGCGAACCGCATCGGTACCGATCTGCTGCTGCTGAACACGTCGTTCGCCGGCCCGGCGCTAGCCGAGGTGGTTGCCCGCGAAGGCGCCGACGCGATGGTCTACGACGAGGAGTTCACCGAGATCGTGGACCGGGCGCTCGCCGAACGACCGGACGCCACCCGCATCGTCGCGTGGACTGATGAGCCGTCGGCACACCACGACGCGCTGACCGTCGAGAAGATGATCGCCGAGCACGCGGGACGAGAACCGAAACGTGCCGCGGAGAAGCCCCGGACGATCCTGCTGACATCGGGCACCACCGGGACCCCCAAGGGCGCCAAGCTGACCGGCGGTGATCCCAGCGCGCTCAAGGCGATCCTTGACCGCACGCCGTGGCATGCGGAAGAAGCGATCGTTGTCGCGGCACCGATGTTTCACGCGTGGGGCTTCTCGCAGCTGATCTTCGCCGCGACGATGGCGTGCACGATCGTCACCCGGCGCAAGTTCGACCCGGAGGCGACGCTCGAGTTGGTCGACCGCCACAAGGCGACGGGGCTCGCCGTGGTCCCGGTGATGTTCGACCGGATTATGGAACTTCCCGACGGGGTACGAAGTCGGTACAGCGGACGGTCCCTGCGGTTCGCCGCCGCGTCGGGATCGCGCATGCGTCCGGACGTGGTGACGGCCTTCATGGACCAGTTCGGTGACGTCATCTACAACAACTACAACGCCACGGAGGCCGGATTGATCGCCTCGGCCACCCCCGAGGATCTGCGGGCGGCACCTGACACCGCGGGCAAGCCTGCCCCCGGCACGGTCATTCGCGTGCTCGACAAGGACTTCGGCGAGGTACCTACCGGAGAGGTCGGACAGATCTACTGCAGAAGCGGCACGCTGTTCGGCGGCTACACGTCGGGCAACACCAAGGACTTCCACGAAGGCTTCATGGCGTCGGGAGACATGGGGTACGTCGATGCGAACGGCAGGCTGTTCGTCGTCGGCCGCGACGACGAGATGATCGTCTCCGGCGGCGAGAACGTGTACCCCATCGAGGTGGAGAGGACGCTGGCCTCGCACACGGACGTGGCCGAAGCCGCGGTGATCGGGGTGGACGACGAACAGTACGGTCAGCGGCTTGCCGCGTTCGTCGTCCTGAATCCGGAAGCGAGCGCCACATCTGACACGCTCAAGCAGCACGTACGCGAAAGCCTCGCGAACTACAAAGTGCCGCGGCAGATCACGGTGCTCGATGAACTCCCGCGCAGCATCACCGGCAAGATCGTCCGCAAAGACCTGCAGGCGCTGGTCGACAATGGGTAACCGCAGGCCGCTCCTGCGCGCGGGGCTGGAACTCGCCAACGCGGCCAACGGCGTACGGCCGTTCGGCCGCGACGGCTACCCCACCGTGCCCGCGTTCTTCCTCGGCTGGCCGACCACCGAGATGGCGCCGCTCTACATGGCGGGTTCGATACTCGGCGCGGGCTGGCGGTGGTTGCGCGGCGACTATGCAACCCGCGGTGGCCGAATCTCCCTGCTGCTCAAGGCGATCACCTGGGGTCTGCTGTATCTCATCCATCGCCGCAATGTGGCGTCGGAGCCGTATTTCGACGGGCCGCTGCGGGAGACCCTCGGCGACGATTACGAGGCCGTCGCCGCAGAGTCGCAGCCGATCAGGCGCCGACGCCTCAGCCATGTGCTGCCGAATGAATTCCTTCGTCGCCGGTATGTCGAGAAGACCGACATCGCTCGGTACGGACCGCACGGCGGCGCCAACCTCGCCGACATCTGGCGCAGACGCGACCTGCCGCGCGACGGCAAGGCGCCGGTGCTGCTGCAGGTGCCCGGCGGCGGATGGTCGATCGGCATGCGCCGTCCGCAGGGCTACCCGCTGATGAGTCGGATGGCCGAACGCGGGTGGATCTGCGTGTCGATCGACTACCGGGTGAGTCCCCGCAACACGTGGCCGGACCACATCGTCGACGTCAAGCGCGCGCTGGCGTGGATCAAGGAGCACATCGCCGAGTACGGCGGCGACCCCGACTTCGTCGCGATCACCGGCGGTTCGGCGGGCGGGCATCTGTGCGCGCTGGCCGCGCTGACACCCGACGACCCGCAGTATCAGCCGGGTTTCGAGGACGCCGACACGACGGTCGCCGCGGCCGTGCCGATCTACGGGCGGTACGACTGGTTCACCACCAAGGGGCCCGGCCGCTGGGAGTTCGTGCTGATACTGCTGCAGAGGCTGGTCGTGAAGAAACGGCTGACGAAGCACCTGCAGGTCTACCGCGACGCGTCGCCGATCACCCGGGTGCGGCCCGACGCGCCGCCGTTCTTCATCCTGCACGGAACCGACGACTCGCTGATCCCGGTGCCTGAGGCGCGCGAGTTCGTGGCAGCGATGCAGGACGTCTCGAAGGACACCGTGGTCTACTCCGAGATTCCGCACGCCCAGCACGCCTTCGACTTCTTCGGGTCGCCACGCGGCTACTACACCGCGCAATCCGTTGAGAAGTTTCTGTCCTGGGTGCACGCCACCCGAAACGAGAAGTAGTTACTGCGCCATCGCCTTGTCGATGACCGTCAACTCTTCGGAAAGCCCAGCGGCGCGGCGTATTTCGACGAATGCCTCGACCATCGCGTCGGTCAACTCGTGCGGGTCCGACAGGGTGGCGCCATCAGAGAGCACCGAGATGTTCAGCTGGTCGACGTAACTCCACACGGTGATGTTCAGGCCGCTGCCCGTCGTCAGCGGACCAACCGAGTAGATCTCGGTCACCAACGCCCCGCCAACCCTGCCGTACTCGCGAGGGCCCGGCACGTTGGAGATCGGGATGTTGAGCACCTTGTTCTGGCCGTCCTTGTCGGCGAGCCAAGCGAAGAGCTTCTCGGCAGGCGCGGGCGGGAAGTAGGCCGACCACCTGCTGACCAGTTCGGGCCCCATCAGGTGATGGGTTTCCTTGGCGTCGACGGCGGCGTCGTGGACGGCCTTCACCCGCTCCAACGGATCCTCGAGTTCGATCGGCACCACCATCATCACGCCGGTGAAGTAGTTCCCCGAGATTCGATCCCGGGAGAAGTCGAAACTCACCGGGACGGAAGCCAACAACGGATGGTCGGCTTGCCCGTCGTACTTCAGTGACAGCTTGCGCAGCGCGCCCGCCGAGATCGCGAGCACCATGTCGTTGATCGTGACGCCGAGGTGTTTGGCCGTCTCCTTGACGTCGGCGAGAGCCAGTGTCGCGGTGGCGAACCTGCGTTGCGCGTCCACCCGGTGGTTCATGAACGACGGTGGCGGGGTGAACGGCCGGGTCAGTTCGGACGACAGCTTCTTGTTGCTCTTGCGCACCCTGCCGATGCCCTGCGCGGTGTAGCGCATCACACCGGGCAGCCTGCCGATATGGCGCATGTGATCGGCGACCGCCGAGCGGACGAGCTCGCCCGTGCTCGGGGCCGGGTCCGTCGCGTAGGACGAGTCATCGGACTGCGGCCCGTCCAGTAGATCCATGCCCCGGGCCAGCAGGTTGGCCGACGCAACACCGTCTGCGAGCGCATGGTGGATCTTGCCGAGCACCGCGATCCGGCCGTTGGCCAGACCTTCGATGAAATACATCTCCCACAGCGGCCTGCTCCTGTCGAGCGGAGTGCTGGCGATCCTGCCGACCGCCTCATCGAGTTGGCGGCGGCCACCTGGACTGTCGACGCGGAAGGGGCGAACGTGGTAGTCGAGATCGACCTCGCAGTTCTCCCGCCACATCGGATGGTGCATCTTCAGCGGGATGTCGACGAGTTGATACCGGAATGGGTCGAGCTTGTGCAGCCGCGCGCGAATCACTTCGCGGAACTCGTCGATGCCGAACTTGCGGCCCTTGAGATCGCCGATCTCGATGACCGCCAACTTCAAGGTGTGCATGTGCACGGTTGGCGTCTCGGAATACAGCAGTACCGCGTCCCAGCCGCTGAGCCTCTTCACCCCTGATACCTCCTACCGGAGGCGTCTATATAACCTCTTTGGCCTTCAACAGTGACCGGTTTCGGTGAATCTGGTTGAGGAACAAGCCGATTGCGGTGGCCACCGAACCCGTGCGGGCGCCGTCGGTCATGTCGAAACCGTGACCCGCACCCGGCAATTCGATGTAGCTGACCACCGAACGGGACACCGCGCGCAACCGCTCGACGAAGCCGCGCGCCTGTGCGACCGGAATGACGGAGTCGCCGGATCCATGGATGACCAGGAACGGCGGAGCGTCGGGATGGACCTGCGCGATCGGCGAAGCCTTGCGGAAGACCTCGGGGTGGCGGTCCATCTTGCGCTTGACCACCACGCGCTCGAGGAAGTCGACGAACCGGTCGCGTTCGGGGGTGGAGCGGTCCTCCCAGTCGTAGCGGCCGTAGATGCCGACGACGGCGTCCACCGAGGTATCGGAGCCCTCGGGCAGATCGGTCTGCATCTCGGGGTCGTTGGGCGTCAGACCCGCCAGCGCCGAAAGATGGCCGCCCGCTGAACACCCTGCGATCGCGACGAAATCGCGGTCACCGCCGAACCGATCCACGTTGGCGCGCGCCCACGCGATGGCCGTCTTCACGTCGGTGATGTGCTGTGGCCAGCGGTTGTGCGGCGACACCCGGTAGTTCACCGACAGACACACCCAGCCCTGCTGCGCCAGATGCGACATCAGGGCGTACCCCTGCAGTTGCCTGCCGCCGTGGATCCACGCGCCGCCGGGAACGAAGATCATCACCGGCGCCGGTTCGACCGGCAGTTCCTTGGGCCGCCACACATCCAGCAACTGCGAGGGGTGGTCGCCGTAGCGAACCGAGGACCGGTGCAGGCTGCGCCGGTGCTGTCGCATCTTCAACACGGGCGCGAACCGCTCCGGCGCTGGCCAGCCGACGGCGAGGTCGGCTGCGGACACGGTGCCCCGCAGCGCGGCGTCGATCACGGCGTTGGTGGAGTCGCGGTGCTGCTTGCGAATCGCCGCTTGCTCGGCGGTGTCCTGCGGGCGTGCGCTATGTGAGAACAAGTCCGGCACATGCTTGTATCCCCAGATGCCCATCGCGGTCACAGCACCAAGTGGCTCAAGGTGTTTCCCGATGATGGGCAGCGATGTGGACGCGACGCTCATCGCCAGGAGATAGTCGGTCGGGCCTGCGCGCAGAAACCAACGGGCGCGTTTACCGAAAGAGGGCGCGGGGTGCCGGGCATCCGGCCTAACCGTCATTGGCCGAATGTACCCCGGTATCCCCGCGGCAAACGAGTACATCCGGAGGTTGTCTATATATGGCACTGATGTGATCTGGATCACAGCGCGTGGCCTGCAAGAATGCCCTATGAGCAAGTCAGCGTTGGCAATCACCGACGAACACCAGGATCTCGCGGATGCGGCGATCGGCCAGTTGACGCGGTTGTCGACCAGGGCGGGTGCCCGCGCGACTCTCGAGGGCGGGCCGTCGAACCCCGAAAACGTCTGGAAGGCCGCGGCAGAGTTGGGCTGGCTGGGGCTCGCGATCGCCGAGGAGCACGGCGGTTCAGGCTTCGGGCTCGCCGAGTTGGCTGTTGTCCAGGAGGCCCACGGCCGCGAGTTGACCCCTGGACCGTTTCTGCCGACCGTGGCGGCCTCGCTGGTCATCGACCGATGTGCGTCCGATTCCCTCCGCGCCGAACTGCTTCCGGGACTGGCGGACGGCACGACGGTGGCAGCGCTCGGATTGGCCGGAAGCGTGGTCGTCGGGTCGGATCTCGACGTCACCGGCGAAGTCCCAACGGTGCTCGGCGCACCCGATGCCGACGTGCTGGTTCTCGTGGCCGGTGACGACGTGGTGGTCGTCGACTCCGCAGCCGACGGGGTCACGGTGACGGCGCTGGAATCTCTCGACACCTCGCGAAGTGTCGGATCGGTGGCGCTGCGCGGGGTGACGGTGAGCGAGGACCGGGTGCTGCGCGGCGCGGCGCGGCGCGCCCGCACGGTGTTTCGCATCCTGGCGTCCGCCGAAGCGGCAGGCGTGGCCTGGGCCAGCCTGGAGATGGCGGTGGAGTACGCCAAGGTCCGCGAGCAGTTCGGTCGGACGATCGGCACCTTCCAGGCGGTGAAGCATCACGCCGCCAACATGCTCGTCGACGCCGAGCAGACCACGGCCGCCGTCTGGGATGCCGCCCGTGCAGACGATTTGGACAGCGCATGGTTCCCCGCCGCGGTCGCCGCGTCACACGCCGTTCGGTCGCAGGTTCTCAACGCGCAGAACAATATTCAGCTGCACGGCGGAATCGGATTCACCTGGGAGCATGACGCACACCTCTATCTGCGCCGGGCCCGCACGCTGGCGGCGTTGATCGGCGACGGGGCCGACCCACTGCTGGACGTCGTCGAGGGAGCCAGGAGCGGTCAGACGCATGGCGCATCGTTCACGCTGCCGGCCGAGGCCGACGAGCACCGGCGTCAGGCGGCACAAGCCGTCGAGCAGGTCAGGGCGCTGCCCACCGACAGGCAGCGCGACTTCCTCGTCGACTCCGGCTACCTGGTGCCGCACTGGCCGAAGCCATGGGGCCGCGCGGCTGACGTGCTCGAGCAATTGGTCATCGAAGAGGAGTTCGCCGACGTCGAGCGCGCGGACATGGGCATCACCGGATGGGTGGCGCTGACCATCGCGCAGGCAGGCACCGACGATCAGCGTGAGCGCTGGGTCGAACCCGTCCTGCGCGGTCAGGTGATGTGGTGTCAGCTGTTCTCAGAACCCGGCGCGGGGTCCGACGCGGCCGCGGTGCGCACGGCGGCCAAGAAGGTCGACGGCGGTTGGCGGATCACCGGACAGAAGGTGTGGACCAGCCTCGCCCAGTACTGCCAGTGGGGGCTGGCCACGGTCCGCACCGACCCGGACGCCCCCAAGCACGCCGGGGTGTCCATGATGGCGATCGACATGAAAGCCGAAGGCGTGACGGTCAACCCGCTGCGCGGCATTACCGGTGACGCCCACTTCAACGAGGTGTTCTTCGACGACGTATTCGTCCCCGACGAAGACGTGGTCGGCGACGTCAACAAGGGCTGGCTGGTGGCACGGGCCACGCTGGGCAACGAGCGGATCTCGATCGGCGGCGGCTCCGGCGGCCAGACCGGCTTCGACGCAGACGATCTCGTCAAGCTCCTCGACAGCGTCCCCGCCGACGTCGCGGCCCAGCATGTGCGGCGGGCGGGCGAGGTGATCGCCGAACTACACACGCTGCGGCTGCTCAACCTGCGCCGCGCCAGCCGCGCCATCGCCGGTGCAGAACCGGGTCCCGAGGGCAACGTCACCAAGCTGTTGGTGGCCGAATCCGGCCAGCACCTCACCGAATTGGGTATCGCGCTTGCGGGCACGGCAGCCGTCGTCGGCGGCAACCAGAAGTTGATTCGCAGCTACCTGGGCAGCAGGGCGATGACGATCGCCGGCGGCACGTCGGAGATCACCCGCAACACCATCGCCGAGCGCATCCTGGGCCTCCCCCGAGACCCGCTGCTGAAGTAGCGCTTAGCGTAGAACGGACATGTGTAGAGCGGCTAGAACTGCAAGGCGGTGAAACGCCAGTCGAGTACCTGGCGGTCCTCCGCGTCGGCGCCGACGGCGTACACGAGCGACCTCAGTTTCAGCACACCGCCGCGATGGTCGGGCAGCGGCACCGCGCCATCGACGTGCAGCTCGCTGTAGAGCGTGTCGCCCTCGTGCACTGGGCCGATGTGGTCGCACGACTCCCAGCCCAACACCGTCGCGAGGTTGGGCAGCAGTCGCGTGGCCTGCGCGAGCGCCAGCCCGATGGTGTGGCCGCCGTAGACCAGGCGCCGACCGCCCGCACGTGAATCATGATGCGTCGCCGCGATATTCAACGTCAGCCGGGCCAGTTCCGGTGCGCTGCTCACGACATCGGCCGTGCTGTGCAGCACCGCGCCCGCGATGCCGGAGTCGAAATGC
>Ga0164308_10000992_pt1 | contig 15344 bp, 6 predicted proteins | sample Whisoiple_246_MG_FD_109983 | JGI IMG/M metagenome (GOLD analysis project Ga0164308, IMG submission 109983) | Soil microbial communities amended with fresh organic matter from upstate New York, USA - Whitman soil sample_246_MG | ecosystem: Environmental > Terrestrial > Soil > Unclassified >...
GCTTCTCGCCCTCCTTGGTCTCATAGGACCGGGACTTGAGGCGACCGGAGGCGATGACGCGCGCGCCGCGCTGGAGCGACTCGGCGACGTTCTCCGCCGCATCGCGCCAGACCGAGCAGCGCATGAACAGCGTCTCGCCGTCCTTCCACTCGTTGCTCTGGCGGTCGAACTGCCGTGGCGTCGACGCGACGGTGAAGTTCGCGACCGCGGCACCGGACGGGGTGAAGCGGAGCTCGGGGTCGGCGGTCAGGTTGCCGATGATGGTGATGACGGTGTCGCCTGCCATGGATCAGTCCTTCGCTGGGTGATCGGAGCGAACGCTCGGGGTGGTGATCGGCGGTCGATCAGGTGCTGATCAGGTGCGTGATCAGGCGCCGGGGCGGAGCAGCTTGGTGCGCATGATCGACTCGCTGAGGTTCAGCTGACGATCGAGCTCCTGGGCCACGGCCGGCTCGGCGGTGAAGTTGACGACGGTGTAGATGCCCTCGGACTTCTTCTTGATGTCGTAGGCGAGGCGACGACGGCCCCAGATGTCGACGTTGTCGACGGTGCCGCCACCGTTCTTCACGACGGTCAGGAAGCGGTCCATCGTCGTGCCGACGGTGCGCTCCTCGGTCTCGGGGTCGAGGATGACCATGAGTTCGTACTGACGCATGCTTCTACCCACCTCCTCTGGTCTCGGCGGTCACGGGTCTCTCCCGTGACAGGAGGGTTGCAAACGTCCCGCCGTGAGCCACGGGTGACAGCCAACCAGATCGGTCCGACAGGGGTCGGACTTCTCCACAAGGCCACCGGGCGCACGGCGAACCCGGCAAGACTACCGGGCGGGCCCACCCCCCGCGAAATCGAGCCGGGCGCGGACCGCCGGCTCCCGCGTCAGGCGAAGCGGACGATGAGACGGTCCTCGGCGCCGGTCATCGGACCGGCGAGGTCGTCGTGCTCGGACGCCGGGTCGTGGGCCGTGCCGCGAGGCCCCCAGCGGTCACGCGCCCGCAGCCACGCGACGGCGACGAGCCACAGCACCGCGACGACCCGCAGCATGGAGAAGAAGGCGTACCAGGCCGGGGGCATGCCGCGGTCGGGCACGGTGGTGGCCGCGATCGTCAGCCACACGGCGACGAAGTTCAGGGCCTCGGCGCCGGCCCACAGCAGGTGGTCGCGCCACTGGAGCGCGCACCACGCGATGAGGGGCAGCAGCCACAGCGAGCTCTGCACCGTGAACGACTTGCCGGTGACCAGGACGATGCCGACCATGACGAGCGACACCTCGGCCACGGTGGGCCGGCGGGCGGATGCGAGCGCGAGCACCGCACCGGCGAGCAGGGCCAGCAGCCACCCGACGGCCGCGAGGGCGGTGACGACGCCGTCGGGCATCGCGTGCCCGGCCAGCTGCGGCAGCAGCCACGGCGAGCCGTAGCCGGCCGGCGCGGAGGACCACCCGAGGTAGGCCGACGCGGCCGCGGCCGGGTTGAGGAAGGAGACGAGCGACAGGATGGCGCCGAAGCTGAGGAACGTGTAGAGCGCCAGGCGGCCGAAGGCCCGCATCCGGCCCGACCGCAGGCACAGCAGGCCGATCGCGATGACGAGGAGCACGGGGTAGCTGCGTGCGGCGATCGCGGCACCGAGCAGGACACCCGCGAGCGTCGGGCGACGCCGGGACCATGCCCAGAGGCCGGCGCTCGCCAGCGCCACGCCGAGCAGGTCGGCCGACACGAACCCGACGAGGGCCGCGACGGGCGACAGGGCCACGTGCGCGGCCGACCACGCCGAGAACGCCGAGGACGCCACGCACCACACGACGACGAGCAGCAGCAAGGTCAGCAGCACCGACCACAGCGCGAAGTACCAGGCCGCCCGCGTGCGCAGCGACCCGTCGTCGGGCACGAGGCTCGCGACGGCGGTCAGGGCCAGGCCCGTCAGGGGCGGCTGGCCGGTGGTCGGCGCGTCGGACCCACCCTGGAGGAACGCGGCGAGACCGGCCTTGACGTTGCCGTCGCGGTAGGCGTTGGGCAGGTCGGCGTAGCAGGCGCTCCAGAACTGGGTGTCGCCGGTGAACCCGGTGCGCAGGCACGGCGCCCGCAGCAGGATGCCGAGCCCGGCCGTCACCGCGGTGAGCGCCGAGAGGATGGCGGCGGTGAGGACCCACGGCAGCTCGCGGCCGGTGGCGTAGCGCCCGCGCGGTCCGCCGGTGACCTCCGACGCCGCCGTGACGACCGGGTCGTCACGGCGGGCGGAGACAGCCGTCACCGGGCGGTCACCCGCCGGCACCGCCACCGCCGCCACCGCCGCCCCCGCCGCCACCGCCGCCACCGCCGCCGGGACCGGTGGGCGAGGGCGACGGGAAGGGCAGCGTGAACGTCCCGGTACCGGTCGGCGTGCCGGTGGGCGTCGGCTTGCCGGTGCCCTTCGTCTTCGTCGGCGTCGGCGTCTCGGTCGTCGTCGTCGGGGCCTGGGTCGTCGTCTCGGTCGTCGTCGTCGGGGTCGGCGTGAACGTCGTCGTCGGCGTCGGGACCTTGTCGTCGCCGATGCCGGCGCGCTTCGGGAAGTCCTGCACGGGCACGCCGTCCAGGACGATCTTCATGAAGTCGTAGAAGACGTCGGCCGGGACGGTGCCACCGGTGAGGTTGGTGTCCTCGGAGCTCGTCAGCTGCTGGGGGTTGCCGTTGGCGTCCGGCTTGTACATGCCGATCGAGACGGCCAGCTGCGGCACGAAGCCGGAGAACCAGATGGACTTGGCGTACGACGACGTACCGGTCTTGCCGGCGACCGGGCGGTCGAGCCGCTGCAGCTTCGTCGCGGTGCCGCCGTCCTTGACGGTGTAGGTCATGGCGTCGGTGACGTCTGCCGTGACGTCCTTGTCGAAGGCCCGGCGCGTCTCCGGCTTGGCCTGGTAGCTGAAGTCGCTCGTCGTCGAGGTGACCTTCTTGACGAAGTACGGCTTGGACCGGACGCCCTGCCCGGCGATCGTCGAGTACGCGGTCGCCATGTCGATGACGTGCGGCGAGGCGGTGCCGAGGACGTTGGTCAGCGTGTTGTCGAGGCCGGGCGTCCGCTCCGGGATGCCGGCGTCGATGGCCGCCTGGCGCGTCAGCTTCGGGGTGATCGTGTTGTTGAGGTTGACGAAGGCCGTGTTGATCGAGCGGCCGATCATCCGGCGCATGTCGACCATGCCGTAGGAGCGGTCACCGAAGTTCGTGATCGTCGTGCCGGCGATGTCCTGCGGCTGGTCGCCGTCGAACTTCGTCTTCGTCGAGATGCCGTCGCGGACCGCCGCGAGAACGGCGAACGGCTTGAAGTTCGAGGCGCCCTGCATGATCGCCTGCGTCGCCGAGTTGAACTGGTTCTTGCGGTAGTCGGCACCGCCGTACATCGCGAGGACCGCGCCGTCGCCGGGCTTGATGGCGACGAGGCCGCCCTGGACCTTCTTCGGCAGGTTGTCCTGCATCGCCTTGATCGCGGCCCCCTGGGCCTTCTTGTCGATCGTCGTCGTGATGCGCAGACCGCCCTGGTCGATGTCCTGCTCGGTGAGGCCCTTGGCGATGAGCTCGCGCTTGACCTGCGCGGTGATGAAGCCGTTCGGGCCCGCGGAGAACTGGTTCGGCTTGTACGGCAGGATCTTCGGCAGCTCGGTGTACTTGGCGCGCTCGGCCTGGCTCAGCCACCCCTCGGAGACCATGCCGTCGAGGACGTACCCGACGCGCTGCTCGAGGTTGGCCTTCGCCTTGGGGCCGTTGGCCGGGTCGTAGAGCGAGGGCGCGTTGATGACGGAGGCGAGCACCGCGCCCTCCTGGACGGTGAGCTTGCCGACGTCCTTGCCGAAGTAGGCCTTGGCGCCGGACTGGATGCCGTACGCGCCGCGGCCGTAGTAGATGGTGTTGAGGTAGTCCTCGAGGATCTGGGACTTGCTCCGCTGGCCGTCGATCTTGATGGCGAGGAGGATCTCGCGGGCCTTGCGGCTGACCGTGCGGTCCTGCGTCAGGAAGTAGTTCTTGACGTACTGCTGGGTGATCGTCGAGCCACCGACCTGGGCCTCGCCCGTGACGCTCGTCTTGACGGCACGCAGGATGCCGCCGACGGAGATGCCGTTGTTGGCGTAGAAGGTGCGGTCCTCGGCGGCGATGTGCGCCTCCTGGACTGCCTTGGGCACCTGGGTGAGCTTGACCGACTCGCGGTTGCCGTCCTGGGAGGAGATGCGGTCCATCTCGGTCTTGCCGTCGCTGTAGTAGACGATCGACACCTGCCGGTTGGCGATCTGGTTCGCTGCCGGGATGGTGATCTTGTTGTAGGCGATGAAGACGCCGATGACCCCGAGCACGAAGAGCACGGCACCGGCGATCGAGCCCCACTTGAGGGTCCCGACCACCCACTTCTTCCAGCCGGTGCGTCCGCCGTCAGCGCCGCTGCTCCGACCACCGCCACCACGGCCGCCGACCTTGGTGGCCGACAGCTGGGCGGCACGGACCTCGTGCCTGCTCTGACTCACTCATCCACTCCGTTTCAGCGATGTGGCCCGGGCTTCCGCCCCGGGCCGCTCATCAGTATGACGCGACGCGACGCCGGATTCCCAAACGAGAGGACGAGCCTCACAGAGGCCGCACAGGCTGTCCACCGGTGCTCCCGAGGTCCTGCGACAGACGTACCCGTCCATCCGCACCCACCCTCACCCGTGAACTCGCACGGCCCCCGGACCCGCCCGTCCGTGCCCCACACCTGACGGGTTCCTGACGGCGGGGTGAGGCGTCGCTGACCCTCACCTGACACGTCGTGACGCCGCGCCTGACGCCGGGGTGACGCGGCCCACACGGATCGCTGACGGCCCGACGGGTTCCGGGCTGCGCCGGACGCGCCGGGCGGTGACATGGCCCCTAGGCGAGCGCCCGGGGCGGGTGCTCGGAGGGCAGAGGTGAGTCGGATGGACGAACACGGCCAGGTTGCGACCAGCGGCACGCGGGGGACGGACGGCACGACGCCGACGTCGCGACGCGCCCGGACCGGCGGCGCGCGCGCCCGGCACGACGGACGCCGACGCGTCCGGCCGCGTGCTCGGGGTGGGCCGGGCGGCCTGCGCGGTGGCCCGGCACGTCGCCTGGTGTCGGCCGTGGGTGCGATGGCGCTCGCGGTCGGCACGCTCGTGTCCGTGCCCCTGCTCGCGGCGGTCCCCGCGCACGCGGCCACGAACGACGTGCACGTGCAGCTGCACGCGGCCCGCAGCGAGGCGCACGCGAACCCGCCGGTGACCGAGGGCGCCGCGGTCCCCGACTTCCGCTACATGATCAACGTCGACAACAGCGGCAAGAACGACCCCGCAGGTGGCCCGCTGCCGGGCTCCGGCTGCTCGGCCGAGGACCCCGGCTACCCGGCCAGCTGCACGTGGCCCTCGATCCTCGAGGACCCGGGCGCGGCCCCGATCTACCGCCAGGGCACGAGCGCGGACTTCGCGAACGGCGCCTCGCTCACCCTGCCCGACGGCAACTACCTCATCACGGTGCTCGCCGACGGCTACAAGATCGACGGGGCGCACTTCGCCGTGCCGAGCGCCGACGGCACCGTCGACATCGGCGTGCAGCCGGACCCGCTGCCCGACGCGACGCTGCGGGCCTACGTGTTCCAGGACGAGGCGTCGACCAACGGCGCCATCGACAACGGTGAGGACGGCCTCGCCGGCTTCCAGGCGCACATCAACGACACGCTCGGCGAGGTCACGACCGACGTCTACGGCAACCCGCTGTGCACGACGTACGTCGGCGAGAACCCCGACACCCACATGATCCCGTGGAACAGCGCGTCCCGTGACGCCGATGGCCTGCCGATCGTCGACACCGTCGGCGGCAAGTGCTTCAGCGACTCGACCGGCATGGTCGCGGTGCCGCACCTCGGCACCAACCGCTACACGACGACGATCACCCCGCCGGACGGCACCGGCTGGATCCAGACGACGACCCTCGAGGGCAACCACGACTTCGACACGTGGCTCATGGAGGGCGCCACCGGCTACGACACCGAGTTCACCGTCGCCGGCGAGCCGGTCCCCACGCCGCAGTTCGGCTTCGTGCACCCGCACAACAGCCTCGGCACCACCGCGTCCGGCTCGATCACCGGCGTCGTCGTGGCGGCCAAGCAGTACTACCCGCCCGTCGGTGGCAGCTTCAACCTCTACAACGGCATGACGGGCAGCAAGCTCGACAAGCCGATCGCGAACCCGGTGCTCTCCCTCAACGACCTCGACAACGGCGACCAGGCCGTCTGGGTCGGGCGCGGCAACGCCGACGGAAGCTTCACCATCCCGCACGTGCCGGACGGCACCTACCAGCTGACGTGGTGGGACGAGCCGCAGGACTACATCCTCATGCTCGTCAACGTCACCGTGTCCGGCGGCAGGGCCGTCGACATGAAGCAGCTGCCGATGAACGGCTGGTGGACCGAGGTCACCGGCCACGTCTTCCTCGACGACAACAAGAACGGCAAGCGCGACCCCGGTGAGCAGGGCGTGGCCCAGTTCCCGCTGACGCTGCGCAAGAAGGACAACTCGCTCATGGACCGCGGCTCGAACGCCGTGTCCACCGACAGCACCGGCTACTACCGGTTCGAGAGCGGCTACCCGCTGGCCGAGTGGTTCATCCTCGAGGCCTACTCCGACTCCTTCTACACGACCGGCGTCACCTACCAGGCCGACAACCAGCCGACGCCGACGACGGTCAAGGGCTCGGGCGTCGACGTCAGCCTGCTGCCGATCATCGGCCTGTCCGGCACCGTCGACTGGGGCGTGCAGAAGTACGACGCCGCCGGCACCAAGGGCGGCCCGCGCAACGGCGGCATCGTCGGGTCGATCAGCTACGACACGACCCGCAACGAGCTCGACCCGCAGTACGCGGCGGCCGAGGACTGGCAGCCGGGCGTCCCGAACGTCCCGGTCAAGCTCTACGACACCGTGGACTGCCCGGCCGACGGCTCGCTGCCCTGCGACCCGACCGACACGTACGCGCTGGCACCCGACGGCTCGTACAAGCAGGGCAGGCTGCTCAACACCTACGTGTCCGAGTCGTGGAGCCGGCCCACCGGCTGCGTCGCCCGCGACGCCGACGGCAAGCCCTTCGCGCACCCGGCCGACGAGGACGTCCTCGTGCCGGACCAGGCGACCACCGGCGAGTGCCTCGCGGCCCTCGTCCAGGGCGTCCAGGTCGGCCCGTACGCCACCGACCAGGGCACGCCCGACGCCAACTTCGGCGCCGCCGTCGACGGCAACTACGGCTTCGGCGACGGCTGCTTCACCGGCACGCTCGACGCGTCCGACCCGGCCAACCCGACGTGCACCGACACCTCCGGCAACGACGCCTTCACCGCGCTGCCGGGCGGCCACAGCTACCTCGTGCAGATCGACGTGCCGAACGACCAGAGCGGCAAGCCGATGTACTCGGTGACCTCCGAGGAGGACATCAACATCGCCCGCGGAGACACCGTCGTGCCGCAGGTCCCGCCGCCGGCGTGCGTCGGCTCCCTGCACACCGTCGACGTCGCCGGCGACGGCACGGACGACTACCCGGCCAGGACCGGAGACGGCACCAACGGCCTGCCGGCCGGCGTCACCGTGCCGGCCTCCTCGCCGGTGTCGAACACCCCGTTCGTCGGCATGGGCGGCTCGCCCTACGAGGGCACGGTCAAGCCGCGGTGCGACCAGAAGCTCGTCGACCTCAACAACGGCAAGTCGATCGTGCCGATGTTCAACGTCTTCACCGACGTGCCGCTGCCCTCGCGGATGCGCGGGCTCATCGTCGACGACCTCAACTTCTCCGTCGACAAGCGGACGACCGGCTTCGGGGACAAGGCCGGCGTGCCCTACGCGCCGGTCGGCATCTACGACTTCACCAACCGGCTCCTCTACACGGCGCACTCGGACTTCAACGGCATCTACGACGTCCTGATGCCCTCGACCGACCACATCTCCTGCCCGACGCCGTCCGGTGTCTGCACGGGCATGTACCGGTTCGTCGGCAACGACCCCGGCGTGCCGGGCGCGCTCAACCAGGACTACAACCCGCGGTTCCGCACCATCGCGACCGAGTTCGAGGCGATGCCCGGGGTGACCATCCCGACCGACCTCGCCCCGACCCAGGTGGGTGTCAGCGTCGGCACGCCGGGCACGAGCCCGACGACGGTGACCTGCCCGGTCGACGCCGTGCAGCCGCAGCTGTTCTCGGTGTCCAGGCCGTTCGTGCGCAGCACCGACGCCGGCACGGCGCGCAACGTCACCGTCAACGGCCTCGGCTTCGGGGCCACCCGGGGCACCGGCACGGTCACCCTCGACGGCGTCGCGCTGCCGACGAGCGCCTACCAGTCGTGGAACGACACGACGATCCAGCTGGCGATCCCGACCGTGGGCACCAACCCGGCCACGAACGTCACGGCCGGCCCGCACACGCTCGTCATCACCGGTTCCAACGGGATGAAGACGGTCAACGGCATCACCTTCCACGTGCTCGGCACGGGGTACAGCCCGAACGTCTACACCGTCGGCCCGGGCACGCTCGCCTCGAACGCGCGGTACAACCCGGCGAGCACGGCGAGCCAGACCGGTACGGCGGGCGTCAGCCACGCCATCCAGAACGCGCTCGACGACGCACGGACCAGCGCCGGCACCGACCTCGTGGTCGTGTACCCGAACACCGCTGTCCCCGTGACGAACCCGCGCGGTGCCTACTACGAGAACCTCGTGGTGTCGGCCCCGGTCAAGCTCCAGGGCATCGGCACCGGCGGGTTCCAGGGGGCGACCCCGACGAGCCCGCACATCCAGGGCACCGTCATCGACGGCAGCGCCTTCGGTGGCGACACCGACCTCGCGACCGACTGGTTCACCCGCGTCGACGCGATGACGTGGGCCGGCAACCAGGCGGTCAACGACGGTGCCGTCATCTACCTGCTCGCCCAGGCGAACACGTTCCCGGACACCGCCGCGGCCTTCAAGCCGGCCGTCGACGGGTTCGACATCCGCGGCGGTGACCAGCAGGGCTTCCCGGGCAACCTCAACGACCTGACCGGGCAGCTGACGAACCTGCCGCCGAACATCGTGACGCAGGGTGGCGCGATCTTCGCCAACGCCTACGTGCGCCAGCTGCAGGTGACGAACAACGTCGTCGAGAACAACGGCGGCGGCTACGGCACCATCCGCATCGGGACGCCCGACCTGCTGGCGCCCGACACGAACCAGCACAACGAGCACGTGCGGATCGCGAACAACCGCATCGTGCAGAACGCCGGCACCAACCTCGCCGGGGCCATCGGCCTCTTCGCGGGCGCGGACGGCTACGAGGTGTCGGGCAACGACATCTGCGGGAACTTCACCCTCGAGTACGGCGCCGGGCTCAGCGTGTACGGCTACAGCCCGGGCGGTTCGGTGCACCACAACCGGATCACGCTCAACAACTCCAACGACGAGGGCGCCGGCATCATGATCGCCGGCCAGCTGCCGGCCGACCCGACGACGCTGTCGCCCGGGTCCGGAGCGGTGGACATCCACGACAACCAGATCCAGGCCAACCTCGCCAACGACGACGGCGGCGGAATCCGGTTCCTCATGTCGGGCAACTTCCCGATGAACGTCTACAACAACGTCATCGCGAACAACGTCTCGACGCACGAGGGCGGCGGCATCGCCATCGACGACGCGCCGGACGTGCGGATCTACGGCAACACGATCATGGGCAACATCACGACGGCCACCGCCGTGACGTCCAACGGCCTGCCGGCCCCGGCCGGTGTCTCCACGGCGACCAACAGCGACCAGCTGCAGGCGACGCTGCCCGCGAACGCGCCCGTCTTCAGCCAGCCGCTGATGTTCGACAACATCCTGTGGGACAACCGTGCCGGCACCCGTGCGGGCACGACCGTGACGGGCATCGGCCTGGCCGGTGACGCCTCGCCGGTCGACGAGTGGGCGGTCGGCAACGCCGACGGCACGGGCCTGCTCGCGCCGACGAACTCGGTTCTCCAGCAGGACGCGTCGCACCCGTACACCGCGAGCCCGACGAACCGGTTCACCGACCCGCAGGTCGTGCGACCGTACGCCCTGTCGGTGTCGTTCGCGACGTGGCGCCAGAACCCGGCCTTCGTCGACGCCAACGTCGTCGCGGTCGAGCAGCCGCCGGACCTCATGGGCGACTACCACCTGAGGTCGTGCGCGACCGGATCGGCCTCGCCGGCCTGCAACCTCGGTGCGGCCTCGGCCACGGCCAACGGGGTCACGGTGTCCATGCCGACGAGCGACATCGACGGTGACGTCCGTCCGTCGAACGGCGGCTACGAGGCAGGCTCCGACGAGTCGCCGGGCGGCACCCCGCCGCCCCCACCGCCGTCGACGCCGGCGTTCTACTTCTCGACGACCGGCAGCACGAACCCGCCGGGGGTCACGGGAACCGCCGACGACGCCGACGTCTACGCGTGGAACACGCCGTCGAACACGTTCAGCCGGAGCATCGACGTGACCGCGGCACCGTACGGCGTGCCCGCCACGGCCAACCTCGACGGCCTGTCGATGGTCGACGCGACGCACTTCTACGCCTCGTTCAGCACCGACACGACCCTCCCGGGCATCGGGGCGGTCCAGGACGAGGACGTCGTCTACTGGAACGGCAGCGCCTGGTCGGTGTTCTTCAACGGCACCGCCCACGGCCTGACCACGGCCCAGCTCGACGTCGACTCGATCACCGTCCGCGGCGGCGTCCTGTACTTCGGCACCGCCGGGGCACAGCGTCCGCCGGGGGTCGGCGGCACGACCGACGCCAACGACCTCTACAGCTGGAACGGCACGGCGTACGCCAGGGTCTGGGACGCGTCGGTGCACGGCGTGCTGCCGCTGACCCACGTCGACGCGGCGACCTACGTCGACGCCACGCACGTGTACCTCTCGTTCGACGGCACGAACAACCTCATCCTCACCGGCGGGCTCGGCTCGCTCACCGTCCAGGACGAGGACGTCGTGTCCTGGTCGAGCGCGAGCGCCACGAGCCTCGGCACGTGGTCGGTCTGGTTCGACGGCACGTCCCGCGGGCTCACGGCGGCCGACCACGACATCGACGCGTTCTCGCTGCCGACCGGTGCGAGCGCACCCGCGGCCGCCGGGGTCCGCACCGGCGCCCGCACCGCCCCCGGGATCGGGGGGCCGGTCCGATGACCGGCCGCCCCGGCCCCGAGCCGCACCTGCAGCCCACCGCGCCTTCACGACAAGGGGACACCATGGACACGCTCCACCCGACCGAGCCGGGCGTCCCCACGCCCGACGCGGTGGCGACCCTCGCCACCGGACCCACCGACGCTCCCGGACCCACCAACGCTCCCGGCGCGGCCACCGAGGCAGGGCACGGCGTCAGCCGACGCCGGTTCCTCGGCCTGGCCGGGGGCGCGGCCCTCGTGGCCGGCGTCGGCACCTGGAGCGGGCGCGTGCTCGCTCCCGAGCAGGTGGCCTCCGCGGCCGACGCGCCGGCGAACCTCTACCTCGCCGGCACCGACGGCTGGATCCACCTGCCCCCGACGCCGGCGATCCCGCCGTACCACCCGGACCCGCTCGCGCCGGCCGGCCTGACGACCTACGTCTTCGGGTTCCGCAACGTCACGGGCATGACGACGACGCAACGGCTCGCGCAGAAGAACAAGGCCCAGCACTCGGCGCCGCTCTTCTGGGTCGACCAGTACGACCCCAACGCGCACAACGAGTTCCGCGTCCAGCTGACGAACCTCGGCCTGGCCCTGCGTCCCGACCTCTTCGACGCCCACACCCTGCACTGGCACGGGTTCCGCAACGTCATCCCGTTCTTCGACGGGGAACCGACGGGTTCGGTGTCGGTGCCGGCCGGGCGCGAGTTCACCTACGTCTACCGGCCGCGGGACCCGGGGACGTACATGTTCCACTGCCACGTCGAGGACGTCGAGCACGTGCACATGGGCATGACGGGCCTCGTCTTCGTCCGGCCCCTCCAGGACGGCCAGAGCAAGACCTACCAGGGCCGCACGTACACGAAGTTCCTCTACAACGACGGCGACGGCTCGACCGGCCACGACCGCGAGTTCGCGATGTTCCTCTCGGAGGTGTGGGCCGAGGCCCACTGGGCCGACGCGCACATCCAGCTGCCGGAGTGGAGCGACTACCGGGCCGACTTCGCCCTCCTCAACGGGCGCGTCTACCCCGACACGATCGAGCCCAACGGTCCGTCGGTCGACGCGTTCCACACCGAGTCGGGCGTCACGTTCGACGCGAGCGGCGACCTCATCCCTCCCGCGGGCCGGCCGGACCTTCAGTACCAGCCGAACTCCTCTCTCGTGCGGTGCAACTCGGGCGAGCGGGTCGCGCTGCGGTTCGCCAACCTCGGGTTCCGCGAGGCCGCCATGACGACGAGCGGCATCCGGATGCGGGTCGTCGGCCGCGACGCGACGCCAATGCGCGGCCGGGACGGCACCGACACCTCGTACGAGACCGAGACGCTCAACATCGGCCCGGGCGAGAGCTACGACGTCGTGTTCACGGCCCCGGCCAGGACGGGGTCGGGTGCCTACGACACGTACTACCTCTACAACCGCGCGTTCAACCGCTCGAACAACCTCGCACCGGGTGGGTTCGGCGGTCAGGCGACCGAGATCCGGGTGTACGCGAGCGGCGTCGGGCCGCAGGGCTACCCGAACGACTGGGGGAACTGAGCCATGAGCCTCACACCACGTCTCCGGCGTCGCGGGGCCTCCCTGCGACGCGTGCTGGCCGCCGCCACCGTCACCGCGCTCGGCGCGGTCGGGGCAGCGGTCGTCCAGGGCGCGCCGGCCACGGCCGACGCCACGCCGCGCAACGGGATCGTCTGCACCTCGGGCGGATCCGCGCCCGGCAACCCGGTCTTCGACCTGACGACGCGCACCGGCTACATCGACCTGCCCGACGGCAACACCGCGTACATGTGGGGCTACTCGAGCGGGTTCGACCCGTTCCAGCACCCCGGTCCGGTGCTGTGCGTCCACGAGGGCGACACCGTCACCGTCATCCTGCACAACACCCTCGAGGACCCGACCTCGATCGTCTTCCCGGGCATGGACGACGTCCGGGCCGACGGGGTCGCCTCGCAGCCGCAGGTCGACGGAGCCGGCCTCGTGACGAGCCTCGCGCCCGGCGCCGCCGCACTGACCGGCACGACGACGTACACGTTCACGGCGTCGCGTCCGGGCACCTACCTCTACGAGTCGGGCACCAACCCGGAGAAGCAGGTGCGGATGGGCCTGTTCGGCGCGCTCGTGGTGCGCCCGACCCTGGGCGACGACTACGCCTACGACTCCGCCGACAGCCGGTTCAACCCGACCGAGGAGTTCATGGTCCTGCTCTCGGAGATCGACCCCTACCAGCACCAGGCGGCCGAGGCCCACAAGAGCTTCAACCTCAACAACTACAAGCCGCGGTACTGGCTCATCAACGGCCGCGGCTACCCCGACAGCATCGCCGACAACGGCGCGTCGTGGCTGCCCAACCAGCCGTACGGCTCGCTCGCCACGGTCAAGCCCTACGACCCGGTGACGCACCCGCTGAGCGGCCTGGCCCGCTACCTCAGCGTCGGAAGCGAGGACTACCCGTTCCACCCGCACGGCAACAACGGGCTCGTCGTCGGCCGTGACGGCCACCCGCTCAAGAGCCCCTCCGGCGGGGACCTGTCGATGGAGAAGTTCGCCATCAACATCGGGCCCGGCCAGACGTGGGACGTGCTCTTCAAGTGGTTCGACGCCGAGGGCTACAGCCCGAGCAACCCGGTGACCGTGACGGTCCCGAGTCTGGCCAACCAGGTCGTCGGCACGTTCTACAGCGGCAGCCCGTACCTCGGCTCGACCCAGGCCCTGCCGCCGGGGGTGCAGACCCTCAACCAGTGCGGCGAGTACTACATCATCAGCCACAACCACGCGCTGTACCAGATCACCTCGTGGGGCGTGACGATGACCGGTCCCATCACGTACATGCGGATCGAACCGCCGGCCCCGAACACGTGCGGTTGAGGAAGAGGTGGATCCGATGACGACACGCACCCGCGCACCGCGCGTCCTGATCCGGTCGCTCGCGACCGGAGGCCTGCTCACCGCGGCCTGGCTGCTGCTCGGCCCGGCGGGCTCGGCGCACGCCGCCGACCGCTCCATCGACCTCTGGGCCGTCAGCGGCTCGACGAGCCTGCCCGGGCTCGCCTCCCCGCTGACGGTCTGGGGCTACAGCTCGGACGGCTCGACGGTCACCGCTCCCGGTGGCCCGGTCCTCACCGTCGACGAGCACGACACGGTGACCATCACCCTGCACAACACGCTGTCGGAGAACACCGCCCTGCACATCGCGGGCGAGTCGCTCGTGCCCGACACGACGGGCATCCCGAGCGGCACCCGGACCTACACCTTCACGGCGGACCGACCCGGCACCTACCTCTACGAGGCGGGCCTGACCCCGAACAGCGAGCACCAGGTGGCGATGGGCCTCTACGGCGCCCTCGTCGTCCGGGCGACGAACCCGGCCCAGGCCTACGACGACGCCGGCACTGCGTTCGACGTGTCCGCCCCGGTCGTGCTCGGCGAGATCGACCCGGCACTCAACGCCAGCGCGAACCCCGCCGCGTTCGACCTGCGCGCCTTCAAGCCGCGCTACTTCACCGTCAACGGCAAGGTGCACCCGCAGAACGCACCGATCGGCGCCGCGTCGGGGCAGACGCTCCTGCTGCGCTACGTCAACGCCGGGCTCTCCTACCGCTCGATGGGCGTCCTGGGCGCCTCACAGCGGCTCGTCGGCGTCGACGGCAGCCAGCTGCGCAACGGGTCCGCCGACATCTCGCGCAGCTACGTCGCCGAGACGTTCGGCCCCGGCCAGAGCGCCGACGCCCTCGTCACCCTGCCGGCCACCGCGACCGACCGTCGCCTCGCCGTCTACGACGCGAGCCTGACGCTGCACAACTCGAACACGGCCGGCGCGGGCGGCATGCTCGCCGTCGTCGCCGTGGCCGGGACGGGCATCGCCACCCCCGACACGGCGGGGCCGGCCACGACCGGCGTCGCCTGGTCGGGCGGCACGTTGACCGCCACGGTCAGCGACGTCGCGACCGGCGGCAGCGCCGTCTCCGCGGCCGAGTACCGGCTCGACTCGGTGGCCGCCCCCGCGACCGCGATGAGCGGGTCGTTCGGGTCGCCGACGGTCACCGTCACCGCCCCCGTCGCCATCGCGTCGGGCCAGCACGTCGTCTACGTGCGCGGTCGCGACGCCGGCGGCACCTGGGGGCCGTGGAGCTCCGTCCTCGTCACCGGCAACGACGTCGTCGGGCCGACGACGAGTGGCGTCGTGCTCGCACCCGATCGCACCA
>Ga0164308_10000993_pt1 | contig 15335 bp, 12 predicted proteins | sample Whisoiple_246_MG_FD_109983 | JGI IMG/M metagenome (GOLD analysis project Ga0164308, IMG submission 109983) | Soil microbial communities amended with fresh organic matter from upstate New York, USA - Whitman soil sample_246_MG | ecosystem: Environmental > Terrestrial > Soil > Unclassified >...
GATGTCGCCACGCCACTGATTTCAACTTTTACGACTCCCCACCTCGGGGTAGCGTCATCCCGTGAGACCGAGCGAGGGCGAGTCCGGGACCGGCGTGCCGTCGTACGCCGCGGTCCTGCGCACTCCGCACTTCCTGCCGGTCTTCCTCGCCAACGCCCTGTCCATGTGGGGCGACTACATCGCGCGCGTGACCATCGCCGCGGTCGTCTACCAGCTGACGAAGTCCCCCCTTGCCACGGCGACGACCCTGGCCGTCAGCCTCGTGCCCTCCTTCTTCGGGCGCAGCCTCGTCGGGCCGGTCGTCGACCGGTTCCCGTACAAGCTCGTCCTCATCTGGTCCCACCTGCTCCGCGCCGCCTGCGTCGTCGTGCTCATGTGGCTGCTCGTGGGCAGTGCGGGGGTCAACCTGCCGGCGGTCTTCGGGGTGCTCTTCCTGCTCGAGCTCGTCGGCGGCGCGTCCGTCGCCTCGAACATGGTGCTCCTGACCGACCTGTTCGAGGACCGTCGCACCTACGCCCGGGCCATCGGCCTCGGGGCCATGGCCGAGCAGACGAACCAGGCCATCGGCCTCGCGCTGGGTGGCGGCATCGTCGCCCTCGTCGGTGCCGAGACCGGTCTGCTCATCGACCTGCTGACGTTCGTGACGGCCGCCCTGGTCATCGCGGTCGTCGTCCAGCTGCGGCCCGTCTCGGGCGGGCGCGGCAAGGGCGTGCGCGGCTTCGTGCACGACCTCGGCACCGCCGCCGGTGACCTCGCGCGCCACCCGGTCCTCGCCCGACTCGTGCTGCTCAGCGCGGTGGCCTGCCTCGGCATCTCCGCGCCCGAGGCCCTCGCCATCCCGCTCGCCGCCCAGTACGGCTGGGCCAGCTGGGGTGGTGTCCTCATGGCCTCGCCCATCGTCGGGGCCATCCTCGGCATCGTCCTCATCGGCCGCCGTGACGTGCACCAGCAGAACCGGTCGATCGTGCCCCTCGCCCTCGCGATGCCGCTCCCGCTGCTGGCCACCGCCTTCCATCCGCCGATCATCGTCGTGGCCGCACTCTTCGTCGTCTCGGGCATGTGCCAGGCGTTCATGGTCCCGCTCCAGGCCACCTTCGCGCTCGTCACCGAGCCCGAGCTGCGGGGCCGCATCTTCTCCCTCGCGGGCTCGGTGTCGATCGCCGCAGCGGGTGTCGCCTTCCTGGCTGCCGGCTGGGTCGGGGCCCACACCAGCGCCGCCGCGGGCGTGGCGATCTGCGCCGCCGCGTGCCTCGTGCTCATCGTCCTGCTCGCGATCTCGTGGCCGCACCGGCACGTGCGCCACGCCGTCGAGCGCGCCTACGCCCCGTCGTCCCACGCTGCCTGACGCGTCGGTGGGCCGGCCGGACGCCATCGCCCGTCGTGCGGGACGCGTCGAGCCCCTCGTGCCGTGACGCATCGACCCGCCCGGCGGGGCGCCGGGCGGGTCGATGGCCAGCGGGTCGGCCCAGGGTTCGACGCGTTCGGGCGACGTGTCCGGGTCAGTGCATCCCGTTCGCCTTGAGCAGCGCCCGCCACGTCGAGTCGTAGGCGACTCCGGTGGTGGGCAGGCCGTGCGCCTTCTGCCAGGACTTGAGTCGGCTCACCGTCGTGGCCCCGAACGTGCCGTTCTGCGTCGCCCCGATCGCCTTCTGCAGGACGGTCACCGCGGTACCCGCCATGCCGGGCCGCAGCACCATGCCGGACCGCGGGACGAGCTGCTTGAGCAGCGGGCTGGCCGTCGCCGGAGCGGCGATCGTGTGGTTCGACGAGCACCTGTTCGGGTTGGGCTTCCAGTACCACGCCGACCAGGACAGGTCGGCCGGCAGGCACGGTCCCCAGTCGACCGGGGCGACCGCCTTGGTCCAGAAGGAGGTCCGGCCCATGGCGCCCTCCCACGAGAGGGACAGGTGGATGTGGTTGCGGTGGCAGTTCGTGTCAGCCGACGGAGCGGGGGTCGTGGCGCAGTTCAGGTACGGGCGCCAACCGTCGCTGGTCCGGTACGAGCTCCACATCTTGTTGTTCCAGATGATGTACATGACCCCGAGCCGGCGCGCGTTGGCGAACGTGTTGCCCTTGTCGTCGGTGGCGAGAAGCCACGTGATCAGCGCGTTGGCGTTGGCGCGCTGCGCGGTGTCCCGCACGTTGAAGAACGTGTCGAGGGCACGCCCGTCGAAGTGTTCGGAGTTGGGCTTGGTCGCGCCGGTGCACGCGCGCAGCGTGCTGTAGCTGTTGGCGTACGTCGCCTTGATGAGGTTGCCGAGCTTGAGCGTGCCGGCGCGGTTGCGCAGGTCGCACGCCGTGTCGGGGACGTACGGGGACAGGCCCTCGATGGCGGCGGGCAGGCCGGTCGGGATGGGCGGGACGGTGGCATCGCCGGCCCGAGCCGGTGACGCGAGCGCGGGGACGAGGACCGCGGCGACGAGCGCTGCGACGACGACGAGGGCGCGGACGGGGCGACGCCGGTTCGTGGTCGTCGAGGTGGGGGACGGGTGTCGTGTCGTGGTGGGATACATGCGGATGGGTCTCCAACTGCGTGCGGGATCGGCCCGGTGGGGAACCGGGCTCGTCTGGCGCGAGGGGTGGTGTCGTCAGGTCCCGCACGTGCGTCCGGACGCAGGAGAGCCGGGGGTGGCTCTCGGTCGCGGGAGCGACGACCGTCCGAAGTATTCCTTTTGTGACTGTTTCGTGTCTCGAGAACGCGGAATGTCGTCTTGACCGTGCACGCCCGACCGATGCGTCTGGCGCGTGCCCGGAACAGCACGGTCGGTGGCCGGCCGGCGCTGTCCGCGACACGGCGCCACGTGGTCGCTTGTCGTGGTGACGGGGGCGGCCCGCCGACGACAGGGCGCCACGTGGTCGCTTGAGGCGGCCGGGACGCTCAGCGCATCGACGGCACGGCGGCGCGACGCCGCGTCGCGACGTCGACGGCGCTCGTGACCAGCGCCACCGCGACGAGGCCGGCGGCCACCCGCAGGGCCACGCCGGCGTCGGGCGGCGTCGAGGCGAAGAACACCGAGCCCACGAGCGCGATGCCGGCCGCGGTACCGATGCGCTGCCCGGTCTGCAGCAGGCCACCCGCGGTGCCTGCTCGGGCGACGGGGACGTCGGCGACGGTCAGCGTGACGTTCGGGGAGATGACGAAGCCGCTGCCGATGCCGGCGACGAGCAGCGGAGCGGCCAGCGCCCATCCGGACGCGGCGCCGGTGACCGCCCCGAGGACGAGGTCGGTCGCGATGAGCCCGACGAGCACGACGGCGAGGCCGGCCGTGACGAGCGAGCGGCCCCATCGTGAGACGAGCCGCCCGCCGACCGCCGAGGCGACCGCCGACCCGGCGGCGAACGGCGTGACGGCGAGCCCCGCGACCAGCGGTGAGTAGCCCAGCGCCTGCTGGAAGTGGATCGTCAGGACGAAGAAGATGCCGGTGAAGCCGGCGAAGTAGATCGTGCCGACCGTCGCACCCGCGGCGTAGCCGGGCACGCCGAAGAGGTGCAGGTCGACGACCGGCTCGCGCCCGTGCCGCGCCTCGCGTCGCTCCCAGAGGAGGAAGACACCGAGCAGCACCAGACCGCCGACCGCCACCCACCAGGAGACCGACCGTGCTCCGTGACCGGTCTCGACGACCGGCAGCAGGAGACAGAGCACGGCCGCACCGAGCAGCACGACCCCGACCGGGTCCAGCTCGAGGCGGCGGGTGCGATCGCGTGGCGGCGGATCGGGCAGCCAGCGCTGCGCGAGCACCACGGCGGCCAGCGCCACGGGGAGGTTGACGAAGAAGATCCAGCGCCAGCCGTGCTCTGCGCCGAGCCGGTCGAGGATGAGGCCACCGGTGACCGGCCCCACCGCCGTCGAGATGCCGATGGTCGCGCCGAGGAGACCGAACGCCCGGCCGCGCTCGGCGCCGCGGAACAGCTGCTGGATCAGCCCCGAGACCTGCGGGTTGAGGATGCCGCCGGCTGCGCCCTGGACGAGCCGGGCGGCCACGAGGAGCGCGCTCGTCGGGGCGAGGCCGCAGGCGAGGCTGGCCAGACCGAAGAGGACGACCCCGACGATGAAGACGGTCCGCCGACCGAGGGCGTCGCCGAGGCGGCCGGAGGGCACCAGAGTCAGGCCGAAGGTGAGGGCGTAGCCCGACACGACCCACTGCAGCTCGCTGGGCGAGGCGTCCAGACCGGTGTGGATCGAGGGCAGGGCGACGTTGACGATGCTGACGTCGAGCAGCGTCATGAACCCCGCGACGAGGCAGACCCACAGGGCCTTCCAGCGGCGCGGGTCCGACGCGTCGGCGGCTTGCGCCACGGACGCCGGGGCGCCCGGTGGGTCGGCGACGGGTTCGTTCACGTGGGGAGACGTACCCCGCGGCCGCGACCGCCCGACCCGGCGTCCACGAGCCGGACCCTTGCTGGTCGTGTCGGGGTGGGTCTGGGGTGTTTCCTGACTCGGTGCCCGATTTGTGCCTATAAAGGACCTGACGCCTCAGCGAGGCCCGCGCCGCGCTTCGGCGGTGTGGGCTGCCACGGGCCCCGACGACGAAGGACACCGCAGTGAGCGACTCGAACCAGCCGGCCGACCCGGATCGCCGGACCCGCGTCCTCGTCGCCGACGACGACGCCGACATCCTCGACATCGTCGGTCTCAAGCTGTCCGAGTCCGGCTACGAGGTGGAGCAGGTGCCGGACGGGATCAGCGCCTGGGAGGCCTTCTCGGCCGACCCGCACGACATGGTCGTTCTCGACGTCATGATGCCGGGCCTGTCGGGTATCGACGTGCTGCGGATGATCCGCGGGAGCGAGCGACCGGCGACCCCGGTGCTCATGCTCACGGCCAAGGCGCGCGACCACGACGTCGACACCGCCTTCGCCATCGGAGCCGACGACTACGTCGTCAAGCCATTCAGCCCCCGCGAGCTGCTGCACCGGGTCAACGGACTGGTCGCCGGCCGCCGCTGACCTCCCAGGCCGATGCGTCCGGCGGCGGTGGACGCGCGGCAGATCCGCCCGCCCGCACCCGTCGCGCGTGCGCGGACCTCAGCCCGTGGCGATGACGACGACGCACACGAGCGCGAGGACGGCGACCAGGACCGTCGCCGCTGCGGTGCGGACGACGTCCGCCCCGGCCGACGCCCCAGCCGGCACCGACGCGTCCGAGGGGGACTCGGCCGCCCGTACGGTGGCATCGGCCCGGTGGTACCGCCGCACGGACGTGAGGGCGAGGTCGATGCTCCAGACGAGGCCGAGGGCACACGCGACGTATCCGAGGACGCCCAGGTGCGGTGGCAGGACGCGCAGCCCGACGAGCGAGCCCACCGCCACCGACAGCGCCGTGCGCCGCCAGGCCAGCGACGTCCGCTCCGGCTGCAGGCCGCGGTCACCGGGAGCGGCGGGCGACGCGGTCACAGCAGCACGCCGACCAGGACCCCGAGGGCGACGAGGCCGAGCATGAGCACGATCGGCAGCTTGAGGCCCGATGACGGCAGCGGCGTCCGGCGTCGCATGGCGCGCTCGGTGCGGGTCCACGAGAGCCAGGCCTGGGCCGTGGCCGCGAGCCCGGCGATCACGAGCACCACGGCGATGGTCGCGCGCAGCCACTGCGTGACCGGCACCTGCAGCGCCTCGATGGCCAGCCCGGCGGCGATGAAGGCGAGGGCAGTGCGGATCCAGGCGAGGAAGGTCCGCTCGTTCGCCAGGCTGAACCTCGGGTCGGGCTCGTCGCCGTCGGCGTACACCGAGCGGGGGAAGCGCTCGCGCGGGTCGCGGTCCGGCCTCACCGGGCCTCCTCGTGCTCGTCCATCGGCATCGCCCCTCGTCGCGCCCTGCGCCCCCGGCCGGGCCGGCCGAGGCGTCCTCCCTGGATCATCCCGCGTCGTCGCCGGGCCCGCGTGGCGGTTCCGCCTCGTCGGCGCGCCGCCGAGGCACGAGACCGAACAGGGTCCCCCGCTGGGCAGGCCGGCGCACGGGGCCCGGCGTCGGCACGGCGGCGCGACCATGCGCGTCCTCGAGCTCCTGGAGTGCGCGCAGCGCGTCGCTGATGAGCGAGCCGTAGACCGGCCACTGGTCCGGGTCGTCGAGCGGTGTCTCGCGCACCTCGTCGCGCAGTTCGACCAGGACGGTGCGGGCCTGCTCCACGGCCGCGTCGAGCCCGTCGCCATCGCTGTCGCTGTCGCCGTCGTCGCGCCGCCCGAGCCGGCCCACCGCGCGGCCGGTGGCGCGCAGGGCGTCGGCGTACCGGCCGAGGAAGGTGGGGGAGGGCACCGGTTGCGCGCGATCGGGGTCCGCGGCGTCGACGAGGGTGCGCGCCACCCCGGTGACGTGCCAGAGGCAGCGGCGCAGCGCGGCCACGGTGTGCGCGTAGCCCTCCCAGTCGAGCGTCGCCGGGCGCAGGTTGGCCCGCGGGTTGAACCGCGTGCTCTCGCGGCCGGTCTCGATGTCGTCGATGACGAGCGGCGCCTTGTCGGTGATCTCGTTGCCGCGCTGGTACCAGCGGCGCGCCGAGTCGGCGTCCCACTGCCCGTCGAGCCCGGTGGCGATGTCGCCGAGCAGCTCGCGCACCTGTCGCGCGAGCGCTGCGACGCGCTGACGGGGCTTCGTCAGGTGCAGCGGGGTGAGCACGACCGCGTTGGTGGCGACGCCGATGATGCCGCCGGCGATGGTCTCGACGATCGTCAGGTACGTGAAGTGCTCGTCGGTCCCGCCGGCCGTGATGAGCGAGAGCAGGACCATCGAGGGGACCTGCGAGCCGTGGGTGCCCAGCCGCGACCAGCGGCTGATGACGAGGGCGACGAGCGTCACCCCGAACATCGTGAACCACGTCGCGCCGAAACACGTCGCTGCCAGCCACGCGACCCCGAGGCCGAGCACCACCGCCGCGACGCGCTGGGCGCTACCTGCGATCGAGCGCACCATCGTGCGGTCGACGACGAGCAGGGCCGCCATCGGGGCGTAGAAGGGGATCGGGCTGTCGAGCACGTGCACGGCGAACTGCCACGCCAGCACCGCCGCGAGCGCGGCCTTGAGCAGCAGCAGCAGCGCGTCGCGCTCCGGCCCGGCCCGGTGCAGGGCGGTGCCGAGCGCGCGGACGCGGACGCGTGCGTCGGAGCGCCAGTCACTCATGGGCGCACCGACGCGAAGGGATCGGAGGGAGCGGAGGGAGGGGAGGGTGAGGGGACATCAGGCATCCTCGTGAGGGGTGCGGCCCCGTCCGCACGCGATTGCTTGGCCAGGGCGACCGTACCCAGCCGGCGAGCCCGGGCCGCGGTGGTTGCCCAGCCCGGTCACCGGGTACGCCGTGGGTGACGACGTCTCCTCGGGGTGGGGACGACCAACCAGTCGCACCGGCGTCGGCAACCGTCCACACGAGGAACCCTCATGAGCCTTCTGCTGCTCACCACTCCACTGCTCTTCGGCGGGCTCCTGCTCGCCCTCCAGGTCGTCGAGTCGCGCACCTTCAGTCCGGGCGCCACGACCCGCGTGGATCCCACCGACCTCGAGTCCTGACGCCGCGCCCGCACGGGGCCGCGCTCAGCGTCCGCGTGCTCGCGAGCCACCATGACGCGTTCACGTGCAGAGCTGCGTGCGGGCCCCGCGCCCGACCTCGCGGGGCGGTCGATCGGGCACGTGACCCACGTCGAGACCTCGCCCCGGAGGGCATGAACCCGGTTCCCGAGATCGTCATCCACGGGTGATGCGCCGGGCCCGCAGGTCGCCGCACACTGATGTCCTCGGCATCGGGCCCGACCCCTTCCGGGACGAGCGGCCCGAAGGGGGAGGAGAAGCCGCATGACGCGCCACGACACGACCGAGCACCGGCGACTGGCCGAGGCCACGGGCAGAGCCGAGGACGACCTCTTCACCGCGAACCCGTGGTACGAGTGGGGCCCTTACCTCGCCGAGCGCGCCTGGGGGACGGTGCGCGAGGACTACAGCGCGACCGGTGACGCGTGGTCCTCGTTCCCGCACGATCACGCGAGGTCGCGCGCGTATCGCTGGAACGAGGACGGCATGGCGGGCATCTCCGACATCCGTCACGAGCTGTGCCTGGGCCTCGCGTTGTGGAACGGCCGCGACCCCATCCTCAAGGAGCGCATGTTCGGCCTCACCGGGCCGCAGGGCAACCATGGTGAGGACGTCAAGGAGTACTGGTGGTACCTGGAGGGTCTGCCCAGCCACGCCCTGCTGCAATGGCGCTACCACTACCCGCAGGCGGAGTACCCGTACCAGCGCCTCGTCGAGGAGAACGCGCGACGCGGTCTCCGGGACTTCGAGTTCGAGCTCATGGACACCGGCGTCTTCGACGAGGGGCGCTACTGGTCGGTCGACGTCACCTACGCCAAGGCCTCGGCCACCGACATCTGCATGTCGATCGAGGTCACGAACCACGGGCCCGAAGCAGTGACCCTGCACGTCCTGCCCACGCTCTGGTTTCGCAACACGTGGCGTTGGACGGGGACCACCGATCGACCGCGCCTGTCCCTCGATGGAGACTCGATCGCGGTCGAGCATCCTCGGCTCGGCGGCTACCGGCTCCAGGCCGCGCCCGGGGCCGGCGGCACCCAGCCGCGAGCGCTCTTCTGCGACAACGAGACCAACGTGGCACGACTGTACGGTGCTCCGCCGGTCACCGCGTTCCCGAAGGACGCGATCAACGACCACGTCGTCGAGGGCGCCGACACCGTGAATCCGGGCCAGCAGGGCACGAAGGCGGCCTTCTGGTACCGGCTGGCGCTCCCCGCCGGCGGCACCGGACAGGTCCGCCTCCGTCTCCGCAGGTCACAGGCCACGACACCCTTGGACGAGCTCGCCTTCGAACGCGTGCTCGCGGCGCGGCGCGTTGACGCTGACGAGTTCTACGCTGCGCTCGGGCCGGACCTGGACGAGGAGCGGATGCGGGTGCTCCGGCAGGCGGCTGCGGGTCTGGTCTGGAGCAAGCAGATGTACCCCTACCGGGTGAGCCGGTGGCTCGACGGGGACCCGGGTGGCCCGCCGCCCCCGGCGTCCCACCGACGCATCCGCAACGCCGGCTGGCGACACCTCGACGCCTTCGACGTGCTCGCGATGCCGGACCCGTGGGAGTACCCCTGGTACGCCGCGTGGGACCTGGCCTTCCACGCGATCGCCTGGGCGCATCTGGACCCGGCCTTCGCCAAGTACCAGCTCACCGTCCTGCTGCGCGAGTGGTTCCAGCACCCCAACGGCGCGTTGCCGGCGTACGAGTGGAGCTTCGACGACGTCAACCCTCCCGTGCACGCACTCGCGGCGCTGCGCGTCTTCGTCATCGACGGCTCCACCGACACGGCCTTCCTCGAGCGCGTCTTCCAGAAGCTCCTGCTCAACTTCACGTGGTGGCTCAACCGCCAGGACCCGGACGGCAACAACGTGTTCGGCGGCGGCTTCCTCGGCCTCGACAACATCAGCCCGGTCGACCGGTCCCACCTCCCGGACGGCGTCCGGATCGACCAGGCGGACGGAACCGCGTGGATGGCGGGCTACTCCCTGGCGATGTCGATCCTGGCCCTGCTCCTGGCGGGCGAGAACCCCGTCTACGACGACATGGTCGTGAAGTTCCTCGAGCAGTTCGTCATGATCTCCGAGGCGCTGGAGGGATCCGGTCTCTACGACGGCGAAGACGGGTTCTTCTACGACCGGCTCATCGACGCCGCCGGAACCTCCACACCGATCAAGGTGGCGACCCTCGTCGGTGTCATCCCCGTCCTGGCCACGGTCGGGGTGCCCCTCGACCAGGTGCAGCGGCTCGCCGTCCTGCGCAAGGCCGCGGCTCGCCGCCTCGACGCCTCCGAACGCGGTGAGGGCCCACTCTTCCCGATCCGCGAGTCCGGTGGCGTGCACCGTGCCATGGTCTCGCTGGTGACCCCGGACCAGGCTCGGCGCACGCTGGCCCACCTCCTCGACGAGGACGCCTTCCTGTCGCCGAACGGACTGCGGTCCCTGTCTCGCAAGCACCTCGAGCCGTACGTCGTGCCCGGGTTGCCCGGCGCCGTCATCGACTACGAGCCGGCCGAGTCCACCACCTCCATGTACGGCGGCAACTCGAACTGGCGAGGCCCGGTGTGGATGCCGACGAACTACCTGGTGGTGCGGTCGCTGCTGCTCCACGACGAGCTGCTCGGCTCCGAGTTCACCGTGGAGCACCCCACCGGTTCCGGCCACCAGCACACGCTCCGGGAGGTGGCCGCCGATCTCGCCGACCGCCTTGTCGGTATCTGGCTTCCCGACGGGTCCGGGCGGCGCCCCGTCTTCGGCGGTCAGCCGCTCTTCGCCGACGACCCGCCGTGGAAGGACAACCTCCTCTTCTACGAGTACTTCCACGGGGACAACGGAGCGGGACTCGGGGCCAGCCACCAGACCGGGTGGTCGGCGCTCGTGGTCGACCTGCTCCTGGACCCGCCCCACCGGGCCCGGCAGGTCTTCCGGCCGAATCCCTCTTGACGGGCAGTCATCAGTAGAGGTTGAGCTCGGCGGCCTTGCGGACGGCGGCGCGGCGGCTGCCGACTCCCAGCTTCTGGTAGATGTGCGCGATGTGCGTCTTCACGGTGTGGAGGGTGATGTACTCGGCCTGCGCGATCTCCGAGTTGGTGAGGTTCGTGGCGAGGTAGCGGAGGATGACTCGCTCGCGTTGGGTCAGCTGCTCGCTGCCCGCACCGTCGTGCTGACGCCTACCCTCGGCGAGCCGGCTGAGCACCTGGGTCACGGCTGCCGGGTGCGCCGTGCCGTGGGCCAGGTGGCCCTTGAGCAGCTCCGGCAGGTGCTCGCCGGTGCCGAGGAACGGCCCGTAGAGCTCGTCCGGTTCGGCTGCCGCCAGGGCCAGCTCGAGCGAGGTGTGCGCGTCGGGGCGGCCCAACGCGGCTCGGGCCTCGGCCTCCAGACACCGTGACAGGCACTCGACCTGGACGAATCGACCGCTCTGCGGCAGGTGGTCGAGCTCGGCCAGCGCCTCGGCCGGGAGGCCCGCGCGGACGAGCACCTTCGCGCGAAGGACGCGAGCGAGCGGGTACTCCGGCTCGATGACCGGCTGCGTGGCCAGCGCCACTGCCTCACGCTTCCTTCCCTCGGCCGAGAGCACCAGGCCGTCGAGCCCGGCCAGCAAGGAGGGCCACGCCGGCGCGCCGCGGCCGGAGGCGATCAAGCCTTGGATGTGCGCCGTCGACTGCCTCGCGCTGGCCACGTCGCCCAGGGCCAGGCAGACCTGCGTCCGGTAGTTGAGGACGAGGACCCGCAGGTCCCAGTCGGAGGGGGGCATCATCGACAGGCTGCGCTCGAGCTGGACCCGAGCTTCTTTGAGGTCGCCCCGCCAGAAGTCGTGGAAGCTGAGGAAGGCGACTGCGGGAGCCAGGGTCGCGAGCCCCACCCAGCCGCGTTCGTCAGCGCGCGCGAGCACGCTGACCGCGAGGTCGCGGACCTCACCGAGCCGTCCGTGGGCGATGGCCGGGATGCACGACTCGGCCAGCGCCGTCAGCTCGAGCGCGAGCAGGCCGGTCTCGCGCGCTGTGGCGGCCGAGGCCATGAGCATCTCCAGGGTGGGCTCGGCGTCGGCGCCGGCGTCCAGCCGACGTGCCTCGGCTCTGCCGACGAACATCTGCACCGACGCCACGAGGGCCGGGTCGGGGCGGTGCTGGGCGTGGTCGAGCCGTTGGAGGAGAGCCGCGCCGGGTGTTGCCGCCGCGCTCAGGCGCGAGCCGAAGCCGGTGTGGAACAGCTCGACGACGCCCAACCGGTCCCCGAACGCGGCCTTCGCGCTCTCAGGGAGCAGCGTCGCAGCGTCGGCCGCGGCGCCGATCTGCACCAGCGCGTCATCCAGCTTCCCGTCTTGCACGAGGATCAGGGCTTTGGCCAGGTGCGCGTCCCCGGAGTAGGCCGAGCCCTCTGGGACCAGATCCACCGCGTCGAGCACCGCTTCGACCCGTCCCTCGAGGATCAGCTCGAGCCAGTGGTCGGCGAAGATCTTCGAGGCCCGTTCCCGGTCGCCGGCCGCCACGGCGTGCCTGATCGCCGTCGGCGGATCGGCGGCGGCCCACCAGTCCGCGGCCGCAGAGTGCGAGGCGATGGCCTGCTCGGGGTAGTCGGCGATCAGACGGCGGTGGATGTGGGCGGCGAAGAGCGGGTGCCAGTGGTACCAGGCCTCCCCGCTGCTGCTGCTGCTGCGGGACAGGAACAGCCCGTCGGCGACGCACTGCTCGAGCAGCGCCTCCGCGTTGTGGGTGCCCCGCACGCTGTCGATGAGCGACGGGCACACGTGCTCGTCCAGGGTGGCACCGAGGACGAAGTCGCGAAGGTCGTCCGTCAAGGAGGCCAGGACCTCGGTGGCCAGGTACTCCGCCAGCGCCTGGTCACGACGCAGGTGGGCCGGGACCTGCCTGCGCAGGCCGTACATGCGTGATGCGAGGATCGCCATCCGCACCCCGGCGGGCCACCCGCCGGTGGCGAAATGGATCGACTCCACGGTCTCGGCGTCGAGGTCCAGGCCCGCGGCGCGGACCGCCTCAGAGGTCTCCGCGGGACTGAACGCGAGCTGTTCGTGGGACAGGAAGACCAGCCGGTCATCCAGCCGCAGGCGCTGCAGCCGCAGGGGTGGGACGACGCGCGCGGCGACGGCGATGCGCAGGTTGGCCGGCGCCCACTTGAGGACGTGGTCGATCACCTGGATCGAGCCCGGGGCGCCGGTGAGGTCCTGCAGGTCGTCGAGCACGAGTGCCAACGGCACTGCCGCGTCGTAGAGCACCTCGAGCAGCGAGTCGACCAGGGTCAGCGGCTCGGCGCGGAGGGCCGAGGCTCGCAGCGGCCCGAGGTCGGCGCCGAGCTCCTCGATCCCGGAGAGGCTCACGGCGGTGACGAGATCGGCCACGAGACGCACCGGCGAACGGTCGGAGTCATCGACCCCCAGCCAGATCGTGGCCCCCTTGACCTGTTGCCGACGGGACACATCGGCCAGAAGGGTGGACTTGCCGTACCCGGCCATGCCGGCCAGGACGACGACCGGTCGATCCTCGATCACGTCCGCCAGATGCGCTCGTTCGATCAGTTGGCTGGCCGGTGACGGTACGGCCATACGGGCATGACGTGGTCCGACCATCTCATCCCCTTGTGGATGGGCGTACGCGGAGGGGTATCTGAGAGCGTAACGCCCAGACGCGGCACCCCGCGAGAGATGCCGCTGCTGGTGGGCTCGTCATGGTGAACCGGTTGCGCCTCGTCGGGCTCGGACCGCGTGCACGGTCGTGCAGCGGTCGACCGTGGTCGTGCGCCCGGTCCACGGCTCCTCTCCCTCGAAGCCTCGCGCTCACCATCGCCGCCTCGCTACTCTCGTCCCACGCGGCAGGATCGATCGGGCCGGCCCTCGAACGGAGCCTCGCCGCGGACCCGCAGATCGCGTCGGTCGAGGGAGCCGCGAGATGAGCGCAGCAGACACGAGGTCCATGACCTTCCGGGCGAGTACCGGTGAGGCGGTCGCCGCCCTCGAGGACGCCGCGGCTCGCGCGGGGATGCAGCACCTCTCATCGGATGCTGCGACCGGCATCTTCGTCTTCACCGCCGGGCGGATGGTGCTCTCCGCCGGAGAGAAGGTCACCGCGCAGATCCGTGAGGTCGCGCCGGGCACCGTGCAGGTGACGCTCTCCTCGATGCTGCAGTTCGGTGTGGGGAACATCGGGCGCAACGGTGCCGCCCGGGACCGCATGGGTGACGCTCTGGCTCAACTCCTCCCTCCGGCCTGACAGGCGGGTGTGGCCCCGGGGGAGGGAGAGCGGTGGGCACGCCGTGTTCGGTCAGGCGTCGGGTCGAGGGTCCGGCAGGACGTCGCGCCACGAGTGCTGCGGCGAGTAGCCGAGCAGCTCGCGAGCCTTGTCGATGGAGTAGAAGGTCTCGTCGCGTCCCATCGGCCGGCGCTGCTCGACGCCCTCGTAGAACCGCCGGCGCACCTCGTCGGTCGTCGCGGCCACTGACATGTCGGCGTTGGCGACGTTGAAGACCTCGTAGCCGAGCCCGTCGACCTCGAGGCAGCGCTGCACCATCTGGCCCAGGTCGCGGGTGTCGATGTAGGCGAAGACGTTGCGCCGCCGCAGCACCGGGTCCTGCAGGAACGGCGGGAACATGTCGGCGTACTCGTGCGGCTCGATGACGTTGTTGATGCGCAGACCGTAGACGTCGGCGCCGGTGCGGGCCTGGATCGAGCGTGCGGTCACCTCGTTCGCGACCTTCGACATCGCGTAGGAGTCCTCCGGCACCGTCGGGTGCTCCTCGTCGACCGGCACGTAGAGCGGCCGCCGTTCACCCTGCGCGAAGCAGATGCCGTAGGTCGTCTCCGAGGACGCGAAGACGACCTTGCGGACGCCGAGCCGGGTCGCCGCCTCGAGCACGTTGTACGTGCTGAGCACGTTCGTCGCGTACGTCTTCGCGTCTGACGTGAGCAGGATCCGCGGGACGGCCGCGAAGTGCACGACGGCGTCGTACACCGGCGCCGCCGCGAGCTCCAGCTCGTCGAAGCGCGCCAGCCCCGCCAGAGCCGAGTACGTCTCACCGATGTCGGTGAGATCGACCGTGAGGTCGTCGACGGCAGGATGCCCGAGCGGGACGAGGTCGGCGTTGGTGACGTGGTGTCCCTGCTCGGCCAGGAAGGGCGCGACGTGCCGGCCGGCCTTGCCGCTGCCTCCGGTGAAGAAGATCCGCATGGCTCGATCCAACCACCGCCGTCGCCGCACGCCAGGGGCGCGGCGGCGGGTGGCGGTCGCGCAGTGACGCGGGCGACCCGGCCGACCGCTTTGACATGATGGCCGCATGCAGGGACCTGCGGCCGCGCGCCGGGCCGGACGCGTCGAGTGGTGACACTCCCACCCGACCACGCCGACCGAACCGATTCGGACCACGAGACCGAGACACGGGCCCTGCTCGCCGAGCTGGGCACCGCCATGATCGCGACGGGCCAGCCGGTGCAGGAGATCGAGGAGGAGCTCGCCGAGGTGAGCGCTCGGCTGGGGTATCCCGACGTCCAGTCGGCGGTCGGACCCACCGGCCTCATGGTCGCCCTCACGGCGGGCGGCCCGTCGACCTACCGGGGCGCGCCCCCCGGACTGCGGCTGCACCAGTCGGCCGGCGTGCGCCTCATCCGCCACCAGCTGCTCCAGGGCGAGCTGACCGTTCCCGGGGCCCGCGAGCAGCTCGCAGCCACCACCACGCGACCCGTGCAGCAACGGCCGTGGCTCGTCGCTCTCGCCTGGCCCGTGCTCGCCGTCGGCATCGCGCTCATCCTCCAGCCCGGATGGGCCAACGTCGCCGCCGCGGCGGTCGGCGCGCTCGTCGTAGTGGCGCTCGTCCAGCTCGCCGCGCGGTAC
>Ga0164308_10000994_pt1 | contig 15331 bp, 10 predicted proteins | sample Whisoiple_246_MG_FD_109983 | JGI IMG/M metagenome (GOLD analysis project Ga0164308, IMG submission 109983) | Soil microbial communities amended with fresh organic matter from upstate New York, USA - Whitman soil sample_246_MG | ecosystem: Environmental > Terrestrial > Soil > Unclassified >...
GCCCAACGCGGCGAGCGGGTGCTGTGCATCACCATCGACCCAGCCAAGCGCTTGGCCGACAGCCTGGGACTCGGCACGATGAGCGCGGAGGAGCAGCAAGTGAGCCCGGAGCTCTTGGCGGGCGCGGGCGTCCCGACCTCAGGAACGCTCACGGTACTGATGCTCGACACCAAGCGTACATTCGACGAGCTCATTCGCCGTCACGCTTCCAGCCCGGCCGTGCGCGATCGCATCTTGCAAAACCGCATTTATAGCTATGTATCGACGAGTCTCGCCGGCACGCAATCGTACATGGCGATGGAGAAGGTGCTGCTGGTTCGACAAGACCCGCGCTTCGATCGCATCGTGCTCGATACTCCGCCGACCAGCAACGCGCTGGATTTTCTCGACGCGCCCGAGCGCCTGATCGAGGCGATCGACAGCGCTGCCATGCGCTGGCTCGTGCAGACCATGGAGAAGTCTGGGCGTTTCAGCTTGAATTTCTTGGCGCGCGGCGTGGCGTTGGTCCTGCGTGGCATCGGGCGTCTCACGGGCAAGGGCTTTCTCGAGCACCTGGCGGAGTTCGTCGTCGAGCTGAACGAGCTGTTCGGTGGCTTTCGTGAACGGGCCGCGGCGGTCGCCAAGGCATTTCGCTCGCCCGATATGGCGTACGTGTTGGTGACCTCGCCTGCGCCCGCGGCGATCGACGAGGTGAGCTACTTCGCGGCTCGCTTGCGCGAGCAAGGCATGCACCCCGACGCCGTGGTGGTCAATCGCGTGCAACCCAATCCACCGCTCGCGGACTCGGCCGAGCTCCTCCGCGTCGCGCACGGGCTCGGGCTCGAACTGCCCGCGGAGACGGGCGAACGGGTGCAGCGCGCCGCGGCGGACGAGCGCACCCGCGCCACTTTCGAGGCTCGCCAGCTCGAGCAGCTCGACCGCTCACTCGGCAGTCAGCCGCCGGCGATCTTGCGTGTGCCGGTGCAGGCGGCGGACGTGCACGACGTCGGCCGCCTTTCGCAGGTCGCGTTGCTACTTTTTCCGTGACCGCGATTGGCGCATGCCGGCGGGCGCGCTCTCGTTGCGTTTGCGCGCGCGATATTCGACCGTGATCGGCACCGCGCGGAAGTCGAACGCCTTGCGGATCTGATTGGCGACGAAGCGCTTGTACGCTTCGGTGATGTATTCGGGCGCGTTGCACATGGCCACGAAGCGCGGTGGGTGTGCCTCCGCTTGCGTGACGTAAAAGATGCGTGGGGCGCGGCCCTTGCTGGTCGGCGGTGGATGGCGAGTCAGTACTTCTTCGAAGAAGCGGTTCAGTTCGCCCGTCGGGATGCGGCGTTTGAACTCTTTGCCCGCACGCGCGGCCAGATCGAGCAGCTCGTTGACGCCGCGTCCGGTCTTGGCGCTGAGGTGCACGATCGGCACCCAACCCGCAAACCGCAGCTCGTCGCGCGCCTTTTCTTCCGACTCGGCCTGCTCTTTTTTGTTTTGCAGATCGGCCTTGTTCAGGCCGACGATCACCGCGCGCCGACGTTCGAGGCACATGCCGAGCAGGCGCGAGTCCTGCTCTTGCACGCCGAGCACCGCGTCGCACATCAAGATCACCACCTGGGCGCGTTCGATGGAGCGAATCGCTTGCAGCACGCTGACCAGTTCGATGCCGCGTTCGACTCGCGATTTTTTACGAATGCCTGCGGTATCGACGATCAAGAACGTGCGCCCCTCGGCTTCGATGCGCGCGTCGACCGGATCGCGCGTGGTGCCGGGTCGCGAATCGACCAACGCGCGTTCGCTGCCGGTCAGGCGATTGAACATCGAAGATTTGCCGGCATTGGGCCGGCCGATCAAAGCCAGACGCGGAATGATGTCGTCCGGCTCGTCCGACTCGGGCGCGCCGCGCGAAGCCTTGGGCAAATGCTTGGCCACGGCTTGCGCGAGATCGGCCGTGCCGCGCCCATGCAGCGCCGAGACGGCGATGATCTCGGGCACGCCGAGCTCGTACAGCTCGTTCGCGGCGGAGAGCTTGCTCGCCGTGTCCACCTTGTTGGCCACGTACACCACGGGCTTCTTCGAGCGCCGCAAAAGCTTCACGGCTTCGCGATCGGGGCCGGTCACGCTCATCGAACCGTCCAGCACGCACACGATCACGTCCGCTTCTTCGATCGCTGCGGTCACGTGCCGAGCGATGCCTTGCTGCATCGGGTCGTCGCTGCTCGGGTCGAAGCCACCAGTATCGACCAAAGTCACGTTGTGCCCGTGAATGTGGGCGGGTGCGTAGTGACGATCACGCGTGACGCCAGGTTGGTCGTCGACAATCGCCAACTTCTTGCCCGCCAAGCGATTGAAGAGCGTGCTCTTGCCGACGTTCGGCCTGCCCACTACCGCGACGATCGCGCTCATTTATTCCTCGGTGCCGAGCGCTTCTTGTTCGGCTTGCGGCTGGGTTTCTTGGGGGCGTCCGCTTTGGAGAGTCCCGCGGGACGCTCGTAGCCGAGTTCAGCCAGCTGGCGCGGCATGCTCTTCCATTGTGGGGTCACCCGCACGAACAGCTCCAAGTGCACTTTGTGCCCGAGCAGCTCTCGGATGCGCGCCTGGGCGCCCACCCGGATCTGCTTTATCTGCAGCCCACCGGTGCCGATCAAGATCTTGCGCTGACCCACCTTTTCCACGTGAATCGTGGCTTTAATCGACGCAGTTTGCTCGCCTTCCGCGAACTCGTCGATCGAGACGGCGACGGCGTGGGGAATTTCACCGCGCATGGCCAGCAACACCTGTTCGCGGATGTATTCGCGAACGAAAAAGCTGGTTGGCCGATCCGTGAGCGTGTCCTCGTCGAAGCCCACGCCGCCCTCCGGTACGGCCTCGCCCAACGCGGAGAGCACGCGCTCGACGCCGTCTTCGGCCTTCACGCTGATCGGAACCAACGCGGCGAAGTCGCGCAGCTCTTGATACGCGACGAGCGCGGGCAAGAGTTTGCTCTTGTCACGCAGAGCATCGACCTTGTTGACGGCCAATACCACGACTGCATCCTTGGGAATGCTCGCGAGCAGCTCTTGATCGAGCTCCTGCACGCTCTTCTCCTTGGCCGCTTTCTTGGGCGGAGTGAGCGCGGAAATGTCCGTCATGAATAGCACCACGTCGGCGGTGCGCGCGGCGTCGAGGGCAGAAGCGTTCATGCGGCGACCCAGCTCGGAGCGCGGCGTGTGCACGCCGGGCGTGTCGAGAAACGCCAATTGGACGCCTTCGCGGTGGACGACCCCGAGCACGTTGTCGCGCGTGGTTTGCGGGAGCGGGGAGACGATGGCGAGCGGCTCACCCAGGACGGAATTCAAGAACGTCGACTTCCCGACGTTCGAGCGCCCCACGATGGCAATGGTTCCAAAACGCATGAGTGTTCGTATCCGGTGGTGCGCGCCGGGCGAGGACCGAAAGTGGTGCAATGGGCGCGGCGCCGCGCACACCTTCCACCGTTTCTCCGCGGTTGCAACGACAAGAAACACGGGGTAGACGTGCTCCCGCAGATCTTTGCGGACACGGGTCGGCGAAGCTTTGCTCCCAGGCACCAGGACGGCGGGCCACCGCGTGCAGCGAACATCGCGTTTTGTAAGGCAACAGGCCCCGGTCGCGCCGGTTTTTCTCGTGGCTCATGCCCACTCCTGACGATCGTGATCCGAGCCAGCAAACGACTGGTCGCGTGGTCCCGCCAAGCGCGCAAGCTGCAATGAGCGAGGAAAACACCGGCGGTTCGGCAGCAGTCGCCGCTGAAATCCCAGAAAACAGCAGTGGATTGCCGGCGGTCTCGGCGGGTGCTGCCAATCGGCATGGTTTTTTGGCTGGCTTTGCCTTGCTCGTGCTCGCACTCAGCCTGTTTGCACCGATTTCATCGAGCGGCGTTTGGGACCCACCGGAGCGCGAGGTCGCCGAATTCGCGCGGCGAATCGCGCTCAATCTGCTCGGCGGGCAAGGACTGTCCCTCGACGGCGCGGACAACGAGGTGCCGACGCGCAGCGAACTCGGTCGGGGAGAGCTGCCCTTCACCTCGATTGCGCTCGGGTTTCGTGCCTTTGGCTTGCACGAGTGGGCAGGTCGACTGCCGCTTGCCGTCTGGGCGCTGATCGGGGTCGCCGGCACGTATTGGTTGGTGCGCCGGCTCGCGGATCGCCGGAGCGCTTGGTTTGCGGTGCTGGTGCTCGTGACCATGCCACTCTATTTCCTGCACGCGCGCACCATGCTCGGCGACATCGTGACGATGGCCGCGCTCGCGCTCGCGGTGTGTGGTCTCGCCCTGGCGATCTTCGACCGAGAGGGCTCGCCGTTCCTACGCGGGCTCTGGCTCGGCTTGGGCGTTTTGGGGATGCTGTGCGCGCTGCTCTCGCGAGGAGTGCTGATTGGCATCGCCGTTCCGGCCTGCAGCGTGGGCGTCACGTGGCTACTGCTGCGCGCCGCACGTGTGTGTGCGGCGGAGCGTTTGGCCGATATCGTTGGCGCGGTTGCACTCGGCCTAGGCGCGGTGCTCGGCGCATGGGCTTGTCGCGCGCTCTTACACGCGCCGGAAACGGGCGGCAGGTTTACTCTCTGGCTCGGCAGCATGGTCAATCGCCCCCACGTGCTCCCGACCTTCGACAGCGTTTTGCTTCAGCTCGGCCACGCGCTGTTTCCGTGGAGCGCCGTGCTTCCCGTCGCTTTGGGGTCGCTGTTACGTGAGCCACCGCTCGTCGTCGCCGGTCCCGCGCGCGAACGCGAGGCGGCGCTCCGCATGTTGTGCCTGCTCGTACCGGTGCTGGGGCTGGCAGCGTACGGCATTTCCGCGCCCGTCTTGGGCACGATGCCGTTTGGTCCAGTCTTTGCGCTCGCCATCCCAATCGCGCTGTTTCTGCGCGATTTCGAACGCGGAGCAGCGATCGCGCGAGCCGTGCCGATGGTCAGCTGCGCGTTCGCGATCTTGCTCTTGGTCGATTTCAAGAATTTTCCGGACAAGGGTCTGAGCGCTTTTTGCGTCGGTGACGCGCATTTCCCAGACAGTTATCGCATCACCGCCGAGCGTTGGCTCGAGGCCGGCACGTTGATCTTTTGCGGCGCGTTCTTCTTCTTGCTCCAGGAGCGTTCTAGCCATCGAGACGCCCGCTTCCAAATCAGCGAGTACCGCGTCTGGCCGCGGGTCTTGCGCCAACTTTGGGCAGGCAATTTGTTGTTCTCCGCGGTGGTCATCCAGGCCGCGTTGGTCGGGCTGTGCCTACTCGGATTGCTGAGCGACCGCGTGCTTGCGCTGGGCAAGCTCGAGATGTTGGGCGCTGCGCAGCGCTCGTGGGCGGCGCGGGCAGCCGTCGGTTTGCCGTTCTTGTTGGCGACGCCGCTGCTGTTGATGTTGGTGCGCGACGCGTTTCGAACGTTGTTCGATCCCGAACTCGGCAGTTCCTTTGGCGCAGGTACTCTCTCTCGCGGTTTGTCGGGTGGTCTCTCTCGCGCACAGGCCGCGCTCGGCGTGTGCGTCGCGTTCGGGCTGTGCCTGAGCCTGGGCTACTACCCAATGCTCGCCGCACAAATTTCGCCCAAACAAGTGTTCGACGCCTTCCGACGACAAGCCGAACCCGGTGAGCCTCTCGCCATGTTGGGCGGGGGAACTGCGAGCGCGACTTACTACGCTGGCCGCAACGTGCCCACGTTCGACACGCCTGCGCGCGCCTTCGACTGGCTCACCACGAGCCCCGAGCGCCGCTGGCTCGCGATTCGCGAAGCGGACCTCGGAGCACTGAATGCGCTGTATCGAGCAAGCCAGAATCCTCCCCGCAACCTGCCGGTGCTCGACGATAGCTCGAGCGAGATCTTGCTCGTATCCAACCGCTTGGGGCAGGCGACGAACAAGAACCCGCTCGCAAGCTACGTGCTCGAACAGGCTCCCTCGCCCACGCGTCCACTGAGCGCCAACTTGGGCGACAAACTCGACGTGCTCGGGTGGGACACCTTGGATCTCGAGGGCCACACGGTCGAGGCTGTCGAACCGGGACGTCGCTACGTGTTCGTGATCTACTTTCGGGTCGTCCAGCCGATCAGCGGATCATGGGAGACCTTCATTCACGTGGATGGGTTCCAACGACGCTTCAACGGAGATCACCCGACTTTGGCCGGAAAATATCCGTTCAATCTGTGGCACCCGGGGGATTTCGTCGCCGATCGAAGCGAGTTCTCGCTCGAGCCCAACTTCGGCGCGGGCAAGTACCGGGTGTACTTTGGCCTCTACAGTGGAAACCGGCGGCTCGAGGTACGGCGCGGACCGGCCGTGGAAAATCGCCTCGAAGCCGGCTTTTTGGATGTGCGCTAAACGCGCCATGGATTGCTCCGTGACACCTGCTCGCAATGGGGTTAAGCGACAGGAGTGAACGACGAGCAGGGTAAGCCGTCAGAGCCTCCCGTTTCGGAGCTACCTCCAGTTTCGGAACGAAGGATCTACGAGCGCGTCGATGTCGAGTGGTCGGTCGATTGTGAAACCGAGCAGACGTTCCTTTACGCCAGCATCACGAACATCTCCGAGATGGGGATCTTCGTTGCGACGCGCGAGCCGTTGGAAGTCGGTACGCGCTTGACGCTGCGCTTCGCGATGCCCGGTGAGGAGTCGCCGTTCATCTTGCTCGGCCAGGTGCAGTGGGTGAATCCGATCCGCATGTTGTCCGACAATCCCAATCCGGGAATGGGCATCCGCTTCGTCGACCTCTCGAGCGAGAACCGCGAACGGATCATCAATTCGGTACGCACGATCGCGTACGTGCGCGACAACGCGAATTGAGGTGAAACGCGCGTGTCGCGCGTTTTTTGCACCAGCGCGAACGATTTTACGCGGCCAGAGCGGCGAATTTTCGCAAAAATATGCGAAAAAACCGGCCCCAATGACCAAACCATGACCCCCACTCGAGGTGCGGCTGCTACAGTCCCGCGACCGATGCGCCCTCGTATTGCCGCCGACTACCGCACCCTGCTCTGGGTAATGATCGCTCCTGCCCTGGTGGCGCTGCAGTTCGCACGCCCTGCGCTGGTCCCGTATCTGTGGTGGGTGAGCGCGTATTTCGCGCTCGCGTGCGGCGTGATCGCGCACAACCACAATCATTGCCCGACCTTCAAGGGCAAGCTCCAGAACCAGATCTTCGGAAACTGGATTTCGATCTTCTACGGGTACCCGACGTTCGCTTGGATCCCGACCCACAACCTGAACCATCACAAGTACGTGAACCGCGCGGGGGACGCGACGATCACCTGGCGCTACACCAATCGCCACAACTTGCTGGTCGCGGTGACCTACTTCTTCGTCTCGAGCTACTGGCAGAGCGATCCGATCAAGTTCTTCATTCGCAAGGCGAAGAAAGAGAACCCCTCCCTCTACCGCCGCATCCTGCTCCAATACACCATCTGGGGCGGGGCTCACTTGTCACTGCTGGCGCTCTCGATCGCGCTGCACGGTTTGAAGACCGGCCTGTACGTGTACGTGATGACTTTGCTCATCCCCGCGTTCTTCGCGCTGTGGACGATCATGCTCTTCAACTACGACCAGCACGTGCACACCGATCCGTGGTCCAAGCACAATCACTCGCGCAGCTGGGACGGAAAGCTGCTGAATTTCCTGCTGTTCAACAACGGCTACCACGCGGCTCACCACGAGAACCCGGGCGTGCATTGGAGCAAACTGGCCGAGGTGCACGCCGTGCTCGCGCCCAAGATCGATCCCGCGCTGATTGAGCGCAGCCTGGCCTGGTACTGGACGCGAGAGTACTTGGTCGCGCTTTTCGTCCCGAGCATGGGCTCCAAGCAAATCGGCCGCGCACCCTTCGACGCTCCGGACGGCAACGCCGTCAACGTAGCCTCCGCGGACGTCGACGTGGGCGAAGCGGGCACCAACGCGCAAATGGTCAGCCCTTGAGCGCTCGCGCGTAGCGTCTTTCTCTGGGAACCGCTTCGTGCACACGGCGCGCCCACGAGGCGCGTTGCTGGATCACGCCTTTCGGCTGTCACGGAGTCTGTCGCTCGCGCGCTCTCGAAATGCTTCTGGGGCTGCCTCGGTGCGGCCCGCGTGCACCAGTGCGTCGCGGCGCGGGGCCACGCGTTCCGATTTTTCGTTCAAGGACGCGTTAGGAGGGCGCCACCAGCGAGAGCCGGCTATTTGCTGCTCGCCGCCGGCTTGGACGGAACGGCGGGGGCGGCTTTGCCCTTTGCAGCGGCGGCGGGTGGTGCGGCGGCGGACGGCGCAGCAGCGGCCTTACGGATCGCGACTTCCTGATCCGCGACGCGTTGGTCCAGCTCGGCGATCGCTTCTTTGGCTCGAGCCTTGTAACTGGGGTCGGCCTCGAGCTGCTCGTAGGTGTGGCGTGCGCGCGTGAGATCGCCGAGCGTTCGGTAGCAGTCAGCGGCCTGCCAGGCGGCCTCACTCGCGACCGAGCCCGGGTAGCGGGTGCGCACCTCTTCGAAGCGTGGAGTGGCGGCCGGGCAACCGGAGACTCGGCGTAGGGCTTGCGCGCCGTAGAGGGCGGCGCTTCCAGCGTGCGAGCCGCCGCCGAGGTTCGCGATCTCCTCGAACCGATGCTGCGCCTCGCTGTAACGTCCGTCGCGAAAAGCAGCCATCGCGGAGTCGTAGTTCGCGTCGCTGTCGATGTTCGGTTCGCTGCTGCCTTCGAGCTCTTTGTCGTCTGCGATTGCGCCGGTGCCCAGACCGTCGCGCGCGGGCTCGAGGGCAGGGGCGGGCGCGGCCGCGACGCGGGCTGCAGCGGGTGCAGCCGCTTCGGGCTTTGGTTCCGCCGCGCGCTCGCGACGCGGCGCGGGTTCTTCGGCGCGCGGACTCGGCGCGGCATGAACTGCAACGCGCGCCGATTCCGCTGCGTCCGCTTTCTTCGGCAACACCGCGATCGTCTCGTTGTCGCTCTCTGGCACACCGCGCTCGGTGACGAGTACGTGTTCGCGATCGCCCGGCTGCGCGCGCAAGAAGAACAGACTCGAGCCGATCATCAACATCAACAGCGCCGCCATCGGTACTTGCGGTCGCATGGCGTAGCTCGCGAGCAGTGACAGGCCGCGGCCGAGCCGCTTGCCGATGGGGAGCAGACGAGTCGCGCGCTCCTCGGCGTGCAGGATGCGCTGCTCGAGTCCCTCGGGGGGATCGACCAAGGGCAGCGCGCCGACTTCGCGCGTCGCGCGCAGGCCGGAACCGATGGCGCGGCAGCGCGCACAATGCTCCATGTGGCGCTTGGCTGCGGCGGTCGTCAGCTCGTCCAGCTCGTCGTAGAGCAGGTCGAGTACGATTCGGTCGAACTTCTCGCAATCCACGATAAATACCCTGCGAAACGCCTAGCGCAGTGCGCGGGCGTACTCCTCGAAATCGCACAAAGCGTCTTTCAAACGATCGAGCGCGTAGCGCATCCGACTCTTGACCGTGTTCTCACCCACACCAGTAATTTCAGCGATCTCTCTGAACGGCAAGTTGGCGACCTCGCGCAACAGGAACACCTCGCGCTGATCGTCCGGCAACGAGTCGACCGCCTTCACGATCGAGGAACGAACCTCCGCCGACAGCGCGTTGCGCTCGGCGCTCGCTTGCGGGTTGGGATCGGCGACCGACTCGGCGAGGGGCGCGTCGCTCGGCCCGGGCTGTGGTTGGTCGAGCGACGCATGACGACGATGCGACGCTTTGCGCAGCTGATCGATGCACAGGTTTCGCGCGATGGTGTAGAGCCACGTCAAGAAGCGCGCTTCGTGTTTGAACTCGGCTGCGTTTTGAACCAAGCGCATGAACACGTCCTGGGTCACATCCTCAGCAACCGATGGCACGCGAAGTTGACGCAGCACGAAGTTGTAGATGGGTCGGTTGTGACGACGCACGAGTTCCACGAACGCTGTGCGTTCGCCTCTCTGGTAGCGCACCATGAGGATCTCGTCCGTTGCATCGTCCTGCACGGCCGCCATTCGGGAATTCACTCTCGCCGGCTGGCGGCAGGGCGCTCGTTGCTTGGGATGAGACCTCCGTCTGAGGTCAGGGCCGTTGCCCGATTATTACGTCCCATGGCGGCGTTCGATCTGCGGTCCGATCCGGTTTTCCAACCGTAGCGCTCGGCGGATGTTTCCTGCAAGACACAGCGTTTTCTAAGCGATTCAGCGGTCCGGCGCCCGGCCGGCCCGAGGGCAGAATGCGCGAGCGGCGTCGTCCGAGGTTCTCCCGCGAACGGCGAGCCGGCTGGCTTCGGTCGCACAGCCGAGAAACGTCCCCGAGTAGGTGAGTGTGTGACTGATTTGGGAAGCATCCCCAAGTGCCGGGGGCTAGTCACCCCGGGCTGCCGCAACCTCGCGAAGAACTGTGAAAATCCGACTTGGCGGGAAGGCTCGCGCAGAGGAAGATGCCGGGCGGAGCTTGGGGCTCCATTCGACGGTCGAGTATTGGCGCCGGGGGAGTGAAGCCACCCGGTAGCCATCCTCAATCTCTCTGGAGAGGGTAGTGATGCGCCTTAGCAAAGCCTTTTGGTTGTCCGCAGTCGCGGGAATTGTTTCGTTGGCGTCTGTGGGTCATGCGCAGACCACTGCGAGCCCCGCTGCCGCGACCCCCGCTGCCAGCGCCAGCGCGAAACCTGCTGACAAAGCGCCGAGCGCGCCGAGTGCGAGCGCCGCGGCGCCCACCTCGTCCGCGCCTGTGCCGACGCCCGCAACTGCCGCACCGGCTGCGGCCACGCCCGCGACTGCCACGCCCACCGCTCCGGCTGCAGGAGCCACGGCCGCTCCCTCGGGCAGCTCGCCGATGGATGGCTCGACCTACGTCGTTCGTCTCCGCGATCTCGAACAGCACATCGACGAGCTCAAGGAGCAGATTAGGCGCAGTCACACCCGGCTCAGCCTCCTGAGCGACACGATTCTCTCGGGCGGGGCCGGCGGAGCGCGCGCGGAGATCACTTTTCGCAACGACTTGAGCAGCGCGTTCCGCTTGACCGGCGCGTTGTTCGTGCTGGATGGCGCGGTCCAGTACAACAAGCAAGACGAGGCTGACGACAGTCCGCTCGCGAATCAGAAGGACATCCCGATCTTCATCGGTTCGATTCCTCCCGGCGATCACACGGTGCAAATCGTGCTTCAGCTGCGCGGCAACGGCTACGGCGTCTTCTCCTACCTCAAGGGTTACAAATTCAAGGTGCCGTCGAGTCATTCCTTCACCATCACCGAAGGCAAGACGCTCAAGCTCGACGTGATCGCCTGGGAGAAGGGTGACGTGACCACCGATCTCACGGATCGCCCCGCGATTCGCTTCACGGAGAACGTGCGCTCAGGCACGACTGCACCCGACAGCGCGGTGCCAGCCGGAACTCCGGCTCCGGCTCCGGCCTCGGCCAACGTGGGCGTCTCGGTGGGCACGGGAGGCAAGTGATGCTCAGGCGACCGCTCAGGAGCCGGGAACTCGCCGCGGTCGGCTTGGCTCTGTTCTTTGCGCGTCCGAGTTTTGCGCTCAGCACGTCCGAAGCTCAGGGGCGCGCCACGCTCGCCATTCAAAGCGTCGAAGCGGAAATTGGTCGGCCGCCACCACCGTCGAAGTTCCGTGAGCCACCGGCGACGCCGGCCGTTCGCATCGCGAACGCGGACATGTTGCTGCACGCCAAGAACTACGACGCGGCGATCGAGGTGCTCAGCAAGGTGCTCGAGCTCAATCGCCAGGGCAAAGCCTCGGAAGCCGACTATGCGGACGCGACGTTTCTAATCGCCGAGGCTTATTTCCAATCGCGGCAGTACCTGTCTGCACGGCGGCACTACCGCGAGACGCTCGAACGCGCGACCCGCCCGGCCTACGGCGAGTACGTCGGGCGCTCGCTCAGCCGCCTGGTCGACATTTCCCTGCGCACCGACGATTTGGAGAGCCTCGACTTCGTATTCGCCCGCCTCGACAGCCTACCCCAGGCCGACAAATCCGGTTCCCTGCCGTACGCTCGCGCGAAGGCACTGTACGCTCGCAAGGACTACAACGCGGCGAAATCTGCGGTGAACGCGGTCCCCGCGGGCTCGGAGTACACGCTGCAAGCCCAGTACTTGCTCGGCGTCGTGCTGATGAAAGAGACTTTGGCCGTTGCGCCGCCCGCGGCCGCAGCCGCTTCCCCGGGAGCCAAGCCGGTGGCCGCTCCGGACACGCGTTTCACGCAAGCCATCGAACAATTCCGCAAGGTCACGCGGATGCCGGCCAGCACCGCCGCCACTCGGCACGTGGTCGATCTCGCGTGGATGGCGATTGGGCGATTGTTCCACGAGACCGACGACTACGTCGAGGCCGCGGAAGCTTACAGTCACGTCGACCGGGGCTCGCCCGAGTTCTCGACGATGCTTTACGAACTCGCGTGGGTGTACGTTCGGCTCGGTGACTTCGAGCGCGCGCAGCGAGCGTTGGAAGTGCTGACAATCACCGATCCGAACAACTTGGAGCTGGCAGACGGGTCGTTGCTACGGGCGGATTTGATGCTGCGCGCAGGGGCGTTTCAGAACGCACTGGGCCTGTACAAGGACGTGTCCGCGCACTTCGATCCGATTCGCCAGCAACTCGACAATTTCCTGAAGTCGACCAACGACCCGGCGGTCTATTACGACAAGCTGACGGCCGATGATTTCGGCGCCGCGTCCGACGACAAGCTGCCCAAGGTGGTGCTGGATTGGGCCCGTGATCAAGCCGAAGATCAACACGTGTTCGGCGTGATTGACGACGTGTCGCGTTCTCGCGCGTTGATCAAGAACTCGCGCAAGCTCGCGTCCAAGCTGACCGCGGTGCTCTCGGTGTCCTCGCGCGTCAAGGCGTTCCCCGAGATCCAAGTTCAGCTGCAGCAGGTGTTCAGCTTGCAGAACAAGCTGGCTCGCGCGCGTGGCACTCTGGCCGAGGGCATCGACGACGTGGCCAACAGCAGCGTTGGCGGCGAGCTTGCCAGCGTGCGCAACGAACGCCGCACCCTGATGAAGCGCCTCGGCTGGATGCCCGTGAGCGAAAGCGATTTCCTGCACCGTGACGAATCGGGCGACTCGCAATGGTCGAAGGCTTCACAGGCGCTGCAAGAGCTCACGGTAGAGGCCGACAAGCTGAATGCGATCGTCAACGGCCTACACCGCGTGATGAACGAAGCCGACAAGCATGGCGTGACTTCGGACCCGCAGAGCCGAGCGCGCTTCCAGCTCGAAATCGAGGCCAACGAGCGCGATTTGGTCACGTACCACAAGAAGATCGAAGAGTTTCGCAACGCGGTCGAACTGGGCAAGGCGCAGATCGGTTTCGGTGATCAGCGCTACGTCGACGATCAGGACGTTCGGAAGCGCTTCCGCGAGCTGCTTTCGCGCGAGGTCGCCTTGTTGGTCGCAGGTCAGGACTCGTCGGACGCAGCCGCGTACGCACGGTCGATTCAGCCGGTCTTGTCTCGTGCCGACAACGACGACGCGGCATTGGATCTCCAGCGATCGAAATACGAGCAGCAAGCGATCGAACAAGCCAACGCGCTGCGCGACAAGATCTCGCAGGAGATCGCCTTGATCGAAGGCTACGCGCAGAACCTCGACGGCCTCGACCAACAAGCGCGGCTCTTGGTGGGCGAGATCGCGATGAAGAACTTCAATTTGGTGCGCGACCGTTTGAAGAGCATCGTGCTGCGCGCAGACGTGGGTATCGTGCAAGAAGCATGGGAAGTTCGCGAGGAGCAGGCGCTGCGGGTGCGCAACCTACAGCGCGAGCGCGCGCGTGAAGAACAGACGCTGAACGACGAGCTCCGCGAAGTGCTCGACGACGCAGAGGAACAGCAATGACTCGCAATCTCAGCTCCGGGCTCTTGACGGCCGCTGCGCTGATCGCCGCTTCGATCACGTCGTCCGAAATGGCGCTCAGTCAGACCGCGGGTCTCGCGGCCAGCGCGGCAGCAGCCAACAGCGCCGCACCCTCCGCGAGCGCGGCTCCGGCGGCCAGCGCGGCTCCGGCGGCCAGCGCGGCGCCAACGACGAGCTCCAACGCTCCCGCCGTTGCCGCTCCCTCTGGGGCTATCGGTATCGGTACGCCCAAATTGCGCAAGCAAGCGCCACCGCCACCGGCACCTACGCCCGCTCAATTGAAGGCGTTCGGCATTTTGCAGCAAGAAGCGCGCGACTACGAAGCGGGCTCGAAGGCCTTCCGGCGCAACTTGACGATGATCGTTCGTCATCATTACGAGCAGCGCCGACAGCGCGTGCTGACCGCGCTCGACCGCGAGATCACGGAAGAAAAGCACGGCCTCGATGACGCGCGCCAAGAAGCGATCGCGCGCCTAGAGAGTTTCGTCGAGCGCTACAGCGGTGAAAACGCCGATCCGCGCTCGACGCCGGACGCAATGTTCCGCCTGGGCGCGTTGTACGAGGAGCGAGCGCGCTCGAACAACGACGCGGATCTGACGACGGCGCTCGACCCAGCCCTGGCGATGTACCGCCGGTTGATCAAAGAGTTCCCGCACTACGAAGAAATCGCCGCCGTTCATTACTACTTGGGTCACGGCTACACCGACGCGGGCCGCATCGAAGAGGGACAACAGGCTTGGCGATCGCTCGTGTGCTCGAATCGCTACACGGTGAAGGACGACCCGAAGGACGCAGGGAAGATCGCGCTCGATCCGCTGGCCCAGGACCACGACGATAAGTTCTGGCAGGAGTGGTACAACAAGAATCCGGTGCCTCTCGACCAGGTGGGAGGCAGGGGCAGGGGCGGAGCCAAGGCCGGCGCTTCGAAGGCCGTCGCGGGGAAGCCCGTCGCTGACGCCGAGGAGCGTGTCTTCACTGACCCGTACGACGGTTGCAAACCGCTGCCCCAAAAAGTCGAGCTCGGTGAAGATCCGCGTTACCTAGCGGAAATCTGGTGGCAGCTGGGCAACTTTCACTTCGATCAAATCGACCCACACGGTGGTCCGTACAACTTGAATCGAGCGGTCAGCGCGTACGACCACTCGATGGAGTTCAAGAAGCCGCCGATCTTCGGCGTCGCGATGTACAAGCAGGCTTGGACTTATTACAAGCAGCAGCGCTACAAAACCGCCGTCGAATGGTTCGTCAAGCTGCTCCACTATGCGGACGAACAAGAGGCAAAGACCGGGGATCCGGGTGCGGATTTCCGCGCGGAAGCGTACACGTACATTGCGGGTTCGCTGACGTACGTCGATTTCGACGGTCCGCCTCCGGAGTTGCCGTACATCCCCCGCAATGACGTGCTCGACACCGAGACCGACCCGGTCGCTGCCGAGAACAAGATGGCAATCGCCATCCAACGCGTGCAAGACCCGGCGCTGATTCCACAGGATCAAAAGTGGACGGTCGAGATCTACAAAGCGCTCGCGCAAGAGTACATCGAGATCACCCA
>Ga0164308_10000999_pt1 | contig 15281 bp, 12 predicted proteins | sample Whisoiple_246_MG_FD_109983 | JGI IMG/M metagenome (GOLD analysis project Ga0164308, IMG submission 109983) | Soil microbial communities amended with fresh organic matter from upstate New York, USA - Whitman soil sample_246_MG | ecosystem: Environmental > Terrestrial > Soil > Unclassified >...
GACAGCCTGGATCTATCGAGCGCGCTCCAGGTCCGGCACAAGTGGCACGCGCTGATGCCTTGGCCCGGCGCAGGCTGCACGCGCCGCGCGGGCATCGGCTACGAGGGCAAGGCTCGAGCATGCCCCGGTGCGACCCCGATGCCGGAGGTGGACTTCGGCACTCCGGTGGATGCTTTCGACAGCCGCGCGCTGACCGACCGCAGCGGACAAGTCCACACCGTACGCGTCGCGCGCGCGGTCGGCGCGGACTTTGCGCGTGCGCTCGACTCGCTCCATCCCGAAGTGATTGTGCCGAACGTCGGCGCACAACTGGCCGTGGGTGATCTCGACGAGGACGGCTTGCCTGAGATTGTCAGTTCCTCGGCGACCCTCGACCGACGCGCCGATCAACTGTTGGTACGTACGCTCACGGACAATGGACAGCTGCGCGAACGACTGCGTGTGCCCGTGCCGAGTGGCATCGAGGCACTGGCAATCTGTCCCGGAGACGGCCGAGCCATGGCTCCGCTCTTGTTGGCGACTGGCGACGGGATTTGGCTGATCCGGTGAATCGCCTCGCACGACGCTCGTTCCTCGCCGCCGTGGGCGCAAGCGCCTCTGCCGGCGCGCTCGGCCGAACACCGACGGTTGGCGTGTTGCGCCTGCGCTTGCCGCTGTATTTCGGCGGATTGGATCCGCACTCGCTCGACGATCCGCTGTCCGCATTGTTCGCGCCCGCAATTGCCGACCCGCTGTTCGCGTTGGATGCTAGTGGCAAGCCCTACCCCACCCTGGCCAGCTCTCTGCCGGAACGCAGCGCGGGCGGTGCCCGCATCACGCTGCGTCCAGAGTTGATCAGCGCGCGAGGCAAAGCGCTTTCCGCGGCGGATGCCGTGTTCTCGTTGAAACGTGCGCTCGGACTCGGCGGTGCGGCGGTGCTCGGCGCCTATCGACCAGCCAGCGTGGACGGCAAAGATCGACTTTCCTTCTTCGTACCCGAAGCCAACGGCGATGCCTTGGCACGCGCGCTCGCCAGTCCACTGACGGCGATCGTGCCCCGTGGCTTCTCGCCTTCGACACCGGACGGCACAGGCGCTTTCAAGGCCAATTTTGCCAACGGTGCCCTCACCCTGACGCGCAACGAGAAGGCGGCGCGCGGAGCGGCGTTCCTCGAGCGCATCGAACTCAGCCGGGCCTCGGACTTGGCCGATGCGCTGCGCGCCTTCGAGGCCGGACAGGTCGATGTCGGCTGGCTGGGCAACGGGCTATACCGCCCCAAGGCTGGAGCGGTCGTGCTAGATGGGCCGACCTTCGGTTGGGTCGTATTGAGAACGGGATTGGACGCCAAGAACTGGGGCGCCCCCGGTATCGCGGCTCAACTGACTGCGGCCCTACCGGCAGCGGCACTGGCACGCTTTGGCGTGCGTGCACTGCCAGCCGCAAGCAACGGCGTGCGTTGGGGCGGCGGTCCTACGTCACTACTGGTCTGCGAGGATGCGCCGCATGCGGTCGAGTTCGCGCGCACACTAGAACCGCTCTTGAGCTCGAACGGCAACGAGGTGCGCGCGACGGCGGTGCCCCGAGCCGCTTGGCTCGAGGCCAGGCGAGCGCGCCGCTACGGGTTGCTCTTGGATTTCGTGCGAGCGGCCAACGCCGATGCCACTCAATCGGTTCAGGCACTGCTGGCTTCGGTCGATCCCGAGCTCGCGCGTCGCCCACCGAAAAGCCCGAGTTCAGTCGTGGATGCGACGCGCACGCTTTCGCTCGGAATCGTGGGCGAGGTACGCGTTGCAGGCGCACATGGCCCGGAGTTCGAGAGTTTGGACGCCTGGCAGCTCGGCAATGTCTGGCTCAATCCCGAAAAGCGTTGAGCGCGCACTTCACTCGGGCAACTTGCTCGGCACCGGCACTTTTCCCCCTTTTCGCAGATAATCCACGAGCGCTCGAGTCAATCGATCATCGGCTTTTACGCAGGCGAGACTCACGTCGCCACTGACGGCGCCCTTGCATTCCTGGCGGCGCTTGCTGACCGCCGCGTTGATCGTCGAGTCTTCACGCAGCGCTGCCTGCACGTTGTCGTCCAAAAAGCGCCACTCCACCTTGGCAGCCTTCGGCGCGGGAGGTTTGTCGAGAGTGACCTCTTCTTTGGCCAACGTCACGCATGACCCGTTCCAACGCAGCGCCTCGTAGCCGCCGCCGGCACCGCTCACTTGCATGCCGCCCGTGTCTCCACCTCGCTCCACGAGCAGGAGCACTTCTTCGTCGAACTCCAGGAACGTATTGTCGGACGCGCCGCCAGCCGCGTTCCACGCCTGGGTCTTGCGTGTGAGATAGCCGCGCGTGTAGCCAAAGCCGTTACCGAACAAGTACAGCGCAAGCGAAGGCGAGCTGGCGTTGCACATTCGCTTGCTGAATTTCTGGTCGGGCAGACAGAAACGGCCCGACTTGACGCAGCCCGTGGGCACGCTGATTGGCTCGGGTGCAGCACCGCTCTTGGCCTCCGCACTCGCGGCAGGCGAGGCGGCCGACGGGGCTTCCGGTGCGGACGCGGTGGGCTCCGAGGGAGGAGCGGCTTGCGCGCCGCCGCAGGCGACGAGGGACAAGCCGAGGGACAACAACAAGCGCTTCATGGGGCGCTTTCTAGCATGAACGGGCGATCACAGAACGCTGACCGGTTCAGGCTCGATGCACGTGTCGGGGTCGGGCGGGCACGACATTTTCACGGCGTTCTCTGACTTTTGGTCGAAACTCTGGTTGAAACGCGAAAGCCAGTCGTCCCCCTTGAACAGACCGAAATGGGTATGCTGTGCGTCGAAATCCAGCCCCCCAGAGAGGGCTTCGAAGCCTGCGACGCGCAGCAGGAGCGCGCCTTGAAAACCATCTGGCAGACTCTGCAAACGTCCGCGAGCGACAGCGGGTCCACCCGCAAGCTGTACCAAGTGAATGTCGGTCAGGCGGCAGCGTCGGGCCAACGAACCGGTAGCAGACAGGCCGTTTAGCGGGAAGACGCTCGCCACCCATTTCGGGAGCTCGCCCTGCGCCGAGAGCACCGCTAGCCCAGGCGTGGCGTCACGGAGATTGGCCCGGAATGTCCCGCCGAGTTCGAGGTTTTCCTGCGCGCGAGCGAAGAGCGAATCGAGCTTGACGTCTGCCCACCAATTCGAGATCGGAGTTGGCGCGTTGGGCAGGGCCGCGTTGCGCACGTGCACGGCGCCCGAACCGTGCACGGTGCTCGCCAGCAAGTCGAGCGTGTCGATCTCGATGTCCGCCTCGAGATCGGTGCTCACGCGTGTCGCCCCGATGCGGCCTCGCGCGGCCGGGGCACTCAAGTGTGCGTTACCCGCGAGCTTGCCGGCCTTTCGAGCCAGATTCGCACGGACTTGCAGTGCCGGCACGCTCGCGGCCCAACCCTTGGCGCCGCCCCCACCACTCTGCAAGCTCGCGTTTTGCAGCGCCACGTTCAGGCTGCCTTCACCGTCGTCTGCCAAGAGTCCCGCGTCGAACTGCGCGCTCAACCCGATGTTGCCTCGGGTCAGGAAGTCGCCCCAGTTGAGCTCGGCTTGTTGGAGCTCGCCGTTCAGCGAAACGCTCGTCGAACCTTGGGCGAGCAGCTTCGCCGTGCCGTCCATTTGCAGTGAGTCCACGCGCGACCAGGGGCAATTTTCGTTCTGCGTGGTATCGCCGAGTGTGACCCCGCTGGACGTCAAACGCGCGCTCAGCTCACCGCTGTGCCGGGCGAGATCGAGCGCGTCGAAACGGGCGGACAGCGCGGACTTCCCGGAAAACCGCAGATTGCTCGCTTCGACCACCCAAGGAGCAGGCTCGAGCGCAAGCTTGCCGTTCAGGGCGCCGAGCGCATCGCTGCTCAGCGCCGCATGCAAATCGACGCGCGCGGTCGATGCCGTCTTTTTTGCGGTGGCAGAGCCGAACACCGCCCGCGGCCGTCGCAGCGAAGCGTACAGCTCGAGACTTTTCTCGGGCGCGTCTTTTCGTTGAGCGAACGTGCCCCGCGCGGTCGCGGACGTCGTGAACCGCGCACCGCGGCCTTCAGCGCGGAGCGAGGGGATCTCAGCGTTGAAATGGGTCAGTTGCGCGCCGTCACCCAACTGCTCCGAGTTTGCAACGAGCAGCACTCCGGGCGCCCGCACGAGCATGCCACCGCTAGACGAGCTGAAATTCCAAAATTTGGCTTGCCCCTGCAGAGCGTTGCCCCGCTCATCGCGATGCGCCTGAACGTGCGCTTGGAACCCCGCCAAGTCGAGCCTGCCAGAGCTACCACCGAGCTCTGCTTGAAGCGAGCGACCGCTGATGTCGGCGTTCAGGGTGCCCGTCGCGCGGGAGAGGTCCGCGCGCTTCAGTTGCAACGAGAGCCCGCCAGCATAGTGTAAGCGTTTTTCGCCCAAGGTCGCGCCCACGCCTTCACTTTGCAGCACCACGTCTGCGTCGAGCAACGAGTCTGCGTAGCGGCCGCTGGCCAGCAGCGAAATCGCGCCGCCAGCCAACGCGAAGTTTCCGCCCTTCAACCAACGGTTCAACCAACTCGCATCGTCGAAGCGCACGCGCGCTTCGTTCAGCCGCAGCTCTTTCAGCTGAAATGGCTTGGAAGTGTCGCGATTTTCGCTGGCTACGGTGGCCGCGAAATGCTCGACGCGCGGCGCATGACCCGGCGCGATCGGCTCCCGCAGCATGCCGCGATCGATCACCAGCGTAGCTTGGCTCGAGCCGCCTGGGTCTATGCCGGCGTGCACTTCCAGCTGCTCGGCGTCGAGCTCTCCCTCAGCCGCGCGCAGCTCGAACCCGCGCTGCACGATATCGAGGCGACTTTCGTGGGTGAACACTCCTCGTCGAGTTCGCACGTCCAAGTGCAGCGATCCGCTGGCGGAAGAGACGCGCGGGCCGTGCTCACCAGAAAACAATGCGTACGCTCGCGGATCGAGCGACACCGAATCGAAGCGGATGCCCGCGGAAATGTAGCGCAACGGCTCGAAGCCTTGCACCGGTCGAACATCGAACGGATGCACGATGCAGTCGATTTTCCCATGAAACCCCGAAGCGACTCGATACGCTCCGGCCGTCAGCTGTCCGGGCTCGAGCTCGAGCAATGCCGGTCCGACCCAGAGGAGGCGCGCCGGTTTCAGCTGAAATTGTCCGCGCACTCGGCCCTTGCCGCGATAGCGGAAAGCCTGCACCCAGACCTCCGAAACGCTGGCGTCGACGTCGTCGAAGTGCACCGTCCATAGGTTGTACTCGGCGTCGCTGATCGGCTTCTCGGGGACGCGCGCTTCGAACACCGCGGGCGCCGGGTACTCGGGAATCGGCGGAAAAGTGCTGACTGCCGGCTCGTGCTTGGACCACGGATCGACTCGATGGCGCATGCGATACACCACGCCCTCACCGCGCAAATGCGAAGCGTGGAAGGTGTGACGCGCGAGCTCGCCCAAATGCAGGACCATGGACGCGCGGGTCATGTCGATCGAGAACTGCAGGTTGTGATCTTGGAAAATGAAGCGGGCATTGCGCACGTGCACGTGCCCGGGCAGCACGCTCCAGCCCCCAGAGATGGTGGCTTTCACTTGATTCGTGCTCTCGAACGCCAGCGATAGCCCGCCGAGGTTGAGGAACAAGTTCGCGCCGACCAGATACACGCCCTCGACCCCAACCAAGCACCAGAGCGCGATCCGAAGCCAACGCGGGATGCGCCGGCGCGGGCCGGTAGCAACGCTCCGCGATCGGTCCCAAACGCTGGCAAGCCAAGGCACCTCTTGGGCAATGCACGAGTCGGGCCGAGAGAGGCTTTTTTCGGCGCGCCCCCGATTCAGCGCAGTTGGCTAGATTTCTCGAGGTTTTTGCAGTGGCAAATTGGCACGATGAGGCGGCGGCGCGCGCAGAGGGGCGCAAGGAGCGCCGGCTGCGAGCTAGCTGCGGCGAAGGCTGCGATACAAGTCGGCGGTCTGCTTGGCGATCGCCGACCAGCTGAACATGGCTTCGACGCGGGCCCGGCCCGCCTGGCCAAAGGCTTTGGCGCGCGCTGGCTCAGCCACCAGTTCGTTGACGCGAGCTGCAAAGGCTCGTGCGAAAGCGTCGCGATCCTTGGGCGCACCGAGCGGTGTGCCGTCGGTCTCGAAGTGCACGAGGTAACCGGTTTTTCCGTCTTCGACCACCTCGGGGATGCCTCCGACCGCAGAGGCAACCACCGGCGCTCCGCAAGCCATGGCCTCGAGGTTCACGATCCCGAAGGGCTCGTAGATCGACGGACAGACGAACGCACGCGCATGACTCAACACTTGAATCAACTCCGGGCGCGGCATCATCTTTTCGATCCAACGCACGGGACCTCGTGAGTGCTCGAGCTCGGCGACCAACGCGCGCACTTCAGCGCCCATCTCCTTGGTATCCGCGTCGCCCGCGCACAGCACCAGCTCGACCTCGGGCGCAAAGTAGCGCGCTGCTTCCAGCAAGTGCACGATGCCTTTTTGGCGAGTGACACGGCCCACGAAGACCACGTACGGGCGGTTTGGGTCGATGCCCTCGCGCTGGAGCACGTCCGTCCGCGGATCCGGCTGAAATTCGGAGGGGTCGATGCCGTTGTAGATGACGTGAACGCGCGCCGGATCGACGGCCGGGTAAGCCGCCAAGATGTCCTTGCGCATGCCCGCAGAAACCGCGATCACGCCATCGGCGGCTTCGATCGAGGTTTTCTCGCAATAGCTGGACAGCGCGTAGCCGCCGCCGAGCTGCTCCGCCTTCCAAGGCCGCAGCGGCTCCAGGCTATGCGAGGTCATGACGTGCGGGACGCCGTACATCAACTTGGCCAAATGTCCTGCAAAGTTCGCGTACCAAGTATGCGTGTGCACGAGCTGGGTGCCGCGCACGGCTTTGGCCATGAGTAGGTCGACCGAGAGCGTGCGCAGCGCGGCCAGCTCCGGTGCGTCGCCGTCCAAGGCCGACCAAGGTTGATACGCGCCTGCAACTTCCGCGGCGCTGCGTGCGCCGCCGAAGCAATGAACGGCGAGTTCGACCAGCGGCGCGAGCGCGCGAGCCAAATATTCCACGTGCACGCCGGCTCCGCCGTAGACCTCCGGCGGATACTCGCGGCTCAACAGCGCGATCTTCATGGGCAGCGAACTCTCCCGCGGATCAGGGGCGGACAACGTCGTCTTTGCCGACGACGACGATGCCGTTGTCGCTGAAAGTGAAGCCACGCGCGCGGTCTTCTGCCGGATCGACGCCGATGCGAGCGCCCGGGGGGACCTTGACGTTCTTGTCTAGGATGGCGCGGCGAATGATCGCACCACGACCCACGTCGACGCCGTGCATCAACACCGAGTCTTCCACGTTCGCGTGCGAGTGAATGGACACTCCAGGCGAAAGGATCGAGCGACGCACGGCGGCGCCCGAGACGATCACTCCTGCCGCGACCATCGAGTCGATGGCCATGCCGCGGCGTTGATCTTCGTCGAACACGAACTTCGCCGGCGGCAGCGCGCCCAAAGACGAATGAATCGGCCACTCGTGGTTGTACAAGTTGAAGATCGGATGGACGCTGATCAGGTCCATCTGCGCTTCGTAGTATGCGTCGAGCGTGCCCACGTCGCGCCAATAGCCCGCGTCGCGCTCGGTTGCGCCCGGTATTTTGTTGGAGTGAAAGTCATACACGGCGGCCTGGCCCGCATCGACCATGGCGGTGATGATGTTGCCGCCCATATCGTGCGCGCTGTCCTTGTTTTCGGCGTCCGCGTGAACCGCCTCGATCAGGGCTTTGGTGTTGAACACGTAATTGCCCATGGACGCGAACACGTGTTGCGGATCATCCGGCAAGCCCACGGCATTCTGCGGTTTTTCCGTGAAGCGGGCGATCCGGTTGTTGGCCCCCGGCTCAATCACGCCGAAGCGCGATGCTTCGTCAATCGGCACGCGAATCGCCGCCACCGTGACGCTTGCACCCGACTGGATGTGGGCATCGATGATCTGCTCCGGATCCATGCGGTAGATGTGATCGGCTCCGAATACGCAGATGTAGTCCGGGTTCTCGTCGTTGATCAGATTCAAGTTTTGAAAAATCGCGTCGGCAGACCCTTCGAACCAGCGTGGGCCGAGCCTCATCTGAGCGGGCACCGTCATCACGAAGTTGTTGAACAGCGGCGACATGCGCCAGGTTTGAGCAATGTGCCGGTCGAGGCTGTGGCTCTTGTACTGCGTGAGCACGGCAATCCGCAGATAGCGGCCGTTCACCAAGTTACTGAGCGCGAAGTCGATGATGCGATAGTTTGCGCCGAAGGGGACCGCCGGCTTTGCGCGATCGCGGGTCAGCGGCCAGAGCCGCTTTCCTTCGCCACCAGCGAGAACTACTCCGAGCACGTGAGGGCGTTTGGCCATACGGGAAAAATCCTGCCGGAAGTCGTGGCCCGACGAAAGAGCTTTCTAAGCAGGATTCGGACCGCGCCCTCCCCGCCCGCTGAATGGCCCGGCAAAAGCTGGAAAGGGCGGCAATCGCCAGGCGTTCGAAGTTCGCGGCCCGCGGGGGAGTCGTGAGTCTCGAATGCACCTCGAAGAAAATGCGGCATCCCTCGGCGCCCGGGTTGGCGCCGGGCATTGAGTCGTGGTCGGATCGATGCTCGGTCAGTGAAAGGAGCACCCCCATGCTGTCGTTGCGAAAAGTTTTAGTTCCGATCGATCTCACGCCGGCAGCGACGCGCGTGCTCGAGCAAGCTCAAGAGTTCGCGGCGAAGTTCTCGGCTAGCATCGACCTGCTCCACGTGTGGACACCGCCGTCAATGCTCGCGCCAGAAGCATTGGTCACGGGCGTAGGCACGGCTCAACAGCCTTTTTTGGAGTGGGTAGCGAACAATGCCCGCCAGCAATTGAGCCTGTTCGAAAGCCATGCGCAGAGCGCGGGGTTCAGCATCGCGCACAGCTATTGCGAGCTGGGCGACCCAGCGACATCCATCATCGAGCACGCGGCCAGCGGCGGTTATGACTTGCTGGTCATGGGCACCCACGGTCGCACCGGGTTGTCACACGCGCTATTGGGCAGCGTCGCGGAGAAAGTCGTCAGGCGTGCGCCGTGCGCGGTGCTGACGGTCCGAACCGCGGGTTGAGCCAGCTCGGGAAATACCGGGCCCCGGCCCGGAGCCGGAGGACCTCGGCACCGGCGCGCCGCAAATTGGCTGCCGATTTCGCTAATTTGTGTGCGAGGAAGGGGGGCGGTAGAGTTCCGTGTTGCGGCTCGGCCGCTGCCACTGGCGGAAGCACTGGATGCAGCTTAGGTCACTCAAGCGTTGGTTGGTCGGTTCTAGCTTGGTGCTGGGTTCGCTCGTCGGTCTATGCGCCACGCCGAACACGGCTCAGGCGCAAGGCCCGAGCAGCGACAGTGATGGCCTCAAACGCGCCCGTGAGCAGTTCGCGCAAGCGCTAGCGCTGCAAACGGGCGGTGATTGGGCAGGCGCGCTGGCACTCTTGAAAGAGGTCGCAGCCGTCAAGCCGACGCCGCAAGTGCGCTTCAATATCGCGCTGTGCGAAGAACGTTTGGGGCTGCTCGTAGCGGCGCTGGGCGATTACGAACTCGCAGGCTCGGACGCCCAAGCTCAAAAAGCCGATCAGGTGCGGCAGGAAGTGGATGCGCGGCTCGAGTCCCTGAAGACGCGGGTGCCCCGCGTCGTGGTCAAACGCGGCGAGGGCGCCGACTCGGCAACGATCTCGCTCGACGGTGTACCGCTTGGTGATTCGGTGTTGAACAGCCCCCTGCCCGTGGATCCAGGTCCACACGTGGTCGAGGGGGCTAGCGCGGGATTTCTGCCTTTCAAGCAAGCGTTTCGCGTCGCCGAGCAACAGACCGCGACGATCGAGGTGAAGCTCGAGCTCGAGCCGGTCAAGCGTCAGTCGGCAGTGCCGCCGCCAGCCGCGCCTCCCTCCCAGACCATGCGCACGGTGGGCTTCGTCGTCGGTGGCGCCGGAATCGCCAGCCTGATTGCGTCCGGCACGATGTTCTACCTCCGACACACGACCATCAGCGATCTCGACAAACAATGCGGCCCCGATCGCTCGTCCTGCCCGGACAGCGCACAAAGCGCGATCGACCGCGGCGAGCTGTACACGACGCTCGGCAACGTCACTTTGGCGGTGGGCGCGCTCGGTCTCGGTGTCGGAGCGACACTCGTCGTGATCGGCGGGCGCTCGAACACGCGGGCCACAGTCGGCATTGCGCCGGGGGCCGTCGGCGCAAACGCGGGCGGCGCTACTTTAGTCGGAAACTTCTGAGCGCCACTCAGAACCCTGGCGTGCGGATCGGCGAAACGAACGTCGGCGAGCCGCTCCCCGCTGGCTTCACCACGGGTTGGTCGGGCTTCTTCGGCGCACCGGACCAGCGCTTGACCGGAGCTGCAGACTTGATCGGAGCTGCAGACTCGGCAGGCGTCAGCGGCAGCGGTTCCATCGGCTTGACCGCGGGTTCATCCGTCGGCAGCGGCAGATCGCGCACGACGGCGAGGGGCTGTGTGACCGGCGGAGCATCGACGGCCGCGGCGGCTGGTCCGGGTCGGCGACTGATGAGCAACGCAACGATGATGCCCAGCGCCGCGATCAACGCCGCAGAGAGCGCCGTGCGCATCCGGTTGCGCTCAGGAGCCCGCCGACTCTCGCGTGCGATCGGCTGCGCGTCGCGATTGCTGGCGCCCGGCAACGACTGTTGACCCTCCGCGCTGGGCGTCACTTCACGGCTCGAAACCAAGCCTTCGAGCACGGTGGGCGCTTCGTCGGGCGAATCGCTTTCGGCCAGACGCGGGCCGGATTTACCCGCTTCACGCCGATCGGCAGCTTCTAGCGCCGCCTTGATCAGGCTCTTTCGCTTCTCCAAGCGATCGGGCAAGAGCGCGCGCAAAAACTCGGCCACCTCTTCGTCCGTGCTCGGACGCATCGAAGCGGGCAACGCCCGCGTCAACCCAATCAGCATGTCATTCGCGGTCGGGTAACGCTTGGAGGCATCTTTGGCCAGTGACTGCAGCACCACTGCCTCGAGCCCCGCCGGGTAGCCGGGCACGATTGCGCTCGGGGGCGTGACCGGCTCGTCGTCACTGATGCGGCGAATGGTTTGGCTCTGGTCATCACCCCGAAACGGGTGGGTGCCGGTGGTCATCATGTACAGCAGGATGCCCATGGCAAAGACGTCCGTGCGGCGATCGATCCGCTCCCCGCGCAACTGCTCGGGGGACATGTAGGCGATCTTGCCCTTCAATTGCCCGGCCTCGGTGTCGTTCGATGCGCGGCCGGTCGCCTTGGCCACGCCGAAGTCCACCACCTTGACCACGCCTTCGTAGGTCAGGAGCACGTTTTGCGGTGACACGTCCCGGTGCACCAAACCCACCAGCGTGCCGTTCTCGTCGCGTAGCTCGTGAGCGGCGTGGAGGCCGCGGCACGCTTGCGCGGTGATGCTGACGGCAATCGCCAAGGGGATCCCGCCGCGCGTCGCGGCATATTTCATGATGATGTTGAGCGGCTCTCCGTCCACCCATTCCATCACCAGGTACAGGATTCGGTCGACCTCGCCGAGATCCAGGATCTCGATCACGTGCGGGTGACGGACCTGCGAGGCGAGCGAAGCCTCGTCTAGAAACATCCGCTCGAAATGCAAGTCGTCGACCAGCCCCGGCAGCATGGTCTTGATGGCGACCATCTTTTGAAAGCCGCGCGTGCCGCGTAGCCGCGCCGCCCACACGCTCGCCATGCCGCCCTTGGCGATGGGAAGCAGAAGCTCGTATCGCCCGAGCACCTGGCCGGCAGTGAGGTCGTCGAGCATGCGCGTCCGCGAGAAGCTGAGACTACCATAGCTCTCATTGACCGGGGTCGCTTCCCCGGATGCTCAAATCCCTCTGGAATTGCGGCGGACTCTGAATCGCTCTCCGAGCCCCTGCCCGTGCGTATTCTTTCCGGAGGGAACGCTCGTCAGACCCGCCACACTGGCTTCGACCGTCGAACAGCCTCAGGAAGGCAGGAAAAGCCAGCGACCAGGACCATTGTCGTTCCTCCTTCGAGGGCGTGCCCACGCAGGATGGCGATGTAGGGAGAGCCGAATCCGGTCAGGGTGCTAGTGGGTGCGCGCCTGATCCCCCGCGAACACGCGAACGGCTTCACCCGCGCCCGCGCCCGCAGGCAATGGCCTGAGCGCGAGCACGGCCCGAGCATCCGCGGAACTCGCCAAAATGGCCGAAGCGGAGGTCAAAATCCACTGCGCGGCGGGCAAAGCCTGCTGGAAAGCGCGCAGCAACTGCTGCTGAACTTGGCTGTCCTGATGTAGGTCTACCTCGTCAATGGTGATCACCCCTTCCGATTCGCGAGGGTCGCGGTCGGGGTAAGCTGCCCACAATGTACGCACGGAGAGGGCCGCAAACGCTGCCAGGTGGCGAGCGCGGGTCGGCAGCGCATCGAATGGCAGCTCGCGCTCGCTCCCGTGAACCGAGAACATGGGCTCGAACGAGAACGGATCGATCCCTCGGTAGGAGCAACCGACCAGCGCGAGCAGGGCGTCGAGGGTGCTTTGCATGGCGGCGTTCAACAGATCGAAGCTGCGCTCTCCACGTGGCTTGGGCAGCGAGAGCGCGCTCGAGATTGCCGCGTAGGCCAGCGCTTGTTTGGTTTCGCGCGCCAAATCCGAGCGGGCCGCGTCGTCCGCGCTTGCACTGGCGCGCACGTCGTAGCGAGCCACCGTGCGGCCCGGAGCGCTCAGGGCGATCGGCTGCCGCGAAAACCAGCGCGTGCTCGGGATGGACACGAAAGCGAATCCGCCTTCCGTCGCCAGGCGGTCGAAAAGGGCCTGTTCACGGCGACGCAAGGCCTCTTGCTCGTCGTTGACGTTCAAACGAGCGTTGGGGCTGAGCACCGAAAGCGGGTGGGGGCGTAGCGGTTCGTCCTGCCCGAGCGACCAGTCGCAAGCGGCGAATGGCTGGGGGCTGGACTCGGACGCATCAGGACGCGTCGGTTGCACGACGCAGTGCCCGGGGCGAGTACTAGCCAAGGCCGCTAGCACGCTGGTCTTGCCGACCCCGCCCGCTCCGTGAATCACGGTCATGGAGCGCGCCTCTCCGCTCTCGTCCGCGAACGGCAGCACCAGCTTTTCGAACGGGCCTACGGAAACCAGCACCGCCTGCAGAAGCTTCATTCGACAGCTTAAGCTACAGCTTTTTTGCACTGCATTCAAAGGGAGCGAGCAAAGCGGGCAGGGCCGGCTAGGGTCAGAGATCCGAGATAAGGTCGGGCTTGATGGAAATTCGAAGCGAGCTGGAGATTGAGGCACCCGCGGCAGAGGTTTGGGGCATTTTAACGGACTTTCCGCGCTACCAAGAGTGGAACCCGTTCATCACCGAAATCGAGAGCGATAAAATCGTGGGCGGCCCGCTCCGGCTTTTACTCAGCCTCCCCGAGGGGCGCGACTACCGGTTGAAGGCGACGCTGCTGCGCATCGAGGAAGATTACGAGCTCCGCTTCCGTGCGCACCTGCTATTCCCGGGCCTATTCGACGGCGAGCACTTCCTACGCTTGATCGCGCTCGAGCCCGGGCGCACGCGCTTCGTGCAGGGCGAGAATTTCAGCGGCGTCTTGCTGCGTTTCTCGGGTCGCACCCTGACTCAGGTGGCGCGCGGCTTCGACTACATGAATGAAGCATTGAAGCGACGTGCGGAGGCCAATCGCCGAAAATCTACGGGCGGAGAGCCTTCGCTGGAGGCTTGAGCGCAGCGCGCAACCGAGTAGGATGAGCGCCATGGGCATCCGGCGCATCATGGTTCCGATCGACTATTCCGAGAATTCCAAGGCGGCTCTGGCCTACGGCGCAGAGCTCGCGCTCGGCTTCGGCGCCTCGCTCGACATCGTACACGTCTGGGACCGTCCGACGTATCTGACCGACGCGGTGATGGTGCAGCGTCCTGGTGAAGCGCACAAGCCGATCGGCGAGCTGATCCGCGAAAATGCCGAGCACGACATGGCCGAGTTTTTGAGTGAGCTCGCCCTGCCAGCCGCGCTCTCCACCAGCAGCCGGCTGATCTCGGGTGAGCCCGCCTCGGCCCTGCTCGCGGAACTGAAGAAGGGAGAGCATGATCTGGTCGTTCTCAGCACCCATGGCCGCACCGGCCTTGCTCACCTGCTCCTGGGCAGCATTGCCGAAAAGCTGGTGCGCTTGTCGCCAGTCCCTGTCCTGACCGTCCCGGCCCGAGGCCGGAGCTGAGACAGCCGCTGCCAAAAGAACCGACTAAAGCCGCATTCCATGCCGGTCAGGAGGGGCTCGACGGGACGAGTTCGGGCGTTCCGGCCAGCTTGGCTCAACGCGCGCAACGACCGAAGGCGGCACGGTGACGATTGCTTGGCGGTCGGCTCACTAGTATTGTCCCGCGCCCCTGTGACAAACGAGCTTCCAGCCCATTGCGTGTCACGCCACGTCGTTCGCGTGCGATTTGGTGAAACCGACCTGATGGGCATTGTCCACCATGGGACGTACATCTCGTACTTCGAGGTCGGCCGCGTGGAGTACATGCGCCGCCGCGGCCTCGACTACAACTCGTGGACCGAGCTCGGCATCCATCTGCCTGTCGTCGAGGCCCATGTCCGGTACCGCAAGAGTGCGCGCTTCGACGAAGTCTTGTGTGTGGAGTCGCGGCTCACGGAGCTGACCCGGGTGAAGGTTCGTTTCGATTACCGCCTGTTGCGCGGCGGGCAGTTCAAGCCAGATGAACTCGTAGCGGAAGGTTTCACCCTGCTCGCTTGCGTGGATGACAATCACGTTCCGCGTCGCATCCCGCCGAACGCCGATGCCATCCTGCGCGGCCCCGAACTCAATTCCGATGTGTTCCCAGAAGTGAAGGCCGCTGCGGCGCGCTAGCGCGCGGCTCTCGGGCCGCGCGCCGTGCTAGCTGCACGCCGCCGAGCGATGCTAGGGTAAATGCCGAAATGAATGACGGGGCGCCCCCACGACCCGACCCAAAAGCCATCCGTCCGTCGATTGTCGACTCCGGGTGGTCGGATCTTCCACCCGCAGCCAGTGAGACGCCAGCAGGGTTGCCGCCCCCCCCGACACGGCCGCTTCCCAGCTACGACGCCCCGGAAAGCGCTGGCGTGCGCGACGTGACGCTGGTCGATCGCGAGGTGCAGTCGCGGGCGCGCGCCATGCGCGAGAAGGACACATTGCCTCCACCCCGGCGCGCGTCGGCATTTCCGCAGTCGGCGACCGCCACTCCCCTCTCACGGCCGAAAGGGCTTCCGCCGCCGAGCGTACGCCCTGCTCCCCCGAGCGTGCGCCCTGCTCCCCCGAGCGTGCGCCC
>Ga0164308_10001000_pt1 | contig 15271 bp, 15 predicted proteins | sample Whisoiple_246_MG_FD_109983 | JGI IMG/M metagenome (GOLD analysis project Ga0164308, IMG submission 109983) | Soil microbial communities amended with fresh organic matter from upstate New York, USA - Whitman soil sample_246_MG | ecosystem: Environmental > Terrestrial > Soil > Unclassified >...
CCCGATCGACGAGGCACGACCGCCGGTCCAGCCCGAGGTCGTCCGCATCCCGCGTCCCCGCCGACCATGACCCCGCCCCGCACCCTGCTACCCACCCGGTAGCGGGGCCACTGGCATGTCTGTTGTCGTTCGGTGGCCTCCATGCGCGCGGTGGACACGCCCCGCCCCCGGGGTGAGGGACCTCGCTGGGCGACGGGAAGAGCGAGCCCGCGTGACCAGGTCCTGGTTCCTTCAGAGTCGTGCCGCGATGGGGGCGAGGTGTCAGACGACTACATGGAGGTCGTCGACACCGTGGGCGTCGCTCGACGTTGCCGGTCCGCCCCACGAGTGACCCGATCTCTGCCAGACCGGACGCTGTCTGCGAAGTCGTCTGCTGTGCGAGGCTGCACCCGTGCTCATCAACCCGGGAAGTGACCGTCCGCAAGGTCCGTGGGACCCGGAGGCCAAGGAGCGATGGATCGACACCCGCCACTTCTGGGTGCTGCTGCCGCTCCTGCTGGTGATGGTCGGCCTGATGGTGGTCGCGTCGGTCCTCGGCTCCTGAGGGACGGGCGTGGCCTGGGACGAGACCACCGACGCTGCCGAGCTCTGGCGTCGGGCGGGGACGTGGCTGGGTGAGCACCCGGTGGAGAACGCGCCCCTCCTGGCCGAGGTGGCCCACCTCCTCGCGGCGGGTGCCGCGCCCGCGGGCCTCGCCTGTGGCTGGTGGAGCGAGGACGACGGCGCCGTGCGCGGGGCGTACGTCGGGCTACCGCGGCACACTCCGCTCCTGACCCGGATGCCACGTGCTGCCCTCGACGAGCTGCCATCCCGGCTCGGACCGGCGGGCGGCGTGGGCGTGCCGGCCGCGATCGTCGACGACATCGTGGAGGCGTGGGCCGCTGCCGGCACCCGTCTGGTGCCGGGCCGGGTCTTCACGGTGCACGTGCTCGACGGGACGCCGGGTCCGCCCGCGGCCGTCGGGCACGCACGCGTCGCCGGTCCTGACGACCGGGCGCTGCTGCACCGCTGGTTCGACCAGCTGATGGCCGGCCTCCCGGGCGACCCCAGCGACCGGGCGTTCGTCGTCGACGAGCCGCTGGCCACCGGTGCGATGGTGCTGTGGGAGGTCGACGATCGGCCGGTCGCGATGTGCGGCCGGAGCGGCGTGCTGGCCGACACGATGCGGATGGGTGCGTGCTACGCCCCGGGTGGCGAGGTCGGCCACGTCGAGGCTGTGTTCGCCGCGGCGGTGCTCGAGGCACGGCACCACGCAAGCAACGTGACCGTCCTTGCTGGGGCCGACGACGAGGGCGAGGCGGCGCGGCTGGCCGCGTCCGGCTTCGTCGCGAAGGCCACGCGCGTCGCGCTCACGGCGCGCGACGACTGCTGACCGGACCGCGCCGGACGGCGCTCAGCAGGCCAGCGGCCACCGACCGCGGGCGCAGCGCGGGCGTGCCCGACGAGGCGGTGTCCTGCATGCCGCTGAGGACCTCGGCCAGGACCCACCTGGCGTCCGTCGCGGGCTCCCAGCCCAGCTCCGTCCGCGCTCGACGCGTGTCGAGCAGGGGCACGGCGTAGCCCATGTCGATCCAGCCCGGGTCCAGGGGCTGCACCCGGGCGTGCCAGCTCGCCGACACCGCGGCCCGCACCACGGCGGACGGGACGTGGACGAGCCGGGCGCCGAGGGCGTCGGCCACGTGCTGAGCCGTGACCGGGGGGTCGGCCGCGAGGTTGAACGCGCCGGGCGCGCGGGCCTCGAGGATCCGGGCGATCGCGTCCGCCACGTCGTCGGCGTGCACCATCGGGATGACCAGACCCGCATCGATCGGCAGCACCGGGAGGTGCCGCAGCACCCCGGCGGGGACGAGGGCCGGCAGCCCGTAGCGCAGCAGGGCACTGCCGGCCGCGCGCTGACCGACGATGCCGGGACGCACCCGGGTGACGGCGACGTCCGGGGCGTCCACCTGCAGCTCGTCGAGGAGGCGCTCGGCCGCGGCCTTGTGCCGGCTGTACATGGACGTCGCGACGCCGTTGGTCGGCCACGACTCGTCCACCGGCTCGTCGTCGTGCTTGGGGGAGTACGCGCCGACCGACGACATGTGCACGAGGTGCGGCACGCCGGCGGCCACGACGGCATCGACGACGCGTCCGGTGCCGCCCACGCCGAGCTCGCGCAGGTGCTCCTCGCGGTGCGACGGCTGGAACCCCCACGCCAGGTGCACGACGGCGTCGGCCCCCGCGCACGCTGCGTGCAGGGCGGCCTTGTCGGCGTCGTCGGTGAGGTCGACCGCCGACCACTCCATCGCCGGCAGCGACCCGCCGCCCTCGGGTGGGCGACGGACCAGGCCCACGAGCTCGTGCCGGCCTTCGCGAGCCAGCCTCCGGACCAGTGCCGAGCCGACGTTGCCGCTGGCCCCCGTGATGACGATGCGCATGAGCGACCGGTACCCCGTCGCGTGCTGCGCAGACTCAGCGAGACGTGTTGGCGGTGCGGCCCTTCGTGACCCCGACGAACGCCTGCGTCACCTCGTCGTCCCGCTCGACCAGCCAGACCACCGCGATCGTGGTGGGCTCGAGGTCGGACACGACGCGCGTCACGACGTCCTTGCGCTGGTGGAGCCGCGCGACGGACATGGGTACGACGACCACGCCGGTGCCGGCGGCCACCGTCTCGATCGCCTCCTGCTCGCTCATCGGCGGCCAGGCGAGCTGCTCGGCGCTCGGCGTCCACCCGCTCGCGTGCGGGCGGACGAGCTGCTCGTCGTCCATGTCGGCGGTCGTGACCTCCTCGTCGGCCGCGGCGAGCAGGTGCTCCCGCGAGGCGACCGCCACCTGCAGCTCGTCGTAGAGCCGGACGCAGTGCAGGCCGTCGCGGTCGACGGGGAGGCGTACGAGCGCCATGTCGAGGCTGCCGTCGCGCACGCCGTCGAGCTGGTCGGCCTCCGTCACCGGCACGAGCTCCAGTGGCTCGCGACGGCGGTCACGCCAGTGGCGGGCCCACTTGTCGGGGGTCGCGCCGGTGACGAAGCCGATGCGCAGCGTGTCGGTCATGGGACCGAGCCTAGGGGGCGGGTGCCGGGCGTCAGCGGCTCGCGCCGGCCCTGTCGAGGTCGTCCTCGTCGACGCGCTCGGGGCCGCTCTTCTCGACCTCGCCCTTCTCGACGGAGAGGACGAAGTCGTCGCCGTGCTCGGTGACACCGGTGATGACCGCGGCCTCCACGGCCTCGAGGGCGTACCTGCGTCGCACGACCATCGGGTCCTGCGCGAGGTCCTTCACGAGGGCCACCGCGAGGCCGATCATGATGAGCACGAAGGGCAGCGCCGCTATGACGGTGATGGTCTGCAGGCCGCTCAGCGCGTCCGTGCCCCCGACGAGGAGCATGACCGCCGCGACGGCGCCGGTGGCGACGCCCCAGAAGATCACCGTGGGCCGGCTCGGATGGATGGTGCCGCGCTCGGACAGAGATCCCATCACGATCGAGGCGGCATCGGCGCCGGAGACGAAGAAGATGCCGACCAGGACCATCACGACGACGCTCGACACGGTCGCGAGCGGGTAGGCGTCGAGAGTGCTGAAGAGCTGGTTCTCCAGCCCGCCCGCACCGGCGATGTCGGTGCCCTTGAGCTGCAGGTCGATCGCGGCGCCCCCGAAGATGCAGAACCACACGACGCTGATCAGGCTCGGCACGAGCAGCACGCCCGTCACGAACTGGCGGATGGTGCGCCCACGGGAGATGCGGGCGATGAACATGCCGACGAAGGGCGTCCAGGAGAGCCACCAGGCCCAGTAGAAGACCGTCCACGTCGACAGCCAGGCGCTGACCTCGTCCCCCTCGGCGGCGGTGCGCGCGGCCATCATCGGGAGGTCGGCGACGTAGCTGCCGATCGAGGTGGGGACCAGGTTGAGGATGAACACGGTCGGTCCGACGAGGAAGACGAAGAGCGCGAGCCCCACGGCCAGGACCATGTTGATGTTGGACAGCCACTGGATGCCCTTGGCGACGCCGGACACCGCGGACAGCACGAAGGCGGCGGTGAGGACGGCGATGATGCCCACGAGGACGCCGTTGCCGGTGTCGCCGAGGCCGGCGACGATCTGCAGTCCGGACTCGATCTGCAGGGCACCGAGGCCGAGCGAGGTGGCCGAGCCGAACAGGGTCGCGAAGATCGCGAACATGTCGATCGCCTTGCCGCCGAGGCCGTGGGCGTGCTCACCCAGCAGCGGCTCGAAGGCCGAGCTGATCAGCTGCAGGCGGCCCTTGCGGTAGACGCCGTACGCCACGGCGAGCCCGACGACGGCGTAGATCGCCCAGGGGTGCAGGGTCCAGTGGAACATCGTGGTCGCCATCGCATGCTGGGCCGCCGCGACGTTGCCGGCCTCCCCGGTGCCCGGGGGCGGGGTGACGAAGTGGGTGACCGGCTCGCTGACGCCGTAGAACATCAGCCCGATGCCCATCCCGGCACTGAACATCATCGCCACCCACGAGATCGTCCGGAACTCGGGCTCCTCGTCGTCGCGACCGAGGGGGATGTTGCCGAACTTGCCGAGCGCCAGCCAGATCACGAAGACGACGAACGCGCTCGAGGTGAGGACGAAGAGCCAGCCCGTGTTCTTCATCGTCCACGCCAGGCCGCTGCCGGAGGCGTCGGCCAGGCTGTCGGTGCTGAGGAAGCCCCAGACGAGGAACGCCAGGCTGACGACGGCGGTGACGCCGAAGACGACCTTGTCCAGGCCCCTCTCGCGGGGCTCGGTCGGCTCGATCGCCGCGTCCAGTGCGGGGTGCGGCTCGTCGACGGGCTCGGGTGTGGGCAGGTCGCGTGGGTGTTCGATTCCTGTGGCCATCCGCCGACCAGACCAAAGAACCCCGCCGGTGCGCAAACCGGGAGCATGAGTGTCCGCTCACACTGAGACGAGGCCCACAGGGGTGAGGCCCCACAGGCCCTGGGCGTGGCACCGTCGGAGGAGAGGTGAGCGACATGAGGCAGTCACAGACGTTCGACCCGACCCTGCACGAGGCCGGGAGCGCGGCGGCGGAGGGCGCGTGCTCGTACCACGCTGGCGGGGACGGGGGCGCCGACTGCGCGGGCGAGGCCGTCGTCTCGTTCGAGGACCAGGACGCCCAGTGGCAGTCGGGATGCCGTACGGCGCTCGAGGAGCTGGTGGAGCGCGGCGAGATCGAGCCGCTCGGCCAGGGGGCGTGACGTCGGGGCGTCAGGCCCCGTTGGACGCCTCGTGCCAGTCCCAGTGCGCCCGGCGGTAGACGTCGGACGGGGCCACGAGCGCTCCGCACACCCGGCAGACCGGCTGCGGCCCGGCGTCGGCGTCGAACATGTCCATGACGTCCGGACCGGTGGTGTCGTCGTCCCGCTCGCTCATCCGGTCACGATAGGTCGAAACGAGAAGGCGGGCCAGCGCACGTGAGGACCTACGTCCCCGGCTTGCCGGCGTCGGCGTAGGACCGCACGACCGAGACGGTGAGCGGGAAGTCGATCGCGAGCTCGCGGAAGAGCAGCCGGCCGGCGGTGCTCGCTGCCTCGGTGACCGCGGCGGCGACGGCGTCCGCCAGTCCGGCAGGGGCGTGCACGACCACCTCGTCGTGGAGGAAGAAGGCCAGGTGGGGCCGGCGCTCGAGGGGGCCCTCGTCGCCGAGGCGCCACAGCCGGTTGCGGAGGTCGGCGATCCAGCACAGGGCCCACTCCGCGCCGGTGCCCTGCACCACGAAGTTGCGGGTGAACCGGCCGAAGGAGCGGCGCCTGCGATCGAGCGCGTCGAGGTCGGCGGGCGGCGCGTCCGGGGACTCGTCCCAGGATCCGCCGAGGGCCGGGCTGCCGCGCCCGAGGAGGGTGCGGACCACCTGTCCCCGCTCGCCGGCACGCGCTGCCTCCTCGACGAGCCCGAACGCCTGCGGGTAGCGCCGGGTCAGCCCCGCAACCATCCGGCCGCTCTCGCCGCTGGTGGCGCCGTACATCGCCCCGAGCAGGCCGAGCTTGGCGTGCTGACGGGTGGCGACGGCTCCGGCGTCGACCATCCCCTGGTAGAGGTCGGCGCCGCGGGCTGCGCGGGCCAGAGCCCGGTCGCCGCTCATCCCGGCCAGCACCCTCGGCTCCAGCTGGGCGACGTCGGCGACGACGAGCACCCAGCCCTCGTCCGCGACGACTGCCGACCGCACCTGTCCCGGGATCGACAGGGCGCCCCCACCGTTGGACGACCATCGCCCCGTGGCCGAGCCGGCAGGCTGGTAGACCGGCCGGAAGCGGCCGTCGCGCACCCACTCGTCGATCCAGGCCCAGCCGTTGGTCGAGAAGAGGTGGGCCAACGACTTGTAGCGCAGGAGCGGCTCCATGGCCGGGTGGTCGACCGCACGCAGGGTCGAGGACCGCGTGTCGCCGACCTCGATCCCGGCGCGGCGCAGCGCGGCGAGCAGGTCGGGGTGCGAGTCGGGGTTGAGCCCGGGCGCGTCCAGGAGGCGCCGTACGTCGTCGACGCACTCCGCCAGCAGCCGGGGCCGGGCGTCCCGGGGCGGGCGCGGGCCGAGTCGCTCCGTCAGCAGCGCGTCGTGCACGTCGACCCGCCACGGCACGCCCGCGTGCGTCATCTCCGCCGCCGCCAGGGCGCCCGCCGACTCCGCCGCGAGGAGCAGCCGGAGGCGCGGGGCCTCGGGTGAGGAGTCGACCGCCGCCTGCTGGCGCTCGTCCTCGACGTCGGCGCGGAGGTGGTCGACCGCGTCGTGCCCGCCGAACAGCACCGGCTCGCTCACGGTCGCCGGCCCCAGACGGTCCCACAGCTCGGCATCGTCCCCGCCCAGCAGCGTCGGGTCGACGGCGGGCGCCCGGGCCAGCAGGCGACGGGCCAGGCGCAGGTCGTGGCACCGACCGACCCGTACGCCGGCCGCCAGCAGCGGGGGGTACCAGCGGGCGGTGTCGTCCCAGACCCACCGCGCCTCGTCCTGCTCACGGCTGGCCACGAGGGCCGGCAGGTCGACGAGCGCGACCTCGCGGGTCGTGCCGTCCTCGGCCACCAGGGCGCGCTCGCCCGGCAGCCGGGACAGGTGGACGCGCGTCATGGGGACAGCCTTCCGCACCGCGCCGACGGCACGATCCTCGGCCGGTCGTCGCATTAGGTGTGCACTGGATGATGGCGTGGTGCTGCACCGCCATCCCGTCCTCAGCCTGCTGACCCTGCTCTACCTGGGTTTCGTCGGCCTCGTGACGCTGACCCCGGGACGGGACCAGCCCGACTACGCCGGGCTGGCGGGCCGCGTGCTGGCCCGGCTGGAGCGCTATCCCGAGCTCGGCCCGCTGACCAGCCGGCTCAGCGTCGAGCGGATCGAGTTCCTGGCCAACATCGGTCTCTTCGTGCCGCTCGGGATGTTCCTGCTGCTCCTCGTCGGCTCGCGTCTGTGGCTGGTCGCGTTCGTCGCCGGCATCGTGCTCACCTCGATGATCGAGGCCGTGCAGCGCGAGATCCCGGGCCGCGTGTCCGACCCGCGCGACGTGGCGGCCAACTCGATCGGCATGTTCGTCGGCATCGCTGTCGCCATGGTCCTGACGCTCCCCGGCACCCTGCGCCGACGGCGCGAGCGGCTGCAGCGGGCCTGAGCAGGGGCTAGACCACTGGCCGGGGCCAGTGGCCAGCCCGGACGCCCGATGCCATCCTCGACGGAGGCGACTGGAGGGGCCGCCTGGCACGGCTGACCGCGTTCGGGACCGGTATGGCGACGGTGATCGGAAGATCCGACAGCGCCGAGACGGCGCTCCTGCGGCGCGCGCTGGACGACGGCGGATTCGCCGAGGGCTCGGACGCCTACGGAGTCCACCTCGTGGACGACATCCCGACGGCGGCGGAGTGGTCTCCCGCCGACGGGCGGGTGCTGGTCGTGTCGTGCGGTCGTCGGCGCCCCGACGGCGTCTGGGCGCTCCTGGCGCGCGGCGTCGAGGACGTCATCAGCTGGACGGGGGACGAGACGGTCGGCGTGGTCCTGGCCCGGCTGGAGCGCTGGCGCGAGGTGGACCGCCTGCTGTCCTCGAGGATGGTCGCCTCGCTCGTCCCCGGGCGCTCGTCGGCGATGCGGCGGTTGCTGGTCGACCTCGTCGAGCTGGCGGCGTACGGCACCGGGCCGATCCTGCTGGTGGGGGAGACCGGCACGGGCAAGGAGCTCGCCGCCCGTCTCGTGCACGCGGTGGCGAAGGACTCGTCCGCGCTGGTCGTGGTGGACTGCACGACGATCGTCCCGTCGCTGTCGGGCAGTGAGCTGTTCGGTCACGAGAAGGGCGCCTTCACCGGCGCCGACCGGGCACGCGCAGGCGCCTTCGCGGCCGCCGACGGCGGCACGCTGTTCCTGGACGAGATCGGCGAGCTGCCGCTCACGCTGCAGGCCGAGCTGCTGCGGGTGCTCCAGGAGGGCACGTACAAGCGCGTCGGCGGCGACACCTGGTCCCGCACGCGCTTCCGGCTCGTCAGCGCGACGAACCGGGACCTCGAGACCGAGCAGCGTGAGGGCCGTTTCCGCAGCGACCTCTACCACCGGATCGCGTCAGGTGTGGTCCGGCTGCCGCCCCTCCGGGAGCGCGAGGACGACCTCGAGTCGTTGTTCGACCACTTCCTCGCGGAGGCGGCGGGCCGCCCGCTGGAGGTCGCCCCGAGCGTGGTCGCGCTGCTGCGTGACCGGGACTTCCCCGGCAACCTCCGCGAGCTGCGTCAGCTGGCGTACGCCGTCGCCGCGCGACATGCCGGACCGGGCGCCGTCAGCCCGGGCGACGTGCCACCCGGCTACCGGCCGGGGCTCGAGGACGCCGAGCCCCCCACCTCGTCGCGGGGATTGCTGGACCGAGCCGTCCGGGCTGCCCTGGCGGAGGGAATGAGCCTGGCGGAGCTCAAGACCCTCGTCGGCGACGTCGCGGTCGAGGCCGCGCTCGAGGAGAGCGAGGGCAGCGCCCGCCGGGCTGCCGCGATGCTCGGCGTCACCGACCGCGCGGTGCAGCTGCGTCGCAAGGCCCCGCGGCCGCGCCGGCCGTCCGCGTCGGAGTCCTAGAGGCCCGCCTCGGCCTCGGCCTCGAGCTCCGCCGCCAGCTCGCGCAGGAACTCCGCCATCAGGAGCTCGTGCTCGATGTCCGGCCCTGGCCGACTGGGGTGCTTGTCCGGTAGCGGGGGGATCCGGATCGCGTCGGTGTAGGCGCGGCGCACGTGCTTCTCGAGCACGTTCCCCAGCTGGGTGGCGCATTGCCAGCGCGGGATCATCTCGGCGGCGGCCGGCAGCGTGATCAGCGTGGGCAGGCGATACCAGGTGCGCGGCTTCTGGGCGCGCTGTCGTGGTTGCCAGGCCGCGACACTTTTCCGAAGCTCGTCCGAGTCGGCGGCGAGAACTTCGTAGCGGATCCGCTGTGGATCGATCGGCCGATACGTGAGGAGCTGCGGCGTGACTGAAAGACGCGCGGCCTTCCGGTTGAAGAGCTGCCGGATCCCATCCGAGATGCCATCGGTGTTGTGTGGCTTTATCTCGCCGATGACATTCCGTTGGGGGAACTTCGCTGCGCTGCGCGGCCAAGGTCTGACGATGATGGTCATGACGGTTCTCCTTCTCGGGTGGCGGCTGCCCACACGTCCAGCACGGTGAGGGCGAGGAGGGTGGCGCCGTCGAGGACGGCCCGGTCCCCGGCGGGGGAGGCGGCGGCCTCGGCGAACGCACGCGAGTGGGGTGGGACGTCACCGATGGCGAGCTTGGGATGGGCGACGGGCATGACGTGGCTGACGTTTCCGAGGTCGGTGCTTCCCGCGGTGAGGAGGTCGCGAGGGTCGGCCGGGCGCGGCGGTCGGCCCAGTGTGCGCAGGTGCACCTCCAGCGACGCCGCGAGCCGCGCGTCGGCGCGGAGCTCGCGGTAGACCGGGCCTCGGGGCTCGATGCGGCACGCGCACCGGGCGGCGGTGGCGCCCGCACGGGCGGACCGCCCCACCACACCTGCCAGGGGATGGAGGCCTGCCGTCGTCGCGGCACGGGTCATCACCCGCAGCTCGGCGGCCTCCGGCACCACGTTGGGTGCCGTGCCGCCTCGCACCAGCACGGCCGTGACCTGGTCGCCGAGGTCCAGGCCGGCACGAGCGGCCACCATCGCGTGGTAGGCGATCACGGCCGCGTCCAGGGCGTTGCGGCCGCGGCCGGGCGCCATCGCCGCGTGCGCGGCGCGGCCGCGGAAGTGCACGGCGTACGACCCGGCTGCCCGGAACGACGCACGGACCTGGTCGCGGGCGCCGGGGTGGACGAGCATCGCGGCGGCGGCTCCGTCGAACGCGTGGCGTCGCAGCAGCTCGATCTTGCCCCCGCCGCCCTCCTCGGCCGGCGTGCCGAGTGCCACCACGCGCCCGCCGGCGGGTCCGGCCAGCGGGGCGAGGACGGCGGCCGCCCCGGCGGCAGCAGCGGCCACCACGTTGTGGCCGCAGCCGTGGCCGAGGCCCGGGAGCGCGTCGTACTCGCAGCAGAGCACGACCAGCGGGCCGGTCGTGCCCGCGGCCGCCCGGAACGCCGTCGGGAGGCCGAACGCGGGCAGCGCCACTGCCAGCCCCGCGTGTGCGAGGAACCCGGCGAGACGCCGGCTGGACCGGTGCTCGGCCCACGCCGGCTCCGGATGGGCGTGCAGGTCGTGGGAGAGCGCGAGGAGGGCAGGCGCGAGGCGGGCGACGGCGCCCCGCACATCGGCCCTCGGAGGCGCCGCGACGCTCATCGTGCGGCCCGCCGGTCCGCGACGCGCTGCCGGCGTCGGGCGCGGAAGCGCCGGCGGGCAGGCCCGGTGAGCCGCAGCACGTTGCCGGCGAGCACGTCGCGCAGCCCGGCGGCGTCGACCGGCAGGGCTCGTGCCTTCGCCAGCTCGACCCCGGGGTGGAGGAAGGGGCCGTCGCTGCCGAACAGGACCTTCCGCGGCCCGGCCCGGCGTACGGCGTCCTCGAGGAGGTCGAAGTAGCGCACCCCCGAGGTGTCGGTGAACACGTTGGGCAGTCGGACCAGCTGGTCGACGAACGCGCACTGCGCCGTCCAGTCGTCGGCGAACGACGAGAGGTGGGGAACGACCCACGCGACGTCGGGGTAGGCCCGGGCGACCATCTCGACGCTCGCGGTGTCGCCCGCCGGGTCGTAGAGCACCGGTAGCCCCCACCGGCGGGCGGCCTCGGCCACCTCGCGGCTGATCCGGGCGTCGTGCGCGTGGACCTTGATCCCGCAGAACCCGTGGCGAACGGCGGCGGCGACGCGCTCGGCGACCAGACCGGACTCGGTGCTGGCGTTGACGAACAGGTAGCCGAGGAACCCGGGGCGGGTGGTGATGATGCGGGCGATCTCGGCGTTCGCCCGCGGGTAGTCGGACGTGAGGGGCGGCATGATCACCGCACCTCGGATACCGGCCGGTCGCGCCCGGCTCAGGTAGACCGGGAGCGAGCCCTCGGTGTCCCAGGGGCCCCGCAGCCCGTCGCCCGTCCCGATGTGGACGTGGGCGTCGATGACCAGGAGCCGGCTCATGCGGCCCTCCCGTCGACGGCGGCCCGCAGCGCCTGCTCCAGCCGGGTCAGCTCCGCCTCGCCGTGGTCGGCGCGCAGGCAGAGGGTCATCGTGGGCCGGCCCGTGCAGCGCCCGGTCGTGGCGAGGGCGCGGATCCCCTCGGCCGCGAGGGCCCGGTGGATCTCGAGCGGGTCGCTCCGGCCTCCCTCCGTGGCGAGCACCGGGAAGGGCACGCCGAGCGGGTGCAGGTCGAGGTCCTCGAGGAGCCGGCGGGCACGGACCACCAGCCGCGCGAGCCGGGCACGCCGGCGGTCGAGGGTGTCGTCGTCGAGCGCGCCTCGGAGCGCGCTGAGGTCGGCCGCTGTGGGCGGACCCGCGTGGACGCGCGTGGGGCCGTCCCGGCGCACGCCCTCGACACGGTGGACCGGTCCCGCCACGAGTGCGAGGGGGGCGGAGAGCCCCTTGGCCAGCGACGCCACGGTGACGTGGCCGGTGTCGACGCCCAGCCATGCCGCGGTGCCGCCCCCTCCGGCACCGAGCGGGTGCGCGGCCTCCTCCCGCCGCCCCAGCACGCCCGCTGCGAGCGTGTCGTCGACCACCAGCTCGCCGTCGTTCCTGCGGGCGACCTCGGCGAGGTCGCGAAGCGGGGCGGGCCTCAGGCAGGACCCGCACAGGCCGTCGGTCACGACGACGACGCGGCGGTGCCGGGCAGCCGCGCGGGCTGCCTCCCGGGCATCGTGGTGACGGAAGGTCGTCACCTCCACCCGTGGACTCGCCGCCGCGGCCGCACCCGCTGCCCAGAGCCCGATCGGGTAGATCGCCTCGTCCAGGAGGAGGACGGCACCCGGCGCCCGGGTCATGAGCACGTCGATCAGGCCGTGCAGGCTCGTGCGGGCGAGGACGCCGTCCGCGGCCCCCACCTGCCGCCCCAGGCCGCGGGCCAGCAGGCGGCCGGGCTCACGGTCCTCCACCGCTGCCGGCCGCCCGGTCGTCAGCGCCGCCGACGTGCCGGAGGGCCGGAGGCCGAGGAAGTGGGCAGAGGTGAAGTCGCCCTCACGCACGGATCCGCGTGCCGGACAGCCGGCGGGCCAGGAGCGTCGACGGCTTCTCGGAGTTGGGTTCCTCGGCCAGGTCGACCCCCGTCGCGGTGCGGTACGCCGCGGCGTACTTCTGGATGCCGTAGCGGAACGCCTGCGCCCAGGTGGCCGCCTCCGCGCCGCCGACCGCGGGGTCGGCCCAGTTGCCGAGACGGATCGTGAGCACCAGCTGCTCGCCGATCGTGGCCAGGTCGTTGAAGTGCATGATGCTGGTGTCGGTCCAGCCCTGGATCGTCTTCATGCTGTCGACCCGGTCCATCCAGGGCTCCGGGTAGGGCGTCATCGGCCGACCGCCGAGGAACTCCCGCATCTGCGGCTCGGCCAGGATGGACTGCATGAGGATGAACTCGGCGCGCGCCGCCACCGCCATCTCGCCGTACTGGTTCTGGGTGCCCTGCGACAGCACGATGTGGCAGTCGCGCAGCGCCCGGTAGAGCGGGAACGCGTCGGCCTGCACGGTGAGGTCGTCGAGCTCCTTGAAGTAGCGGTGGGCGAGGAACAGCACCTGGTGGAAGGTCGCGATGAATCCGTGTCGGCGCTCCACCAGCGTGTGCGGGCGGGGCACGGCCCGACCGATGAGGGAGAAGCCGTACTCGTACTCGTACTCGACGGCGCGACGACGGACGGTGAGCCGGTGCAGCTCGTCCTCGGCGAAGCCCCACAGTCGGTTCCGCAGGGGCAGCAACGGGGTGACGTCGAACCGGGCGAGCGGGTCGCGGCCGGGCAGGCGGCGGTTCTGGAAGCGGGCCAGGATCACGTTGAGGGTCTGGACGAGCATCCCCTCCTCGAGCCAGTAGTTCCAGATGAGCTCGACGCCGGGCAGGTACGCCGTGCGGGCGTCGCGGGGCAGCTGGATGGCGGGGAACTGCGACGCGGTCTCCTCGAGCTTGCCCTCGAGGTAGCCGGGTGGCAGCAGGTCGCCGAAGGACGTGACCTTCGCCTGAGCGACGAAGTCGCGGGCGGCGTTGCGCAGGGCCTGGTACGGCTTGCCACCGAACACGGGCCAGGAGTTGGCGTCGTCGTAGTCCTCGCCGTGCCCCCACTCGGCCTCGAGGAACTTGCGGAACTCGGCGTACGTGACGGGCGAGCGCTGCTCGGTCTCCCCGGCGGGGCCTTCCCGGACCAGGGCGACGCGGATCGGCTCGCCGACGTCGGGTGCGTCGTGCGAGGACGTGTCGACCCACTCGTGGTCCGAGATCGAGAACGCGTCCTCGTCGAGGAGCTGCAGCTTGCCGAAGCGGGTCCGGGGCGTCTTGGCGTTGGGCGGGGGCACGCCGAGGTAGAGGTGCACCTGGTAGTCGCCCGCCGGGAACTCGCCGAAGTCGCCGTCGGCGTACTCGAAGTGCTCGCTGGACACGGTGACCGAGAACTCCTGGCTCAGCTCGAGCCCGGACGGCGTCGCGCGGCGGTCCACCTCGGCGCCGGCGACCGGGTTCCCTTCGTCATCCAGGATCAGCCAGGTGAAGGTCTCCACGGTCGACTCGACGGCGATCTGGAGGACGACGTCGTCGGCCCGCCCGAGGTGGTCGTGGCGTGGCCTGATCTCGTTGGACATGCTGACTCCTTCTCATGAGGCACGTGCGAGCACGCGCCGGTTGGTGGTGATCTGTTCGGCGGAGGCGAGGGTGCTGCGGAGCGCCCACGCCTGCAGGAGGGTTCCGATGAGCTGGCTCTCGGCCTCGGGAGTGATCCGGCCGGCTGCCCTGGCCTGTCCGGCGACGGCGAACACCAGGCTCGGTCGTTGCCGGGCCATCAGTCCGACGTCGCCGCGCCAGCTCGCGTGGAGCTGGAGCAGGCGGGCAGGCGCGCGGTCGCTCGTCGGGAAGGCGTCGCGCAGCGGCCGGTTCCCGAGGGCGGGGGAGCGGTGGGCGAGGAGTGCGGCGACGAAGGCCGGGATCCCCGCCTCGAGCGCCGCGAACTCCTGCTGGCGCACCGGCGGGAGGGTGGCGACCGGGTTGAGCGCCTTCCAGGTCGCGCGCATGCTCGCCCACTGCGGGTGGGGGTAGAACGCCTCACCCATCGCGCAGCTGAGCAGCACCCGGACGTACGGGATGGGGTGCGGGTCGTCCCCCGAGGGCCGGAACACGAAGAACCGCGGCAGGCTGACGACCGCCAGCAGTCCGAGCGTCGAGGAGATCCCGAGCGTCGCCACCGACCACAGGTCCGCGACGACCTCGGAGATCCATCGCTCCCAGGTGCGCCACACGGCCTGCTCCCGCGCGCCGGCCGGGCGGCGGGCGGCGAGGTCCTTGCGCAGGCTCTCCACGAGACCGAGCAGGGCGGCTCCCTGGTGGCCGACCTCGTGGACCAGCGACGAGGCGATGCCGTGGCCGACCATCCGCTCGCGCGGGATGCGGATGATCGCCGCCGGACTGAGGTCGCCGCCCGGCAGCTTGGTCCTCGCCCGCCGGATCGCCGCACCCGGCCCGCGAGCGAGGTAGCACACGGCCGGGGGCGGGTCGGTGACGAGCGGCGTGATCCGGAGGGCGTCGTCGGCGAGCACGTCGAGGCCGGAGAGCCATGTGCCCGTCCGAGCCTCGCTTCGCTGCGTCACGACCTCGGTGAACATGTCGAGCTGGCTGAGGATGGAGTTGAACCGCATCCGGATCAGCACGAAGCGGTGCTGCTGCTCCGCAGGCGGAGCCTGGCGCCCGGGTCCGCGCAGCCACGTCAGGTAGTCCTCCACCCGCCGGCGCAGCACCGTCCGCC
>Ga0164308_10001001_pt1 | contig 15267 bp, 14 predicted proteins | sample Whisoiple_246_MG_FD_109983 | JGI IMG/M metagenome (GOLD analysis project Ga0164308, IMG submission 109983) | Soil microbial communities amended with fresh organic matter from upstate New York, USA - Whitman soil sample_246_MG | ecosystem: Environmental > Terrestrial > Soil > Unclassified >...
GGGTTGGCTTTGCTCAGCACGTACGCAACCTTGGCCAGCGTAGCCGTGATCGCGCTACCTCCAGAGCCGTAGATCACGTGGGTCAAGCCCTTGTCGGCGATCACCGAGGAGCAAGTGATCGCGTGCGCCGACCCGCCATTCGCGAGCGCTGCGAGGCCCAGTGCGGCGGCGACCGCCGTGGGGCCAATTCTAGTATTCAAAGCCATGCTCGTTTTCCTCTGTCTGTGTGTTTCGTTGAGTGCGTTGCGTGTTGCTGTCGCTCGTCCGCATTTGGTCAGCGGACCGCTCGAAGTGGTGCGGTTGCGGGCTGGGCGCCTGAGCCGAGCTGGGCGAGCAAGGCCGTAAACTTGGACGGCCCGCAGCGACTCGTCAGGATGACGCGATTGCCACGTTGCTTGGCGAGGCGACGCACGCGCCAAACGGCCGCGTGGCTATTCACATCGGTCACGACGATGACGACATCGCAACGCTCCACGAGCGTGCCCAAGGACGCCGCGCCGCGACCGGCGAGGTGCCCGTTGTGGTGCTCGAAGTGGTGGCCCGCGCGCTGCGCGAGGTCTTCATAAACCCCCCCATTGCGATCGAGGCCGCCGACGATACCGATGTGCATGGTAGCTCCAAGGAACTGTTGCTCCGCGCGTCTACTAAACTGACAAAACCGTCACTGCCGTTAAACTATCAACTTGATATACTTTCTGCGTGTGGTGCGTCAAGCGCGATGTGCACTCGAAACATCACCTTGGTGCGGACTCAGCTCTTGCGCTCAGCGCTAAACACCGGTTTTTTAACGGGATGTGTCACGAGCCCAAGTCTTGATTAAAAGACAAGAATGTTCAGGCACTGAACATATGAGCGGCACTTCAGGAGCTGAATAGCGGTACTTTAGTTCAGTGGCCGCGGCAGGCTTCACTCCGGAGGGTGGCGACGTCGCGACAGTCCGTCCTGCACCCTCCGGGAACCGCTAGTTCGTGAGACCAGTTACTTGTTCGGTTGCGGAGTGACGCGCAGGTACGGACGGATCGCGTTGAACCCCTTTGGGAAGCGTTCGGCGAGCTCCTTCGGGTCCTGCAGGGCCGGGACAATCACCACGTCGTCGCCGTCTTGCCAGTCGGCCGGCGTTGCTACCTTGTGACTGTCGGTGAGCTGCAACGAATCTACCACGCGCAAGATCTCCGAGAAGTTGCGGCCCGTGCTGGCGGGATAAGTGATGATGGTGCGGATCTTCTTGTTCGGATCGATGATGAACACCGAGCGCACGGTCAGCGTGTCGTTCGCCTCCGGGTGAATCATGTCGTACAGCTTGGCGACTTTGCGGTCCGCGTCACCCAAGATCGGGAAGTTGAGCGCGGTACCTTGCGTCGCTTCGATGTCGCCAGCCCACTTGTGGTGGGAAGCCACGTCGTCCACGCTGACGGCGATCAGCTTCACGCCGCGCTTGCCGAATTCCTCTTTCAGTTTCGAGGCCCGGCCCAGTTCGGTCGTGCACACCGGGGTGAAGTCCTTGGGATGCGAGAACAGGATCCCCCAGCTGTTACCCAACCACTGGTGAAAGGAGACCGGCCCCTCGGTCGATTCTTGGTTGAAGTCAGGTGCGATGCTGCCGATGTGTAGACCCATGATTTTCTCCAATATAACTGATAGTTAGCGTGTCTCGCCAGCGCCGGCGGAAATCACTCTATCATCCGGATAGCCTAAATGTTCAGATGCCGGTGTTTTCGGCTTGCGCGGGAACTTCCAATATATTAGACGTTCCGCTACTCGTCAAGCTAGGCCGGTGGACCACCGCGCCAGCAGGAGTGGTGTTGCGAATGAGTTCGAGCAGGCAGGCCGAAATCGGCGTCTCGCGCCGCAGAGCATCCAGGAGCTCCCCGCCCCCACCCGGCTCGGAACTGCCACCCGCTTCCGCCGCCGAGCTGAGAGCAACGGACGCAATTCCCGGTTCGGGCGAGGCGCCAGAGGCGCACGCTGATTTGACACCCATCGTGGGCGCGAACTTGCGTCGCCTACGCGTCAAGCGCGGCTTGTCTCTCGAGCGCATGGCCAAAGCCTCCGGCGTCAGCCGGGCGATGCTCGGTCAAATCGAGCTCGGCCACAGCACTCCCACCATCAACGTGGTCTGGAAGATCGCGCGCGCCCTGGACGTGTCGTTCGCCACGCTCATCACCGAGCATGCCGCAACCAGCACCGCGATCGTGCTCCGCGATCGCGCCAAGTTGCTCACCTCACAAGACGGCAGCTTCACTTCCCGCGCGCTCTTTCCGTTCGACGAACCGCGCAACGTCGAGTTCTACGAGCTACATCTAGCCGCGAACTCTGTGGAGGAGGCCGATCCGCATCCAGTCGGCACCACCGAGAACTTGGTCGTCACCAGCGGCGAACTCGAGCTGTCGGTCGGGAAATCTCGGTATTGCCTCCAAACCGGCGACGCCATCTTTTTCGAAGCTGACGTGCCCCACGCGTATCGCAACCCGGGCGGCGCGCCGCTCACCATGTACTTGGTGATGAGCTATGCCAACCGCGTCGTGGGCGCGTAGCCGCGGTTAGCTGAAGAGAGCGGGGACTCGAGCGAGGGGCGCGCCGGGTGCCATGTTCCAGGCCCGAGGTGCGCCGCCAGCGCAGCCACATGACCCGCTCGATCGGCAGGGGAGCGGAGCCATCGGCCACGAATGGCGGGCCCGTCTACTTGGCTTCAATGGTTTGAGCAATGTGCTCGGTGCAAGCCCAATCGAGGACCGAGGCGTACTGCTAACCTTTCAGATCGGGGTCAGCAGATCTTCGGGCCTTGAGTTCAGGACCCGGCCAGGCGCGCATGGAACCTCGCTCGCGCCTCAAGAAATTTCGCTCAGCTCGTGCCGTCCCGACTCATGCCCTCGACCGCCGAACGGGCTACGCGGCGCGCCTCGTGCGCCACGTCCGCTTGCCCCACCCCCAAATCAAACTCGCGTCACTCGCCGACGACGAGTTGGTAGCCGGAGTTGACCCAGTTGCGGGTTCCGCCGCTCAGGTTGTACACGTTGGAAAGACCGGACTCTTCGGCGACCTTGGCGGCGGCTTGGCTGCGCACGCCGGCGGCGCACACGAAGATCACGTTGTCGCGGGTCAGCGTCGATTTGGGGCTTTGGCGCAAGCGGTCGAAGGGGACCAAGCGCGCGCCGGGCAGATGGCCGCGTGACCATTCGCGGGGCTCGCGCACGTCCACGACGTCACATTCACCGCGGGTAATCAGTTCCTGAGCCTGTTCGGGCGACAATGTCTTGATCACGAAGTCCACTATAAGAGACTTCGCGACGGTTGCAAGCACCGAAAGACAGGTCGCTCTTTCAATGGACCCGACCGCGCCCCGCACCCGGTCGGTAACCCACTGAATCTACTTAGTTATCTGGACTGCAGGCGGGTGACGGCGGCGACCAAATCGTCGATGTCTTCTTTGGTGTTGTAAGGGGCTAGCGAGGCGCGAACCGTGGCTTCCAGCCCGAAACGTCTCAAAATGGGCTGTGCACAGTGGTGACCGGAGCGGACGGCGATGCCTTCCTTGTCGAGGGCGGCGCCGACATCCTCCGTGCGGCGGCCGTCTAGGACGAAGGACAAAACGCCCGCTTTGTCCGGCGCAGTGCCGATCAGGGTCAGGCCCGGCACTCGGCACAGGCCTTCGGTCGCGTAGACCAGCAGTTCGTGCTCGTAGCGCGCGATGTTTTCGAGCCCGATGCCCATCACGTAGTCGATGGCAGCGCCCAGGCCCACGGCGTCCGCGATGTTGCCCGTACCCGCTTCGAAGCGGAACGGCGGCGGTTGGTAGACGGTCTTCTCGAACGTAACGTCTGCGATCATGTTGCCGCCGCCTTGCCAGGGCGGCATGTGCTCGAGCACTGCTTGCCTGCCGTACAGCGCGCCGATGCCGGTGGGGCCGAACACCTTGTGACCGGAAAAGACGTAGAAGTCGGCATCCAGGGATTGCACGTCCACGCGCTGGTGCGAGACCGTTTGAGCGCCATCCACCAAGGCGAGCGCGCCGTGGCGATGCGCGATTTCGACCATCTCGCGCGCGGGCGTGATCGTGCCGAGGGCGTTCGAGACTTGCGTGAAGGAGGCGAGGCGGGTGCGCGGGTTGAACAGCTTCTCGTATTCTTCGAGAATGATTTGGCCGTTCGAGTCCACGGGCGCGACGCGGATCTTGGCCCCTTTTTCCGAAGCTAGTTGCTGCCAGGGCACGATGTTGGCGTGGTGCTCGAGCACCGTGAGCACGATTTCGTCACCGGCTTTGATGTTGCGCGCGCCCCAGCTCTTGGCGACCAAATTGATGGCTTCGGTCGCGCCGCGGGTGAAGACGATTTCTTTCGCGGTAGACGCGTTCAGGAACCGACGGACGCGCTCGCGAGCGCCTTCGTAAGCGTCCGTCGCGCGCGCGGCGAGCGTATGCGCTGCGCGGTGAATGTTCGAATTTTCGTGCTCGTAGAAGTACGTCAGTCGCTCGATCACCGCGCGCGGCTTTTGCGTGGTGGCGGCGTTGTCGAGCCAAATCAGGCGCTTCGTGCCGTGCACGCGCTCTTCCAAGATGGGAAAGTCTTGCTTGATGGCGTGGGCGTCGAAGATGCCGCGCGAGACACCGAGGTCAGGCACGAGCTCCGGGCTGTAGCTGTCGATCGGCGCGACGACGCTGGAGAGAGCGGGACGCGGGAGCGCTTCAGGCGTTGCGTGCCCGGGGATTGCGACTGGCAATGCGCCGGGGCCGGGCAGGCCGGGCACCGCGCTTCCGGGACCACTGACGACTTTGCCGAAATCAGGAGCTGGCGGCAGCGTGCCGCCGGGAAATGCGGGTGTTGGTGGGGGCGCACTCGGCGCGTACGGAAAGCCGGACGATGCCCCACCGAAGCCGGGTTGCGGCGGCAAGCCGAACGGGACCGCCGCCGACTGGGTAGGCGCGCTCGGAACAGACGGTAGCGACGCCGATGGCAGCAACTGCGCCGATGGCACCGACGATGACGGTAGCGAGGCGGACGGCACTGCCGGCGCCCCCTCCGCAGGAAAGGAGCCGGGCAGAGAAGGAGAAGAGGGAACCGCGGGCGCCGCCGGAACCTGCGCAGTCTGCGGCGAGGGCGCCGCGTTTGTCGGGACCGGGGCCAGCGGCGTACCGCTCGGCGCGTTTGGAAGACCCGCGTGCTCCAAAAAGTACGGCGTGGCGCTGGGCGTGCGGCCATCCGCACTCAACATCAGCTCGAGCGGAGTGGGCGTGCCCAAGAGCTCTGCAAAGAGCGTGGGCGCGGGACGCACGTCCGCCTCTTTGGGAAATGGACTCGCCGCCAACGGCGGCGCGTGAAACACGCCGGGCGTGGGCGGTTGCGCGGCGGCGCCCGAGAGCCCGCCGCCGCCGACATTCACCGCACTCGGCCCAACCCGGGGCGGAGGCAAGGGCCCCGGCACCTGCGCTGGCCCCGACACCGGTGGCGCGATCACCTGCGGGGTCAACGCGCCGACGCCCGGTGTGGTCAACGCAGTGGGCGGAACTTCGCCCGCGGCGTCGACCGGCGAGCCCGAGAAGAACTCGTTGGCGATGCGCGAAACCTCGCCCACCATCGCCGCGAAATCCAAGGCAGAGCCCCCGCTCGAGCCGGCGACCGGTTCGAGCGAAGACGCTCTGCCGCGGGGGTCACTTGTACTCATGGTAGTTGCCGATATCGACGTTTTCCAGCACGGCGATCGCGTCGTGAGCGAGCACGGCGGCCGAGCAATACAAAGACACCAAGTAAGATGCGGCACCGCGATCGTTGATGCCCATCCAACGCACGGACAAGCTCGGGCTCACTTCCCCGGGAACGCCCGGCTGAAACAGGCCGACCACGCCGCGCTTCCGCTCCCCAGTCCGGAGCAGCAAAATGTTGCTCACGTACTTGCCTTGATCATTCTGGTATACGTCCAGCTTGTCGGAGGGGATGAGCGGCAGGCCGCGCCAGGTGAGAAACGGCGAACCAAACAGCGTGGTCGTTGGTGGCGGAACACCGCGGCGCGTGCACTCACGGCCGAATGCGGCGATCGCTTTGGGGTGCGCGAGGAAGAAGGCGGGTTCCTTCCACACCTTGGTGATGAGCTCGTCTAGATCATCCGGCGTGGGCGGACCCACGCGCGTGGAAATGCGCTGGTACGGAACCACATGGCTCAGCAGGCCATAGTTCGGGTTGTTGATCAGTTCGCGCTCCTGACGCTCCTTGACCATCTCGACCAACACCGCGAGTTGCTCGCGTACTTGGTCCATGGGGCTGCGGTACAGATCCGAGATGCGGGTCTGCACGTCCAGCGTGGTGGTGACTGTGCTCAGGGTGTATTCACGCGGGTGCTCTTCGTAGTCGACGAAGGCCTTGGGCAGCTCATCGCCATCGCTCGGGCTGCACTCGATGCCGATGTTGTCCTCCCCGCCTTCTTTGACCTTGTTGACGCGGTAGGTGCCGGCTTCGACCGGTGTCCACGGCAATAGACTGACGAGCCAGCGGGGGGTCGAGCCGATCCATTGCGGGGGTGTTTTGGTGGTGTTTGCAAGCTGGCGAGCGCCTTGCGCGCCGAGCGTAGGGGTAGGTCCGGACATCTGTTGCTTCTCCAATGGCGCGGCGAATGACCACCGCGCGCACACGTCTTTGCCCGTGCGCGCGCTGCGGCGCAATTGCTAACGAAGCAAAGAAGCGCTTCCCTCCGCTAAGTGAGACGAGGGGAGGCGGCGAACGGATATTCAGCGTAAAGCGACGGTCGGGTCTTTGAGCCGCGGCAAGTCGAACCAAATCTGGTCGCAGAACGCGAGTTCCTCGGTTGTAAGTTCGAGAGCGATGCCCGGCAGGCTCTGATCGAGTTGCTCCGCTCGGCTGGCGCCCAAGATCGCGCAGGTGATGCCCGGTTGTGCCAAGACCCACGCCAGCGCGACCTCGGTCAAGGACCTGCCGCGTTCAGCAAAGAACTGTTTCAGGTTCTCGACGGCTTCGAACTGCGCGCTTTGCCAATAACGCTGTTGATAAAACTTGCCGGCTTGGTTGAGTGAAAAGCGGGTGCCCGAGCTGACTGCTTGCCCGGGCTGATAGCGGCCGGTCAAAAAACCACCGGCGAGCGGGTTGTACACGATCAACCCCAGCCCCTCGGCTCGACAGAGCGGCACAATCTCGTTTTCGATCTCGCGATACAGGATGTTGTAGCGCGGCTGATTGCTTTCGTACCGGGCGTAGCCGTGCTTGTCGCTCGTCCACAGCGCTTTGGCCAGCAAATGGGCTGGATAGTTGCTCGAGCCGAGGTAGCGGACCTTGCCCTGATGCACCAAGTCATCGAGCGCACCCAGCGTTTCGTCGATCGGGGTTTCGAGGTCGGGCTGGTGGGTCTGGTACAGGTCGAGATAGTCGGTGTTCAGTCGGCGCAGGCTCGCTTCGACCGCAGCGATGATGTGTTTCCTGGACAAGCCGACGTCGTTCGGCCCCTCCCCCATCTGCCCCCGGCACTTGCTGGCGAGGATGATCTTGTCGCGCAGCTTGCGTTCCGCGATCCATTTGCCGACGATGGTCTCGGTGCTGCCGCGCATTTCCGGCGTCGCGCCGAGCGGATACACGTCGGCGGTGTCGAAGAAGAACACGCCCGCTTCGAACGCTTTGTCCATGATCGCGAAGGAAGCCGCCTCGTCGCACTGGTTGCCAAAGGTCATGGTACCCAGGCAAATTTCGCTCACCTTGAGACCGGTGCGGCCGAGTCGCTTGATTTTCATGGCTGCTGTCCTCGAATCACTTTGCGTGGTGGGTCTTGAACCACTCGAGCGCGCGCTTCCAGCCGTCTTCAGCCGACTCTTTGTGGAAGCTCGGACGGTAGTCGGCAAAGAACGCGTGGCCCGCGTCGGGGTAGACGTGGATGCTCGAAGCCTTCGCCACCGGGTTGGATGAAGCAGCGAGGGCTTGCGCTTGTTGCTGCACGGTGTTGACGGGGATGCCCTGGTCTTTTGCCCCGTACAAGCCCAACACCGGAGCCTTCAGCTGCGTTACCACGTCCTCCGGGAAGCGCGGGTGCAGCTCATCCTTTTCTCCAGTGATCTTGCCGTACCAGGCAACCGCGGCTTTGACTGCGGGTTGTTGGGCCGCATACAGCCAAACGATGCGCCCACCCCAACAAAACCCGGTGATCGCCAGCTTCGCAGCATTCGCCCGCGGATCCTTTTTCGCGAATGCCAGCGCGGCGTCCAAGTCGGACAAGACCTGCGCGTCTGGCACTTTGGATACGACCTTGCTCTGGATCTCCCTGAAATCCGTCAACTTCGAGACATCACCCTGGCGGGCGAATAGATCAGGCGCGAGCGCGTAGTAGCCCGCTTTGGCGAAGCGCCGGCACACGTCCTTGATGTGCTCGTGCACACCGAAGATTTCATGCACCACCAAGATCACGGGCAGCTTGCCCTTGGGCTCGAGCGGCAACGCTCGGTACCCGGGGATCTCTCCATTGCTGGTAGCGATCTTGATTTCGCCGACCTCCAGCCCGTCACTCGCCGTGCTGAGCGCGGAAGCCGCGATCGGCGTGACCGCCAGCGCGAAACCCGTGCTCAAGGAGCTGACCAGGACTTGGCGACGCGAGGTGCCCGAACCAGGGTTGACGTTGGTCATAGCAGGTAGCGGCATTTCTACTGCCGTAGACAGCGCGAGACAAGCAACGATTTGGGCTTGGCGCGCCACCAAAAGGCTCTAGAAGCAGTGGCTCATGGCACACTTGTTCGACCCGATTGCGATCCGAGGCGTCACGTTCCGCAACCGGATCGCAGTATCACCCATGTGTCAGTACAGTTCGCAAGATGGCTTCGCGAACGACTGGCACTTGGTCCACCTGGGGTCCCGGGCGATCGGTGGGGCGGCGCTGGTGGTGGCGGAGGCCACCGCAGTAGAAGCACGCGGGCGCATATCGCCTGGTGATCTTGGTTTGTGGCAAGACGCGCACATCGAACCGCTGGCGCGCGTCGTGCGCTTTCTCGAGGAGCACGGCGCAGTCGCGGGCATCCAACTGGCACACGCGGGCCGCAAAGCTGCCACGGCCCGTCCCTGGGAAGGTGGTAAGCCGCTGACGGATGAAGCCGGCGGCTGGAACATCGTCGGCCCAAGTCCAATCCCATTCGACACCTCGTATCGCGTTCCGCACGAGCTCTCGGTGGGTGAGCTCGAGAGCGTCCGCGAACAATTCTGCGCGGCAGCCCAGCGCGCGCTCAGTGCAGGCTTCCGCTACTTGGAGGTGCACGCCGCACACGGCTACTTGTTGCACAGCTTTTTGTCGCCGCTCTCCAACCAGCGGACGGATGCCTATGGCGGCAGCTTCGAGAACCGCGCACGCTTTCTGCTCGAGACGGTGCGCAGCGTGCGCGCTGTTTGGCCACGCGATCGCGTGCTGGGCGTGCGCTTGTCGTGCACGGATTGGGTGGCAGGCGGCTGGACAATCGAAGATACCGTGAAATTGGCGCCACTGCTCGAGCGTGAAGACATCGACCTGATCGACTGCAGCTCTGGTGGTAGCTCCGCCCACGCGATCATTACCACCGGGCCGGGCTATCAAGTCGGCTTCGCCGAAGCCGTCAAACGGGCCACCCAGCTGCACGTCGCCGCCGTCGGCTTGATCACCGAAGCCGAGCAGGCCAACGCGATTATCGCGGAGGGCAAGGCGGACTTCGTTTTCATTGCCCGGCAATTCCTGCGCGATCCTTACTTTGCCATCAACGCCGCACGGGCCTTGGGGCAGAAGCCCGTCGTTCCTCCGCAATACGGGCGCGGGCATTGAGGGTGGGCCGCGCGTCGAGCGGTGCAGCTCGACGCAGGCCGGCGAAGGAAGAACACCGCACGCGGCGCTCGGCTGGGACTAATTGAGCTCGGTGCGACGAGCCGCGCTGGGTGGCGCGACGCTATCGTGAACTTGCTGCAGCTTTTCAGCGAGCAGGCGCAGCCGCTCGGTCGGATCAGTTTCAGCGAGCAGGCGCTGGCTCGAGTCCGGATCGCCAACCAGCGCAGCGGCCAGCCGATCGGCATAAGCGCCAGCACCCTCTGCGCCCCGAGTGAGCGCGCGGAGATCGCGAAGTGACTCCGGCAGGTGGGGCGCGAGGCTGGACCAGAGGGAGATCAGCTTGCGTTGCCAGGCGCTGGTGACGCTGGCATCGGAAAACCCGTCGCTCAGCTCTTGCAAGCGCACTTCACGAAAGGCGTGCGTCGGCGGCAGCTCTTCGAGAATGCGGGCGCGGGCGAGGCCGCGCAGCGTGATGTCGAACCGCCCGTCAGCATGCTCGACCGAGTCAATCACCGCACCCACGCCGCACACATCGAACACGGGAGGGCGGCCCTCATAGTCGGCTTCGAAGCCGGGCTTCAACCGCACCACGCCCATCAGCTTGCGACCTGCGAGGACCTCGCGCACGAGCTCGCGGTAGCGCGGTTCGAACACGTGCAGCGGCAACAGGGCTCCCGGAAACAGCACCACATTGGGCAAGGGAAAGATCGGCAACGCGGCCAAATCTCGTTCGACAAGCCCAGAGAGCGACATCAGCCACATCTTCTCACATCGGCACGCCTAATGCCATTGGCGGGCCGGCTCACTTCGAAACTTGATCGAGGCGACCGAGCTTTCTCAGCTCGGGGCCCAACCAAGCCGTGGCGCCAGTGACCAGTAGCGTCATGCCGCCACCGAAAACGACGGAAGGAATGACACCCAGCAGGCGAGCGGCAACCCCCGACTCGAAGGCGCCAATTTCGTTGGAGGACCCGATGAAGATCTGATTGATCGAGGCAACGCGGCCGAGCAGGCGGCCAGGCACGCGCAGTTGCAGCAAGGTGCTGCGAACGACCACGCTCACCATGTCCAGCGCACCGCTGGCTGCGAGCAGTCCGAGCGATAGCGCGAAACTCTTGGACAGCGCAAAAGCGACCATGGCAAGCCCAAACCCGGCCGTAGAGATCAGGAGCGTGGGGCCGGCACGGCGCATGGGCGGGCGAGAGGCCAAGAAGATGGACGCGGCCAACGCGCCGACCGCCGGTGCGGCGCGCAACATGCCGAAACCGCGCGAACCCACGATCAGAATCTCGTTCGCGAACACGGGCAAAAGCGCGATTGCGCCGCCGAACAGCACGCCGAACAAATCCAACAACAGGGCGGAGAGCAGCAACCGATCACTCGCCAAGTAGCTGAAGCCCTCACGGATGCTGCGCGCGAGCGACAGCCCGCTCTGCCGTGTTTGCGTCCGCCGGTCCTTGGGCACGCGGTACATGGCGAGCCAAGCAGCCATTAGTAGTAGACCCGCGCTCAGGTACGCGCCCTGCGGTCCGATCGCCGCGTACAACAGCCCCCCCCCAGCAGGCCCTGCGAACATGGCGAGCTGGAAGCAGCTGGTGCGAATCGCGATCGATTTGGCATACAGCGAGGGCGGCAACAGCTCGGCATTCAAGGCAGCGCGCGCCGGCTGGAGGAAGCTGCGACACACGCCCAGCACGACGATTGCCGAATAGATCAAGAGCTTGTGGCGCGCGACCCCGACCGCGCCATGTTCCAGCGAAAGGAGCAGCAACCCGGCCGACACGGCCACCATCACGTACAGCACGCCGAGCGCCACACGGCGCCGATCACGCGCGTCTGCCACGTGGCCACCGAAGAGCGCGAAGGCCACGAACGGCAACGCCTCGGCCAAGCCTACCGCGCCGAGTGACAGAGGATCGCGAGTGAGCTCGTAGATTTGATAGGCGACGACCGTGCCCTGGATCTGGTTGGCGAGCGTGACCAAGACCATGCTGGTCATGAATTCACGAAAGCCTGGGACGACCCAGATGTTGGGCTCAGAGAGCGCAACAGCGCTCGGAGGCACGACGGCTGACTCGGACAACTTGCCCCTAAACTATTGAACTCGAATGCCCGCTCGTCAATCCAGCGGGTGTCAGCTGACCCGCGCAGCCGTGCAGGGCAACACGCCCAAGGTATGGCCCAGCTTCAATTGCTTGGTGCTGAGATACGCGAGGTTATCCTGCGTGGGCCGCGTGAGCAGCGGCACGCGCTCGACGATGCGCAAGGGATAACCTTCCAGCTGCTTGAATTTGGCCGGGTTGTTGCTCATCAGGCGCAGGGTGGTCACACCCAGATGGGTCAGAATCTGTGCCCCGAGATCGTAGGTCCGGGAATCGACGGGCAGCCCCAGATCGAGGTTCGCCTGCACGGTGTCGCGCCCTTGATCTTGCAACTTGTAAGCATGCATCTTGCGGGTCAGCCCTATCCCGCGCCCCTCGTGCCCGCGCAAGTAGACGACCACGCCTTGCTCGGCAGCCGCAATCGTTTCCAAGGCAGAGTCGAGCTGGCTGCCGCAATCGCAGCGCGTGCTGCCGAAAATGTCGCCGGTGAGGCACTCCGAATGCACGCGCACCAGGACGTTTTGAGCGCCCCGCAGCTCTCCACGCACGAGCGCAATATGCTCGATGCCATCGAGCACGTTGCGATACACCCGGGCGCTGAAAACTCCGTGGCGAGTGGGCAAGCGCGCGTCCGCGACGGCCTCGACCAAGACCTCGGTGCGACGGCGATAGGCGATCAGATCGGCAATGCTGATGCGAATCAGCCCGTGTTCACTGGCGAAGCGCGCCACCTGCTCGGGGCTCTGCATGCTGCCGTCATCGTTCACCAGCTCGGCCAAGACACCCACCGGCGAGAGCCCAGCCAACCGAGCGAGATCCGAGGCTGCTTCAGTGTGCCCTTCACGACGCAACACGCCCCCTTCGCGCACACGCAACGGGAAGATGTGTCCCGGTCGCGCGAAGTCTGCCGCGGTGCGCGAGGGGTCCGCCAGCGCGCGCAACGTGGCGCTGCGATCCGCAGCCGAGATCCCGGTGGTCGTGCCCACGGCGAGGTCCACCGAAATCGTGAAAGCCGTGCGCATCGATTCCGTGTTGTCGGCCACCATCAGTGGCAGCCCGAGGTCACGAGCGCGCTCGGGCGGCACGGTGGCGCAGATCACGCCGCTGGTGTGACGAATCATGAACGCGATCTTTTCGGGGCTCGCGTGCTCCGCGGCCAGGATCAGATCGCCCTCGTTCTCGCGCGCGGCGTCGTCCACGACCACCACGATCTCGCCTTTGGCGATCGCCGAAAGCGCTGACTCGATACTATCCAATGCCATTCATCCCATAATTTCCCGAGCCTCGGGTGCTCGATTCTGGAGTGTGGCGTGAGCCACGCACGGACCCTGAAATCTCACCAAAGCGAATCAAACGGGCGCGCACCACGTTGCGACTGATCCCGAGCAAGCGCGCGGTCTGCAGCTGATTGTGGGAGCAATGGTCGTACGCGGTCTTGAGCACCAAGTGCTCGATCCGCTCGAACAAATTAGGCAAATCTTGCTCGAACAGGTCGAGCAAAGCGAGTTCCAAAGACGTGCGCTCAGCGCCAGAATCCTCGACACCATCGGCATCATGGCCGCGATGGCCGCGATGGCCGCGAGACACCGGGCGCGAGTCGAGCGCGCTCAAACGCAAGTCCGCCGGGGTGATCTGCGTGCCGTGGCAGAGCAGCAATGCGTGGTGCATGGCGTTCTCGAGCTCGCGAATATTTCCCGGCCAAGAGTGCTCGAGCAAGCGCGCCGCGGCCTCCGCGCCGAGTTCGGTCGGACCGAGCTCGAGGCGTTGGCGATAAAATTCCAAAAAATGCCGGGCCAAAGGCAAGATGTCGCCGGCCCGTTCGCGCAGCGGCGCAAGCTCCAACGTGGCGGCACTCAAGCCATGCAGCAGCTCCTGACTGAAACGACCCGCGAGCACCGCCTGCCCCAGATTGACGTTCGTTGCAGCGATCACCCGCACGTCGACGGGCGTGGCCCGATCGGCGCCGAGCCGAAGCACCTCACCCGCAGCCAACACCCGCAACAGCTTGTGCTGCGCCCTGGGCGATAGATCTCCGATCTCGTCCAAAAACAGCGTGCCACCGTGTGCGGCCTCCAACCAGCCGGCCTTGGCGCTGGGCGCGCTCTCGCGAAAACCCCGCTCGTGGCCGAACAGCTCCCCCTCTGCTGCATCCTGCGAAAATCCACTGCAGTTTACCGCGAAGAAAGGTCGCCCCGCGCGTGGACTCAACTCATGCACATGCCTCGCCACGAGCTCACGCCCAGTCCCCGTCTCGCCCGAGATCAACACGTTCACCGGCCGCGGCGCGATCTCACGCACCCGGGCAAGCAGCGCGACCGACTTCGGATCCTCGAAAACCAGCGCTTTGGCCCGCACCGAGAGCGCCAAGGCGCCCGCGCCAGGCAACGTGAGAACAGTCATCCCTTCGTTTTCCAACTCGAACCGCCGGCGACACTGACACCAAAAGAGCGCCGTGTCCACGTTAATGGACGCTAATTCAAAGTCCTAAGCGGTGCGCTTCCGCACCCTCGAAAAAGCCCGCGAAACCTCTCGGTCTATGAGTTGCGATGCTGGAGCACGATCGCCCCCCCTCCCTAGCCGCTGGACAGAGTTCAGGCGCTGGGTGGACTCAGCCCGCTGGGTGGACTCAGCCCGCTGGGTGGACTCAGCCCGCTGGGTGGACTCAGCCCGCTGGGTGGACTCAGCCCGCTGGGTGGACTCAGCCGCTAGATCGAATAGCGCGCCACGGGCTTGGTCCCCGCCGCGGCTTCCCGAACCTTGGCGGCCACGTCTGCGAGGGTCGTGCCCTCCAACACGCGCAAGGTCGATTGATGCATCTCCTTCAGCACCAGCCGGATGCCACAGGTTCGCTCGTCCTCACAGCCCTCGCAGCGTCGATACGCGGTTTGGCTCAAGCACGGCACCGGCGCGAGCGGGCCATCGAGGATGCGGATGATGCTCGCGAGATTGATGTCCTCCGGCCGGCGGCGGAGCAGATACCCGCCGCCACGCCCCTTCCGGCTCTCCAGGATACCGTGCTGCTTCAACTCACGCAGAATCAGCTCCAGAAACTTCTTCGGGATGCCCTCGCGCTCAGCGATGTCCGCGATCAACATCGGCTCTGCCTGATCGACCGTGGCAAGCAAGGCGAGTGCCTTGAGCGCGTACTTCGTCTTCATCGTCAGCATCGGGCAACAACCTACTTACCCGATGGGCGAAGGCCGAGCACGCACAATGGCCAGCCTCGCGCCCCCTCGGTCCCCCAGCCGAGGCGGGGCCCCCCAAAAACAGGCCTTTTCTGCGGCTCAACCCAGCAAGATCACAAAAGATTTCGCAACGCTTGACAGTTCAGCCGCCGTGAGTACTTTACGCCTCCCTGACGCGCGGTGGAGCAGCCTGGTAGCTCGTCGGGCTCATAACC
>Ga0164308_10001003_pt1 | contig 15203 bp, 15 predicted proteins | sample Whisoiple_246_MG_FD_109983 | JGI IMG/M metagenome (GOLD analysis project Ga0164308, IMG submission 109983) | Soil microbial communities amended with fresh organic matter from upstate New York, USA - Whitman soil sample_246_MG | ecosystem: Environmental > Terrestrial > Soil > Unclassified >...
CCCACAGCGGCGGGGAGACCGCCCGGGCGGAACCCGCCGCCCTCGTCGCCGCGGCGCGTGGTCTCGGTCTGCGGGCGCTGGGGACCGCCCACAGCCCCGACGGACAGCGCAGGCTGGCCGCCGCCGCCGGTGACCCGGAGGCCGCTGTGACGCTCTCCGCCCTGCTGTCGGGCGAGGGCGGGCCCGGGCGGGACGCGGACGGCGCCCTCGCCCTCGACGTCCTGGTCGTGCTGGACGCCCCGCAGCTCGACGTGGAGACGGCCGCGATGCTGGTGGAGTCGCTGGCCGACGGGACGCGGCTGGTCCTGAGCGGCGACCCGGGGGTGCTCGGATCGGCCGGTGCGGGGCGGGTGTTCGCCGACGTGATCGCGTCGCGCGCCTGCCCCCACGTGGTCTCCCGCACGCCCGACCCGGGGCCCATCGGCGAGCTGGTCTCCGGCATCGGGATCGGCGAGCTGGCCCAGGTCGAGGCGCCCGGCAGGGAAGTGGTGATCGTGCCCGTGCGGGACGCGGGTGAGGCCGTCCACCGCACGGTGCAGCTGGTCGCCGACTCGGTGCCGCGCGCCATCGGCGTACCGTCCTCGGACACCCAGGTGATCACGGTCGGGCACGGCGGCCCGGCCGGCACGACGGCGCTCAACGCGGCGCTGAAGCAGCGGCTCAATCCCGGGCCGGGCCGGTTCGGCGGCTTCGACCCCGGCGACCGCGTGCTCCATGTCCCCGCACCGGGCAGGGCGGTCCCCGGGTCGGTCGTCTCGGCCGACGCCGAGGGTCTGCACCTGGACTGCGCGGGCACACCCGTCGTCGTACCGCAGGACCGGGTGGAGACCGCCGTACGCCACGGCTGGGCGCTCAGTGCCCACCAGGCGGCCGGGATGCGCTGGCCCGCAGCCGTCGTGGTCCTGCCGGGCGACGCGGCGCAGGGGCTCAGCAGGCCCTGGGTGTACACGGCGTTCAGCCGTGGGGAGCGGCATCTGTCCGTGGTGCACGGAGTGGACCAGGCCCTGCCGCGCGCGGTCGCCGAGGTCCCGGCCCAGCAGCGGACGACCAGGCTGGCTGCCCTCCTGGAGGCGCTGCCCACCCCGGACGCCTCGTAGGGCCCTGACGGAGACATGCCGACGGCCCCGGTGCGCTGCGCGCCGGGGCCGTCGGCCGGTGTGGGGTCAGGAGCGCTGGGGGACGACGCCGTCGGGGTCTCCGTCCAGGTCGTCCTCCTCGTCGAAGACCGAGCTGGCGTCGAAGCGGCAGACGACGAGGGCGGGGTCCGCCTCGTCGAACGGTGCCGCGAGCCACTCCCCCGGCTCGGGGAGCTCGTCCGCGGCGGAGACCCAGAGGGTGGAGTCCCCCTCCTCCAGACCGAACTCCGCGTGCCGGGAGGCGATTTCGTCCGCCTCGTACTCGCCGAACACCACGCCCAGCGCGGCGTGCACACCGGCGCCGGCGGCAGCCGCCTCGCCGTCCTGCCCGTCCGGGTCGAGCTCCGCGAGCCGCTGGGCCTGGGCGAGCAGCCGTGCCGGCTCCGCCACCGCGTAGTCGCGCCTGATCAGCACGCTCACGGCGTGCGGCTCCTCGGGGCCGGCGTAGGGCGGGAGGGAGTCCTCCGCGGCCGGGATCTCGAAGGGGGTGACCTCGTCGTAGCGGTCGTAGAGCAGTTCGTCGTAGACCTCGGCAGCGGCGGCCAGGGCGTTGAACGCGTCGTAGACGGCGGGGTCGTCGTCCCCGGTACGGCGTTCGACCGCCTGGAGGTGGCGGTCGAGCGCGGTTTTGACTGCATCGGCGGCGGCGCGTACCTCGGCAGCGGTGGGCTGCGCAGCATCAGACATAGGACAGACGCTATCCGTACCGGGGGTCTGCCCGCACAATAGATGCGATGCCGGAATACGAATTTATCGACGTGTACGTGCCGCGCGGGGTGTCCCGCAAGGAGGCGGCCCGCCTGCTGACCGACCATGCCGAGTACGGGCACTGGGAGTTGGACCGGCTGACGCTGCGCCTGGACGGCAGCCGCCGGGTGCGGCTGCGGCGGCGCATCATCCGCCAGCTCCGGGCCACCTGGTAGCGGAGAGCGGGCTCCGCGTGCGCGGAGCCCGCCCCTCGGGCCGTCGGTCGCGGTACCGCTAGGCCGCGCTGCGCGAACGCCTGTACAGCACCGTGCCCGCGCCGGCGAGCAGCATGCCGGCGCTCGCCGGGATCAGCACGCCGAGCCCTCCCCCGCCGGTGTGCGCGAGCTGCTCACCCGCCACGAGCTGGGTCTCGGGAGCCGGGGGCGCGTGCGGCGTGACCGGCTTCTCCGGGGTGTGCGGCGTCCGCGGTACGACGGGAGGGTGGGCCGGCTCCGTGTCGTTCTCGCAGGAGTTGCCGAAGACCGGGTTGAGCAGTCCGCCGACGGTGATGCTGTTGCCGCAGAGGTTCACGGGGATCTCCACCGGCGCCTGCACCTGGTTGCCGGAGAGGATCCCGGGGGACCCGGTCGTCTCGGCCTGGGCCGAGGTGCCGGAAGCACGGTGCCTGCCGGTCCCCGCCCCGCTGTCGCGCGCGTCCTGGTGGCCGGACGCCCGGCTCCCGGAGCCGTGACCGGACGACGCCCCGTCGTCCGAGGCGCGAGCGTGTCCGGAATCCGAAGATCCGTTTCCGCAGTCGTTGCCGCTCGCGGGGTTGAGCAGACCGCCGACGTCCACGGAGTTTCCGCAGACGTTGACGGGTACGTCGATCGGGGCCTGGATCGAGTTCCCGGAGAGCACCCCCGGTGAACCCGACGCGGCACCGGCCGCACCCGCGTCGGCGTGCGCGTAGCCGCCGCCGAGCGCGAGCACTCCGCCCGCCGCCGCCATGGTGATCAGGCCTTTGCGTGTGACCTGTCGCATAGGTTGTCTTCCTGCCTTCTGCACTCACGAATTGCCCCGGACGCAGCCGTGCGCGGGGCCGAATGCCCAGCGGCCCCGGAGCGCATGGAACGCACTCCGAGGCCGACCGGGCTCAAACCCTTACGGGTTGACGCGCATCGTCACGCGTTGACGCAGGTGTTGCCGAAGGCGGGGTTCAGCAGCCCGATCACGGAGATCGTGTTGCCGCACACGTTCACCGGAACGTGAACCGGAACCTGGACGACGTTGCCCGAGAGCACGCCGGGGCTGCCGATGGCGGCACCCTGGGCACCGGCGTCGGCGGACGCCATACCCGCACCCGCGAGCACGAGACCACCGGTAGCAGCCGCGATTGCGACGACCTTCTTGATCATGATTCCTCCTGTGTTGACAAGTGCGGTCCCAGCCGCGGACCGCATCAGGTGAAACGAGGAGAGCAGGAGGTGGCTACGTGCGAGTGATCCCTTTCACTCGTACCAGTGAGATTCGCACAGGCTGGCGAATATGGCCGTCCGGTGAGGTCAGGCGGGTCAGGAGTGGTCGATGAACCGGTCGAGCACCCGGGCTCCGAACTTCAGGCCGTCCACCGGGACCCGCTCGTCCACGCCGTGGAACATCCCTGCGAAGTCCAGCTCCGGCGGCAGCTTCAGCGGCGCGAAACCGAAGCAGCGGATGCCGAGGTCGTCGAAGGACTTCGCGTCGGTGCCGCCGGAGAGCATGTAGGGCACGGCGCGCGCGATCGGGTCCTCGGCCTTCAGGGCGATCTGCATCGCGTCCACGAGCGACCCGTCGAAGCTGGTCTCCAGGGCCTTGTCCCCGTGCACGTCCTCGCGCTTCACCCGCGGGCCGAGGATGCGGTCGAGGTCGGCCAGGAACTCGTCCTCGAAGCCCGGCAGGAAGCGGCCGTCGACGTGCGCGGTCGCCTGTCCGGGAATCACGTTCACCTTGTAGCCGGCGCCGAGCATGGTGGGGGCGGCGGAGTTGCGCAGGGTGGCGCCGATCATCTTGGCGATGCCGCCGAGCTTGGCGAGCGTGGCCTCCATGTCCTCCGGGTCGAGCGGGGTGCCGAGCGCGTCGGACAGCTCGTCGAGGAAGGACCGCACGGTCTTGGTCACCCTGACCGGCCACTGGTGGCGCCCCAGCCTGCCGACGGCCTCGCAGAGCTCGGTGATCGCGTTGTCGGTGTTGGTCATCGAGCCGTGCCCGGCGGTGCCGTCCACGGTGAGACGCATCCAGTGCATGCCCTTCTCCGCGGTCTCCACCAGGTAGAGGCGCAGGTTCTCGTTGACGGTGAACGAGAAACCGCCGACCTCACCGATGGCCTCGGTGACGCCGTCGAAGAGGTCCCGGTGGTGGTCGACGAGGTGGCGCGCCCCGTAGGTGCCGCCGGCCTCCTCGTCGGCCAGGAAGGCCAGCACGATGTCGCGCGGGGGCTTGCGGCCGCTGCGCATGCGGTCGCGCACGACCGCGAGGGTCATCGCGTCCATGTCCTTCATGTCGACCGCGCCGCGTCCCCACACGCACCCGTCCGCGATCTCCCCGGAGAACGGGTCGTGCGTCCAGTCCGCCGCGTTGGCCGGGACGACGTCGGTGTGCCCGTGGATCAGCAGTGCCGGCTTGGAGGGGTCCTCGCCCTCGATCCGGGCCACGGTGGAGGCGCGGCCCTTGTGGGACTCGATGATCTTCGGTTCCAGCCCGACCTCGGCGAGCTTCTCGGCGATGTACTCGGCGGCGGCACGCTCACCGGGGCCCGAGTGGTCGCCGTAGTTGCTGGTGTCGATCCGGATCAGGTCACGACAGAGGTCCACGACCTCGTTCTCGGCGGTCTCGCCGATGCCGGCCCGGGCCGTGTTGGTCTCGCTCACGCTGCTTCCTTCCACTGTCGCGGTGGTGCTCTCCCCCATACTCGCGCGCCCGCCCCCGCGCGCCCAAGACCGCCCGGGCCCCGTCATGCGCCCTTCACATGGCCGGGGGCGTGATCGAGCACCCCCGAATGTTTGCTATTGTTTTCCACGTCGGAACGGGCAGGGCCCGGACGACAGACACCCGGTCCGGGTGGCGGAATGGCAGACGCGCTAGCTTGAGGTGCTAGTGCCCTTTATCGGGCGTGGGGGTTCAAGTCCCCCCTCGGACACAGCGAAAACCCCCAGGTCACCCTGGGGGTTTTCGCTTTCTCCGGCTACTGCCTGAGTGTGGTCGGGCGGGCGGTCCGTGAGGACGGCTTCGCCCCGAGGCCGATCCGGGTCCTGGCGTCCGCCGCCGGTGCGCCGGCGGCCGAGCGGCTGCGCGCGGGTCCGCGGCCGGACGCCTCTCGCTCCGCACGGACGGCTGCCGGCGCTCTTCGCGATGGGATGATGGAGGGACCGGGCCCGTCCGTTCCGGGCCCTCCGGCGACAAGGACCCATGCGATGAGAGGACGGGCGAAGCCCCCGGCCGCCCCGCTCCCCCAGCGCGCGGGCGTCGACCCGGTGCGGGTGCGGCTGCCCGCGGACCCGGCGGGGACCTGGCCCACCGTCCGGGACCACCTGCTGGACCGGTTCGCGGGCGCCATCGGCTCAGGACGGGTGGACGCCATGCTGGCCGAGGGCGGGTTCGTCGGGGCGGACGGGTGCGCCGTGCGCGCGGACGAGCCGTACACCGCCGGGCGTCACCTCTGGTTCCACCGCGACTTCGCCCCCGAGAGACCGGTGCCCTTCCCCGTCGGCGTCGTCCACCGCGACGACCACCTGGTGATCGCGGACAAGCCGCACTTCCTCGCCACCACCCCACGGGGCCGGCACATCACCGAGACCCTGGTGGCGCGGCTGCGCGACACCCTGGGACTGCCCGGACTCCAGCCCGCGCACCGGCTGGACCGGCTGACGGCGGGCCTGGTGCTCTGCGTCGTACGGGCCGGGGATCGCGGGGCGTACCAGACGCTCTTCCGGGACCGGCTGGTGCGCAAGGAGTACGAGGCGGTGGCTCCGTACGATCCTGGGCTCGTGCGGCCCCGGACCGTGCGGAGCCGGATCGTCAAGGAGCGGGGGGTCATCGCGGCACGCGAGGAGCCGGGGCCGGCGAACAGCGAGAGCCGGATCGAACTGCTGGAGCACCGGGGTGCCCTCGGCCGCTATCGGCTGCTGCCCGCGACCGGCCGCACCCATCAGCTGCGGGTCCACATGAACGCGCTGGGGCTGCCGCTGGTGAACGATCCGGTCTACCCCGTGGTGGAACCGGACCCGGAACGCGAGGACTTCGGGCGTCCGCTGCAACTGCTGGCGAGGGTGCTGGAGTTCACCGACCCGGTCACGGGCGAGCCGCGCCGCTTCGAGAGCGGCCTGCGGCTCTCCGCGTGGCCGGACCGGTGAACCCCGCCGCGGTCAGTGGCCGCGGTTGATCCAGTCCTGCAGCTGCGGCGCCTCCGCGCCGATGCTGGTGGAGTCCCCGTGGCCGGTGCGGACGGCGGTCTCCGGCGGAAGGGTGAGCAGCCGGTCCCGGATCGAGTCGATGATCGTCGGGAAGTGGGAGAAGGACCGCCCCGTGGCGCCCGGACCGCCCTGGAAGAGCGTGTCCCCGGTGAAGACGGTGCCCAGTTCGGGGGCGTGGAGGCAGACGGCTCCCGGGGCGTGGCCCGGGGTGTGCAGCACCGTGAGGCGCGTCCCGGCCACCTCAAGCTCCTGACCGTCGGCGAGTTCACCGTCGGGGGCGCGGTCCGGGTGGGTCCGCTCCCAGAGCGGCAGGTCGTCCGGGTGCAGCAGGATCGGCGCACCGGTCGCGTCCGCGAGGGCCGGAGCGGCGTCGATGTGGTCGTTGTGCGCGTGGGTGCAGATGATCGCGCGCAGCGTACGTCCGCCGAGTGCGGCCTCGATCGCGGCGGCGTCGTGGGCGGCGTCGATGACGACGGCCTCGGTGTCGTCGCCGACGATCCAGACGTTGTTGTCCACGTCCCACTCGCCGCCGTCGAGGGCGAAGGTGCCGGACGTGACCAGGTGGTCGATGCGGGCGGCCATCAGAGGACCACCACCGAGCGCAGGACGTCGCCGTCGTGCATCCGGGCGAAGGCCTGCTCGATCTCGCCGAGCTCGATGGTCTCGGTGACGAAGGCGCCGAGGTCGAGGCGTCCCTGCTGGTGCAGGTCGATCAGCATCGGGAAGTCGCGCGAGGGCAGGCAGTCGCCGTACCAGGACGACTTGAGGGAGCCGCCGCGTCCGAACACGTCGAGGAGCGGGAGTTCGAGCTGCATCTCGGGGGTGGGCACGCCCACGAGGACGACGGTGCCCGCGAGGTCCCGGGCGTAGAAGGCCTGCTTGTACGTCTCGGGGCGGCCGACCGCCTCGATCACGACATCGGCGCCGTTGCCGTCGGTGAGGGCGCGGATCGCCTCGACGGGGTCGCCGGAGCGGGAGTTGACGGTGTGGGTGGCGCCCATCTTCTTCGCCGTCTCCAGCTTGCGGTCGTCGATGTCGACCGCGATGATCTTCGCCGCTCCGGCGAGCCGCGCGCCGGCGATCGCCGCGTCGCCGACGCCGCCGCAGCCGATGACGGCGACGGAGTCACCGCGGCCGACCTGGCCGGTGTTGATGGCGGCGCCGATGCCCGCCATGACTCCGCAGCCGAGCAGTCCGGCGACGGCCGGGGAGACCTCGGGGTCGACCTTGGTGCACTGGCCGGCGGCGACGAGGGTCTTCTCGGCGAACGCGCCGATGCCGAGCGCCGGGGAGAGCTCGGTGCCGTCCAGGAGGGTCATCTTCTGCTTCGCGTTGTGGGTGTCGAAGCAGTACCAGGGACGGCCGCGCAGACAGGCGCGGCACTGGCCGCACACCGCGCGCCAGTTGAGGACGACGAAGTCGCCGGGCGCGACGTCGGTGACGCCCTCGCCGACGGACTCCACGACACCCGCGGCCTCGTGACCGAGCAGGAACGGGAAGTCGTCGTTGATGCCGCCCTGCTTGTAGTGCAGGTCGGTGTGGCACACACCGCACGCCTGGATCTTGACCACGGCCTCACCCGGGCCCGGGTCCGGCACCAGGATCGTCTCCACCCGCACGGGCTCGTTCTTTCCCGGTGCGATGACCCCTCGTACCTGCTGCGCCATGCCGTGGTCTCCCATTCCGACTGCCCCGTTGTGCTGAAGATCGATCCCGTCCACCGTACCCGGACGGGAGGGCGCTCACGGGGCGAGCACGTCCAGTTCGTGCAGCGCGCCGACCGCGATCTCCTTGGTGAGCCGTTCCGCGCCTTCGGCGTCCCCCTCGCGGACGGCTTCGGCGAGCCGGACGTGCAGCGTGACCGCGGCGGGGTCCGGGTCCTCGAACATCACCTGGTGGTGGGTGCGGCCGGCGAGGACCTCGGCGACGACGTCGCCGAGCCGGGCGAACATCTCGTTCCCGGACGCGTCGAGGACGACGCGGTGGAAGGCGATGTCGTGCCGGAGGTAGCCCTCCAGCTGCTGGCCGCGCGAGGTCGCGACCATGCCCAGGGCGCATTCCGTCAGTGCGGCGCACTGCTCGGCCGTGGCGTTCCGGGCCGCGAGGCCCGCGGCGACGGGTTCGATCGCGGACCGCAGCACGGTGAGGGAGCGCAGCTGCCGGGGGCGGTCGGCGCCGGCGAGCCGCCAGCGGATGACCTGGGGGTCGTAGACGTTCCACTCCTCGGTGGGCCGCACGGTCACCCCGACCCGGCGCCGGGACTCGACGAGGTGCATGGACTCCAGGACGCGGATCACCTCGCGCACGACGGTGCGCGACACGTCGAAGCGCTGCGCGAGCTCGTCGGTGCGCAGGACCAGGCCCGGCGCGCACTCCCCCGCGGCGATCTCCAGCCCCAGGGTGTCCAGCACGTGCGTATGGAGCCCCTGGGCAGGTGTGGTCATGCCCGCAAGCCTACGGGGCCGCTTTGGGGATCAAAAGTACGACGTTTATGTCACAGCCTCTTGAATAAGTCGTATGTAATGGGTTTCAGTAGCGCGACGGACCGATGTCGCGGACCGATGTCGATGAAGACAGCGAGGCAGCAATGAGCACCCCCCACGTCGTCGTGGTGATGGGCGTAGCAGGGACCGGCAAGACCACGATCGGCCCCCTGCTCGCCGACGCCCTGGGCGTCCCCTACGCCGAGGGCGACGACTTCCACCCGCCGGCCAACATCGCCAAGATGTCCGCCGGCACGCCGCTGGAGGACGACGACCGCTGGCCGTGGCTGGACGCGATCGGGCAGTGGGCGCACGGCCGGGCCGGGCTCGGCGGCGTCGTCAGCAGCTCGGCGCTCAAGCGCGCCTACCGGGACCGGCTGCGGGCCGAGGCCCCCGGTGCCGTCTTCCTGCATCTGACCGGCGACCGGTCCCTCATCGAACGCCGTATGGCGGACCGTAAGGGCCACTTCATGCCGACCGCGCTGCTCGACTCCCAGTTCGCCACCCTGCAGCCCCTGCAGGAGGACGAGGCGGGCGTCTCGGTCGACGTGTCCGGCACCCCCGAGGAAATCACCGACCGGGCCGTCGCCGCGCTGCGCCGGCTCACCAACTAAGGATCACCACCGTGACCAGTCTCAGCGTCGAGATGCTGGCAGCGGACGCCGTCGAACCGATCACTTCGGCCGGCAACGCACAGCTGGGCATCGCCGTCCTGGCGGGCATCGCCGTCATCGTCCTGCTCATCACCAAGCTCAAGATGCACGCGTTCCTCGCGTTGACCATCGGGTCGCTGGCCCTCGGCTCGTTCGCCGGCGCCAACCCGGCGAAGACCATCGCCAGCTTCACCACGGGCCTCGGCTCGACCGTCGCGGGTGTCGGAGTCCTCATCGCCCTGGGCGCCATCCTGGGCAAGCTGCTCGCCGACTCCGGCGGCGCCGACCAGATCGTCGACACGATCCTCGCGAAGGCGAGCGGGCGCGCGATGCCGTGGGCGATGGTCCTCATCGCCTCGATCATCGGCCTTCCGCTGTTCTTCGAGGTCGGGATCGTGCTGATGATTCCGGTGGTGCTGCTGGTCGCCAAGCGCGGCAACTACTCGCTGATGCGGATCGGCATCCCCGCGCTCGCCGGCCTCTCCGTGATGCACGGGCTGATCCCCCCGCACCCCGGCCCTCTGGTGGCGATCGACGCCCTCGGCGCCAACCTGGGTGTCACCCTGGCCCTCGGTGTGCTGGTGGCCATCCCGACCGTGATCATCGCGGGCCCGGTCTTCTCCCGCTACGCCGCCCGCTGGGTGGACATCGAGGCGCCGGAGAAGATGATCCCGCAGCGCCCGTCCGAGGAACTGGACCGTCGCCCGAGCTTCGGCGCGACCCTGGCGACGATCCTGCTGCCCGTCGTCCTGATGCTGGTCAAGGCACTGGTCGACATCGTGGTGGACGACCCGGAGAACCACGTCCAGCGGGTCACCGACGTCATCGGCTCGCCGCTGATCGCCCTGCTGGCCGCCGTCCTGGTCGGCATGTTCACGCTGGGCCGCGCGGCCGGGTTCACCAAGGACCGTCTCGCCGGCACCGTCGAGAAGTCCCTCGCCCCGATCGCGGGCATCCTGCTCATCGTGGGCGCCGGCGGCGGGTTCAAGCAGACCCTCATCGACGCCGGTGTGGGCCAGATGATCCTCGACTTCTCCGAGAACTGGTCGATCCCCGCCCTGCTGCTCGGCTGGCTCATCGCGGTGGCGATACGGCTGGCGACCGGTTCGGCGACCGTGGCCACCATCTCCGCGGCCGGTCTGGTCGCCCCGCTGGCCGCCGACATGTCCACGTCCCACGCGGCGCTGCTCGTCCTGGCGGTCGGTGCGGGTTCCCTCTTCTTCAGCCACGTCAACGACGCGGGGTTCTGGCTGGTGAAGGAGTACTTCGGCATGGACGTCCCGCAGACGATCAAGACCTGGTCGGTGATGGAGACCATCATCTCCGTCGTCTCGCTGGCCTTCATCCTGCTGCTGTCGCTGGTGTTGTAGCCGGCGTCACTCCTCGGTCTCCCGCCACAGCGGGTGCTCGGAACGGGCCCAGAGGCGCTCGACCGACCCGGTGCGCATGCCACGGCGTGCCTCCGGGTCGGCGAGCGCCTTCGCCATATGGCCGGCGACCACCACGCCGAGGGCGAGGGCCAGCCAGTCGTGGACGAAGGTCGCGCCCGTGCGCCACACCAGCGGGGCGAGCCCGGTGAACCACATCAGCAGCCCCGTGCCGAGCATCACGAGCACGGCCCCCGCGGTCCACGCGGCGTAGAGCTTCTGGCCGGCGTTGAACTTCCCCGCCGGACGCGACCCCGGTGCGTGGTCGCGGCGCAGGGCCGCCCGCAGCCACCGGCGGTCGTGCGGACCGAACCGGTTGATCCGGGAGAGGTCGGCGCGCAGGGCGCGGGAGGCCAGTCCGGCCAGCAGCGGCAACGGAATCAGCAGCCCGGACCACTCGTGGACGGTGACCACGAGGCGCCGGCGGCCGACGAGTTCGGCGAGCTGGGGGATGTACAGGCAGGCGGCGGTGGCGACGCAGATCAGCACCAGCCAGGCCGTGGCGCGGTGCACCAGGCGTTCCGCGGTGGTGAAGCGCCTGACCCTCGGGGAGGGGTCAGACGGTGGGGGCGTCGTCGCGGCCGTTGGACCGGCCGACCCAGGCGTCGACGTCATAGCCGAGCTCCTCCCAGTATCCGGGGCGTACGGAGTCGGTGACGGTGATCCCGGAGAGCCATTTCGCCGACTTGTAGAAGTACATGGGGGCCACGTACAGCCGGACCGGCCCGCCGTGGGCGTGGGCGAGCGGCTCGTCCCGCATGCGCGTGGCGACCAGGACGTCCGGCCGGCGGGCCTGTTCGAGCGTGAGGCTCTCGCTGTAGGCACCGTCGAAGCAGGTGAAGCGGATCGCCTTCGCACCCGGCCGTACGCCTGCCGCGTCCAGCAGGGCGGAGAGCCTGACGCCCTCGAAGGGGGTCTCGGGCACCCGCCAGCCGGTGACGCACTGGACGTCGCGCACCACGCGGGTCTGCGGCAGCGCCTTCAGGGAGTCCAGGGTGTACGTCGCCGGGCGGTCGACGAGGCCGTCCACGGTGAGGCGGTAGTCGGCGGCGGTCTTCTCGGGCACCGACGTGGTGACGGAGTAGTAGCGGAAGCCGCAGCCGTTGGGCAGCAGACCGGTGAGTCCGGTGGGGTCCTTGTCGGCGACCGCGCCCAGTCCGTTCTCCAGCGTGCGCTGGAGGACGGGCGCGGCCACCACCCCGGCGGCGCCGAGGCCGAGCATGGCGAGGACCAGACGGCGTCCGACGGGCGTGCCGCCGTCGTCCGGGGAGGAGCGGTCACGGTCGGGAGGGGGACTGTTCACCCACCCATTCGAACACCCGCGGTCCCCCGTCACCAGGGGCCGCGGGCACACGTCACGCTTCGGTAAGGAAGGCCGGGTCAGCGTGTGGGGGCCGACGCGGCCCCGGCCGCCTTCTCCAGCTGGAACGCCTCGTTCCCGAGGCCGATCCGCGCGTGGACCTCGGGCCTGGTGCGGCGCAGCACCGCCCCGTACGCCAGGCCTCCGGCGAGGGCCAGCACGATGACACCGGGCAGCATCCAGTTCAGTGCCGAGCCCGGACCCGAGCCGACCAGGACGCCGAAGTCCCGGACCGTGAACACGGCGATGGCCAGCAGGGCGAGGCCGGCGAGGCCGGAGGCGACGAGCCGGGGGGCCTGGGCCCGTCCGGCGCCGCGCCGCACGAAGAACGCGATGACGGCGAAGGAGGCCGCGGCCATCAGGACGATGACGCCGAGCGCACCGAGGTTGCCCATCCAGGTGAACAGGTGCAGCACGGGCGCGGTGGGGTCACCGACCGGGTGGTCGTCGGTGACGGCGAAGGCGAGCACGACGACGACCGAGACCGCGGACTGCAGCATGGAGCCGGTCGCGGGGGCTCCGCTCGCCTTGCTGGTGCGGCCGAAGCCGGCGGGCAGCAGCCCTTCCCTGCCCATGGCGAACGCGTAGCGGGCCACCACGTTGTGGAAGCTGAGCAGCGCGGCGAACATGCCGGTGACGAACAGGACGTGCAGGACGTCGGTGAAGGTGGCGCCGAGCCGTTCCTCGGTGAGGCCGAAGAGCATCCCGGGGCCCTCCTCGACGGAGGTGTCCGCGACGGAGGAGGGGCCGGCGGCGACGGTCAGGGCCCACGAGCTCACGGCGAGGAAGAGCGCGGCGTAGCCGACGGCCAGGAACATCACGCGGGACACGACGACCTGCGGGCGGCTGGTCTCCTCCGCGTACACCGGCGCCTGCTCGAAGCCGACGAACGCGGCGATGCAGAAGCAGAGCGCGGTGCCCAGGCCGGCTCCGGTCAGGGTGGCGGGGTCGAAGGCGTGCAGGGACAGGCCCTCGGGGCCGGGCTTGCCGACGGCGGCGATGTCGAAGATCACCACGAGGGCGCACTCGACGACCAGCAGGACCCCGAGGACCTTGGCGTTGAGGTCGATCTTGAGCCAGCCGAGTACGCCGACGACGGCCACGGAGACGAGGGCGGGGATCCACCACCGGAGGTCGATGTCCAGATAGGTGGCGAAGAGGCCCGAGACCTCGAAGCCGAGGATGCCGTAGACGCCGACCTGCATGGCGCTGTAGGCGACCAGCGCGACGAGCGAGGCGCCCGCGCCGGCGGTGGGGCCGAGCCCGCGGGCGATGTAGGCGTAGAAGGCACCGGCGTTGTGGACGTGCCGGCTCATCTCCGCGTAGCCCACTCCGAACAGCATGAGGACGATGCCCAGGATCACGTAGAGCAGGGGCTGCCCGACGATGCCCATGACGCCGAAGACCGTGGGCATGACCCCTGCGACGACCATCAGGGGGGCGCTGGCGGCGAGGACGGACAGGAGCAGCCCGGGGGTGCCGAGCCGGTCGGCGCGCAGCGCGCGCTCCTCACCCTTGTAGGTGCTGATGCCGCCGGTGGTGCGGGTCGCGCCGGTGTCAGTTCTGCCCGTCGACATGGCGGGGGTGGTCCCTTCGTCGGTGGAGACGTGTGTCAGGGGGCACCGAGCGCGAGGGTGCGCGCGGCGACGAATGCGGGGTACGGGTCGCGTCCGGCGTAGGACCACGGAACCTCGGTGGCGTGCGGGCCGATGCGGTGGAAGAGTGCGGCGGCCTCGGCGGGCCGGCCTTCGCAGATCTTGGCGTGCGCCAGGAAGTTGAGGTCGGTGTGGTGGCGGGGATGGTCCTCGCGTTCCCATTCGAGCCACCAGTCGAAGGCCGCCTTCATGACCTGCCGGGCTCTGCGCCCCGACCAGTGGCCCGAGGCCGCCGGGTCGTCGGGCACGGCTCCGGCGGCGGCGAGGACGCGGTAGCGCTCGGCGTGGGCCACGACGGGGAGCACGGCGAGCGGTGAGTCGGCCGGCGCCTGTTCGGCGGCCCACGCGGCGAAGTCGTACACCGCGTGGAGGGGATTGCTCCCGGGGTTCGTCTCGGCGAGGGAGGCCGTCATCAGGTGATGGCCGTGGTGGTGTTCGGGGTGACGGGCACGGATCTCCTCGAAGTGTCCCGCTGCCGCCTCGTGGGTGCCGTGCGCCCGCTCCAGTGCCATCAGACCGAGCCAGGGGGTGGGGTCGGCGGGGTCGAGCGCGGCGGCGGTCAGGCACGCCTCGCGCGCCCGGTCACGTTCCTCGGCACCGGCCCCGGGGCGCCGGGAGCGGACGACGCCGGCGCAGGCGAGCAGTGTCGTGGCGTCGGCGCTGTCGGGTTCGGCGAGCAGCCAGTCGGCGGCCCAGCCGGCGGCGGACGGGACGGCGGCGAGAGCGAGGATCCGGTGGCCGCGGCGGTCCCAGTCGCTGCCGGTCGCGACCAGCAGGGAACGGGCCCGGGTCCAGCGGCCCTGTGCGAACTGGCTCCGTACGTCGATGAGTTCGCCGTCCCCGAGCGCCGGGTCGAAGGCGCGGCCCGTGCGCCCGCCCCTGCGACGGGAGCGGCCCAGGGGCGGCGGAGGCGGAGACATCCGCAGGCTTCCTTTTCGGCTTCGGCGTGGGATCAGCACGTTTTCGATGCTCTGTGCGAGCAGACGATCGCGCACAGCAAAGCGGTAGGCAAGGCTCGGCGTCAAGGTCGACTCCTCCGCAACTGCGTTCACACACCGCCCAGTTGGCGCATCGCGGAGTACCGGAGCGACCGTTCACGCAGTTCGCGAGCCGTCCACAGCAGTGACGGACGGGGCAGGGGTGACGCGTGCCACACTGCCGCCATGGAGAACCGTGAACCGCTCAAACCGTTCCTGCTCGCCTTCCCCGGGCCCTTGCGCGACCGGCTGGTGGCCGCCGTGCTCTCGGGCGAGAAGGTCTCCACCTCGGGGCTGCTCGTCGAGTACGAGGTGGAGCGCGAGGAGCTGCCGCCCGTGGGCGAGCGGTCGGCGGTCATCGACTCCGACGGGCGGGA
>Ga0164308_10001004_pt1 | contig 15195 bp, 13 predicted proteins | sample Whisoiple_246_MG_FD_109983 | JGI IMG/M metagenome (GOLD analysis project Ga0164308, IMG submission 109983) | Soil microbial communities amended with fresh organic matter from upstate New York, USA - Whitman soil sample_246_MG | ecosystem: Environmental > Terrestrial > Soil > Unclassified >...
CGCCTGCTGCATTTGCACGCGGTAATAGGGCACGCTGCGGTACGCATGACGCACCAAGCGGCGCAACTTTTCGTCCTGAAGCTCGCGCATGTCACTCTGCGACAACCACTGCGATGCGTTCAATGACTCGTAGTAGCGCTCGACGTTGCGCGTGATCATCCAATGGCTGCGGTCGAAGCTGGCCATGTACGCCGACCAACGCACGGGGCTCGCGCGCCGCGCGGGCGGCTCCTCGATCTCGATTTTGCGCTTCTTCAAGAACTGGCGAGTGATGTCGTGGGGCGCCGTGTTCAGGCGGTACTCGACGATTGCTTTGCCGACATCTACCAAACTGCGCGCGGACGCCAAATAGGCGCCCGTATCCAGGTAGGAGACGCCCTGCTTGCGCTGCTCGAACAGCGTCTCGACCTCACGGTGTGAGTAACCCTTGGCGTGGGCCGCCACCATGATGAACGACTGCCAATACCGGTAGTTGCCGGTATAAGTCATCAGGTCCTGCATCACCTCTTTGGCGCAGCAAACGAAGCCCGACTTGTTGTCCTTGAGGTCCATGCCGAAGGCGGCGTTGAGCAGCACGTTGAAGCCACGCGACAAGTGGAAGCGCTTGTCCTTGCGACGGCCGACCGTACTGCGCCAGCCCTGGACCACGTCGACGCTGGAGTCCACCAAGGCGCGATACAAACGCAGCACGTCTTCCGGTTGGTATTGCAGGTCGGCGTCGATCACGGTGACGTTCGCGCCGCGCGCGGCGGCCACGCCGGAACGCCATGCTTCCGACATGCCGCGGTTCGTGCGGTGGAAAACGCCACGCACTCGCTCCGGGTCGCGCTTTTCTTGAGCGCGGATGACGGCTGCCGTGCCGTCGGACGAGCCGTCGTCCACCAGCACCAATTCACCCTTGAGGCCACCCGTATCGAGCGTTTGCAGAACGCGCTCGGTGAGCTCCGGAATGTTCAACTCTTCGTTGAAGCACGGAACGATGATGGATAGCTCGAGACCTGCTGTGACTGGACTTTGATCGCTTTCGCCCACGTTCGACTCCCCACCCTAAGTGAAAAAAAAACCGGAGGCAGCGTTTAGCACGGCGTTTGCGGATGTGCTAGAAGCCACGCGGGGTTATGGGCTCGAGCGACGCCGACGAAAGGCCGATACTGCCGACGAAATTCGAAGAAGCTCGTAGTCCGTGGGGCAGCCTGCGGGGGCGGACGTTGGGGCGGCTCGCCATCTCGCTCCTGTTGGCCGGCGGCTTCGTTTGGCTCCTCCGGCGTGGCGGGCTACCCCTCGTGCCGCGGGCAGCGGCCTTCTCCGGCCTCCACCCCTGGGGTGTCCCCGTTTACGTTTTGCTCGTCTGGCTGGCCACGTATTTCCGCACGTTTCGTTGGTTGCACCTGCTCCGCCCGATCGCGCCCGAGCTATCGCGCTTCAGAGTACTCGGTATCGGCTTCGTCGGGTATGCCGCGGTGTTTCTAGCTCCGCTCCGCATGGGTGAAATGGTGCGGCCGTACCTGTTGTCGCGCGATCGCCAGGTCAGCTTTTTGCAAGCGCTCGGGACCGTCGGCGCAGAGCGCGTCATCGACGGTCTATTTTTGACCGTGCTCTCGTTCGCCGCGTTGGCGTCTGCAACCACGGTGAGTCCGCTCCCGGCTCGACTCGGCGATCTACGGGTACCAGTGTCAGCCGTACCCGCCGCGTTGTACGGCGCGCTGACGCTGTTCGCGCTCGCGTTGCTGGCGATGGTCGTCTTCTACTCTGCACGCACTTGGGCGCGGCGTGCCATCGAACTCACGATTGGGCTCGTATCCCCGCGCCTGAGCCGCTGGGTCACGGGCACGCTGGAGCGGCTGGCCGATGGCCTGAGTTTTCTTCCCTCGCGGACTCACCTCATCCGGTTCTTGCGCGACACTGCGATCTATTGGGCATTCGGCATCTCGGCGCAGTGGTCGTTGCTGCGCGCGGTCGGTTTGCCTGCAACCCCTTCTGAAGCGTGCGTGACCGTCGGGGTGATGGGGCTCGGCACGCTGATCCCGGCCGGTCCCGGCTTTTTTGGTGCCTATCAGCTCTCGGGCTTCACCGCCCTGGCACTGTTTTATCCAGAGCCTGCGGTGTTGTCGCTCGGCGCAGCGTTCGTGTTCATCAGCTACTGCACCCACCTGGTGAGCAATGTTATGTCGTTGGCGCCCGGGTCTTGGTTGATGGCACGTTTTCCGCGATCGGTGCCCGCGCTGGCGTCGGCGCTCGAGGTCGACTGAGGCGCGCGCGAGCGGCCAGCTCGTTGCAAATGAGCCGCGCGCACCGCCAGCCAGTGCACGTTCGCCCGCTCGTACGCGCCGATGACTGTGCCAAACAGCTTGGCCATGTCGTCCGTTGAGTTGGCGGAACCCGTCTCTTTGCAGCCGTTGATTGCCGAACCGGGCGCGTACATTTCGCCGAGCGGCCAGCGCTACGAGATCGAAGGCAGGTCGTACGCTGACTGCTCAACATCGACCCGCGCTCACCCTCGAGCTCGAAACTCAGGCGCGCGCCGCCAACGACTATAGCGACCCGCGTTTTCTGATGCCGCGTTACGAACGGGACATGGCGCAACTCGCCCTGGTCGAGCTGTTCGGAGGCCACCCCCCCACCGGCAAAGTCTTGGATGCGGGCTGCGGGATCGGCATTCTGGGCCGACTGTTTCCCCACTTGGCCCTGACCGGCGTGGATGCGTCGATCGATCTTCTGCGTCAAGTCGGAGAGGGCTACGACTTGCTGGTCGAGGCCAGCGCCGAAGCGCTGCCGTTCGCAGACGCCTCGTTCGACGTGGTCGTGGCCTTGAACATGCTACATCACGTGATCGATCCTGAACGCGCGGCCCGCGAGTTCGCTCGCGTCCTGCGGCCAGGCGGTTCTTTGGTGTGTCTCGACCCGCGCAAGGTTGCTCCCGTCGAGTTCGCAAAGCAGGTCCTCCGTGGCAAGGACGATTCGTTTGCGCCAACTCACAAAGCGTTCACCGTAGAGGAGTACGAACACATCATCGAGCAAGCTGGACTGCGGATCGTCGAGCGCAGGCGCGTCGGCTTTCTCACGCTGCTGGCAATGGGCGGGCTGGACGCCACCAAGCTCTCGTTCAAGCTACCGGCAAGCCAGCGGGACCGCGTGGTCAACCTGCTTCGGCAGACCGATGGCGCTCTGTTCCAGCTGCCCGGGATGTCGCGGCTCGGCTTGAATCTAGCCCTTCGGTCGACGCGCGCCTGATCGCGGCTCGGCTTGAATCTAGCCCTTCGGTCGACGCGCGCCTGATCGCGGCTGGTGTGCGCGCGCGTCCGACGAGTCGCCGAGCAGCAGCCATCGTACTCTCATGCTTCGTCTGCTTGGCCGGCTGCGGCGTGGCGGCAACGGAGGCAGTCCCAACGAGGCTGAAGCTCCACGAGTGTAGCGACGAGACATCCGCCTCGCTGGTCAATCCAGCGCCTTTTCGATCAATTTCTCGAGCTCGACGAGGTCGCTATTGGCAAGCTTCACTTTCGTGAACGCGGCCTCGAGTGCCTCGCCGATCATCGCCTTGTCCGCCCGCACGGATACCTTGAGCTCGCGCAGCACCTTTCCGACGTTCGCCTCGGCGTCGCTCAGCTCTTGCCGTGCCACTTTGATCTTGTCCAAAATCGCTTGCTTGTCCATGACGCTACCTCTGCCGCCTTGCCTCGAGGGCGCTCACTCGAACTTCAGCGCTTCGAGCTCTCGATTGAGCGCATCTTCGATATTGCGCTTGTTTTCGGTGCGTTCACGCGTCAAGTCGGCTTGCTGCGCCAGCTCCGTGCGTCGCTTTTCGTTGACGTCCGCGATCAGCGCGAGCAGTGCGTCTCGCCGGTTCGCGACCTCGCCGGGCTTGACCTCGACGTGCAAGAGAAACTCGGCGCCTCGCTCTTCGCTGATCACGCCCTCGCCTTTGCCCGCGTCGAACAGCTCGCGCCAACGCGCCTCCGGGCTCCGACTCAGCCGAAAGGTGACGCGTCCAAAGCCTTCGCCGCCGTTCGCCCGCGCGCTGCCGTGAATCGCGCGGAGCAGCTTGATCGCTTCGTTCACGCGACACCGGCCGTTGTGTGGTCCGTGGGCTCGGACTTGGCGAGGCAGTGGAGACAGCGCGTCGCGACCGCGCGCATGCGCGCGTGACAGTGCGGACACTCACGGCGAGTCGGCTCGGCCTCGATCTGAATCAGCGGCATCAGCGCCTGCCAGCAAGTTTCAAGCATCTGAACGCGAGTCGCGATGCTTTGGGCTTCGTCCTTCGCGGACAGACTCGACATTCGCAGCGTCATCTCGGCGATGGCGCCGCGCAACTGATTGCGTTGCTGTTCGCCTCGTTCACTCTGATCCATACAGGTCTTCCGGAGCCCACATTGACTCCGCTCCTTGGTTGATTGCGCGCGGCCAGGCGAGCGCCAGCCCGCAGCTAGCGCGTGCGACCGCCTTGTGCGGGATGAGTTCGTGTCGAGCCACGGCGCTGATCGCTCGTTGACCCAAAGATCACCGTACGCTCCGGCGGGCGAAAGGTCAAAAGGCTTCTCGTTTGGGCTTCCGCCATTGCGCGCGAGGCAATCGTGGCTATCGTCCTCCCACGGCGAGCTCGCGATTACCGAGCCGAGGTGTATGCAATTACGCGATTGTCGCGTGGCACGCCTCCAGCCGAGCGCAAGCGAGCGCGACTCGAATAACGGCCCCCCGGGGCCAGATAGCGGTTCTCCATGACGGCAAAACAAGTCTTTTACTCGGCTGATGCACGAAAACGCATGCTCGCAGGCGTGGACGCACTCGCCAACGTCGTCAAAGTGACGCTCGGCCCGCGTGGCCGGAACGTGCTGATCGAGAACGGTTACGGCGCTCCGACGATCACCAAGGACGGCGTGACGGTCGCCAAAGAAATCGAACTGTCCGACCGTTTCGAGAACATGGGCGCCCAGATGGTGCGCGAAGTCGCGAGCAAGACCAGTGACGTGGCGGGCGACGGAACCACGACGGCCACGGTTTTGGCGCAAGCCATCTACCGCGAGGGATTGCGCTTGGTGGCCGCCGGTCACAGCTCGGGCCAAATCAAGCTCGGCATCGACCAAGCGGTCGAGTGCATCTCGGCGTCTTTGAAGCAGATGGCGAAGCCCACCAAAGACCCGCAAGAAATCGCCCAGGTCGGCACGATCAGCGCCAACGGTGACCGCGAGATCGGCACCAAGTTGGCCGAGGCCATGGAGCGCGTCGGCCAAGAGGGCGTGATCACGGTCGAAGAAGCCAAGACGACGGACACCACGCTGGAAGTGGTCGAAGGCATGCAATTCGACCGCGGTTACTCGTCGCCGTACTTCGTGACCGACCCCCAGCGCATGGAAGCCGTCTTCGAAGACGCCTACGTACTGGTGAGCGAAAAGAAGATCTCCAACATGGCCGATTTGGTGCCGGTGCTCGAGGCCATCGCGAAGGAACAAAAGGCGCTGGTGATCATCGCTGATGACATCGAGGGTGAGGCTCTGGCCACACTGGTGGTCAACAAGCTGCGAGGTACCCTCAACTGCGCGGCCGTGAAGGCACCCGGCTACGGCGACCGACGCAAAGAAATGCTGCGTGACATCGCCGTGCTCACGGGCGCTGCAACCGTGAGCGAGGAGCTGGGGGTCAAGCTCGATGGGCTCACGCTCAAGGACCTGGGCCGCGCCAAGCGCATCACCCTGGACAAAGACACCACCACGATCGTGGATGGTGCAGGCGCCAAAGACAAGATCAAAGGCCGCATCGAAGAGATCCGCGCCCAGCTCGAACACACCGAGAGCGAATACGACAAAGAAAAGATCCAGGAGCGTCTGGCCAAATTGGTCGGTGGCGTGGCCATCATCAAGGTCGGCGCTGCGACCGAGCTCGAGATGAAGGAAAAGAAAGCGCGCGTCGAGGACGCGCTGCACGCCACACGCGCCGCGGTGCAAGAGGGAATCGTGCCTGGCGGGGGTGTCGCCTTGATTCGGGCCCAAGCTGCGCTCGATACGCTCGAGCTCAGTGACGACCGACGCTTCGGGGTGGAGATCGTCCGCCGCGCGATCGAAGAACCGATGCGTCAGATTGCCGAAAACGCAGGGGTCGAGGGTTCGATTGTGGTCAACCGAGTGCGAGCGGGGCAAGCCGACTTCGGCTACAACGCGGCGACCGACGAGTATGGCGCCCTGTTTGCGATGGGAGTGATCGATCCGGTCAAGGTCGTGCGCGCGGCCCTGCAGAACGCGGCCAGCGTGGCCGGTCTGATGTTGGCAACCGACTGCATGATCGCCGAGCACACGAAAGCTGCGACCGTAGAGCATTGATTCGCGCTCGCGGCGCTTCGTCCAATCACGGACGAGCGAAGCTGGGGCTCGCCGGTCGGCAGCCGAGCCTCAGCCGACGACGCGCAGACGTGGGGCGACGCCAACCAGCGCCGCCTTCAGTCGCTCGGCGACGCCGCCGAGTTCTTCGCGGTAAGCGATGCGCCAAGGGCGCTTCAGCGGACCTTTCGCGAGCCGCCGCACGACCAGGTCCCCGTGCTCGAGATAGCCGCTGGCCATCCATTCCGACAGCACCGCGACGCCCATGCCGGCGCGCGCCGCGTCCATGATCGCTTCGGTCAGCGGCAGGTGCAGAAAGCGCAACTTCGGCCGCTGTCGACCGAACGCGGCGCGCATGAACCAACGTGCCTCGGCCGCGGGTGTATTGCCGGTGATCAACGGTTCATTCTGCAGCTGCAGCGTCGTCAGCCGACGCTGCTGGGCCAAGTGATGCTGCGCAGACATCACGAACACGATCTCGTCCGCGAACAGTGGTTGTTCACGCAAGCCCTGCCCTTTGGGCAACTTGCTGGTCGTCAGCAACGCCAGGTCGATCTGACCCGCGAGCAACGCGCGTAGCGGCTCACGGGTATGCTCGCTCTGCACTTCTAGCTGCAGATCCGACCAACGCTCACGCAGGCTGCCAATCGCAGACGGCAGCCAGCGATAGGCCGTGTAGCACTCGCACACCAGCCGCACGCGTTCGGGCTCTGGCTGTGGTGCTGCGACCGAGCGTTCGAGTTCGTGCATTTGCCGCAACACGCCGGGAGCGCCGGCCAGCAGCCGCTGCCCAGCTGGCGTCGGGACGAGACCACGGGAGCTGCGCTCGAATAGCCGCACACCGATGCGGTCTTCCGCTTGGCTCAGGGCACGGCTGATCGCCGACTGCGTCAGGTGCAGGCTGCCAGCCGCGCCGGCGGTGCTGCCGGCCGCGGCCAAGGCCAACATCAGCTCCAGATCGCGCATTTCCAGCTGTGGGCGGAGCTCGGCGGGCGCTTGGGCTGGTATGCGTTTCACGCATTGCTTCTATCACGACAATGCGTTGGCCGCATTCATGGGAAAGACGCACCTTGCCCGGCGGAGGTCCCCGAATGAAACTGTACTTCTCTCCCCTAGCCTGCTCGCTCGCCACACGCATCGCACTGTACGAGGCGAACGCGCCGGCCAGCTTCGAAGAAGTCGACCCGACTAGCAAGTTGACGGCGAGCGGTCGAGACTTTCGAGAAATCAATGGTCTCGGCTTGGTGCCCGTGTTGGAGCTGCCGAGCGGCGAACTCGTGAGTGAGAACGCCGCGGTGCTGCAGTACGTGGCGCGCTGCTACCCCGAGGCAGGGTTGGCGCCGACGGACGCCCTCGGGCTCGTACGCCTGCAGCAGTGGCTGTGCTTCATCGGCACCGAGCTACACAAGGGCTCCTTCATGCCGCTGCTCTCCAAGCAGGCCGGTCCGGATGCCAAGAGCTACGCGCTCGGCCTGGTGGAATCACGAATGTCTTGGGTGGCGCAGCAGCTACGAAATCGCGATTTTTTGTTGGATCGCTTCAGCGTCGCCGACGCCTATCTGTTCACGATTTTGAATTGGAGCATGGCCACACCGGTGGATCTGAAGCGGTGGCCGGCGCTGCTCGAGTACCAGGCCCGTTTGCGAAAGCGGCCCAGCGTGGCACGAGCGTTCGAGGAGGAGCTTTCACTCTACCGCTCGGAGCAAGCGCGACACGCGAACCCGGAAGGGGCCCGACTCACCACCAGTGAGGTGATCGAGCGTTTCAATGCCGCTTTCTTGCGCCACGAGCCGGACCTGCTCGACGAATTGGTCGATGAGGACTGCGTGTTGGAAAATAGCAGTCCCGCGCCGCGCGGCGCGCGCTGCGTCGGGCGAGACGCTTGCCTCGAGCTATGGCGCGGCATCGCTCAGAACCGGGAGGCCCATTTCGAACTGGAATCAGTGGAGATCAACGGCGAGCAGGCACAAATTCGCTGGCACTATCGTTGGGGCAGCAGCGAAGCCGAGTCGATCCGCGGCGTGAACCTGATGCGCGTCCAGCGCGGCCGAATCGTCGAGGGCCGTGGTTACGTCAAAGGCGCTTAGCGCGTGACTCTCGAGATCAGTTTCGCTTCGACCTTCTCGTGTGCCGACTCGTGGCGCGCAGCACGGGGCTCGGTGGCTCCGCTCAAAGCGAGTCGAGAAAGGCGAGCAGCGCTCCCCGCTCGTCACGAGTCATGCGCGAGAACGCTTCGCGCGCATTGCGCGCCTCGCCGTCGTGCCACAGGATTGCCTCGCTTGGGTCGCGCGCTCGTCCGTCGTGCAGCAGTCGCGTGTGTTCGTTCACGGTCCGAAGCAGGCCGATACCCCAGAGCGGCGCGGTGCGCCACTCGCGCCCGTCCGCGCCGAAGGTCGGACGACCGTCGGCTAGGCCCTCGCCGAGATCGTGCAGCAGCAGGTCCGTGTAGGGATGGATCTCCTGCTCTTCGAGCTCTGGAACAGCGCGAAAGGCTCCCGTGCGCAAAGTCGGCGTGTGGCACTCGCTGCATGCCGCCCGCGCGAAGAGCGCCTCTCCCTCCCGTACCGTTCGTTCATCGCCACCTCGTCGTGCGGGCACAGCCAACGTGCGCGCATAAAGCGCGACATCGCGCAGCAACTCGTCGCTCAACTCGGGGGAGCCGCCGTTGGGCTGCTCTTTGCAGAGCTGCTGGGCCAAAGTGCAGCCTTCGTCTGTAAAAAGGGCAGAAGTGACTCCTAGATCCGCCAGGAATGCACTAGCGCTCTGCTGTTCGACGGTCGGCTGCTCCGCCTTCCAGCCGAACCTGCCGAGTGACGGCGTGCTGCGCCTGATGTCCCAGACCAAGTTGGCGCGCCCCGAGATCCCGTCGTGATTCGCGTCGTCCGGGTCCTCGCGTTGGCGCACTGTGCCTTCCGGCACTGCCTCGAGCAGCCCCAGCCCGATCAGCGCCGGGGCGACTCGAGGAGACGTCAACAGGTCTCCTGGCGGCGCCCCGTAAGCCGGGCGTTCGATGCGATACTCCGGTTTCAGTAACTCGAAGGGCTGACCGTCCGCGAACGCGCCCCGTACCCGCGCGTAAGTCACGATCACGTCACCCTCAGCGGGCACGCCGGCAGTTGCGCTACCCTGGATCTGGTCGCCGTAGTTGGGATCGGGCAACGGCGCTCCGTGCGGACCGCGACCCGGGATGCTGACCCGCAGGACCACCGTTCGCAGCGGCTGGCCGGATTCCGGCGGACGGCTGCGGCCGTCTTTGAAATGACAGCCCGAACAGGAGCGCGCGTTGAACAACGGCCCTAGACCGTCGCGGGACTCGAGCGACGCGGGCGCCACGACCCAGCTGCGGTTGAATAATGAGTTTCCCACGAAAAACCGTGCGCGGTGCTGTTCGGTGAGGCTGGGCGCGGGCAGGCTGAATGCATCACGCGTGCTGTCGACCACAGTGGCGGTGCCGGCGGCCGCCGTCCCGCTGCTGTTCGAGCAGCGACAGCCGGTCGCAAGTAGCCCGAGCGCAGCGAGACCAGCGAGCGCGCAAGGGCTCACGGGGTTCGCTCGGCGGCGGGGGCTCCGCGCAAGTTCAACGCGCTGGCAACCTTCGCAAAATCCTGCGCTTCCACACGCAGTGCAGTCATTGCCCGCGCGATGGCCTGACGCCCAGGTGCGGCGTCATCGCCGAGGATGGCCTGATCGAACGGCGCCGGGATGGTGGCGATGGCAGCCACGACGGCCGAAACGTCCCGCTCGAGCTCGGCCGCCAGCGGCCCATCCACTCCGCGCACGAGCTCGGTCAATCCGACCCCCTGCACGATGCCGGGGTACCGTCCGAGGCACACGTTCTCGATGCCGAGCGCATCGAGCCTCAAATCTTCGTGCGTGTTGTCACTAAAGCAAGAGTGCTCGTTTTCTTGTGAGCGCGTTTCATAGGCAACGGTCAGGCGCTCACCGAGCAGCTCCCCTCCGCTCAGCGTGCCCAGGCCTTTCACCGCGAGCGCCAGGGCTTGCTCGGCGGGGCGCGCGAGAAACGAAGCCCGGTACTCGCCCTTCCACGCGGCATCGACAGTGGAGAGATTTTCGACCAACAACGCAGCAGCGGCCCGCAAGTACTGGCCACGTCGTCGGCTGTGCGGCGCTTGGTCGTAGTCGTTGAACGAGCGATCGCCGGGGCCGCTCGCGTTGCGATCTCTGCCCCAGAGCAGGAATTCGATCGCGTGATACCCAGTGCTCACGCTCGTCTCGCCCTGCTCGAGGTTCGAAGCGGCGAGCGCGCGTGGCGAAAGCTCCGGGTATCGAGCCTCGTCGGCTACGAGTCCGGTACGGCCGTCCTCCGACTCGAGATAGTTTTCGTCCACGGGCCACGTGTTGACGAGCAGCTCGACCGAATCAATCGGACCGCCGTAGAAGCGGAAGGCCTCGGTCTGTGCATAAGACCCGCGTGCCGTGAGCCAGGCCGCGCGGGCCCTGAGCAGGCCCTCCGCCGATGGCCTCTGCACGAAAGCGTCGACCGAGGTCGCCAGCGCGCGGGCGTCGGAAAGCGCGGCGCCGTATCCCGCCCGGGCGATATCGGCGTACGTGGCGAGAAAGGCGCGCGCACGCTGCGCATCCAGCTTCGGGGGAGCGCGGGTACAGCCCCCGCTCAGGGCTGCAGCTAGCGCTGCCGTCAGCGCCAGCCGCCCTGAACCCGAATGCGAAATCCGTCTGCGGAGCATCGTGCGCGAGCACTAGTCTGGCTGCGCAGCGGCGTCGAGCAGCGGTCCGTCTGCTGCGTGCGCGTGCTCGCGTCAGGTGGCGGCAATACCGGGTAGCGGAGATTTGCCGGTGAAACCCGGATCGCCGAACCCCGTGTAGTCCGTGATGCCCATGGCTTCGATCACGTTCAGCAGCACGCGTTCGTGGCGATTGCTCGCTCCGCCACCCGCATTCACGTAGCGTCCGCCGCCGGCTTGCTTCAAATAGCCGCCAGCGCCGCCAGCGAGCACGAAGCGCATGTCCTTCATGTCGTGATTGACCGCGTCGCCCATGTCACGCGCCCAAACGACCAGGGTCGAGTCGTACAGGGTGCCGGCACCGCCATCCGGATCGGGCTTGGTCTTGAGGCTGTTCACTAGGTTCGCAAATTGCGTCGCCAGCCAAGCCTCGAACGCAATCAGACTCTTGAAGTTCTCACCTGCGCCGGAGTGAATGAAGCCGTTGTGCTGATCGCCCTGCAGGTTCGGCAAATCGACTTGCAGCCCTTGATCGCTGCCGAACTGGATAACGCCCACGCGGGTGATGTCGCAGGCCAGAGCGTTGACCAGGATATCCATGTGCAGCAAATCGTTGGCGATCGCTGGATGAGTGCTGGTCGAGTCTTTGGGCTTGGCGAGCCCGGCACAGGCCTTCGCGGCGTTGGGGTTGCTGACGACGCCGCCGCCACCACCAGTGCCACTACTGGCCATGAGCTTGTTTTCGAGGGCGCTGATCGAATCCAAGTGTGCCTGAAGCTTCTTTTGCTCTTCCGAGCCCAAGCGCTTTTGCACGTCGCTGATCTCGCCTTTGACGACGTTCAGAATGCTCTGCCGACGCTTGAGCGCAGCGTCCGGCATGGTCGGCGTGCCCCCCGTCGGCGTGCTGGTGGTGCCCGTGCCCACGGATCCGAACGCGGTAGCAAATGCCGACGAGGGCGACGCGATCGGGGCGACCACTTTACCGGCGCGGTAGGACAAGGTCACACCGCCGGCGGTGTCCGAACCGAGCACGAGTGACGAGAGCGGTCGATTGACGCCGGCCTTCACCAGTTTGTCGGCCACGAATTGATCCACCGAGATCGCGAGTTGCTGCACGTTGTTCACGGCGTAGTAGCCGTTCCCTTGCCCCGTGAGCCCGGCGGGAGAGCCGTGGCCATCCCCGGGAGTGCCTGCGGGACAGCCTTCGACCAGCACCACGTTGTCTTTGATGGCGCTGAGCGGCTGCGTCATCGCGCTCCAGCCGCTGATCGACTCGCCGGACACCGTGGGTTTCCAGGCGTCAGGCTTGGTTCCCATCGTGCAGAACACGAGCAGGCGCTTGGCTTGCTTGGTGGTGGCCGCACGCGTCGTGCCTGCGCGCAGCATGGATGCGAACGGGGCAAGCAGGATCCCTGCGCCAGCACTGAGGGTCAATTGTCTGCGACTCAGGTTGTACATGCGGATTTCCCTGAAAACCTTACTGGTCGGTGACGCGCGTGGTGAAGCGCGGCGAGTGAAGGATGGCCGAGAGCACGCCCTTCAGCGAATAGGATTTGCTGGCGGCTTCGGCTCGAATGGCATCGTACGTGCAGCCGTCTTGCGGCCAGCTCGCGGTTCCGAAGGCATAGTACGACCAGTACCGCACCACACACGCCTTCAGATCTTCGCTCTGAGCGAGGTAGGTTTGCAGCCCTTGGGGGCCGGTCAACCCGTCCACCTGCACGTCTCCGTCAGTAGCGTTGGCCGAGTAGATGGTGCCGGTCGCATCGATCGTGACGTTGTTTTCCGTGGTGCGATAGTTCCCGAAAGAATCGTAGTGTTCGAAGGCCACACCGATCGGATCCATGACCTTGTGGCAACCGTAGCAAGGTTGATGATCCGGGGCAGCGTGGCCCTGCAGGTATTGCTCACGCGTGGTCTTCAGATTGGCGCTCGGCGTGAACTTGGTGTCGAGACCCGCGGGAGGCGCAGGCACGTCCTGGCACAGCAGCCGCGAGCGCACGAGGTGACCGCGCTGGGTCGGTGACGACAAGTCCGCACGCGCGTAGCCGATCAGAATGCTGGCCTGCGCCAAAATCCCGCCCTCGCGGCTGCCCGAAAGCGGCACCTTGCTGAACGAGCTCGACAGACCATTGCCGCTCACCTTGTAGTAGTTGGCGAGGTTCTGATTCAGGAACGTGTAGTTGGCACCGAATAGGTCGCCCACCGTGTTTCCCGTGGAGGCGCCCCAGATGTCCAAGATGAACTTCTTGGTCTCGGTGGCCATATCGGCTCGCAGCTGGTCCGACAGGGTCTGTACTTTGTCGTCTTTCACGTTCGTGTACAGACGATCGAGCCCGAGCCAGCCGCTCATGAAATTCATCAGCGCGGTTTGTGCAGCGGGGGGCAGCGGATCTTCCCCGGAGGGCGCGAGCAGGCGCGCGGCTTGCTCGTCGACCATCTTGGTCAGCGCCCCAGCGTCGTTGCTCGGCAATGCGTCCGCGGCCTTGAGCAGCGTGTCATCGGGCATGCTGCCCGTGAGCAGGTAGGACAAGCTGTTGGCCACTTCGTACGGCGTGAGGCGGATCGTTCCGCCGGACGCGCCGACCGCTCCAATCTCGCTGCGGTACAGGAAATTCGGCGACTGGAGCATGGCCGAGATCACGGTCGAAACTCCGCTGGCGAAGTCCTTCTCGCCCATGAACAGCCCGCTGTAGCTCGCGATCCTCGGATCGTTGTCCGTGATTGCGGTGCGGAACGCTTTGCGTCCGAAATTCTTGACGAACTGTTTGGCGCAGTTGGCATCGAAGCTACTGCAACCTGAAAGCTGTGTGATCCGGCTCATCTGTGCCGGCGTGCTCACGACCCAATTGGCCACGCCTTCGGCGTTGGTCATCAGCTGGTCGGCGTTCAGGTCCTGGACGCGCAGCGCGTTCGAGTCGACCGTGAAACCGAGCACACGCGTATCATTGAAGACTTGCGCCACAGGGGCTGTTTTGTCTCCAAACAGATCGGCGATGGATGCGGCAAATTCGCTGGCTGTCAGGCGCCTCAGCACGCGCGGACCGGGGCTGCCCGGGCTGCTGCAGGCACTCTCGGTCGGCAATGCGGTGGGGGCTTGCACTGCGCCGCTGCCCGCAGTGCCAACGGGCGGGCTTTCGGTGCCCGTGCCCGCGCCTTGCCCCGAACCCTGGCCGCCGCCGGGCAGTCCCGCGCCAGCTCCGGCTTGCGCATTGTTGCCCTGCTGCTGATTACTGCTGCCCGTCAACGTGCCGGAGACGCAAGCGGTCAGCGAAAGCACGCCGATTGCGCCGAGGAAACCGAGGCGAGCAGGAAAAAAAGAGCTCTTTCGCTCTGAGCGCCAATCCATAGTCACGAGCCCAGGCTACCACGTGCCGGCGCTCTGGCGAGCATCGACACCACCTTTGAGGGTGAGAGCATTGATCACGATCTTTCCGATGTCGTGGAGTGCATCACAATGAAACAGCACGCGACACTCTCGCGCGAAAGTTGCACCCATCAAGAATTCAGCCGCTCGTTCGAGCCGAAGGGCCAGCGGGGCGCAAAAGCGAGCGCTCGACGGAGGCACGCGCAGCAACGCGAAAACCGCCTGCTGCCGGATGAAGTCGCCTGCTCTGCGCACACGTTGGGTACTTGTGTTCATGGCCGCCGTTATCGACGCAAGCTGCGAGGCACGCCGTCGGTGAGGCCCCGTCAACGTCTCGTTCACATCGCATACGCGCGGAGAATCAATGAAGCATCACTATGGAATTCTGTTGTTCGGCCTGGGCGCAGCAACGGCCTGCGGAGGTAGTTCCGGAGACGACGCGGGGAGCACAGCTGGTACCAGCGGCAGTCCCTCGAGCGCGGGCGCTCCAAGCACGGCAACGGCCGGTGCAAACAATAATCCGGGCACGGCTGGCGCGGGGAATCGAGCCGGCGCACCGGGCGCTGGTGGTGCCCCCCAAGGGTCCGGCGGAAGTTTGGGCCAAGGCGGCGGGTTGCCCGGCGTCGATCCGTGCGTCGGAACTCCGATGGACGGAGACGCCTGCACACCAACGACGAGCGCTGCAGGCTCGGGCGGCGGCTTCAACCCCGGGGGGTTCAGCGCTTGTCAAACCGGTACCCTCATTTGCTCCTGCCTCAACAGCGCGTACCGCTGCTTCGACACGAGCAATCTCGGACAAGGCGGTGGCAGCTTC
>Ga0164308_10001007_pt1 | contig 15134 bp, 12 predicted proteins | sample Whisoiple_246_MG_FD_109983 | JGI IMG/M metagenome (GOLD analysis project Ga0164308, IMG submission 109983) | Soil microbial communities amended with fresh organic matter from upstate New York, USA - Whitman soil sample_246_MG | ecosystem: Environmental > Terrestrial > Soil > Unclassified >...
GAGCGGGATGGTGTCGCGTACCGGCCGGGTGAGGATCTTCAGCGGCTTGCCGAGCTTGCCGCCCTTCTCCTTCGGCAGGGGCATGTCGGTGATGCCGTGGTGGTCGATGACCTCGCGGCGCCAGATGCGCCGGCAGAGCTCGACGGTCTCGCGGGTCCGGCCGAGCGGCCTGTCGTAGGGCTTGCCGTGCCAGCCCTCCACCACCTGCGGGCCCGAGGCACCGAGCCCGAGCAGCGCGCGGCCACCGGAGACCGCGTCGAGCCCCGCACCGGTCTGGGCGATGAGGGCCGGGGTCCGGGAGTAGACGTTGAGGATCGCCGCGCCGATCTTCATGCGCTCGGTGCGGGCGGCGAGGTAGCCCATGAGGGTGGGTGAGTCGAAGCCGTACGCCTCGGCGACCCACACGGCGTCGAGGCCGGCGGACTCGAGTGCGGCGACCTGGTCACAGGCGGCGCGCGGGTCGCCCGCGTAGTTCAGCGGCAGGGAGAGTTCCATCAGCCGGTCGTTTCCTTCCCGGTGGTCGGCAGGCCCGGCAGGTCCCAGTCCGCGGCGACGGCCTCGGTGTCCGCCCCGGGCAGCGCGGGTCCGCTGCGGACGGAGGTGGGCGTCGCGGAGAAACGGGGCGCGGGGGCGGGCTGGGTGAGTCCGCCGTGCTCCACGAAGGTGGAGCGGGCGGAGAGGTGGGGGTGTCGGGGTGCCTCACGAAGGGAGAGGACGGGGGCCACGCAGGCGTCCGTCCCCTCGAAGACCTCGGTCCACTCCGCGCGCGGGCGGGCGCGGAACCGGTCGGCGACGAGGGCGCGCAGTTCCTCCCAGCGTCCGAAGTCGTTGCGGTCGGGGGCCTCGTCCCCGAGTCCGAGGAGCTCGGCGAACTCCTCGTAGAAGCGCGGCTCCAGGGGACCGACCGCCATGTACAGGCCGTCGGAGGTCTCGTACGAGCCGTAGAAGGGGCAGCTTCCGTCGAGGAGGTTGGAGCCACGCCGGTCCTGCCAGCTGCCCGCCGCCAGCATGCCGTGGATCATCGTGGCGAGGTGGGCGGCGCCGTCGACGATGGCCGCGTCGACGACCTGCCCGGCCCCGTCCGGCGTACGGGCGTGCTGGAGGGCCGCCAGCACACCGACGACCAGGTAGAGCGATCCGCCGGCGTAGTCGCCGACGAGGTTGGCGGGCACCGTGGGCGGTTCGCCCGATCTGCCGATCATGGACAGGGTGCCGGTCAGGGCGATGTAGCCGATGTCGTGGCCCGCGCGGTCGGCGAGCGGACCGTCCTGGCCCCAGCCGGTCATCCGCCCGTAGACGAGCCGCGGATTGCGTTCCAGGCAGGCGTCCGGCCCCACGCCCAGGCGCTCGGCGACACCTGGGCGGTAGCCCTCGATCAGGACGTCGGCGCGCTCGACGAGGTCGAGGACCCGGCCCGCTCCGCCCTCGGCCTTCAGATCGACGAGGACCGACCGTTTGTTGCGGTTGGTGAGGTCGAAGGCGGGTTCGATGCCGATCACCGAGCCGCCGGGCCGGTCGACGCGCACCACGTCGGCGCCGAGGTCGGCGAGGAGCATCGCCGCGAACGGCCCCGGGCCGATGCCCGCCAGTTCGACGACGCGCACCCCGGCCAGCGGGCCCCGCGGCCCCTGTCCTGTCGTTGCCATCAAGCCCCCAGCGGTATGACACAACTGATGTAACATCGATGATGCTAAGAACCGACCGCGCTCCGCACAACCCTTTTGGCCGAGCAAGCGCTTAGTACTTTCCCTCGGATCCTCTCTCACCGAAGCCCGCCCGGCCGCGCGGCACCCCGAACGCCTCGGCTACCCTCTGCCTGCTACATCGGCGCCGGCCCCTGCGGAGGCAGTCATGAACAGGCAGAACGGGGCGGAACGCCCTTACGACGTCATCCTTTTCGGGGCCACCGGCTTCGTGGGGGAACTCACCGCCGCCTACCTGGCCGCGCACGCGCCTGACGGCTGCCGCTGGGCACTGGCGGGCCGCAGCCTCGGCAAGCTGGAGCGGCTGCGCGACCGCCTCGCCGCGACGCACCCGCGCTGCGCGGACCTGCCCCTGGTGCGGGCGGACGCGGACGACCCCGCCTCCCTGCGCGAACTCGCCGAGTCCGCGCACGTGGTGGCGTCGACCGTCGGACCGTACGTCTGGTACGGCGAGGCCCTCGTGGCCGCCTGCGCGGAGGCGGGGACCGACTACACCGACCTCACCGGGGAGGCGGAGTTCGTCGACCGGATGTATCTGGAACACGACGGCCGGGCCCGCGAGACGGGTGCCCGGCTCGTGCACGCCTGCGGGTTCGACTCCGTCCCGCACGACCTCGGCGCATACTTCACCGTGCGGCAGCTCCCCGAGGGGGTGCCGCTGACGGTCGACGGCTACGTCCGCACCGACGCGGTCTTCTCCGGGGGCACGTTCGCCTCGGCGCTCACAGCGATGGGCCGCGGCCCGCAGATGCTCCGGGCCGCACAGGAGCGACGACTGCACGAACCGCGGCTCGTCGGACGCCGGGCGCGCGCCCCGCAGGGTGCTCCGCACTTCAGCCCGGAGACCGGCACCTGGGCGCTTCCGCTGCCGACCCTGGACCCCCGCGTGGTGGAGCGGTCGGCCCGGGGGCTGGAGCGCTACGGCCCCGACTTCCGCTACCGGCACTTCGCCTCGGTCAAGCACCTGCCCATGGCGATCGGCGGCACGGCGGCGATCGGCCTGCTGGTGGGCGCGGCCCAGATCCCGGCAGCGCGGAAATGGCTCTCCGCCCGGGTCGAACCGGGCACGGGCCCCGACGAACAGCGCAGGCGACGCAGCTGGTTCACGGTCCGCTTCGTCGGGGAGGGCGGCGGCCGCCGGGTGTACACGGAGGTCTCGGGCGGCGACCCCGGCTACGGCGAGACGGCGAAGATGCTGGCCGAGGCGAGTCTGGCGCTCGCCCTCGACGACCTGCCGGCGACGTCGGGTCAGGTCACGACGGCCGTGGCGATGGGCGACGCGCTGCTGGAACGCCTGCAGGCCGCGGGACTGCGCTTCCGGGTCGCGGCGTCACGCTGAGCCCGGACGGGACGGTGCTGCGGTCAGAGCATCCAGGACGCCAGCGTGACGACCATGGACACGGTCCAGCCCGCGCCCGCCAGAACGCCCAGGGTCATGCCCACGGCGACGCCGCGCTGGGAAAGACGTACGGTTCCGGTGCTCATCTGAGGTGCGTGGTGGTCGATCATGTGTACAAGCCTGCCCCTGATGTTCGACGAAGAACATCCGTACTTGTACTCAGTTGGCAACAGAACCCTGAGCGGATCCCCGCCCGCCGGCGACAGCTTCCCGGAGGGCGGACCGGCACAGGGCATCGGCCCTGCGCGTGGTCTCCGGCTGGCGGAAGTCGCGGGCCAGCGCGAGCGTGTGGGCGCAGGCGTTGTCCAGGGTCGTACGGTGGCCCACGGAGACGAAGAGGGGCTTCGTGGCGTCCTGTGTGCGAAGCGCGCGTCCCACTTCCTCGTCCTCGTCGAGGAGCGGGGTGAAGTCACCGCGCCGGGGCCCGGGTTGTTCGTAGCGGAAGGTGAAGGGGTTCTTCGCGACGCCGATGACCGGCAGCCCGGTGAGCACGCCGAGATGGCTGGCGAGCCCGAACCTGCGCGGATGCGCCTGCCCGTAGCCGTCGCAGACCACGAGCCCCGGGTCGACCGGCAGGCCCTCCAGCGCGGAGAGGACGGCCGGGATCTCCCTGAAGGCCAGGAGCCCGGGGACGTACGGGAACGTCACGCGGCCCTCGGCGGTGGACGCGGCGATCACCTCCAGGGTCGCCGCGTCCAGGACGACGGCCGCCGCGACGACGAGATCCCTGTCGTCGTCGTACGCGACGTCGACCCCGGTGACGCGGCCGGTTCCGGGCGGGGGCCCCGGCTCGTCCAGCACCACCCGCGCACGCAACGCGTCCTGGACGGCGCGGGCTTCGGCCTCGTCGGCGGGCATGCGGAATGTCGTCATGACCGGTCAGTCTAGGAGCCGGCCGGACCGGCGATCGTGCTCGCGTGCGAGTCGGCCCGCGGCGCCCCGGCACAGGAGGGCGGCGGACCGCGCACACCGGCTAACCGACGGCAGGGCCCTGCCGCAGCCGCGCGACACGGCCCTTCTCACCCGCGGCCCAGCACCCGCCGTCCGGTGCGCAGTCGACCGTGTCGTACGAACCGGTGTCCACGGTCCGCCAGCTCCGGCCGCCGTCGCGCGTGACGTCGGTGCCGGTCGGTCCCACGGCCAGCGCCGACCGCCCGCTGTGCGGCAGCCAGGTGACGCCGGACCGGTAGGCGGGTGGCGGGGTGTCCGCACGCCGCCAGCTCCGGCCGCCGTCGCCGGTGACGGACCCGGCGTCCGCGGACTCCTGGCCGGCCCGGTAGTCGCCGCCCACCGCGATGCCGTGGGTCCGGTCCCGGAAGGCCAGACCGAACACCCCCCGCGCCGGGTCCCCCGCCGGGATCGGTGACGCGGAAGCCTTCCAGGTGAGCCCGCGGTCACCGGAGTGCAGGACCCGGGCCGTCGGGCCTCCCCCGGTGGCGAGCCAGACGTCCCTGTCGCCCGCGGAGACGAGACACTGGCCGCTCGCCGCGAATCCGGCCTCGCCGGGCTGCGCCTCGGGCATCCCCGCGTCGGGCAGCACACGCCAGTTGCGCCCGCCGTCCGAGGTGGACAGGACGCGGAACCGCCCGTCCACCGGGTCGCTCATCGCGAGCCCGTGGCGGTGGTCGAAGAAGGTCAGACAGTCGTAGAACGCCCGGGCATCGGTGTTGCGGAAGGATTCGGTCCAGGTCGCACCGCCGTCCTCGGTGCGGAAGACCCGGGACGCCTCGCCCTCGCCGATGGACAGCGCCACCGCCCGCCGTCGGTCGAACGCCTCGATGTCACGGAGTTCCAGTCCTGCCGCGCCGGCCGGCGAGACATCGCGCCAGTGGCGCCCGCCGTCCGTGGTGCGCAGCACCACGCCTCCGGAACCGGCGACCCACGCGGTGTCGCGGCCTACGGCGGCGAGGCCGCGGAAGCGTGCCTGGGTGTCCGTGCCGGTGAGTACCCATCCCGGGCCGCGATCCTGGTGCCCGCCGGGCGTGGCCTGCGCCGTCGGCGCGGCCAGTGCGGCCGTCACCGCCGCACCGCACAGCACCGAAGCCACCAGCCGTCTCGTCTTCCCCATGGCCGTCATGGCGCTGGAAGCTAACCCACCGGGGGACGGACGTCCAGGGTGCGCCTCGCGAAACGGGGCAGTCGATCAGGGAGAGAGTGGGGGCGGTGACGCAGCTCACGCCACCCGGCAGTGCACGGATGGAGACGTTCCGTCGTCTACTCCAGTGCCGGGAGCCGTTCGTCCGAGGCGAGAGGGAGCAGGTCTTGTCCACCGTAATCGAGCAGTCCGTGCAGGCACGCATGGTCGCGTCCGCACCGCGCATGGAGACGCTGCCCGCCACCCTGCACTACGACCGCAAGGACCCCTTCGCCGTCCGCATGGCTTTCCCGGCGCCCGCGACCCTCGAAGGCACCGAGGTCTCCTGGGAGTTCTCCCGCGAACTGCTCGCCACGGGCATGGACGCACCGGCCGGGGTCGGGGACGTCCGGGTCCGGCCGTTCGGGTACGACCGTACGGTCCTGGAGTTCCACGCGGTGGAGGGCATCGCGATGGTGCACGTGCGGACGTCGGAGCTGCGCCGTTTCCTGAAGCGGGCGCAGGAACTCGTCCCGGCGGGCGACGAGTCCCTCTTCCTGGACCTGGACGGCGACCTGACGGATCTGCTGGGCGGTTCCGGCTGAGCCGGCGTCCGACCCCTGCCGCCGGGACACGCGGCCGGCCGCTCCGGCACGGGGCGGGCAGGACGGGCATCGCCGCGAGGCCCCCGCTCCCCCGCCGGTAATTCCGTTGCCCTGCGCCCGGGTCCGCTCGTAACGTCACCTGTGTCCCTGTCGTCGTCGGATCGGAGAAGGACGTTGCTCCACATCTGAGGTGTCCGCTCACCGCGCCGTGTGCCCTGCCGCGCCGCCGTGCCCTGCGTGACCCCAGTGTCCGAGCCGTTCTCCGTGATTCCTCCGACGCAGCCGGGAGACCCTTGTGTCCGCATCCACCACGCACATCCTCTGCTCCTCCCTCTCGTTCGCCTGGCCCGACGGGAGCGAGGTCTTCGACGGCTTCCAACTGACCGTGGGCGGCGGCCGTACCGGCCTGATCGGTCTCAACGGCTGCGGGAAATCGACCCTGCTGCGGCTGATCGCGGGTGAACTCGATCCGACGGACTGGCACATCAGGACCGCCGGCGACATCGGCCACCTCCCCCAGGACATCACCCTGGACACCGCCCTCCGGGTGGACCAGGTGCTGGGTGTCGCCACGGCACGCGCGGCGCTCCTCGCCATCGAGGCGGGCGATGCCGACGAGGCCCACTTCGCCGCCGTCGGGGACGACTGGGACGTCGAGGAGCGCGCCCGCGCCGTGCTCGACCAGCTGGGCATGTCCGCGGTCGGTCTCGACCGCACCGTCGGCGAGCTGTCCGGCGGCGAGTGCGTGCTGCTGCGCCTGGCGGCCCTGCTGCTCGCACGCCCCTCCGTCCTCCTGCTGGACGAGCCGACCAACAACCTCGACCTGTACGCCCGCCGGCGGCTGTACGACGCCGTCGACGCCTGGGCGGGGGTGCTGGTCGTCGTCAGCCATGACCGGGAGCTGCTGGAGCGGGTGGACCGGATCGCGGACCTGCGCGACGGCTCGGTCACCTGGTACGGCGGCCCCCTGTCGGCGTACGAGGAGGCGCTGGCCGTGGAGCAGGAGGCCGCCGAGCGGATGGTGCGGGTCGCGGAGGCCGATGTGCGGCGGCAGAGGCGCGAACTCGCCGACGCGCAGGTCAAGCTCTCCCGTCGCAAGCGGTACGGGCAGAAGATGTGGGACACCAAGCGGGAACCGAAGGCCGTGATGGGCCGGCGCAAGCAGACCGCCCAGGAGTCGGCCGGCAAGCACCGCATCATGCACACGGAACGGCTGGCGGACGCGGAGGGGCGTCTCGACGAGGCGGTCGAAGCGGTACGGGACGACGAGGCGATCCGGATCGAGCTGCCGCACACCCGGGTCCATCCGGGCCGTGGCGTGCTGGTGCTGCGCGATCTCGAACTCGCCCACGGCGCACGGCTGCGGGGCGAGTGGGATCTGCGCGGCCCCGAGCGGATCGCGCTGATCGGCCGCAACGGCGCGGGGAAGACGACTCTGCTGCGCACGATCGCGGGCGAGCTCGAACCGGTCTCCGGCGACGCCGTCGCGCAGGTGCCGACGGGCTTCCTGCCCCAGCGTCTCGACGTGCTCGACGACGCGTTGTCCTTGGTGGGGAACGTGGCACGCGTCGCGCCGGGCACCACGGACAACGGCATCCGGGCGAGGCTGGCGCACTTCCTCTTCAAGGGCGGCCGGGCCGACCGCCCGGCGGGGACCCTCTCGGGCGGTGAGCGCCTTCGGGCCACACTGGCGGCGCTGCTCCTCGCGGACCCGGCTCCGCAGCTGCTGATGCTGGACGAGCCGACGAACAGCCTCGACCTGTCCGGTGTGCACCGCCTGGCGTCTGCGCTGGCGGCGTACGAGGGCGCGCTGATCGTGGCGAGCCACGACCTGCCGTTCCTCGAGTCGCTGGGAATCACCCGGTGGCTGCTCCTGGACGCGGACGGACTCCGGGACGTGGCCCCGTCGGAGCTGCCGTGGTCGGGCGACGAAGGTGCCTGACTTGTTCCCTCCGTTTTAGCCCTGACCTGCTCTCATGACAGTGAGTGATCGAACGGTACGAGGACCGGGCTTGGCTGTGGCCTTACTGCCGCCTTAACCTACGGTCACGTAACCTACGAAGCCGTAGGTAATTCTCCCGTCCCCAGGAGCCCCCGTGACGATCACCTCTCCCCACCTCGGCAGTTCGAAGGCGTGGACAGACGCCCAGCTGCTGTACGCACTGGAGGAGGTGGTGGAGAAGGAACTCAACCGCCATCTCAAGGTCGCCAAGGACTGGATGCCCCACGAGTACGTACCGTTCTCCGACGGCCGGAACTTCCCCGGCATCTTCGAGGACGGCGAGGCGTGGGAGACCGGCCAGTCCAAGGTCACCGACATCGGGCGCATCGCCCTCGTCGTGAACCTGCTGACCGAGGACAACCTCCCCAGCTACCACCACGAGATCGCCTCGCTCTTCGGCCGCGACGGCGCCTGGGGCACCTGGGTGCACCGCTGGACCGCGGAGGAGGGCCGGCACGGCATCGTGATGCGTGACTACCTGCTCACCTCTCGCGCGGTCGACCCGGACAAGCTGGAGCAGTTCCGCATGGCGCACATGGCGGAGGGCTTCGAGTCCGACAACCGCCACTCCATGCTGCACTCCGTGGCGTACGTCGCCTTCCAGGAGCTCGCGACCCGCGTCTCGCACCGCAACACCGGCCACCAGTCGGGCGACCCGGTCTGCGACCGGATGCTGGCCCGTATCGCGACCGACGAGAACCTGCACATGGTCTTCTACCGCAATCTGCTGGGCGCGGCCTTCGACCTGGCCCCGGACCTGACGATGCAGTCCGTGCGTGACGTCGTGGTCAACTTCCGGATGCCCGGACACGGCATGCCCGGCTTCGAGCGGGCCGCCGCGCAGATGGCGATCGGCGAGATCTACAACATGCGCATCCACCACGACGACGTCATCCAGCCCGTCCTGCGGTACCTGAAGGTCCTCGACATCGACGGCCTCGGCCCGGAGGGCCTCAAGGCGCAGGAGGAGCTCGGGCTGTACATGAGCGGCCTGGACAGCGAGGCGTCGAAGTTCGACGAGAAGCTGGCGGCCCGCAAGGCCCGCGTCGCGGCGAGGGCCGCCCAGGGCTGACCGTCCGCACGTCCACCCGGCCAGGGCTCGGGATCCGCTCCCCGACCCGTCGGACCGCGGCGGCGCGCGCGTGACGCGTGCGCCGCCGCCGTGCGTCCCACTGCCGCCCGGGCCCGCCGCCCGGCGGCGGAGGACGGCCCCGGAGGCCGGACGGCTCGGGCCCCCGGGTTCTCAGCCACGCCCTCTGCGCAGCCGCTCCCGCTCCTTCTCGGACAGGCCGCCCCACACGCCGAAGCGCTCGTCATGGGTGAGTGCGTACTCCAGGCAGGCGACGCGGCCCTCGCAGGCGTTGCACAGCTGCTTGGCCTCACGGGTGGAGCTTCCCGGCGCCGGGAAGAAGAACTCCGGCCCGGCCTGCGCGCACAGCGCGGTCTCCTGCCAGGTGAGTTCGTCGGTCATGGTGTTGATCGGCATGGCGGCCACGATGCCCGGTGGCGATAAACGTGTGATCAACGATGGTTCAACGCACGGTCCCGCCGGGGCCGCGCGCCGACGGTCCGGACCGTCGGCGCAGGTCAGGAGGTCACGGCATCGGCGCGGGCCTGATCACCGCGAAGGTGGCCCCCGCGGGGTCGGCGATGGTCGCGATCCGGCCGACCTCGGGCAGGTCCGTGGCGGCCATGGTCACGCCGCCGCCCAGCCGCTCCGCGGCGGACACCGTGGCGTCCGTGTCGTCCACGGCGAAGTACGGCAGCCAGTGCGGTCCGGCCGCGGTCTCGCTCGGCACCTGGTCGAGGGGGACGAGTCCTCCGAAGGCGGACTCGTCGTTGTCCGTGCCCGCGGGCCGTACGACCGTGTAGGCGCCGCCGGGGAAGCTCATCTGGTTGGTCTGCCATCCGAAGACCGTGTTGAAGAAGGCGGCCGCCGAGGGCACGTCCGGGGTGTACAGCTCGGACCAGATCAGCGAACCCGGCTCCATGATCATGCCGAGACCCGGGTTCGTACCGGGCTGCCAGACGCCGAAGTACGCACCGTTGTTGTCGGTGAAGCCGCCCATGCGCCCGTAGTCCAGTACGTCCATCGGCGGGAAGGCCGCGGTGCCCCCGGCCTGCTCGACCGTCCGCGCGGTCGCGTCCGCGTCAGGGGTCTGGAAGTAGACCGACCAGGAGGGCTTCCCCTGGCCCTCGGGTACGGTCATGACGCCCGCCACGCTCCGGCCCCGCAGCTGGTACGTCCCGTAGCCGCCGGTCTCGGGACCGCCCGGCTGCAGTTCCCAGCCGAACAGGCCGTTGTAGAAGGCCGTGGCCGCGTCGATGTCGGGTGTGCCGAGATCGACCCAGTCCGGGGCGCCGGTCTCGAAGGACGGGTCGAGCATGGTGTGCTCCTCGGGCGGATCCTGTGCCTCGCGTGGTCCGACACGCCAGGCTTCCCTGACCCTCCGAGTCTGGCACCGGGCACCGGCGACCGCAGCCCCGGCGGGCGGGCCGGGCGCCCGGTCCACGGAGCGCGGGCCGCCGGCGGCAGGCACGCGGCGCCCGGCGCGGCAGGACACCGGGCGGCGGGCCTCCTGACGGGCTCCGGCGCGGGCCGCGGAGCTCAGTGCGCGTGTTCCTTCGCCGCCCCTGCCGCGTGGTGCGGCGGGTCGTACCCCGGGACCGTGCCGTCCGCCTTGGCGACGAGCAGCAGTCCGGCCATCCCCATGTCGGAGTGGCTCTGGACGTGGCAGTGGTACATCCAGGCGCCGGCCCCCACGTGCTCGCCCGCGATGATCTGGAAGCCGAAGGAGTCCGCGGGGCCGCAGATCTTCGTGTCGACCACGCGGCTGGGGTCGTCGGGTCCGGTGAGCAGCCCCGTCCGGTTGTCCGCCCAGCGGTGCCCGTGGATGTGGAACGTGTGGTAGTACTCGCCGTGCGTGATCATCACGACCTCGACCCGGTCGCCCACGGTCGCCTCGAAGTTCGGGCTCTCGTGGGCCGCCTTGTTGTTGATCGTCATGTCGTTGAAGACGATCGTGATCGTCTTGTCCGGCAGGACGTCCCCTTTGCGGCGCACGACAAGGGGCCCGTACAGCCCTTTGCGGATGCCGCCCGTGCCGTGGTCGGTGCCCACGACGTGGTCGTGGTAGTGCCAGTAACCCGCGCTGCCCGCCTGCCAGGTGCCGTCCTTGCGGCGGCCCGGGGCGTGGGTGCGCCAGGTGTACGTACGGGTGCCGCCCGGTTCGACGTGGCTGCGATTCATCCGTGTGCCGTCGCTGGCGATGTCGTAGTCGACGCCGTGGACATGGAGGCTGGCGTCGACGTCCGTGGTGTTCTCGAACTCGATGTGCAGCGTGTCGCCCTCGGTGATCTCGATGAGCGGTCCGGGTACCGACGCCTTGCCCTTCTCGAAGCCGTATCCGAGTTGGCCGTCCGCCAGCTTCTCCGCGTACAGCTTGAGATGGCGGACGGCGCCGCCCGCGGGCGCGGTCTTCGCGGGGTTCTCCGCGGAGGTGGCCTGCACCGCGCCGAGTGACATCGATGTCACGCCGGTGGCCGCCGCCACTCCGCCGCCCACCAGCATCCGGCGGTTGAAGGTCCTTCGGTCCATGTCGAACTCCCCACTGCGAGACGGAAACTGACGCGCTGTTCCCCTGGACGGCCCACACGGTAGCCGGGGGCCGTGCGTTTATCCACACTCAGGACAAAGTTCGTTCGATTGCTGCCATACCTATTGGCGAGTCACGAAAAGAGGTCTAGCTTCGTGCGCTGTCGCAGTGACCACAGAGGTGCGGTGACGAAGTAGTGACCGGAGAAGTGACCAAGAGGGGTGGGTGACCACATGCAGCGCACACCACATCGCAGGTCCAGATCGCGTCGCGGTGTCGCGGCGGCCGTTGCGGCAGGGGCTCTGACCGCGTCCCTGCTCGGCGGCCAGGCGGCCACCGCCAGCCCGTATCCGGATCCAGGGCTGAAGGAGAGGATGGCGACAACGTTGTCCCTGCCTTCGCCGCCGGGCGGGTCCGATGTCCGAGTCCTGGTGTTCCACGCCTCGGCGGGCGAGGAGCCCCCGGCCGTGGACGCGGGCATCGCGGCCATCGAGAAGATCGGACTCAGCGGTCCGGAGTCCGGGCGCTTCAAGACCGTCGCCACGGACGACGCCGGGGTCTTCACCAACGGCAAGAAGCTGGGCAGGTTCAACGCGGTCGTCTTCCTGACCGGCGGCGGCGACGTGCTCGACCCGGAGCAGGAGGCGGGCCTGGAGGCGTACATGGAGGCCGGCGGCGGCTTCCTCGGCATTCACGACGCCGCGCGCACCGAACCGTACTCGGACTGGTTCACCGGTCTGGTCGGCGCCCGTCCGGCCGCGGACAGTCCGACGGCCGTCCAGCGCGCCACGGTGGAGATCGGCGACCGGCAGCACCCGGCGACGAAGAACCTCCCGCTGGAGTGGAAGCGCCCGGACAAGTGGCTGAACTGGAAGGACAACCCGTCCGGCGACGTCCACACCGTGGCCCGCGTCCGCGAGCTCACCTACTCCCCCGGCAAGAGCGCCAACGGCTGGGACCACCCGGTCTCCTGGTGCCGTGACTACGACGGCGGCCGCTCCTTCTACACCGCCATGGGCGGTACGGCGGCCGGCTTCGCCGAGACCGACTTCCGGGACCATCTGCGCGGTGCGCTGGCCTGGACGAACCGTATCTCGCAGGCCGACTGCAAGGCGACCATCGACTCCAACTACACGGCGCAGCGGCTCACCCAGCCCAACCAGCCGGGCCGGAACGACCAGATCGGCGAGCCCCACGGCCTGGTGACCGCGAAGGACGGCCGGGTCTTCTACATCGGACGCGGCGGCGCGGACAGCAGCGTTCCCGTGGTCACCGACTGGAAGGACCCGAACGTCGGCAAGGGCGAGGGCGAGATCCATGTGTACGACCCCGCGACGAAGAAGGTCACCCTCGCCGGCAAGCTGAGCGTCTTCGGCAACAAGGGCGGCGGCGACGAGCTGGTCAAGGTCGAGGAGGGGCTGCTCGGCATCGAGCTGGACCCGGACTTCGCCACCAACGGCTGGGTCTACCTGCACTACACCCCGCACGCGAAGATCGACCGCGACAAGCAGATGGCGGTGCGGCAGGTCTCGCGGTTCACCTTCGACCACGCCACGAACAAGCTGGACCTGGCGTCCGAGAAGGTGCTGCTGCACTGGCCGGTCCAGATCCACAGCTGCTGCCACGCCGGCGGCGGCCTGGCCTGGGACTCGAAGGACAACCTCTACATCGCCACGGGTGACAACAACTCCTCGGGCTTCAGCGACGGTTACTCGGGCAACAACCCGCAGCCGAACTACAAGGGCGTGTCGTTCGCCGACGCCCGCCGCACCGCGGGCAACACCAACAACCTCAACGGCAAGATCCTGCGGATCCACCCCGAGGACGACGGCACCTACACCCTGCCCGAGGGCAACCTCTTCACCGGCAAGGAGCCGGACGAGGGCGGGGGCAAGACCCGTGGCGAGATCTATGTGATGGGTGTCCGCAACCCGGCGCGCATCTCCGTCGACACGTCGACCGACACGCTGTACGCGGGCTGGGTCGGCCCCGACGCGGGCGCTCCCAGCACGACCTGGGGTCCCGCGAAGTACGACACGTTCGCGGCGATCACCAAGGCCGGCAACCACGGCTGGCCGTACTGCATGGGCAACAAGCAGCCCTACCGGGACCGCAACCTGCCCGACCCGTCCAAGCCTCTGGGCTGGTACGACTGCAACGCCCCGAAGAACGAGTCGCCCAACAACGACGGCCTGGTCAAGCTGCCTCCCGTCACGTCGAACACCATCTGGTACTCGCCCCAGGGCGGCGGCGTGGACTACCCGCGCGACGCGAACGGCGTCCCGAGCTACAAGGTCGAGGACCAGAAGCAGCTCCTGCCCTGGCTCAAGGGCGGCGGCCAGGCCACGATGAACGGCCCGGTCTACCGCTACGACGCGGCGAGCACGAGCGAGGCCAAGTGGCCGTCCTACTGGGACGGCAAGTGGTTCGTCGGTGACTTCTACGACGACACCCAGCCGCGTCACGCCGTGCTGACCGACCCGAAGACGGTCGGCAAGGGCGGCCTGCCCACGCACGCGGAGTCCCTGAAGAAGATCATTCCGGTCGGTGCGGACGGCATCCGCAACCTCATGGACTGGAAGTTCGCCCCGGACGGATCGCTCTACGTCCTGGACTACGGTCGCGGCTTCTTCACCTCCGACTCCAAGTCCGCGCTGTGGCGCGTGACGTACAAGGGCGGCGGTCCGACCCCGGCCGCCGCAGACCTGGCCAGGAAGGCGGCAGCGCAGTGAGACACCCCTCGCTCCTCGCTCGACGGCGGTACGGGCCCGCACGCTGGTGGCTCGCCCTGCTCGGATCGTTCCTGATGGTTCTGGGGCTGGCGTCGACCGCCGCCTACGGACGGGACGACGACCGGTCGGCGGCCGCCGCCGACCAGGTCCTCAACTGGACCGCCGGTGACCCCATCGACCACTACCTGACGGCGCCGAGGACCGCGGTGGCCGGCGCCGCGACGATCGTCTTCGAGAACAGCACGGCCACGGGCAACACCACGGGCATGCCGCACACGCTGACCTTCAGCGTCTCGGACCCGGAGTTCAACGACGACGTCGCGGTCAACATCCTGGCCAACCCCAGTGACAGCGAGGGCGGCAAGCACAGCGTCGAGGTCACTCTCACGCCGGGCCGGTACTTCTACCACTGCACGATCCCCGGCCACGGCTCGATGCAGGGCATCCTCACGGTGACCGAGGACGGCGGCGGCGAGGACACCACCGCTCCCGAGACCTCGGCGACCGTGGACGGCGACAAGAACGCCGACGGCGCGTACATCGGCCAGGCGACCGTCACCGTGGCGGCGACCGACGCGGGTTCGGGCGTCGACACGGTCGAGTACGCCGTCGGGGCGGACGGCGCCTGGCAGCCGTACACCGCACCCGTCGTGGTGAACGAGGTCGGATCGCACTCGATCCGCTACCGCGCCACCGACAAGGCGGGCAACGCCGCGGCCGAGAAGAAGGCCGACTTCGCGGTCGCCGCACCCCCGACGGACGACAGCACCGCGCCGGAGACCTCGGCGACCGTCTCGGGCGAGAAGGACGACGCCGGGGCCTACCTCGGCATGGCCACGGTCACCGTGACCGCGTCCGACACCGGCTCGGGCGTCAACACCATCGAGTACGCGATCGGGGCGGACGGCGCCTGGCAGCCTTACACCGCACCCGTGATGGTGCACGAGGTGGGTACGCACAGCGTCCGCTACCGCGCCACCGACAGGTCCGGCAACGTCGCCGCGGAGAAGTCCGTGGACTTCA
>Ga0164308_10001008_pt1 | contig 15131 bp, 13 predicted proteins | sample Whisoiple_246_MG_FD_109983 | JGI IMG/M metagenome (GOLD analysis project Ga0164308, IMG submission 109983) | Soil microbial communities amended with fresh organic matter from upstate New York, USA - Whitman soil sample_246_MG | ecosystem: Environmental > Terrestrial > Soil > Unclassified >...
GCCGCCTTGCTTGCGACGGATGGGCGTTATTTGGGCCGGCATGGGCTTACCTGCAAAGCGATTCGGGGCGTGGTGGCCGTCAGCGGTTTCTTCTGGGTCGAGCGCGTGGCGCCGGACCGACCCGAGTCGGTTTGGGGCGGCGATAAGAGAGCCTGGGTCGATGCGTCGCCGGCGCATCACCTGGCGCCGACGCTCCCTCCAACACTCTTGCTCTTCGCAGACGGAGACCAGCCGGCGCGTCGTCGCCAAAGCCTAGAGATGGCGCAGGCCGCGCGTAGCTTGGGCAATCCAAACGTCGAACTCCTCGAGCTCGCGGGTCGCGACCATCTGAGCCTTTGGACGGGCCTGGCTGCGCCGGGCGACGAGGTTGCCGAACGCATCATCGCATTCGTACGCGCATTCCAGGCTAGCGCGTAGCGGTGGAGAAAGAGGAGACATGGGCCATCCGACCGTTTTCCCGACCGGCGTCACCATCTACAATCCCGAGAAGACTTGGCGCGGCTACACGCTGTTTCAGGCCGCTGGCTTAGGTGCGCTGCTGATCGACATGAGCGGTCGGGAGGTTCAGCTTTGGCGGGGGCTGCAGGGGTTTCCGAACAAGCTACTTCCTGGAGGGCAGGTCTTCGGCAGCACCGGGGAACGCAACCCGCGACACGGATTTCAAGATCAGGTCGACTTGGTTCAGGTCGACTTCGACGGCAACATCGTCTGGCGCTTCGACTATTTGGAGCACATTCGCGACCCAGATGAGCCGCCGCGCTGGTTTGCCCGACAGCACCACGACTACCAGCGCGCGGGTAACCCCGTTGGCTATTACGCGCCGGGCCAGGAGCCGCTGCTCGATCGCGGGAACACGCTGATCTTGGTGCACGAGAACGTACGAAACGAGAAGATATCGCACCTGCCGCTGCTCGACGACAAAATCATCGAGGTGAACTGGGCGGGCGACATCGTCTGGCAATGGAGCCCTCACGAGCACTTCGACGAACTCGGGTTCGACGCTGCCGCCAAACAGTCACTGCGCAAAAATCCCAACTTGCGCGCGCCGGGTGCGGGTGCACTCGCTGGTCCATCGGCTGAAGGCACGGGTGATTGGCTACATATCAACTCACTTTCCGTGCTCGGGCCCAATCGCCACTACGACGCTGGCGACGAACGCTTTCACCCTGATAATCTGATCTGGGACGCGCGTGAAGCCAACATCATTGCGATCGTCTCGAAGCGAACCGGAAGCATCGTGTGGAAGCTGGGCCCTCGTTACGACGGCACGGACGCAGAACGCCGTCTCGGCTGGATCATCGGTCAACACCACGCGCACCTCATTCCCCGAGGTCTGCCGGGTGCTGGCAATCTACTCGTGTTCGACAATGGTGGCTGGGCCGGCTATGGCCTCGCCAACCCCGGCGCCCCGCATGGCCTGAAGACCGCACTACGCGACTACTCGCGAGTGCTAGAAATCGACCCCACGACGCTCGAGATCGTCTGGCAATACACTCCGAAAGAAGCAGGCTTCGTCGTGCCGCTCGACGCGGCTCGATTTTACAGTCCCTTCATCAGCAGCGCTCAACGCTTGCCGAACGGCAACACCTTGATCACCGAGGGCTCCGACGGTCGGATCTTCGAAGTAACCGCCGAACACGAGATCGTATGGGAGTATATCAGCCCGTATTGGCGGCAAGGACCGATGCACTTGAACCTCGTGTACCGTGCCTACCGCGCACCGTACGGGTGGGTGCCACAGCTCGAAATTCCGCAGGAACGCGCCATCGCGCGGCTCGACGTCACGACCTTCCGCGTGCCGGGTGCGGCCGCGACGGGTCGCGACCGCGAGGTCGAAATCGGCAGCAGCCAGGCTACTCAGCCAGGAGGCGCGTTCTGCGTCACGACTGACGACGAGCAGGGCGCGCCGCATTTGAGCGCGGGGGGCTGAGCTGACACTTGCTCGCTCCGCCCGAGAGTACACAGGCCGCCCCGATGGCTAGCTTGCACGTGCGAGAAACGCGGAGGAAAATAAAACATGCAGGTCGCCACGTGCCCAACGGGCGACCCGCATCAAAGAAGACGGTTCTTGTACGGTCGTTACGCTTGAGCGAACGTTGCCTGCGTTTGCTCACGTTTTTTGAGCAGCGGTGAGGCCTCGGCACCGAATGGGCTGCCTTGTACGATTTCCGAGCGGAAACCGTCGACTCCCACCGGAATGTCCCCGGTGAGCGTTGTGCGATAGAGCACCCGCTCCACGTCCAGGTGATCGAGATCGCGCGGACCTAGGTGAGCGGTTGCGCGGTTGTCCCAAAACGCGATGTCTCCCGGGTTCCAATGAAATCGGACCGTGTACTCGGGGCGAGTGATCTGTTCGAAGAACAGGTCCAAGATTCGGTCGCTCTCTGCTTGGGACAACCCGAGCAAATGCGAGGTGAACCCCGGGCTCACGAACAACGCGCGCTCACCGGTCTCCGGATGAACACGAACCACGGGGTGAATCGAGACCAGCGGGTTCTTGTTGATGCGCTTGAGGAAGGGGTTATCTTCCTTGACCGCGACGCGGGCACCGAAGCGGTGCTCCGCGCGGAGAGAGTTGGCCAAGGCTTTCAACGGCGCCGACAGGCCGTCGTAGGCCGAAACCAAATTCGTCCACGTGGTGTCGCCGCCGAACTCCGGGACCGTAACGGCACGTAAAATCGAACCTGCCGGCGGGTTGACGACCGCGGTCACGTCGGTGTGCCAACGGTTTTCGTAGGTGTAGCGCCGACCGTCCTTGCGCTCGTAGCGGCGGCGATCGATGGCCAGCACTTGCGGGAAGTTGGCGTCCACGGGCTCGTCTTCTAGTGGATGCGCGTAGGTCACGTCGCCGAAGCGGGCGGAAAATGCCAAGTGCTGCGCGTGATCGATGTTTTGATTGCGAAAGAACACCACCTTCCACGTCAACAGGGCAGCTCGGATTTGAGCGACCTCGCTGTCGCTCAAAGGGAATCTGAGATCCACTCCCTGAATTTCTGCCCCGATGTGACCGGCCTGAGGTTTAACGATTATGGTCTGTCGCGCTTCGCCATCCGCCATTGTCGAACTCCCTTCGAAGTAGGCGTCTACTTTAAAAGACATATGGTATTCGCGCAAGACAAAAGCTATGGTCGCATCCCAGGCGCGTCGAGGCCGCTGCATGTGAGCGCAAAAGTTGCCACCGGTGGGTGACTCGCCCTGCGAAAAAGAATCGAAAATGCGATGAACGAGACTGCTCTGACCGCCCTTTCCGCAACCGAGCTCGTGCGCTTGTACCGTCGGCGAACGCTGTCGCCGGTCGCGGTGACACGCGCGGTGCTCGCGCGTATCGAGTCGAACGACGCGAGCATCAACGCCTTTGTCGCGGTCGATACCAAGGGCGCGCTGGCGGCAGCGGTCGAGTCGGAAGCGCGCTGGGGGCGCGGAGAACCGCTCGGATTGCTCGACGGCGTGCCCGTATCGGTCAAAGATCTGCTCGCGCAACGTGGCCTGCCCACGCGCCGGGGTTCCAAAACCACGAGCGCCCAGGGGCCATGGGACGAAGACGCCCCCGCGGTGGCCCGCCTGCGCGAGCACGGCGCAGTGCTGCTCGGCAAAACGACGACCTCCGAGTTCGGCTTGAAAGGCCTGGGCGACAGCCCGCTGACCGGGGTCACGCGCAACCCTTGGCACTTGGACCACACGCCCGGTGGGAGCAGCGCCGGTGCCGTCGCTGCGGTAGCGGCGGGCTTCGGACCGCTCGCGGTAGGTACGGATGGCGGCGGATCCATTCGCGTACCAAGCGCGTTCAGTGGCGTGGTTGGCTTCAAGCCGACCTTCGGTGTCGTCTCGCAAAGTCCACCGCAAATCGTCGGCGTTCCGCCGCACGTGGGCCCGATCGCTCACAACGTCGACGATGCAGCTTTGTTGCTCAGCGTGCTGAGCCTTCCTGACCCGCGCGATCCCTTTCGGGCACCGCTTCCGCCGTTCGTCAGTTCTGACGCGGAGCCGTGCTCTTTGCAGGGCGTTTCGATTGGCTACAGCAAAACGCTCGGCTTTGCCGAGGTCAGCGAGGAAGTGTCGACGCTCTTCGAACGAGCGCTGGTCATTTTCCGTTCGCTTGGCGCTGCGGTCGAGCCCAGCGAGCCTGGGTTTTCCCGTCCCGCGGCGATATTGCAAACCTTGTTCTGCGGCCGCGCCGCGCTGACGGTCCAAGGGCTCAGCCCCGAACAGCGCGCGCAGCTCGACCCGGCCATCCTAGCGTCGGCGCTGCAGGGCGAACGGCTGAGTGCGGTCGACTATTTGCGAGCCGAAGCGCAACGCATCGAGCTTGCCGCGTGCATGGCTCGATATCACCAGCGGTTCGATCTGCTGCTGACCCCCGCCACCGCTGCAGTTGCTCCGAAGCACGACGCTGCCGACGCACTCCTGCAACTCGGCCAGCGAGCGCCTTTTGCCGGCGCATTCAGCCTCACCCGGCAACCCGCAATCAGCATTCCATTGGGCATTGGTGAAAGCGGGCTGCCGATCGGAATTCAAATCGTGGGTCGCCACTTCGAAGACGCGCGCGTGCTGGCTGCGGCACGCGCCTACGAACTAAGCCCAGAAGCGCGTGTATTTCGCCGAAGTGCCGCCAAGTTGCGCACTTAGCCAGCGCTCGTGACTCGGATCAGCGCGAAGCCATCGTAGCCTTTGCTGCCGACGGTTTGCACGGTCGTCGCGCTGACTCGAGCGGTGCTTGCCAGTAGCTCATTGAAGCGCCGCACGCCCTGCACGTTGGGATCGCTGCTGGCTCGGTCGAGTATGGCGCCCTTACGTACGACGTTGTCGACGACGATTACACTACCGACGTGGGTCAGCTTCAGTGCCCACTCGAAGTACTCGGGGATGCTCTGCTTATCGGCATCGATGAACACGAAATCAAATGCCGACCGGTCCTCGGCGGCGAGCTGCGGCAAGGATTCGAGCGCAGGACCAACCCGGATGCTCACCCGTTCACCCACCCCAGCGCGGGCCAGATTCCGGCGCGCAACCTCGGCGTGCTTCGGGTCGACCTCGAGTGTCACGAGTCGCCCGTCGACGGGCAGCGCACGCGCCAGCCAGATCGTGCTGTATCCGCCGAGCGTGCCGATTTCGAGGATGTTTTTGGCGCCCTGGATGCTCGCCAAGAGCGAAAGGAACTTGCCTTGGTTGGGGGCGACGTTGATCGCCGGGAGGCCCGCCTCCGTACTCGCGGCCAGTGCCGCGTCGAGCGCGCCATCGCTCGGCACCAGCAATTTCACGATGTACTCGTCGACTTGCGACCACTGCTCTTGAGTCATGAGACGTCTCCTTGGAACGTCATGTTCTTGTATAGTGATCTGCGTGTCTTGTATAGTCCTCGGTGCGCTCCTTCGCGCAACACTCGAGAGCCCCAATGTTCCCCGTGCACGACCTGATCAATTTTCCTGGCCCATTCGGCCGCATCAACGCGACCGTGCTGCGACCAAGCACCGCGCCTCCGCACCCGGCCGTCCTTCTGCTGCAGGAAGGGATCGGCGTCACGCCCCATTTGCTGCGCGTCGCAGAGTGGCTCGCTGCCGAAGATTACCTCGTGCTCGTTCCCGATTTGTACTCGCGAGATCTGCTGCGCCAAGCCCTCACGGAACACGAGGTCGTGCGTGGGATACCGATCGCGCGTTCTCCGCGACGGGTGGAGCTGCTGTCCAAGTTGAGCGCTCGGGAACGAGCGAGCGCAGAGCGGGTCGCCGCGTGGTACGACGGACGTGACGACTCCAGCTATTTTCCGGACGTGCAAACCAGCCTGACGTGGCTGCAAGCGCAGTCAGAAGTAAAGTACGATGCGATCGCTGCCCTGGGCTTCAGCGTGGGTGGGGGGCTGGCCGCCAAGCTCACGGCTTCTGGCGCCGACCTGGCGGCGGGCGTCATCTTCTACGGAGGGGGGCCGCACCCGGAATCTGCCTCGCGCGTTTGCTGTCCGCTGCAAGGGCACTACGCGGAACGGGACGCGCCCGTGACACCTCACGTGCAAGCGGTGGCTGCGGCGCTCGAGGCGGCGGGCCAAGCATTCACTGCGTTTATCTACGCCGGAACCGAGCACGGCTTTTTCAACGAAACCCGCCCAACCTATGCGCGCGATTCCGCGGAGCTCGCTTGGGCGCGGGCGGTGGGATTCTTGCGCCAGCATTTGCGCTCCGGAAGCCAACCAGAGCCGCGTAGCGGAACGCGAAAGGCTCGAGAGCGGCGCGAGTTTAGCGCGATGAATTCGACCATCTCTCGTCGCTGACGCGCAACGACTTCGAGCCATCATGCATCCGACTTTCCATCGTCGTAATTTCGGCTACTGCTTGTTCGGGGCCGGCTGCGCGCTGTGGGTGGGCTGCTCGCGTAGCGAGAGGAAGGGAGGGGCAAAGGTGCCGCCGCTCCCATCGCTGCGGGTCGGGTTCATCGGAACCGGCGAGCATCAGCCGATTGCTGCAGAGGGCTGGTCTCACAAGCGCGGGCTACTCCTTCCGGCGCTGCAGAAATTGGGCTTCGCCGACATCTCGTTCGTTCGTTTCGCAAACGGACCGGATCTGAACGAAGCCCTCTCGGGAGGCTCGCTCGATGTCGGGATTTACGGCGACACTCCCGCGGTGGTCGGGCGCGCCGCGGGATTGCCAACTCGGCTCTTGAATCAGAGCGTGGTCGGTTTGGATGCCTGGCTGTTGGTCCGCGCGGACGGGCCGAAGACGCTCGCCGAGCTTGCGGGGAAGACCGTTGCGACCTCCAAAGGCTCGTACATGAATCGCTACTTGAGCGGGCTCCTGCTGGAAAAAGACCTGAAGGACCACGTGAAGTTCGCCCACCTTTTGCCCTCGGAGGCGGCAGCGGCTTTAGAACGTGGTGACATTGCGGCCTACGCTGCGCCGGTGGCGACCGCGCCACTGCTGGTCTCGCAAGGCGCACGCGTTCTGGACCGCGCGACCGAACACCCGGGCCTTACTGGCAGCTCGGTGACCGTGCTGTCTGAGTCGTTCCTCGCCGCTCATCCCGCTTTCCCCAAGGCCTGGAATGAGCTGCGTGCGGAGTCGGTGGCGGACTTGAAGCAGAACCTCGAGCAATACCACGCTTGGTACGCAGAGACGGTGCGCGTGCCGATCGAGGTAGCGAGGGTCGCGTATCCGGCAAACGTATTCGTGAGCGATCCGCTGGCTGAAGCGGGGCTGCGCTTACTGGAGGGAACGAAGGCGTTCTTGGTCGAGCAGAAGCTTGCCCAACGGGATTTCTCGATTGCTGAATGGGCAGTCCCGGAAGCGATGCCCAGCCGCTGAGCGGCTCGCTCGCGCACGGCGCGCTGGAGGCACTTCGCTCAGCGGCGAAGGTCACCCCCAGCCAAGCCACGCGGGTTCAGAATGGACGACTACCGGACAGGCTGATGCGCTTCAGCACCCGCCGGGAATTTTCGTCGAACGCAGACCGAGCGTGCAGGACGGCTTGATTGTCCCAATACACGATGTCACCCACGGTCCATTGGTGAGTGTAGCGCAAGTGCGGCTGCTCGATGTGGGCTCGCAGCTCCGCCACGAGCTCGGAGCCTGCCTGCGGCGACCAACCCACGACCTCGACCTCGGTAGCGGCATCCAGAAACAAGATCTTTTTGCCGCTGTTCGGATGGGTGCGCACGAGCGGGTGCGGGAACACGGGACTCACGAGCTCGCGCGGCCGCAGACGGTACTTGGGCCGTTGCCCGCTCGGGTCCCGGATGAAGGGATTGTACGTGATGAGCTGTACGCCCTGGATGCGCTGTTTCAGTGCCTCGCTGAGCGTCTCGTAGGCGAGGTGCATGTTGTAGAACGACGTGTCTCCGCCGTGCGCGGGAATCTCGAGCGCGTACAGGAGCGAGCCACTCGACGGGTACGGTGTCCAGTGATGGTCGGAGTGGGGTGACAGCTCGCCATTGCCGGTGTAGCCGCCTTCCACGTTGGCAACGAGTACGATGTCAGGCGTAGCTCCGCCATCCTTCGACGCGAGCACCGGTACGTCCGGCGGTGGCGAGAATACCGAACCGAAGTATGCCGCGAAGTCCTTGAATTCTGGTTCCGATAGATCCTGATTTTTGAAGATCAGAATGTGATGATCCAATAGCCCCTGCTTGAGGGCCAAAATCACCTCCGGCGACAAGCGGCGTGCGGCGTCGACATTGCCGACGATAGCGCCGAGTGCGGCGCCAGTCGGCGTGAGCAATGCTTGTGTAATCGTCATTGGAGAGACCTTTGAAGCGCGTCAGACCGCCAAGGCTTGGGGCGTGACGGTGGCATACCTGGCGTATCGTTCGACGTAATAGCTGGTCGGATTCTCGATGGCTTTGATGCTTGCACGTTCCGCGAGCGCATCTCGCCAGCGTCGCAAACGCTCGAACTTGACGATCGGGAGCGAGCCGCGATAGTGCTCGAGCGCAGCCCAGCGTTCGAACCAGGGATAGAAGCTGAGATCCACGAGGCTTGGACTCGCCCCGAACCAATAGGGGGCGTCCCCGGAGCTCCTCAGCAAGCCTTGAGTCTCGATGTATTCCAGCGTCTGCAGCAAAGTGGTTCTGGCCGCCGAGCGTTCGCCCTCGGTTTGTCCGCGTAAGAGCGCGCCCCAGGCGGGGACGAAACGCGTGTTGGCGTAGTCGATCCAAATGCGTGCGGTTGCACGGGACCCAGGATCTTTCGGCAGCAGCGCAGGCTCCGGGAAGACCTCTTCCAGGTATTCGTTGACGATCGCCGATTCGACGATCCGCGTTTGCCCGTGCTGAAGCGCAGGAACCTTACCGTAGTTGGATACGGTGTTGAACCAGGCCGGCTTATTCTGCAAATCAATCTCGACCAGTTCGAAGTCGAGCCGCTTCTCGGCCAATACGAGGCGGGTGCGGTGGGCAAACGGGCAAGCGCGCGCGCTAAATAGGGTGATCTCAGCCATGACAACTCCAATTGGCGCTCCTTTCGCGACAGCCACTGCGGCAGCCCGAGCAGAACACGCGACGTTGTTATGCTGGTAATTGGTCTCGTATGCAAGACAAAGAGGCGCAGCTCCGACCGCACCGGCTGCGCGCAACCACGCCCGTGAAGATGGGGCTTCCTCGGGGGCTCAGTAGCCGGCGCGCTTATCGACGACGTGGGTGAGTGGTCTTTCGGCCAGGTACGAAACGAGATTTTCCAAGAAAATTGCAGACGCGCGCTGCATATAGCCCGGATGAGCGCCTGAGTAGTGCGGCGTCAGGATCACGTTTTCGAGACCCCACAGTGCGTGCTCCTGGGGGAGAGGCTCGGGATCAGTGACGTCCAGGGCTGCTCCCGCAATGCGACCGCTCTTCAGCGCGTCCACCAGTGCCTCCGTTTGAACCGTGCCGCCGCGACCGATGTTGACGAAGACGGCATCGGAACGCATCGCCGCGAATTCGGCGGGTCCAAACAGACCACGCGTCTGAGGAGTGAGCGGTAGCGTGTTGATCACGTACTCCGCCTCCTTCAAGAACGGCGTGAGCTGACCCGGCCCGAATACCCGCTCGACACCCGGTGACGCGCCCGGTGAGCGCTTGAGCGCGATGACGCGCATGCCGAAAGAACCGGCAATTTCCGCGATTCGACGCCCAATCGCGCCCAGGCCGACGATACCGAGCGTCGCGCCGGAGAGCGTGGTCACGTCGTTCCTGAGCGCGTTACTGTCCCAGTTGTGGGCAAGCTGCTGTCGCGTCGCTCGATGCAGCTGGTGCGCGAACATCAATACGAAACCAAAGACATGCTCCGCGATGGGTTGCGCGTGGATCCCGCTCGTGTTGGTGACGATCAAGTCCTGCCGTTGCCGAATTTCTGGCGTCAACAACCACTCGACCCCCGCCCCCAAGGTCTGCACCCATTTCAAGTTCGGGGCCGAAGCGACTCGATCGGCCGCGATGTGATGGGTGTACAGGATCTCGGCTTCCGCCAACCATTGCGGGCGTTCGACCAGCTGGGCGGCAGACACGACCGTCAGGCGCGGCGAAATATCGCGGATTCGAGTCAGGAGCGAGGCTGGCACTTCTGCATTGATCAAAGTTACGGGGGAGGCTGACGGCATGGGGAGCTCCTGACTATCGGCGTGTCTTATGGCATAGACACGGTGCCCTGTCATCGAAATCCTCGGCTTCCCGGGGCGGGGGCGGGGGCGAGCGGCGGCGCATTTGCCCGGAGTGCTTCGAGCAGCGGGAATTGCGACCTGTGCTCCACTCATATGGCGTGTGCTCGATTTCGCGCCAGGTGGAGGTTGGCTCGGCTGAGCCCAGCTCTAATCCGCGACAGTGAGCTGAGGCGAACAGAACTTGTGCAGCGAGCGATACATTGCTCCGCGTCCCCTGTCGTCTCTGTTACAGTATGTATCGTGATGGTCCACCATTCGAGGGCTTGGCATTGCGGGCTTTGGGCTGTCCTCACCGCTCTGAGTCTGTGCATCTTTTTCGCGTGTTCGCCCGCGGTGGCGCCTACGCTTGGCCCCGGTGACCACGTGGGAGATCGGTGTCAACGCAGCACTGATTGCGGTGAGGGGCTGAGCTGTCACTACGGCGCCTCGAGTGGCAAGGCCGAGAACGCATGTCGCTTGGAGGTCGGACGTTGTCGCTTCGATCGCGACTGTGGCAGTGGGGCGCAGCAGAAGTGTCGCCGATTCGGCGTGGCGCTCGGCGTCTGTGAACGCGCGATGTGAACGCCGTCCAAAGCGTGCGCCATCTCGCGTTCCCCCGCTGTTGAAGCAGCTGGCCTCGATCTATCGGTCGCATAGTCTTTGGTGAAAATGTGTCTTGTATAAAAGAGTATGACTGGTACGCTCGGCGTCGCAGCGCGCTTTGCGTGCTGCGCGAACGAGCTTGGGGTCGTCGAAAACCTCAGCCCAACGCCGAGAAAGTCATGACCCAGCGACCCGGAAAACTACACCTGAACGCGTTCCTGATGAGCGTCGGCCACCACGAAGCCGCCTGGCGCCTGCCGGAGAGCGACCCATTTGCCAACACCAACGTCGAGCATTTCAAGCAACTCGCTCGCACGGCCGAGCGCGGAAAGCTCGATTCGCTGTTCTTGGCCGACAGCCCCGTGCTCTGGAACAACATTGGGCGTCGTCCTGCGGGAACGTTGGAGCCAACCGTACTCCTCGCCGCACTCGCAGGTGTGACCGACCACATCGGGCTGATCGCCACGGCGTCCACCACCTACAACGAACCGTTCAATCTGGCGCGGCGCTTCTCTTCTCTCGACCACTTGAGTGGGGGTCGCGCAGGTTGGAACATCGTGACCACGGCCGGGGTCGACGCCGCGCGTAACTTCAACCTCGAAGAGCTACCCGCCCACGCGGACCGCTATGCGCGCGCCGCTGAGTTCGTGGACGTGTCGCTGAAGCTTTGGGATAGCTGGGCCGACGACGCGCCGCTCGGCGACAAGGAGAGCGGCGTCTGGGGCGACCAGGGGAAGCTCTATCCTCCGCGTCACCAGGGGCGATTTTTCAAGGTGGAGGGCGCGCTCAACGTGCCCCGCTCACCCCAGGGTTACCCGTTGCTCGTGCAGGCTGGTTCGTCCGAGGACGGTAAGGCGCTGGCCGCTCGCTATGCTGAAGCCGTATTTACCGCACAGCAGACGCTCGAGGACGGGCGCGCATTCTACGTCGATCTGAAGCGACGCACGCGTGAAGCCGGCCGCGATCCAGAGACGATCAAGATCCTGCCCGGGATCGTGCCCGTGATCGCGGGAACGGAGGCTGAGGCGTTGCGGCTGGAAGAAGAGCTCGACCGTTTGATCAAGCCCGAGTACGCGAAACATCAGCTCGCGCAAACCTTGCGTGTCCGTCCGGAGGAGCTCGAGCTGGACGCGGAGCTACCCAAGAACATTCCAAATGAAGACGAGATCGAAGGGGCCAAGAGTCGCTTCACCTTGATCGTCAATCTCGCCCGACGCGAGCGACTCACGGTACGGCAGCTCATCGGGCGTCTGGGCGGAGGCCGTGGGCATCGCACCTTTGCGGGCGCGCCCGAGCAAGTGGCCGACGCGATCCAACTCTGGTGGGAGCAAGGCGCGGCCGACGGCTTCAACATCATGCCGCCCGTGTTGCCTTCCGGGCTTACCATCTTCGTCGATCACGTCGTGCCGATCTTGCAACGCCGCGGCCTATTTCGCACGGAGTACGAGGGCAAGACCCTGCGCGAAAACTACGGACTCGCTCGCCCCCGCAACGCGAACCTCGTGCGTCTGCCGTTGGAAGGCGCGGCCTGAAAATCGTGCCCAGTCTGGACCTTCCCCTGCTCGCGCAAAGCCGCGCGAAGCGTCTGAGCGCGGGCGCTTGGTTGCTGTTCAACCTTCGGGTGGGGGGACTCACGTTTGGCATGGGCTCCATCACGCCCATTTTCGAGCGCGCATTGGTGCAGGACACGCGGTCGCTGACCGCGGAGGAGTTTCAAGAAACGCTCACGCTCGCCCAGGTGTTGCCGGGTCCCAGTCTCGTCAGCATGACGATGTACTTGGGACAGCGCCTGTTCGGCACCGTGTTCGGTCTGTTGGGCGTGGTCTGCCTGTGTTTACCCGGCGCCCTGTGGGCGGCGTTGGTCGTTCGCTGGGTACCCTTCGAGCGACCGTTGGTAAAGACTTTCATGCACGGCTTTGCCGTCGGTGCGCTCGTGCTATTGGCTGACTTCGTGCGACGCCTGTGGCCGGGCCTTCGGGGTACGCATCTGCCTGGGATCGTCGCCACGCCCGCCAAGTTCATGCGAAGACTGGCGGTCGCTTTGGCCGTGACGGTCCTGATTGCCGCCCACCTACCCATGTTTACGGTCGTCGCGGGAGGGGTCTTGGCCTGCCTGGTCGCGGAGTTTCTGCCGTGATCCTGCTGCGACTGTTTTGGCTGTTCTTCCGCACCAGCTTGGTTTCCTTCGGCGGCCTTTATGGCGCCCTGCCAGAGCTGCAGCGCGTGTTCGTGGTCGAGCATCACTTCATTTCGTCCGAGCAGCTAATCCAAAACTACGTGATAGGTCAGCTGGTGCCCGGCCCGAACATGGTCGCCTGCACGCTCATCGGTTCGCAAATCGCGGGCGTGCCCGGGGCGCTCGCGGCCTCGCTCGGTACGTACCTCGCGCCGATCCTGCTGATCTGCGCGGTCGCGAAGGCGTTTCATCGCTACTATGGCGTGGCTTGGGTGCGCCGCTTGGAGGTCGGGCTCAGGCCGCTGGCCATCGGCTTCATGGGCGCTGCGGTCGTAACCATCTTACGCAGCGAGCTGAGCTCGCACGCGGTAGTCACGGTGGCGGTGACGGCGCTGGCGGCGGTGCTGTACCTGCGCCGAATCTTGGGGCCCATGACCCTGATCGCTGCGTCTGGACTCGCGTTTGCTCTGCTGTCTTTCGGGTGGCGCCTGATTTGAGCTGCGGCAGTGCAGGCAATGAATTCGCGCCACTCAGCGTGCCGCGCGCACAACGGTAGGCATCAGCGCCGCGTACTGCGTTAGGGGCAAAAAGCCCGTGCGGACATCGACCTGCTTCGGTAGGAAGCCGAGGCGAAACCACAGATCCGCGACCTCTTGTTGCTTCACGATCCCCGGCTCGCTGATGGGTAGCACGCCGAACCTGTATTTGTCGTGCATTTGCAGCAGGGTCGGCACCTCGATGAGCAAGGATTTCGTGAGTAGCTCCGCCATTTCGCGCGGGTGCGCGGTGGACCAGCTCTCCGCACGATCCAGGTCGGCTAAGAATATTTTGAGCACGTCACTGTGGGCGTCCAAAAAGGCCCGACTCGTGGTGTAGAAATTCGCCGTGTCACGGAAACGGTCTCCGTCGACCAACACATGTCCGACGTGGGCTTCGCTGATTCGCGTAGGAAATGGTTCCCAGATGATCCAAGCGTCCACGCTGCCCGCGCTGAAGGCGGCGTTTGCGTCCGGCGGCGGTAAGAACACCGACTGCACGTCGCTGAGCTTCAGCCCCGCGCTATCTAGCACTTTGACCAGCAGGTAGTGGCCGATAGATGCCTTCTGAAAGGCGATCTTTTTGCCCTTCAGGTCGGCAAGCGTCTTGATCGGCGAACCATCGTGCACGAGCAGTGACACGGTCTTTCCATTCGGCTCAGTCGTCGCGAGATAAACGAGCGGACCGCCGGCCTGTGCGGACTGCGCGAATATCGCGGGAGACTCCGCCGTCAACGCCAAATCGAGCGCGCCGGCATTGAGCGCTTCGAGCTGTTGCGGGCCAGCGGCGAACTCGAGCCATTGCACGGAGAATCCGAGCGGCGCCAGATCCTTCTCGAGTGTTCCCTGCTTCTCCAAGACCGACAAGCCGACGAGCTGTTTCGGTCGGACGATGCGAAAGACCTGCGCTGTCTTCTGTTTTGGCGTTTGCTCATTCGACGTGTTCTGCTTGTTCGCGCAAGCCGATCCGGAGAGCCAGGCGCCGAGCAGCGCGCCGGCCAGCAGCGTGAAGCGCCGGGAGCGCGCAAAAATCGGGGATTGGGCTGGTTGCATGAACTGCGCGATTGGTAAGCTCGATGCGTTTGCAGGTTGAGAGAGCAATGCGATCGGACGCTTCCGCCGCTCGGCGGTCTCAGCTTTTTCCGGGCGGCGGATTGCCCGTGAGATCTCGAGGCTGCCAAAAGCCTTCCAGATTCAGCTCCTTGAGCGCTTGGTTGAGAAAGCTCGCGTCGACCCACTCCTCGAAGGAGAAAGTCTTCTTGGTGAGGCCGAGCCGCTTCGCCTCCTCGATCTGGAGCTTGTAGCGAGAAGCTACGTAAGCGTCGATCAGAGGGCTGTTGCGGTACTTGATGTTTTCACCCTGCCAGTCGCGCTTGAAGGCCGCGAACGGGTTTCCGGACTTGCTCCACAACTGAAAGATCGGCTGGGGTTCTTTCTCGTTGTCCGCGAGCCACTTGGCGGAAAGCACGAAGCTCTTGAGGACGCGCTTGGTGATCTCCGGATATTTGTGGATGAAGTCGTCAGAGCCCAGGAACAAACCATTGGTGGTCAGCTTGGCGTCGCCCCCTTTGGTGGTGAAGATGACCCGCGATACGCCCTGGTCCTGCAGGGCAAGGTAGTCGGGCCCGCCGAAGGCGGCGTCGATGTCTTTGGTGACGATCGCGCTCTTGGCCGTGTTCGTGTCCATGTTGATTAGGCGCACGTCTTTCTCGGTCAGGCCC
>Ga0164308_10001011_pt1 | contig 15103 bp, 16 predicted proteins | sample Whisoiple_246_MG_FD_109983 | JGI IMG/M metagenome (GOLD analysis project Ga0164308, IMG submission 109983) | Soil microbial communities amended with fresh organic matter from upstate New York, USA - Whitman soil sample_246_MG | ecosystem: Environmental > Terrestrial > Soil > Unclassified >...
ACTCGGGCACGTGCATATGAATCACCAGCGTCTCCCTTCACTTGGCGTACGCAATGGTGCGCCACGGTTACCGCTGATGCCGCTCTCTCGGTTCGCATGCTCAAACTCAGTCCGCTTGATCTCCACCTGCCTGGACATGAGTTTTATCTCGTACTCGTACTTGTTGATGCGGCTGGTCAGCATGCTAGTCATCTGCTCGAAGCCTTGCTTCATGATGCCTAGCTCTTTGTAGCGAGGGTCGAGGCGAATCTTGTCATCCATCTCCTGAGTTGGTGGCGCCTTAGCCTCTCCCTTTGCCGTGGTACGTGTGGTTCGGTCACGCATGTTCTGGCGCATGTTGGCTTCGATTTGGTGCATCTCATTGTCGAGCTCGAGAATCTGCGCAACGAGGCGTGACTTGACCTCCGACAAGTAGCCGTACCAGCCCGTCAGCTGCATGTATTTTTCGGTATAGTCTTTACCGACCGACTTGGTTAGGTCGTCTAACGTCAGGTCTGGCGCGGGCCAGTTGGGCTCTTGTGGAGGCGGCATGCCGTATTCTTCCTCTAGCGTTCGTTTGGCCTTTTCGTATGTGCTCCACTCGGTATGGATTTTTTTGCCGGCAGTTTCACCCACGCCGGCCAGCGTGGATGGTAGGCGTAGTCCTCCTCCAGTCATGCGCCACCTGTCTTTGGTTGCCGCAGTTCGTTACTGCGTAGACGTTTCTGTGTTGCGGCTCGCTGTACCTTGGCGTTTGCTCGAGCCTTTGCTTTTGCTAGGTAGGCTGGTTTGCATACCTCGCTGAATCCGCAGAACTCGCAGCTTAGGCCCTCTACTCGAGGTGGTACCTCGTTGATAGTAGCCAGCCTAATGACATCCTTGGTCTCGTTCTCTATTTCGCCCCAGAGCCTGTGGTCGAATGAGAACAAGAACGGGTGTTTGCTGGGTTTAATGTTCTGGTTGCCCTTGTTGATGTACTGCGTCCAGCAAATGGGGGTGTCTAGGCAACGCATGTACACGCAGGTCTGTCGCCTGTGCTGCAGCTTGGGCTCATTCAGCTTAGCGAACTGGTCTGGTGATTCTGTTTTGATCTCCAGAGCAATACGCATGACCGCTGCACCCCATGGCTGGTCACGGAAGGTGATTACTCCGTCACAGCTGGACTTTATGTTGTACTGCTCTGCGATTAGCTGCAGTTTAGGGTCAATGCGGACCTCGCGTTCGAAGCTCATTAACCCGCCGCTGCTCTCGCATAGTCGACGCCAGTCTTCTTGCACCATGGCGTGGTAGACGTGCCCTACACGAAAGCGCTTCTTCCAGAACGGGTCGAGTTCCTTGTCTACCCGTTCGACTTTCTTTAGCGAGTAGTAGACTGGGCGCCGACATTCTCCAGACATCTCAGACGCGTGGATACCGTCAGACCTAGACTTGGCGCCGTTCCAACCGGCGGTAAATGACACGTCGGCGTCGTCATCCCGTACGAAGTTTTCGTACATGTCCAGCAGGTCGCCAGCCCACATCATGTACTTGGCCAAGATCTCCGGTGGTTGGCTGATAAGGTCGTTGATCGTAACTAGGCTCATCTACGGTTCCTTTTGGCTTTTTAACCAGTCTTCGTATGGGATCATTACCCAGTGCTCGTCAGTTCTGCCGTCCTTGCTATGGAAGGTGACGTCGAGTACTGGCGTCTCGTCGAAGGCACATTCGCTACGTATCTTGTCTAGGGTTTCTACCTTTAGAATATAGGAGCGCGCTCTGGTGAACTTACACTCAGCTCTGAACTTGCCCTTCTTCCGCACGTCACCTTTGGCCCAAGGTAATGCCCCAGAGCCTTTTTGTTGCCTCGCATCAGTGGCATTGGCCAACTTCAGTTCTTGTCGCCTAGATAGGCGTCGTGTGTTTCTAGCCGAGATGCTACGCATTTATGTGTATGAACCTTTGACTCCAGCCGCCGCTAGAATTTCGCGACGTACCTCGAGCTCTAGGTTAATGTCGTCCTGTATAGCGGCTACAAAGTGCTCAGCGGTGGGTACCTGGGACAAGTACGAGTGCGGTTCGCCGTTGCGTAAGAATGTGAGCTCTCCGTCTATTTCTTTGATTACGCCGTAACGGATACCGGCCGTCAGTACCGTGCGTAGCGGGTTGAACCCGCGCGCGTCGTAGAAGTAGGGGGTGTCGCCAATAACGTGGTCGTGGCCACCGAGTTTGGCCTTGGTGATTTCCCAATTCACGTCCTTGCCTAGCGTGACTTTGCCTTCTTTTTCCTTTGAGCCGTTGGTGATTTTTCCACCGCTCCAAACCTGCACGTCGTACTGTCGCCAGTGCTTTACAGAGGGCGGTACAACGCCTGCCCAGTCCTTTAAGTACTTGGCAATATGCGCTTGTGCTTCTGCCTTCTTACGGTTGTACCTGACCTGACAGGTCATGATGAATGTAGTGAAGTTGCGTATGTCGCGCGTGATTGGGCCGTAGTGCTGCAAGAAACGTCCTACCACCGAGGCCCTTGCAGCCTGCACTGGGAACTCTTCCAACGAGTCTAAACCTGCTTCTGACTTCGGCATCAGCGCCTCGTAGGAGTCGAGTCCGACTACGCCGTAAATGTTGCTCAGCAGCAGCTGCTCTGTAACGTCCAAAAACTCTTCGGCGGTGGACAGGCCTTTTACGATGTAGTTGTGGCCTATCTCTCGGCGTAGATCAGCGACCTCTTCTTTGGTAAGTAGAGGCACGCCGCGCTTTGCTAGCTCACGCTGCTGCGCTTCGATTACTTCCAAAGGGATGGGGATAATCCAGCCTACGCGACGTGCCTGGAAGTAGTCGATCCCACCTTCCACAGCGGACAACGCCACGTACGAGTCATTGCCGTACAGGCGTTGATGCATGGCAAAGTAGTGATATAGCAACGTTGTCTTGCCCGCCCCGTCTGGACCTGTGAGCGTGTTGAATGTACCAGCAGGTAAGCCACCTCCGCAGTCGACGTCGAGCTGCATGATGCCGCTGGGCCGACGTAACCACGCGTTGCTGTGCACATTGTCAGCCGTGGTGATGACTTCGCTGTCGAACTTCTTGTTGATTTTACTGGCTAGCGCCTTGACGGCGGCGGCGCGTTCTCTTCGGTCCTTGTCGTTGTCGGCGGCACCAGTCTTGGGCCCGTTTAGCACGTTGGATGGTTCGCGTTTGGGCATGCTCATGGCGGCAGCCTTAGGGACTACTGCCCCTTTGGCTGCCGCTGCATGGGCCTTCTTGACGCTTTTCTTTACGATTTTCTTTGCGGCCATCTACTCTTTCTTTTTCTCGAAGGGCGCGGTGCCGTGCTTTGGGCAAACTAGGATGTTGCCGTGGCGTGTCACCGCCGCTCCGCATTCAGGGCAGCCTTCGGCTGCAGCTTTTTCCATGCTCGATTGGTTTACCGACTCGTCAACGCCTAGCTTGTCCATTTCGCTTCTCCTTTTTGGCGAGTTGAATCTTCTTGCGAAGGCTCGCTGATTTGGTGAAGCATACTCTGAAACGATGGATGGGGGCAGCGGAAGGTGCCTTTCCTCCGTAGCGCTTCGCTGGCGGCGGTGTACCTCTTTGCCTACGTAACGCAATTTTGCCGAAGCCACGTAGCTCTACAAACCCTTCTTTTACTAGAGCGGCTACAATCTCCTCTAGGAACGTTTGGGTAATGAAAGAGACGCGTTTAAACGCCTCCCCCGTGGCTACTGTGATTCGTGTGTCTAGATCCCGTTTCTTTGTGGGCATTCGAGCTTCTTCACTTGGCCAGGCCCCAGGCTTTGGCAGAGCCTAGCTCTACAAGTAGTGGCACTCCGATGTCTGTAGGGAATGGGTGTTCCATCCATTCCTTCTTGCGTGCTTTGACCACTTCTACACTCTCGTCTGGGCATTCGCCTACGATTTCGTCGTGCACCTGTAAGCACATGCGGTAGCCGTACTTGTCGCGCAGTTCGTAGTCTTCGCTCAGGTAAATCATTGCCATCTTACAAACCTCGGCAGCCGTGCCTTGGATAGGGAAGTTGGATGACTGACGCTGCGCTCTGAAGCGCGTGTAGTTGTCTGGTGAGCGCATGTCAGGGAGGTGGCGACGCCTTCCCATGAGCGTGAAAGAATAGCCGGTCTGCTCGGCCATCTCTGCCTCTGACTCGAAGAAGCGACGCACCGCAGGATACGTCTCCATGTACTTGTTGATTTTGAGGATAGCTTCTTCTTCAGAGCAGCCCATACGCCTTGCTAGCGTCTTTTCTTTCATGCCGTAGTTCAGACCAAAGCCGATGGTCTTGGCGTCGCCGCGCGCCTTCAAACAGTACAGCACGTAGTCGGTCATGGCCGACTCTGGCAGCTTGCCGTCCTTTACCTGCTTGTCTGTCTTCTTGGCCGTTACTAGATCCTCGTATGGGATTTCGAACACCAGGGAAGCGTTGCCCATGTGGATATCCCAGTTGCGATGAAAGATATCCATCATGGCCTGTTCCTGGGAGCCAGCGGCCAGTAAGCGCATCTCGAGCGCTGAGTAGTCGGCAACGACTAGGCTGCAGCCCTTCTCGGCAATGAAGGCGTTGCGTAGCTTGAAGCGGTCCTTTTCGCCGCCAGTGACGTTCTGAAGGTTTGGGTCGCTAGAAGAGAGGCGGCCTGTGTTGTGTGTAACGATGCCGCCAGTGACGTGTGAACAGTCTTCTTCCACCGTCAGCCCGTAGGTAACTTCTGTGGCCTCTACGGTTACGTCCACTACCTGGGCCGTACTGAACGTCGCTTGTACGCCTTCTATGTAGTCCTCCGGCTGCCAGCACCTGTTGGCCCAGATGTCGCGGATGGTGCCCTCGGATACTCGGTATTTCTTGGCCAACATTTTGGCAGTCATGAGTGAGGAGTCTGTTGAGTTTCTACCCCATGTTTTGCCTTTCAGCAGCGCGCGCATAGCCGCTATGCTTACGTCGTGCTTTTTAGCGAGTGCAGTTATTTCTCCTGCAGCGCCTTTGTAGTTCTTACGTATTCGCTCAGCCAACGTGTACGAAAGCTTGGAGGTACTGCTTGGCGGCTGCCCTGCGCGCTTGGCCGCTCTGATGGCCGCGACGTCTTGCTCAGAAAGGGGGGTACGGCCAGCTCGCCGCTGGCTCATAGTGCCGTGGCGTAGCGCGTCCTGTCTGTTGTCGTGCGAAGTTCCGTACGCCAGGTTCTCTCGAGTATTGTCCCAGGCAATGCCATTTAGGTGCCTTACCTCAGGGCCAGTGCCTTTGTGTGCAATGGCGAAGGCTTTCAGCACCAACTGATGCACCGTAAAGTCTTTCTTGTCTGCCCCCCTTAGCTGAGCCCCATTTCTGGTCAGGGTTACTTTTAAGTGGCCCCAACGCCCTTTTGGCCGCAGGGCAAACAGCCTGCCGGTTGTAGTGCTGCGCACACGTCCCCATGATGACACCTCTGCAGGCCAGCCTTGGATGCGTACCCAAGTCTCCACGCCTGAATGTACCGTCACTATGTCGCCGCGTTGTAGGTCGTCCGCGCGTTTCCAGTCACCGTTGGTGTAGTACTGGTGGTTACCCGTGGTACGAAGGGTCAGTCCGTTGGAAAGGTGGCAAAGGTAGATGGGTTTTGGTGAATGCGTGGATGTTTCGATTACAGCGCGTGGTTTTCCCGTGTGCGAAATGACTTTGTCGCCAACACGCACTTGCTCCACGGCAAGGTAGCCGCGTGAGGTGAGAACTAGTTCACCTGCCGGCATGCATCGAGCAACGTCTTGGTTCAGCCTTGGGTGTACGCGGTCGTTTTGGTCTAGGCGGTCCGGCATCTTTTCGATGTAGGTACCGAACTGCTTTTGCACCTTGTTGTGCTCGAGCACCAATGCCGCGGTCTTGCCTACGTCTGTACCAAGATGTTCATCGGCTACATATTCGAGAAACTTCTCGTCGATAGACGGCTTCTTTTTACCGCTCTTACCGCCGCTGGTCATCTTTCGCGGCCGAACACCGTTGCGTGTGCAGAAGTACTCGATGAGCTGGTCTGGGCTCTTAGGGTTTAGCAACATGCCTGCGTGGCTGTTGATTTGGAAGCGAAGGTCTTCCATCTCTTTCAGGATGGTAGGCTTGAGTCCCTCTAGATAGGACTTGTCTACCTTCATGCCATTGCGCTCGCAGACGTACAGTGTCCTGGTGAAGGGTACTTCCGTAGCGTAGAAGTAGTCACGCATCGTTTTGATGTGATGATACGTGTCCCCGTACAGACTCCAGGTTAGTGCTTTTTGTAGCTCGTCTTCTAGCTTCTTGAACACGTGCCAAGTGCCGTAGGCGTCGTTAGCCGCGTAGTCCACCAACAGGTTGATGTTTGTTTCTTCTGCTTTGCGCAGCAGGTACAGAGGCGTGCTCTGCATGAAATTGCTGCAGCCCGTTTTTTTGCAGAAACCTGCTTTATTGTTGTGCGATGCTTCGGTGCCACCGCAGATACAGGTGCGTGCGCGCAAGCTTCCGAAGGTGTCTGTGAAGTCGGTCCACTTCCAGCCCAGCAACGTCCTGGCCATATCCTTAAGGCCGTGCGACTCTTCTTCGTAGAGCAGCGCGTGCATTACGGCTACGTCTATTAGATGGCCCTTTAGCGGCGTACCGTAGTTCTCCAGCATGTGGCAGTCGAACTTGGCGTTCGCCAATATCCATCGCTTGCCATAGTCGTTGAAAGAGTCTTTGAAGTACGCCAGCGTGTTTGATGGCATCGTGACACGGCGGTCACGCCCGTTCTGTGACTCCCAACTTAGCGACCAGTAGTAGGGTCTGCACTTGTGCAGATTCAACCCGTCGGTCTCAGTGTCGATGGCGACTTTCTTGCAGTCCCGTATCTCGCGTACTAAGCCATCGAGTCCTTGATGACCTGGCGTGTAGTACTCTGCCGGTGGCAGTCCTATATTCCAGCCCAATGTGGCCTACCTTCTTGGCAATAAAAAAGAGGGCCCCTCCGTAGAAGAGCCCTCCTTTGTGCTGTGCTCAGGTGTAGCTGCGCGAGCCGTTGTTTACAGGCTGGCGCGTTGCCCCGCCTTGTTGCTGACCGTCGGCAGTAGGGAGAGGCCCTAGCAACTTCAGTTGCTGCTCCATACTCGCTGGCGAGTAAATCTTTGGCAGGTCTAGGCCCTTGCGCTCGCTCTCTCCGTAGACGCCATTGATTGGACGTGGCCCAATGGCTTTTCGAATCATTAGGTTATAGCCTTTACCGCCGTCAGAGGCTTTGACCTGTGTTACCTCGAGGTCGAAATCGAACAGCGTTGCCTCTTCTCCGTGCGCGCAGTTCTCGCACTTGATCATGTTCTCCAAGAAGCCGTGGAAGCCGCATTGATGGCACTTCACCTCTTCGTCGCGGATCTTGTTTAGCTCTGCTTCTGACAGCGTGGTCTCTTGGAAGTCCACCACGCATTCTCCACAAGAGCGGCAAACAAGGGCGAGCTCTCGGATGGAGTCTTGTGCATTGCAGCTGCGGCAGTGGCATGCGAGGCCGTTGGCGTACGAGGTGAGCGTATTCCAGTGGTTGAAGTTATACGACCAGTGCATGACGTGGCCGTTCTTCTTTTCATAGCCACCGGCGGCTAGCTCGTCGTTGCCGCGCACAGCGCCCTTCTTCCAGACCATGTACGGCTGCTTGGTCTTTTCGTTGATGCGAATTTTGCCGTCTTTGTCGACCTGCGGTACATGGTAAAAAGGCGCCTGCACAAGCACTGACATTGCGCATTTTTCTGAACGGCGAAGGGACTGCGGCGAGTCAGTGCCGTTGTTCTTGCGCTCGTTCCATTCGTGCCAGTACCACTCAGACGCGAGCGAGGGCTCGCCCTTACCCTTGAACCCGCCTAGCGGGCCTTCCGAGCCAACGAACGAGAACTTGCGTTGGATGAGAAAGTACTCGATGTACTTGATGTACGGCAGTGAATCTACGACAACGTTGTTGTCGGCATCACGCACGTAGTCTTTCGCATCGAAGTCCACGCGCGGCGCCGGGAAGCTGCCTGGGAGTAGGCGAACGATGTCCGCGGTACCGTCGTTTGGCGGGTAGTATTGGTCGCGAAACAACGCGCCTCCACCGCCGCCCCCTGTGCCCTTAGGTGCTCGCTTCGTACCTTGACGTAGCTGCTGCCGAAGGTTCATTCCTGCCACTGCGGCTCGGTCTTTTCCAAATGCTGACATTACTTGTGCCTTTTGTTTGAAGTGCCCTATCGGGCGTAATGGGTGGGCTATCGCCCGTATTAACTGGCCAACTCACTGTACGTAGGCGCTGAATCGATTAGTTCTGGAAGTTCGTCGAGCGGTACGTCAGTGGGCTGGTCTCCGTCGTATAGAACAACCCGCAGCCTGGCACCAGACTTGTAAAAAGTCTCTGTGACTTTGATTGTCCCCTGGATGCCAGCGTGGTCGTTGTCGAGCATGAGGACGAACTCAGCCCCCATGCGGTTTAAGATCCACTCCTGGGCTTTGCTCATACGCTTGGTCATCAAGCCGACGACGTTTGGGATGCCTGCTTGGGCTATCCACATCACTGCCTTGAAGCCTTCTACTATGACTACACGCGGCCTACCGTCCTCACGCTGCAGTTTGTCAAACATCGTGTGGGCGTTCCACAGTAGGTTTGCCTTGTCGGTTTCATACGGCGGAAGACCCCAGGTGCGGTACTCTTCCTTGTAGACCTTGTACCTAGGCTCTTGGTCTATCAGCATGGCTCTTCCGCTGATGCCTACCAGGTGCCCTTCTATGTCGCGTAGGGGGAAAGTGATCCGACTGTGCTGTTTGTCTACGCCCACGCCAAACTTCTGGAGCGTCTCCATTGTGAAGCCCTCTTCTAGTAGAGCTTCTGGGCAGAAATGAAACAAGCCGAGCAAGTCATTGTCTATGTGTCGGTTAGCCTCCATCACCACTTCGGGACGTGACAAGTCCTTTGGCGGCGGCGCGTTCGCTGCTAGATTTTTTAGGGTTACACCGTAGTGGAGTGCGATTTGAGCTGAGGAGTATCCCAGCATTGTAAGGAACTTCTTGAAGTTCCCTGTCACATCGCAGCCGTAGCAGATGAATAACCCGTTGCTGACGTTCATACAGAATGACGGGTTATTGTCCTCGTGAAATGGGCAGCGTATTGACACGTTGTCGCCGCCCACTTTCTTTGGTGTGCCTCTACCAACTTCAGCCAGGATGCCTAGGATGCGCTCTGTGACCGGGCTGTGCTCAGACATTATGGTGCTCTTAGTCCTTTCGGCAGCACTGGGGCATTGCGTATGCGCGCCTCTGTTACCTTCTTGTCTTCTCTGGAACGTTTAGCTTGCGCGCGTTTCTCTTCTTCGCCGTTTACAGGTTCTCGCTTCGCGGCCTTGATGCCTGTGTCCGCCTCGTCCTGTGCCTCGTCGCGTTGCTTTACTTTGTTGATGTCCTTGTCACTCAGCTCCTCTACCCATGAGAAGTTAGTGGCAGGCATTCCCCAGATGCGACAACCAGAGAAGCTGTACTCACGAGAGCCGCCCATCGCTAGCGTGATAGTGTTGTTCTCCTGCTCGTTGATTACGCGAATGGCAGCGGTGACGTCCTGTGAGATAGCGTCGGAGAACGCGATTTCATCTAGGTTTGCGTTCTTGTGGGATGAGGCGCTGCGTGTCGCCTGCATGGTCGCCAGTACTGGCTTACTGGTGTCCAACACCATTTGGCGCACCGCGCGCGAGATGTTTTGTACTCGAAAGTTATCCTTCTGGTTCTTGGCTCCTCTGCCGTCGCTCATCAGATAAAGGCCATCGATTGCGACCATGTCAGGGCCATACTTGGATACCTTGGAGTGTAGCCACTCAACGGTGTCTCCGCCGTTGGGTACGTCTTTGGCGTTCAAGCAGATCATGTCTCGCTTGTTGCCCATCAGCCCGTCGGCTATCTCTTTGACGTAGGCCAGGCGAATGCGCTCTTCCCTGGTCAACTTGCCCGTGCGCAGCTCTTGATACGGCAGCTTTGCCATGCACGAGGCGATACGCATGAAGATGTTGTCTGCCGTCATCTCCTTTGTGTAGATGAGCGGCACCTTACCCTGGTCGTAGATATCCGCGATGATGTAGGCCAGCACCCACGACTTCATGCTCTTGGGTCGACCGTAGAAGACAATGTAGTCGTCAGGCTGAATGCCCAGCGTAATGTCGTTGAACGGCTGCCATGGGAATTTACATGCGGACAGGTCAGCGCCATCTGACTGCGTGTCGTGCCTAGCTATGAGGCGTGTTAGCGACTTGGCGAACGCCACGTCAGCCTGCATGCCGTAACCTAAGCCAACCAGCGTCTTTAAGCGGCGCTGTGCGTTCATCGCGGCGTCTAGCGGGTCTGACCCGGCATCGATTGTGGTGACTAACTCACGTTGGATAGAACGTGCCTCGCGGGTTAGTCGCTCTTTTCTGACCATCTGGCAGTAGCCTTCGATGGTCATGGAGGCGTCATCTACCATGACAAAGTTCGGGTAGATGAGACGCATAACGTTCTCACCGAACTGGGCACCGGCATATCGCGGGTCACGCTTGGCGCTCACCATATGCATGAACATCGCGCGCCCTTCGTCAGTACCGAAGTCTTCCTCTTCGATGCCCCATTCGATTGCTTTTTCTAGATCTCCTTTGCGTATAACGTGGCTTATCAGCTGTTGTTCGGGGTGTGCCAAGTGTTTCCTTTACGAAACGCGCCAGGCGCGGAGGGGGTACCATGCTGTGCTAGCAGACGCGGTTAGGTCAATCATGACCGCGTAGTGCACAAGCCGTTGTGGTGCGCACCAGGCGAACCACAACGCCTAGTGGCTAGACAGACTCGACGTCGTCCTCTTTGAGCGGCTGGCGACCTAGCGATTCTCCAATACCACCGGGTTCTGGTTGTTGCGGGGCTTCCAGCTTGCTGGCGTCTTCGAACACTAGGTTGGCTAGGTCTTGTTCGAGCGCTTCTTGGAAAGCTTTCAACGCAAGCCTAGTGTTCTGTGAAAAACGTATGCAAGAAGTTTGGCCGAAGGTGTTTCCCGTGATCGTGTTGACGAAAGCTCCTCGCGCGACAAACTGCGGCTCGCCGCCGGCGGTGAACTTGATAGCGCTGATTTCCATCAGCTGAACGGCGTCGAACCGAGGTGTACCTTGTACTGCCACTAAGCTCCGCCCTTCGGGTTCATTTGAAGTAGGCTCCAGCCGTCATCCACGATTTCGCGCGCCTTGTAGTAGGCGAGCTCGGCCGCCTTGTTGATTGTCTTCTCGTCCTGGTCGCACTCCAAGGTGACTGATGCGGACACCTTATTGGCGCCAAACTCAGTAGACTCGGAGTATCCTACGTTGACGCGCGCTCGTGGTGCACCATCATGCTTGGTCAGCAGGTTTGCGAACTTGTCGCCGGTTAGTTCGCCCGCGGTCGTTGTCTTCTTGCCAGAGTTAACCATGTCCCTGCTCCAACCGTTCATCCTTGGATTTTCTTCGGCGCGTGGTAGCTGCGCTTTACCATCATGAAGTTAGGCAGCGTGGCCTCCGGAATCTTCCCACTGGCGATTGCCGCAGTGACCATGGCGCTGTCCACTTCGTACACGGCGCGTTGAGTAATCTTACCGCCGCATTCGAGGTAGGTCTTTTCGCCCAATTCGTCGAGCATTTTTGCTGCATCGAACGTATGGCTAACAGAGAAGTTTTCGAACGGACCGCAGGACACACCAAGCGCCCTAACCTTGGAGTCTGCCTCTTCCAGCTTCGTGTTGTAGCGGTCTACGAGGTCGTTGTAGCGCATGAACACCTCTGGGTGCTCTGCTTTCAACGAGTCCAGCTCTTGCTTTAGGTCAATGAACTCTTGAACCTCAGGGATATCGCCGATAGGGAGACGTTTCCCTTTCTCGGCTGAGGTCTTTGCTGCGCTACTGGGTTTTTTGCTACTGGCCATGTTCTTCTTCGTCTTCCTCAATGCATGCGTCTGCTAGGTCGTACGGCGTTTCTTCAAGCTCACGTAGGTCTTCCGGTGCGCTGCCGTAAAGCTCTTCGTTGTACGTCTCGTACAGCTTCTTGGCTACGCAGACGTCCTTGGTGAACAATTCAAACAGGTTGCCATTGTGCCTGTCGTGAATCGATTTTCGAACATCGTCTGGATGTATGGTCGGCAGCATCAGGTACTTGACCGTTGACCTTGCCACCGGTGCCACTAGTTTTCCGTGCACCTTGCGTTTCCATTCCTTCAACTTGGGCGACAACACTGCAGAAACGCCTGCGCCAGGTATCTCTATTGCCTCGGATTGTCCACGCTCTCTAGTCAAGTTGAACGAGCTGCCGCGCAGGGTAGCTGCCGCTAGTTGGCCCATAGACACAATCAAGATGGGGTCGTACAGGTAGATCTCTTCGAAGACCCTATTCGCACAAGCATCTAGCTGCGGCTTGATTGCCCGCTGATCTTTGTATCGCGGCTCTGGCGGCCTCCCGCCGTAGCCGCGTGTCATGTAGGGCTGTCCTGCGTCATCCAGTAAAGGAGTACAAGACCTGCACGCCGTTAGGTTGGTGACAAAGAAGTTGGTGATTCTATAGCGCTGCAAAATACTAGCTAGGAATGAACCTGTCTTGCCAGCGACTGGTCTACCTTCTTTTTCTTCGTCGGCGCCGAACTCACTGCCGACGAACAAGATGCCGCGTTTGCCTATACCGGCGCCGAATACCTGTTGCCCGCCACGTAGGTCTCGCAGCTCACCTAGGCTGCAGTCAGTGCAACCCGCCCACTCGTCTTGCACTACATGCAGTGGTTTGTTGAAGTCGAATACGCCCTTCATGATTCACCTGAGTGTGATGACGCTTGCGCGTTGCGTACTCCAAATATTTGATAGTGCATGTGCCATGCGCTTTAGTCGCTCGTACACGTCTCGATCGCTGCTTACCATGTGGTCGAAGAAACTGACGCGCGCGCCGACTAGGCTGAAGAAGACTGGCGTAGCGCTTGCGTTGACGTCTATTGGCGTGGCAACAGCGTCTTTTGCGATGCCTACTTGTGTTGCGTCACTGCCTGGCACTTGGCTCACAGGCGTAATTAGTTCATAAGCGTTCATGCATTCCAAGGCGCCGCCATTTATTTGAGTCTGCAGGATGTTCGCTATGCTCAGTTTAGTGGCGCAGATGTATTTCCCGTGCGAGGTGCCTAGGATGAGCCAGGTGTACGTAGCTTCGGTGGATTTGTCCATGATGTCTGTTGCCTTCTTCCTACTGCTGGATGGTTCTCTAAGTCGTACTTGAATGGGCCGCCTTCGTTGGCGTCCCAGTTACGTAAGTGGCTGCGCAGCTTCTTGCATTGTCCGATGAGTGGCCCAATGTCGTCTTCGAAGAAGATGAGCTCGGCGTTCGATTTACCGCGAGGGCGTCCCATCACCTGCTGCAGAATGTTCTGGTCAGACATCGGCTCGCTAACGATGATGGCTGACAGGTCCTTGTCGTCTAAGCCCTCACGTCCATACTTCATGATGGCGAAGATGACCTTTCGTTCTTTTAGCATCTTGAAGCGCGCGTCTGGATTGACCGCGGCGGTGAATAACCCAGCGGTGCTTTTCTTCTTCAGCAGGCTGTCTAAGAACTCTCGTTGACGTTTCTTGAAAAGACTCTCGGTCTTTTTCCACACCTCATGCCTGCGCAGCATGGCTGCATATTTTTCGATGTGCTCTCGGCACTGCTGCTTTTTCTTCTCCGGCATACTCGGATTCGTGCGCATGTTGGCCCGGATGTTGTTTATTGTGCCCTGCGCGCGGTTGACGGCTGTCTTGGTTAGCTCTACCGGCGTCTCGGTCTCACCGACGTCCTGCGCAGTTGGGTACGGTATGTCTGTGTATAGGTCACAGTCTTTCCTGTTGGCCGTCCACATGGCCATCAGATTGATTACCTCGTCCACAGAGTAAGAGAGTACGAGAACCTTATGCCCGGAGGCCACCTTGGCTTTCGCCTCTGCCAGCACGTGGTCGTAAAGACGCTCTCTGTGCGCGCCTAAGTAGCCCGCCAACTTGCCTATGTGGATTTCGCCGTTCTTGTCGTTCACGGCGCGTGTCACCAGCGGGTCTTCATGGTCTAGCTTTATGCCAGTCCATTTGAACTTGATGGCGGGCGGGTTGCGTTGCTTCACATCCTTGTACAGGACCTCGCCTACGTGATGCTGGCAGATCACGTGTGAGCCATCCGCCCTACTGGGTGTGGCGGTCAGCGCTAGACGATAGCCGTAAAAAAGAGGCGCGGACTTAGAAAACGTAGGCGCGCTTACGTGGTGACCTTCGTCCCAGATGACCAGACCGAACCATCGGCGAACCTCCTCTGGCATTGTGGCTGCCCAATTAGCCAGCGTCTGGTAGGTGGCCATGACGACTGACTTCCTCCAGTCGCGTGTGTCCCCTTGAATGAGGCCTACTCCGCCAGGCACGTCTAAGTGCTTAGCTATTTCTTTCTGCCATTGAAGCAGCAAGGTAGTGTTGTCGACGACAATGATGGTTGGTGTCTGTCGTAGGGCAGCGAAGTGAAGCGCTATCACAGTCTTGCCGCCACCGCACTTGACCTGCAGCGTCCCGCCTTGGCAGCTCATCAATGCTTTTATCGCATTTGATTGGCTGCGTTCCCCTGTCGGCACAATGCGGCCGTCCTGCAGCAGCATGTGGTCTAGCTTTACTTTGCTGCGCACCCCAGTCTTGGTGTAAGTTTTAGGTCGCGCGTCGACCCATTCGATAGGCAGCTCTTTAGGGTTCCAGAAAGACCTAGGCACTATCAGGTGGTGCTCGGCCTCTTCCCACAGCTGTAGTATGCGAATGCTGTTCCGCTCCGAAATCTCGAACTCGAGGGCGCCTTTGACACCCTCGATGTTCACGAGACTTTTAGGGACGTACAACATATCGCTCACGTAACCTTTTTGCGCGTCGCGTTTCATGAGCTTCATGCTGTCTCCTTTTAACTAACTGCTAGGCCCTGCGCCAGGGCCTGGACCGCCGAAGCGTCCAAATACCTCAGAGTCGAAAAAGTTGGCTAGCGTATGGCCTATTGCCTTGCCCATTGACCTGAGGGTTTCCCACCACATGCGCTCGACAATAGTCCCGCTGTTGGAGGGTTGCCGCACAGACAGGTACGCTGGGATGCCGTAGTGCCCTGAGAAGTGTGACGGGTGCTGATACGGTTGCGTTGCGTAGC
>Ga0164308_10001012_pt1 | contig 15102 bp, 12 predicted proteins | sample Whisoiple_246_MG_FD_109983 | JGI IMG/M metagenome (GOLD analysis project Ga0164308, IMG submission 109983) | Soil microbial communities amended with fresh organic matter from upstate New York, USA - Whitman soil sample_246_MG | ecosystem: Environmental > Terrestrial > Soil > Unclassified >...
CATCGGACTCGAAGAGCTGGGCGATGCCCTGCCTGCCCTCGACCTCGACGAGGAGCGTGCGCCTGCCCTCGGTCGCGAGGGCGAGCGCGAGTGCGGCGGCGACCGTGGTCTTACCGGTCCCGCCCTTGCCGCTGACGACCTGGAACCTGCTCACGTCTTCGAGCCTAACCAGTCGGCGGGCAGCCTACGCACGAGGCCGTGTGTGCCAGGCATTACAGTCGGCTCCATGACCAAGTGGGAATACGCGACCGTGCCCCTTCTCGTGCACGCGACCAAGCAGATTCTGGACACCTGGGGCGAGGACGGCTGGGAGCTGGTCCAGGTCGTTCCCGGCCCGAACAACCCCGAGCAGCTCGTGGCCTACCTGAAGCGGGTGAAGCCGTAGTGGCGGGCGCCGTCGAGGCGAAGCTCGCCGAGCTCGGCCTGACGCTCCCGGACGTCGTACCGCCGCTGGCCTCCTACCAGCCGGCCGTGCGGTCCGGGGTGTACGTCTACACCTCGGGCCAGCTCCCGATGGTGGACGGCAAACTCGCGGTGACCGGCAAGGTCGGCGCCGAGGTCACGGCGGACGAGGCCAAGGAGCTCGCCAAGACCTGTGCGCTGAACGCACTGGCGGCGGTCAAGTCCGTCGCCGGTGACCTGGACCGGATCGCCCGGGTCGTGAAGGTGGTGGGCTTCGTCGCCTCCGCCTCGGACTTCACCGGGCAGCCGGGGGTCGTCAACGGCGCCAGCGAGCTGCTGGGGGCGGTCCTGGGCGACAAGGGCGTGCACGCCCGCAGCGCCGTGGGCGTCGCGGTGCTGCCGCTGGACGCCCCGGTGGAGGTCGAGGTCCAGGTGGAGCTCGTCGACGCCTGATCCCGTACGTCCCTGATCCCGCCCGGTCCCGCGACCGGGCGGGATCTTGTATGTACGGGGCAGGCATCGAGTCGGGGACCCCTCGAACATCGGCTCGGTTCCGGATAGCCTCCGGCCATGCCCAACGGTCAGTGGTACCCACCGGAATGGCCGGCCCGGATCCGGGCCCTCGACAGCGGCGAGCTGACGGCCGTGACCCCGAGGCGCGCGGCCACGGTGATGCTGCTGCGGGACGACCCCTCGGAGCCGGGAGCCGTCGGCCCTTGTGTCCACATGCTGCGCCGGCGGACCTCCATGGCTTTTGCCGGGGGCGCGTACGCCTATCCGGGTGGCGGGGTGGACCCGCGGGACGACGACCACCTCGTGGGCTGGGCGGGGCCGTCCCTGGAGACCTGGGCCGGCCGTCTGGGCGTCGCCACGCCCGCGGAGGCGCAGGCCGTCGTCTGCGCGGCGGTCCGTGAGACGTACGAGGAGGCGGGCGTCCTGCTCGCCGGGCCGAGCGCCGACACCGTCGTGAGCGACACCACGGGTGCGGACTGGGAGGCCGACCGGGAGGCGCTCGTCGCCCGGGATCTGTCCTTCGCCGGGTTCCTGGACCGCCGTGGCCTGGTGCTGCGCTCCGACCTGCTGGCCGCGTGGGCACGCTGGATCACTCCGGCGTTCGAACCGCGGCGCTACGACACCTGGTTCTTCGTGGCCGTGCTCCCGGAGGGACAGCGCACCCGGAACGTGTCCACCGAGGCGGACCGGACGGTGTGGATCCGGCCCGGCGACGCCGCCGACGGCTACGACCGGGGCGAACTGCTGATGATGCCGCCCACCGTGGCCACCCTGCGGGCGCTGAGGCCGTACGGGACGGCTTCAAAGGCGCTGGAGGCGGCGGATTCCCAGAGCCTCGTCCCCGTGCTGGCTGAGGCCCGTATGGAGGGCGACGAACTGGTGCTGAGCTGGCCCGGGCACGACGAGTTCACCAAGCACGTCCCCACGGCCGGTGGCTCCACCGCTCCCGCCGCGGACGACGGCACGGACGGGAGCCCCGCATGAGCGACGCGGCCGCACTGCCCGGGCAGCCCCGCGGCGAGGTCCTCTCCGGGCCCGCCACCGCCCGTACGGTCAACGTCCTGGCGCCGAACGCCTCGGCGATGACGCTGGACGGCACGAACACCTGGATCGTCGCGGAACCGGGCTCCGACCTCGCGGTCGTGATCGACCCGGGGCCGCTCGACGAGTCACATCTGCGGGCCGTCGTCGAGACCGTGGAGAAGGCGGGCCGGCGCGTCGGGCTCACGCTGCTCACCCATGGGCACCCCGACCACGCGGAGGGCGCCTCCCGCTTCGCCGAACTCACGCGGACGAAGGTGCGGGCCCTGGACGTGGCACTGCGCCTGGGCGACGAGGGGCTCACGGCAGGCGACGTGATCACCACCGGTGGGCTCGAACTCCGGGTGGTCCCCACGCCGGGGCACACCGCGGACTCGCTCTCCTTCCATCTGCCCGCCGACCGGGCCGTGCTGACGGGCGACACGATCCTCGGGCGCGGCACCACGGTCGTCGCCCACCCGGACGGCCGCCTCGGCGACTACCTGGACACCCTGCGGCGGCTGCGTTCGCTGACGGTCGACGACGGGGTGCACACGGTGCTCCCGGGCCACGGACCGGTGCTGGAGGACGCACAGGGCGCCGTCGAGTTCTACCTCGCCCACCGCGCCCACCGCCTGGCCCAGGTCGAGACGGCCGTGGAGGCGGGTCACCGGACCCCCGCCGAGGTCGTGGCGGCTGTGTACGCGGATGTCGACCGTTCCCTCCGGCCTGCGGCGGAGCTCTCGGTACGGGCGCAGATGGAGTACCTGACCGAACACGGCCTGATCTGATCCGGCCCGGCGGCCGTGCGCACGCGAAAGGCCCCACCGGGCGGTGGGGCCTTTTCGACGGCTGAGCCTGTCGGCGGCCGGTCACGGCCGCACGGCGGCCGCTCGCACGGTGCCGGTCAGCGGGAGCGCTTCGCCAGTCGCTCCACGTCCAGCAGGATCACGGCGCGGGCCTCGAGCCGCAGCCAGCCGCGGCCGGCGAAGTCCGCGAGCGCCTTGTTGACCGTCTCACGGGAGGCGCCGACCAGCTGGGCCAGCTCTTCCTGGGTCAGGTCGTGCACGACGTGGATGCCCTCCTCCGACTGCACACCGAAGCGGCGCGACAGGTCGAGGAGCGCGCGGGCGACGCGTCCCGGCACATCGGAGAAGACCAGGTCGGACATCTGGTCGTTCGTCTTGCGCAGGCGCCGGGCGACGGCGCGCAGCAGGGCGGTGGCCACCTCGGGTCGCGCGTTCAGCCACGGCTGGAGGTCTCCGTGGCCGAGCCCGAGGAGCTTGACCTCGGTGAGCGCGGTCGCGGTCGCGGTGCGCGGGCCCGGGTCGAAGAGCGACAGCTCCCCGATCAGCTCGCCGGGGCCGAGTACGGCCAGCATGTTCTCCCGCCCGTCGGGGGACGTGCGGTGGAGCTTCACCTTGCCCTCGGTGACCACGTACAGGCGGTCGCCCGGGTCCCCCTCGTGGAACAACGCGTCGCCGCGTGCGAGGGTCACCTCACTCATCGAGGCGCGGAGCTCCGCGGCCTGCTCGTCATCGAGCGCCGCGAAAAGCGGGGCGCGCCGCAGAACGTCGTCCACGAGTTCTCTCCTTGTCGGCCTGTTCAGGGAAGCGTCGTTTCCATGATGCCGGACGGTAAAACAGTGCGATCGATCACAAACCAGTTTGACGCACGGGCGTGCCGGACCCTACGGCAGGGGGCCGATCGGGCGTGGACGCATGGTGACCGGGGCGGATGTCAGCCCCTGGCTCTAGGCTGGCCGGGTGTCCGGAACGCCGGTGAGAGCGCAGGCCGAGGGGGCTGATGGGGTGTCGGGAGACAGGGATTCCGCTGTGGGCGAACAGGGTGCACGGAGTAAGGAAAAAGCCGCAAAACGCGCGACAGGCGCGGCGGCGGGAAATGCGGCGGCCGGGCCCGGGAAGAGGTCCGGCGCACCCGCGAAGCGGCCGGCCAAGTCTGCGAAGCAGGAGTCGCACCTCGCGATGGTCCGTCGCGCCCGGAGGATCAACCGCGAGCTCGCCGAGGTCTACCCGTACGCCCACCCCGAGCTGGATTTCCGCAATCCCTTCGAGCTTCTGGTGGCCACGGTCCTCTCCGCCCAGACCACCGACCTGAGGGTCAACCAGACCACCCCGGCGCTCTTCGCGGCCTATCCGACACCCGAGGACATGGCCGCCGCCGTCCCCGAGAAGCTCGAGGAGATCATTCGGCCCACCGGCTTCTTCCGGGCCAAGGCGCGGTCCCTCATGGGGCTGTCCGCCGCCCTGAGGGACGATTTCGGCGGGGAGGTCCCCGGCCGGCTGGCCGATCTCGTGAAGCTGCCGGGTGTGGGGCGCAAGACGGCCAACGTCGTCCTCGGCAACGCGTTCGGCGTGCCCGGCATCACGGTCGACACCCACTTCGGCCGCTTGGTCCGGCGCTGGAAGTGGACCGAGCAGGAGGATCCGGAGAAGGTCGAGGCCGAGATCGCCGCGATCTTCCCGAAGAGCGAGTGGACGATGCTCTCCCACCGCGTCGTCTTCCACGGCCGCCGCATCTGCCACTCCCGCAAGCCGGCCTGCGGAGCCTGCCCGATCGCCGGCCTCTGCCCGGCCTACGGGGAGGGGGAGACCGATCCCGAGAAGGCGAAGAAGCTCCTGAAGTACGAGATGGGCGGCCGGCCTGGGCAGCGCCTGAGCCCGCCCCCGGACTACCCGGGCAGCCCCGCACCGCCCCTGGGAGCCGGGTGAAGGGCCGGCCGCGCGGAACGAAATCGCCGACGACAGGCGTTGGAACGACGGGGGTGCCCATGACGCACGTACAGAGCACACGGGCCGCGAGGGACGCGGCGGGCAGCGGGACGGGCGAGCCCCACGACGGCGCGCTCACCGTCACCGCCCACGGCCTGCCCGGCTGGCTCGAGCCCGTTGCCAGGGCCTCGCGGACCGTGAAGGCGCAGCAGCTCAGCCGTTTCCTGCCGCCCGAGAGCGGGGCCGGACGGCAGTCCGCCGTCCTGATCCTCTTCGGCGAGGGTGAGCGCGGCCCCGAGCTGCTCCTCATGGAGCGTTCCGGTTCCCTCCGCTCCCACGCCGGCCAGCCGTCCTTCCCCGGAGGCTCCCTCGACCCCGAGGACGGCGACCACATGACCACCGGACCGCTCAGGGCCGCCCTGCGGGAGGCCGAGGAGGAGACGGGACTCGATCCGAGCGGTGTCCAGCTCTTCGGGGTGCTGCCCCGGCTCTACATCCCGGTGAGCGGCTTCGTCGTCACTCCCGTCCTGGGCTGGTGGCGGACGCCGAGCCCGGTGGGCGCCGTCGACCCCGCCGAGACGGCCCGGGTCTTCACCGCCTCCGTGGCGGATCTCACGGATCCGGCCAACCGTGTCACGGTCGTCCACCCGAGCGGCCATCCAGGTCCCGCGTTCCTGGTCGAATCCGCGCTGGTCTGGGGATTCACAGCCGGTGTGATCGACAGGATTGTGCACTACGCCGGGTGGGAACGCCCCTGGGACAGGACCAGGCAGGTGCCGCTCGACTGGCGCGCATGACAGGCTGACTCCCGTGCTGCGCTGTTCCGGGCCTGGCCCGGACCCCGTCGAACCGGACGGGCCAGGTGACGAATCTGCGAGGCTATAGACGGTGAACGTGCTGGACATCCTGCTGCTCGTCGGCGCCGTGTGGTTCGCGGTCATCGGGTACCGCCAGGGCTTCGTCGTCGGCGTCCTGTCCGTGATCGGGTTCGTGGGCGGTGGCCTCGTGGCCGTCTACCTGCTGCCGACCATCTGGGACAAGGCGACCGACGGATCAGAAGTCTCCTCGACCGCCGCCATCGTCGCGGTCGTGATCGTGATCGTGTGCGCCTCCGTGGGGCAGGCGTTCACCACCCACCTCGGCAACAAGCTCCGCCGGTACATCACGTGGTCGCCGGCGCGCGCGCTGGACGCCACGGGCGGCTCCTTGGTCAACGTGGTGGCCATGCTCCTGGTGGCGTGGCTGATCGGATCGGCGCTGGCGGGGACGTCGCTGCCGACGCTGGGCAAGGAGGTCCGGAGTTCCTCCGTCCTGCTCGGGGTGTCCCGGGTGATGCCCGCTCAGGCTTCCAACTGGTTCACGGACTTCTCCTCCGTCCTCGCCCAGAACGGCTTCCCGCAGGTCTTCAGCCCCTTCGCCAACGAGCCCATCACCGAGGTCGAGCCGCCGGATCCGGCGCTGGCCGGAAGCCCCGTCGCCGCCCGCGCCAAGAAGTCCATCGTCAAGGTGGTCGGGATGGCCCCCGGCTGCGGCAAGGTCCTCGAAGGGACCGGTTTCGTCTTCTCCGACCGCCGGGTGATGACCAACGCCCATGTGGTCGGCGGCGTCGACGAACCCACGGTCCAGATCGGTGGCGAGGGCCGGCTGTACGACGCCAAGGTCGTCCTCTACGACTGGCAGCGGGACATCGCCGTGCTGGACGTCCCGGACCTGGACGCCCAGCCGCTGCGCTTCACCGACGCGGACAAGGACGCGGGGAGCGGCGACAGCGCCATCGTCGCGGGCTTCCCGGAGAACGGTGCCTACGACGTGCGATCCGCGCGTATCCGGGGCCGCATCGATGCCAACGGCCCGGACATCTACCACCGGGGCACCGTGCGGCGCGACGTGTACTCGCTGTTCGCGACCGTCCGGCAGGGCAACTCCGGCGGCCCGCTGCTCACTCCGGACGGGAAGGTGTACGGAGTGGTGTTCGCCAAGTCGCTCGACGATCCGGACACGGGTTACGCGCTGACGGCCGACGAGATCCGCGAGGACATCGAACTGGGCAGGGCCTCCGCGCAGGAGGTCGACAGCCAGGGGTGCGCGCTCTGACGCCTTGCGTCCGGACGCTCGCCGAGGGCGCCGTCCGGGCGCCGCCGACCCGTGGCCCGCGCAGGGCGGCCCCGGGTGGCTGAGGCCGTCAGCCGGACGCGACCGTCACGAGCCGGCCACTGTCATGCGGAGTGGCCGGCCGGCGCGGGGGCCGTGGCTCCGGGCCACCGACTGCCGCTGTGCCGTGTCGATCTCGCGTACAGGCGGATTCACGGAGTGCGGGAGCCGGGTACCGGGACTCGACGGATCCGGTTCCCGGCGTGTGGAGTGTCGTCCGACGGCCTCCGCGTCATCCGCGGGGATGGCGCAGGCGCGCCGAGACCCAGCGGGCACGGCGGTGGAGGATACGCGGAATGCCCAGCCGGAGTTCATGGAAATCGCTCACATCGTGCACCCGGCTCAGCGAGCCGCCCCCCTCGTGAATGCTCGGACCGGCAGGAGCGGTCGAGCGGCGGTTGCGTGCTGCGTCATTGAAGTCGCGCGTCCAGCCCATACCCCGACGTCTGCCCCCGACCCAAGGTCGGTAATCGTGAGCGAGTCAGCCAATTGGCTTATGCGGAAGGCAATTGGCTGTTCGTCGGACGTGTGTGCCTCTCGACTACCGGTCGGGCTCGGGGTCCTTGAGCCAGTTGATGAGTTCGGTCGAGAAGCCGACCGGATCCTCCTCGTGCGGGAAGTGCCCCAGACCGTCGAAAAGTCGCCATCTGTACGGCGCTTCGACGTACTCGCCGGATCCCGCGGAACTGCGTGTCCTTACGGCCGGATCGAGCGATCCGTGAAGATGCAGCGTCGGCACCCGGACGGGGCGCTTCATCCGCCGGTTGAACTGGACACCGTCGGGACGCGCCAGTGAACGCACCATCCAGCGGTACGGCTCGATCGAGCAATGAGCCGTCGACGGGATGCACATCGCGCGGCGGTAGACGTCCACCGTCGCGTCGTCCGGGAACTCCTGGGTGCGGGGGCCCGACCAGTCGCGGATCATCCGGGCGACCAACGCCGCCTCGTCCGCGACGAGCTGACGCTCCGGTACCCAGGGGCGCTGGAAACCCCAGATGTGCGAACCCGCCCGGGACTGAGCGAGGTCCGAGAGCATCGAGGAACGCCAGCGGCGCGGATGCGGCATCGAGGACACCACGAGCCGTCGCACCAGTTTCGGCCGCATCACGGCAGCCGTCCAGGCGAGATATCCGCCCATGTCGTGCCCCACGAGCGCCGCGTCCGGTTCGCCGAGGGAACGGATCACGCCGGTGACGTCGAGTGCGAGGTTCGCGGGATCGTAACCCCGGGGCGTACGGTCGCTGCCGCCGACTCCGCGGAGGTCCATCGCGACGGCGCGGTAACCGGCGTCGGCCAGGGCGGTCAGCTGATGGCGCCAGGTCCACCAGAACTGCGGGAAGCCGTGCAGCAGCAGAACCAGCGGCCCGTCGCCCAGCTCGGCGATGTGGAAGCGTGCGCCGTTGGCTGCCACATCGCGGTGGGTCCACGGCCCGTCGATGCGGACAGGGCCGCCGGAACCGGCGGCCGGCCCCAGCGGGCCCACCGGGCCGGATGTGCTGAAATCGGGGTCGGTCATGTGGACGAGCGTGTCACAGAGACCGCCTTGTCCTGGACAGGACGGTTCTCGATGGCCCTGTCCGAGAGCGTGCTGCCCTGCGCCTGCTCGATCGCGAGCGCCCCGGCGGGGCGCGGGTGCGGCTTGACGCCCTGCAGTACCGCCGCGGTCTGCTTGGCCGAGGCGATGGACTTCTCCGGCGGCTTGACCTTCTTGAACTTGGCGAGCCCGAAGAGGGCGATCAGAATCCCCAGCAGGATGAACGCACCGCCCACGATCAGGAACGACCAGGCCAGTCCGAGCCCGAGATTGTGGATCCCGTAGGCCGCGGCGAAACTCAGCACGGGGATCGCGAAGAGGATCAGCACACCCGTGACGATGAACGCCACACTGCCGATCACGCCGCGCTTGACGTCCTGACGCACCTCGGCCTTGGCCAGTGCGATCTCGTCGTGCACCAGCGCGGACATCTCAGCGGTCGCCGAAGCGAACAGCTGTCCGAGACTACGGTCGGTGCTGCCCGCGTAGTTGCCGGGGTCGCTCATCCCTGACTCCCTCTCCTCTTCCGTACATCCGATGTCAGATCATGCCGGACTGTCCGGCTTGCTGCTCGTTGCCCCCGCCCGTTCGGCAAGGCGGCGGTGCTCGGCCGCCTTCCGTTCGTGGATCGCGGCCATGCGCAGGTGGTACTCCGGGTCGTCCTGTTCGTAGACGTCGGGAACTCCCGACGCGTCCGCGTCGAGTTCCTCGGCCTCGTACAGCGCCCTGTATCTGCGTACCCGCAGTTTGAGCAGTACACCGGAGAGTACGGCCGCAATCAGGGATCCGATGAGGACCGCGGCCTTGACCTCGTTGATCATGTCGTCGTCGCCGGCGAAGGCGAGCTCCCCGATGAGCAGCGAGACGGTGAAGCCGATGCCGGCCAGCGTGGCCACCGCGAAGACATCGGCCCAGGCGAGGTCCTTGTTCAGCTCGGCCCTGGTGAAGCGGGTGACGAGCCAGGTACCGCCGAAGATGCCGACGGTCTTGCCGACGACCAGACCGAGAACCACTCCGAGCGTTTCGGGCCGGGTGAAGACGCCTGCCAGAGCATCGCCCTTGAGGGTGACGCCCGCGGAGAACAGGGCGAACAGCGGGACCGCGACGCCCGCCGACAGAGGGCGCACGAGGTGCTCGATGTGTTCCCCGGGGGAATGCGTCTCTCCCTCGCGCCGGGTGCAGCGAAGCATGAGGCCCATCGCCACACCCGCGATCGTCGCGTGGACCCCGCTGTTGTACATGAGGGCCCAGATGACCAGGGCGAGCGGTACGTAGACGTACCAGCCACGCACACCCGTGCGCAGCAGTACGTAGAACACGGCGAGGCCGAGGAACGCGCCGCCGAGCGCCAGGAGGTCGATGTCCTCGGTGAAGAAGACCGCGATGATGAGGATGGCGAACAGGTCGTCGACGACTGCGAGGGTCAGCAGGAAGGCACGCAGCGCTGCGGGGAGCGACGTACCGATGACCGCGAGGACGGCCAGTGCGAACGCGATGTCGGTGGCGGTGGGCACGGCCCAGCCGGCCAGGGACCCGTCACCCAGCACCGTGGTGACCGTGTAGACGACTGCGGGGACGGCCATGCCGCAGAGTGCCGCCGCGACGGGCAGGGCGGCGGCCCGGGGGTCGCGGAGCTCCCCGGCGACCAGCTCACGTTTGAGTTCGACCCCCGCCACGAAGAAGAACACGGCGAGCAGTCCGTCGGCGGCCCAGTGGGACACCGAGAGATGCAGTCCCAGAGCTTCGGGGCCGAAGTGGAAATCGCTGACGGAGGTGTAGGCGGCGCCGAAGGTGTTGGCCCAGATCAGCGCGGTGACGGCGGCGACCAGCAGGATGACGCCGCCCACCGTCTCGGTGCGCAGGGCCTCGGCGACGTAGTTGCGTTCGGGGAGGGATAGCCGGCCGAGCAGGGTACGGCGGCCGGAAGGGGAAGAGGGCGGGACCACGAGGGAGACCTCCGGGTCGGATGACGGCAGTGGTGGCATGGCGGATACACATGCCGACCAGACTTCCCGGCGCCCCTGTGAACATTTCTATGCGGTTGTCGCCGAGTCCTCGCACCTGCCTGCGGACCGGCGGCACGTACCGGCGTGAACGTGCCCGTGAGCCGCCGGGTGGCCGGACTGCGGACGCGTACTGCTCGACGTGATCACCACTGTACCCGGGGTACGGGGAACGTATCCGGATCCGCTGCCCGCCGCTCGGCGGGCCGTTCCCGGAGTCGTCCGCCTCTCTCTCCGCGCGCGACGCCCGGCCTCCGACAGCTTTCGGCGGGGCCCCGCCCAGGACAGCGCGGAGGGGCACCCGGTTGCTCCGGGTGCCCCTCGACGGTGTGCGGGCGGGCACTTCGACCTGGCCGTCCGGACCTCTGGTCCGTTCGTCCTTGCAGGTCCCGCCGGTCCTGCTTGTTCGTCTCGCTCTAGTCGTCGGACGAAGCCGAGGGCAGCTGTGTCTGGATGAGAGCCATGACCGAGGAATCGGTGAGCGTCGTGACGTCGCCCAGCTCGCGGTTCTCGGCGACATCCCGGAGCAGGCGGCGCATGATCTTGCCGGACCGGGTCTTCGGCAGCTCGGCCACCGGAAGGACGCGCTTGGGCTTCGCGATCGGACCGAGCGTGGTGCCGACGTGATTACGCAGCTCGGCGACCAGTTCCTCGGACGCTGTGGCGGAGCCACGCAGGATCACGAAGGCCACGATGGCCTGACCCGTCGTCTCGTCGTTGGCGCCGACCACGGCAGCCTCGGCGACCGCGGGGTGCGACACGAGAGCCGACTCGACCTCGGTGGTCGAGATGTTGTGCCCGGACACGAGCATGACGTCGTCGACCCGGCCGAGCAGCCAGATGTCACCGTCCTCGTCCTTCTTGGCGCCGTCGCCCGCGAAGTACTTGCCCTCGAAGCGGGACCAGTAGGTGTCGATGAAGCGCTGGTCGTCCCCCCAGATGGTGCGGAGCATCGACGGCCACGGCTCCGTGAGGACGAGATAGCCGCCCCCGCCGTTCGGTACCTCGTTGGCCTCGTCGTCGACCACGGTTGCGGAGATGCCGGGCAGGGCCCGCTGGGCCGAACCGGGCTTGGTCGGCGTGACTCCCGGGAGGGGCGAGATCATCATGGCGCCGGTCTCGGTCTGCCACCAGGTGTCCACGATGGGACAGGTGTCGGCGCCGATGTTCTTGCGGTACCAGATCCAGGCTTCCGGGTTGATCGGCTCACCGACCGAGCCGAGGACACGCAGGGACGTCAGGTCGAACTTCGCGGGGATGTCGTCTCCCCACTTCATGAACGTACGGATCGCGGTCGGCGCGGTGTAGAGGATCGTGACGCCGTACTTCTGGACGATTTCCCAGAAGCGTCCCTGGTGGGGCGTGTCGGGTGTGCCCTCGTACATGACCTGCGTCGCACCGTTGGCCAGCGGACCGTAGACGATGTAGGAGTGGCCGGTCACCCAGCCGATGTCCGCGGTGCACCAGTACACGTCGGTCTCGGGCTTCAGGTCGAAGACCGCATGGTGCGTGTACGCCGCCTGGGTGAGGTAACCCCCGGAGGTGTGCAGGATGCCCTTGGGCTTACCCGTGGTCCCCGAGGTGTACAGGATGAAGAGCGGCTGCTCTGCTTCGAAGGCCTCGGGAGTGTGCTCGGCCGACTGCCGGCCGGTGATCTCGTGCCACCACACGTCTCGGCCCTCGGTCCAGGCGGTGTCCTGACCGGTGCGACGGACCACCAGGACGTGCTCGACGCTGTCGATACGGGAAACGGCGTCGTCCACGGCCGGCTTCAGTGCCGAGGGCTTGCCGCGCCGGTAGCCGCCGTCCGAGGTGATGACGACCTTGGCGTCGGCGTCCTGGATGCGGGCTGCGATGGCATCCGCGGAGAAGCCGCCGAAGACCACCGAATGCGCTGCCCCGATACGGGCGCAGGCCAGCATCGCCACGGCGGCCTCAGGGATCATCGGCAGGTAGACCGCGACCCGGTCTCCCTTGCCCACGCCGAGTTCGGTGAGTGCGTTCGCCGCGCGGGAGACCTCGTCCTTCAGCTCGGCATAGGTGATCGCACGGCTGTCGCCGGGCTCGCCCTCGAAGTGGATCGCGACCCGGTCGCCGTTGCCCGCCTCGACGTGGCGGTCCACGCAGTTGTACGCGACGTTGAGCTTGCCGTCGGCGAACCACTTGGCGAAGGGCGGATTGCTCCAGTCGAGCGTCTCCGTCGGCTCGGTGGCCCAGCTGAGGCGGCGGGCCTGCTCGGCCCAGAAGCCCAGCCTGTCCGCTTCGGCCTGCTCGTACGCCTCCACCGTCACGTTGGCGTTCGCGGCCAGATCGGCAGGCGGTGCGAACCGCCGCTCCTCCTTGAGCAGATTGGCCAAGCTTTCGTTGCTCACGACATCTCCCATTCCCAGGGTGTCCGTTGTGTCCCGGGGGACAGCTCATCAGGCCGCGGGCCAGGTGACAAGTGTCTGCCGGAAATTGGTTTAGACCTGTGTCCCGCGCGGCGGAACTCACGGGTCCCGCTTCCGCAGACAGCGCTGCGCGGTGCGAAAGCGGGACCACAAGGTCTCACGGACCGGATGAGGGAGTGGTTCAGGCACCGACCGTGGTGCCGGGGGCTGCTTCCAGTGCTTCGGCTTCGGACTCCACACCCCATACCGCACCGGGTGCGACTCGGGCGAAGACCTCGTCGGGCCCGGTTCCTGAACTGGCGCCCTCGGTCAGGAGGTAGGCCTGGGCTTCGCCGACATGGAAGTACATGCCGTGCAGCTGCAGGGTGCCTGCTGCCAGTCTGCGTGCCACCGACTCATGGGCACGCAGGTGTTCCAACTGCTGGACGACGTTGGTCAGACAGAGCTGCTCCACCGCGTCGGTGGGCAGTCGGCCGGCGATGCGCGCCCAGGAGTGGTGACGGGAGCGCATGCGCTCCAGGCTCGGCAGTCCGTGCCGCAGCCAGCGCCACAGAGGTGTCCGGGGCGTTTGCGGCTCTGCGCCCAACAGGGCCTGCATGGCGCCGCATCCCGAGTGGCCGCAGACGGTGATGGATTCGACTTCCAGCACGTCCACCGCGTATTCGATCGCGGCAGCCACGGAGTCGTCGTTACCCGTCGCCCCCTCGGTGTCCGGCGGTGGCACCAGATTGCCGACATTGCGCACCGTGAAGAGATCGCCGGGGCCGCTCGCGGTGATCATGCTGGTGACGAGGCGGGAGTCGGCGCAGGTGAGGAAGAGCTGTGACGGCCGCTGCCCTTCGGCGGCGAGGCGGGCCAGCTCCTCACGGACGAGAGGCGCGGTGGTGCGCTGGAACGAACTGAGCCCGCTGAGGAGTCGATGGGACCCGTGCCGACGGCTCGATGAGCCTGCCGGGAGTGTGGTGGCGGGGGTGATCCTGGGAATGACGTCCGAGGGCGGAGCGGGCACGGTCGTTGTGGTGTCCTGTCCGCCGTCGTGGCAGTGGTGGTTGCGCCACGGTGTCCAAGGACGGCAGCACGAGTGGGCCGCCGACGCCGGTTCGGCGATCCGGCCGCCGGAGCGCCCGGTGAACTCGATGTGACCGCCCATCGCGGTCTGCGCCGCGTACCAGTCCTGGATCGTCTCGTACGCGGCGTGGTCCATGAAGAAGCCGTCCAACTCGACCACGGCGTCCACTCCGTGGGGGAGTCTTCCGAGCAGGCGGCTGAGCCGGGGGACGGCCAGGAAGGTCAGCTGCCCTCGAGCGGTCACCAGGTAGCGGCCGTCCTGTTCCGTCACGGTGATCCTGGTGCGGGCGAGCCGGTGCAGCGCGACGGCGACCGCCACGACGATGCCGATCGCCACGCCCTCGAGCACCCCGGCGAGGATCACCCCGCTGATGGTCGCGCCGTACACCAGGAACTCCCGGTGCCTGTGGACCTTCCGGATGTGGGCGAAGTTGACCATCTGGATGCCGACCACCATCACCAGGGCGGCGAGCGCGGCCAGGGGGATCCACTCAAGGGCTGTGACCAGCAGCAAGGCGGCCAGTAGTACCCAGACTCCGTGCAGCACGGTGGAGGCACGGCTCTCCGCGCCGGCACGCACGTTCGCCGAACTGCGGACGGCGCCACCGGACACGGCGAGGCCTCCGACCAGTCCCGACACCGCGTTGGCGATGCCCTGGGCCCGGAGCTCACGGTCCAGGTCGGCTCGTCTGACCGGTGGGGGAGGTGGAGTCCCGTCCTTGGCCGTCGTTGTCGACCGGTCGGCGGCGAGCTTGTCCACGGAGACCGCGGCGAGCAGGGATTCCAGACTGGCGACGAGCATCACCGTGAACACCGCTGCGGCGAGCGCCGCCACCGGGCCGTGGGGCAGCTCGGGCAGCGCGTGCGAGCGCCAGGAGGGCAGGTCCACGCGGTCGATTCGAGGTGTTGCCACAGCTGCGACAGCCGTGGTGAGGGCCACTGCGGCCAGCGCCGCAGGAATTCTGCTGAGCGACCCACCGATCCGTCCGGGCAGGCGTGGCCACACGATGAGGAGAAGGATCGTGAGCGCGCCGATGACGAGGGCAGCCGGCTCGGACCGGGCCAGGTGCGAGGGCAGCGACAGTGCATTGTCCAGGGCCGAGCTCTCCGGTGCCCCGCCGAGCACGATGTGCAACTGGGCGAGGGCGATGGCCACGCCGATACCCGCGAGCGTGCCGTGAACGATGGCCGGGCTGACGGCGAGTGCGCTGCGGGCTGCTCTCAGCGATCCCAGCAGGATCTGCAGGAGGCCCGCACCGACGGTGATCGCGCACGTGGTGCGCCAG
>Ga0164308_10001013_pt1 | contig 15095 bp, 30 predicted proteins | sample Whisoiple_246_MG_FD_109983 | JGI IMG/M metagenome (GOLD analysis project Ga0164308, IMG submission 109983) | Soil microbial communities amended with fresh organic matter from upstate New York, USA - Whitman soil sample_246_MG | ecosystem: Environmental > Terrestrial > Soil > Unclassified >...
AGACGGCGTATGCGATTGCGGCGATGACCTATTCAGGCTTCTGGGTTCTGCCCTCACCAACAAGCTCCTGACCGACACTACCAGAGCTGCGGACGACACCTACGACGACCTCACTCGTCAAGTGATTGCGGCGTTGTCCACGCGTTCCAACCTTCTCTCCGACGAGCTGTCCCACCTGGGCAACAAAGAAAAAGAGGAGGCGCTCAGCAGCCTGAACATGCATCACACCAACCACCTGCTCTGCGGTCTTCTGAAGTTGACCGTGACCATCGGACTCGCAGCGGGTGAGACCGCCGCCACGTACATTGGCCATGCGGCAGCTCATTTCGAAGGCGAGCTCCTGCGCCGCGCGATGGGCCCGATCATGGCTGAACAGGCACAACGTATCAAAGACGACGCCAAGGCACGCACCGGTTCAAACAACTGAGACCCCAAGAAGAGCTAAACAAAGCTCTTCTTTTAGCGCCTCATCCGGGTCAGCGTGATACCATTTTGCGTATGAAAAAGCCCTCATGGTTTCGGCTGATCGATTTGGTTTCAATCACGCTTGGAGGCTTCCTTACGGTAGGAGCCCTGATTTACGCGCTGGTAAACAAGGCAACAGGCCCAGCGGGCTGGCCTTGGATCTTCGTGGCTACCGCAGCTGCCTTCTTCGGCATCTACCTGCGCTTTGTGTGGGCTAGAAAGAAGTGGCTAGACACCTTCCGCTGGTACCCTGCATATGGCTTCATGGTCCAATGCGAGGACTGGCATCCGTATAGCGACATCAATTTCGACAACGCCGTGCTGGCTGTTATCGAGGCTTGGTCAGTTGTACACCCCAATGCCTTGGATGTTTTGAAGCGCGACATCAAGTGGGTATGGTTCAAGCGCGACTTGAACGAGACGCCACTCAATCCTGCTCATCAAAAAGTCAAAGGCGTGACTATCGCCGGCGGCTACACCATGTACGTGGACTACGACAAGCCGGATGATGCGCTGTCAGATACTGCGTTTTCCCACGAGCTAGGGCATGTCATCCACGGCAACGTCACCGGCAACTGGAACCAGGAGGACCACCACGCCTTCATGGCTGCGCATAGCCTAGCCTGATGGCCGAGCGGCTGTGGTTGACAACAACCAGCGCTTGGGTAACTATTGTTGCTCGAGCGCCGGTGGTGGATGTCCCCGCGCTCCTTTACCCCAAGGAGCTCGTCATGCAAAACATCCACGTACGTCGCTACCAATCCCACGAGAACTTCCAAGGCTCTATCGAGCCGGAAGACCGCAGCTGGATCGTCTTCGTTGACAAGGACGGCCACGCCACCTTCTGGCGACGTGGGGAGCTTGCCGGCGTAGCCATCGGATTGCCCGATGGTTCAGAGTGCATCAGCAACGAAGTCTGGTACGACGTTGAAGGCGTTACGCTGCCTTCGGAAGTTGAAGAGCCAGCGGTAGGGGACCAGCAAACCGCTTAGCCTTCTGGCCGTAGAACGCGATCGCAGTGACCGAGTGGTCGAGGTCTTCTTCCTTGTAGATGGCCTTGGCCACTTTTTCGTTGTGCAGGCGAGAGTTCAGCGCCACTAGCGCGGCCTCGTCTGGGACCTCTTTGACGATGAGGTTCTTGTATTTGGTGCGCCACTCCGCGTAGAGCTCGGGGTGCTCTTCGTAGAACGCGTCCTGCGCGTGGCACGCTTGTGGGATCTTCAAGCCAGGGGTTAGGTCTGCGCGTAGCACGATGTAAAGTCGCTGCATTTCTTTGTCTTTCTAGGGAATAAGAGAGATGGAGGAGCACATGGCCAAGAGGGACATGACTATCATCGACGTTTACGTTGATGCGGCGGACGGCGCCGTGCTGGAGCGTTTGAACAAGAACTTCCAGCTAGGTCTACCGCGCAAGAAGTGGTGGATACTGTCAGAGCGCGTCGACACGTACCGCGAACGCGTACGTACTGGGCTCATCGAGTATTTCAATCGCATAGAAGAAAGGCTGCGCACATGTTCGTTGTAGGATTTGCTACTGCTGCTGAGATTGCTGAGCTCGAGGCCAACGGTTTCGAGATTGAGGACGCCACTAAGTTCGGTTGCGTTGCTACGTACACCGCTAGTCAAGGGCCTGCTGATGAGGCCGTTGAGCCGGAGGGGTTCCTCGTTCGTGGCGATGGCTACTTGATGACAAAGCCAGAGCCCGGGCCAGACGGTACGCAAGCGATCGCGGTCTTCTTGAGCGCGGCACTATATGAGGTGCTCTTGCAGCTAAAAGAAGAGGAGCCTAGCGCGCATAACCACGGCAATTGCCTATGGTGCGCGGCTGGTCATTCCCCACTTGCTTGAAGCGTTAGAAGCGGGACCCTCCCGCTTCTTTTTAGCGCACCACTCAGGACTTGAATGAGAAATTGTCGAATCTGTCAAAACCCTGTACCGCTGACTGCGATCGTTGATGGCGTAGTACGTAATCTTCAACGCCGAAAACTTTGTCTCGTCTGCTCGCCATTTGGCCAGCACAACACCTGCATGAACGGCTCGGGCGGGAAACGTGTGCGCACGTACAGTGGAGCGCCCTTCGTGAATTGCCACATTTGCGGGGATCACCGCGCAGGGCGCGGGCGCCGGTGCTTCACGTGCCAAACGTTGCTCAGGAAGGTACGAGCCAAGGTACGCGCTATTGAATACCTGGGTGGATCTTGCGTGGACTGCGGGTACAACAAAAGCATCGCCCCTCTGCAGTTCCATCATCTGGACCCAGCGCAAAAGGAGTTCAATATTGGCCGGTACTTGGGCAGTAGCTGGGCTACGGTTCTCGAAGAGCTGAAGAAGTGCGTACTCCTCTGCGCGAACTGCCACTGCGTGCGTCACGCAACAAAGATAGAGCGGGTACTTGAGGAAATTCTTCGTAGTGGCGAGCTCTGTGAGACTTGAACTCACAACCTTCCGGGTTACAAAGCCGGACGCGCTACCAATTGTGCCAAGAGCTCGTGGTGACGGGGGCGAGGTTGCCGAAGCTACCTCACTCCCCCGTCGGAGCACCACCATGGAGTTGAACCACGGACCTCCAAGCCGTAAGGCCTGACGCTCTACCGCTGAGCTAATGGTGCAAATGCGCAGAAACCCCGCGAGCACGAAGGCCCACAGGGTTTTCACAGTTACTTGCGTCGGGGCAGTGCCCTGACGGTCAGTATGACGAGATGCGCATGGTCCCCATGATACGCAGGCCAGCAGTGCCGTCAAGCCCCTTTGAGCTCAAAGTTCACGGATGACTAAGGCGTTCGTCTCGAACGCGTGCTTGGCCGCTTCCTGCCCCTGCTCGAGCGTCTTTGCCGAGCCCATGGCTATCAGGAAGGTTCCGTTCCAAGCGTACCAGGCGAAGATGCCCGGCTCGAGCGAACTCTCGACCTTAGCTATGAGGTTGGTGTTCGGTACGCGTCCAAGCCACGCCTCGAGCTGACGCCACTCGAACTTACGCGGAAATTCAACGACCTGTCCCATGGGCGTTAATCGTACTCCAAATCGGGCATAAGAGCATTGGAGGAGACCACATGGCTACCAAACAATTCGAAAAAATCAATGTGTATGAAAGCGGCCAAGCAGTTGTCGTGGTTGGCGAAGGTGACGGTATGTTCAACAACGGAGAAGTAAGCGCTAGTTGGTACGTGTCACCGCGTATTTGGCTAATCAACCGAGCCATTATCCCCGTGAAAGACCGTGGCCATGGGTTAGGTACGCAGCTACTTCAAAAGCTGTTGGCCACGCTAGCTGGCAAACCAGAATTCTTTCGCGTCGAGGTAAGCCCAGGCGGCTATGGTGGAGACCCGCAACAGCAAGCTAACTTTTACACAAAGAATGGCTTCAGACCGTACGACAACGAACCCGGTACATACTACTGGCAAAAGGAGATTGCAGATGTCAAAGACGAAGCCTCGCAAGAAGTACACGCCGATTCACCAGACGTTGGACGAGAAGATCAACAAACTCCTTTTCCCGTTCTCTGAAAGCAACCCGCCGACAGTAACTCCCGGTACCGACCCATACTTGGAAATCGCTGCCAAGGCGTTGGGCATGACGTACGTTGACGCTCGGAAGAAGTTGTCCAATGGTAATGTCGCTGTATTGTCCGCCCGCATGAGCGTGAAGAACAAATTGTTCGCCATCTCTAGTGGAGGTAACGCCACTTCATGGCCGCCGCGCTAAAGGCATTTCTGCTAGTGTGGGCACTCGGCGGCTTCGAACGCGCAAATCGCTGCCGCGCGCATGAACAGCGTTGCGAGATGTGGTGCCAAGAAGACACGAAGGGTGGCTCACTTGCTAGAATGCGATGCATCGAACGTTGTCAGGAAAAAGAAAGACTCTGCAATAGGTACGGTGATGACGAACCATAGCGTGCGAGCTCGGCTGTTTGTGGACAAGTTCCTACAAGACGCAGGTGCAGAGGCAGACTCTCTGTTCAAGTGCGACTTAGAAAACGCCATCGAAGAATTACTCGACGAGGTGGCCGAGGAGGTAGAGGAGACCGCAAAATCACGTCAACGACCATTGGTCTGGAAAAAGGCTAGCGCCTCTGACTCTTCGGCATTTACAGTGACTACTATCAGGCCAGACAGTCCCAGTGTGGTCGTGGAGCTAATCAGTGGATAAGCGTGAACCAGTGACGAAGAAGGCCGTAGCCCCTTCGTCCATGAACATGACCGACAAACCGTTCATCCCTGGCTACGTCGGTAAACGCTACGGCGTATGCGACGATAGCCAATGGCACTTGGTCATGAAGGTCTACGAAGACGGCATGACCGATGTCCTGTGCTCCGAGAACGTGCGCGTAGTGATGCCGCAGCCGCCGTCAGAGAACAGCACACTTCCTATGTGCAAGGAATGCGTAAAACTACACTTCGGGAGTCCAAAATGACAGAGCACTTTGAGCTGGCACTGCTGTACGCGCTAGGCGTAACTATGCTTGCGCTTACGGGCTACACGTTGCTGCGTTATGCGATAAGCAGGTAGCCAGCCTGTGAGCACGTGCTGGCTACCTATTCGCTACCCGACGACTCTCCAAGTGGACGACCTGCGCATGTCGAGGGACTGAACGCCTGACTGGCTTACGCACCTTGGTCATGATCTCGAAGTCGTCACGCACGCCCCAGTAACGACGCATCACTTCTTGATAGGCGATGCGCAGCGCTAACGCGACGGCAGGGTCCTCTTGACCTACGGCAGGAATGTACGTGTGCAAAAGATTCTCACTGAGATCTTTTGTCTCCAACAATCCGGTCACAACGCCGGTCAACCGCTGCGTGTCGGTTCTTGCGTCGTCCAACTTAACTAGCTGAATTTCCAACGCGTCGACGCGCGTGGATAGCTCGAGCAATGCGTTCGAAGCGACCTGGCAGTTGTGTTCAAAATCCATAGTGGTGTTTCTGTGCAAAATTCAAACCTAATGAGCCAAATGAAAGTAAGTGAAATACGTCACAATGCCGAAACAGCACTCATCAACGCGCTGGCAATGCTCCGCAATGGGGACACTGCGCAGGCGCTTACACTGGCTGTAGTCGCAGTGGGACGCATAGGTTCATTGGTACCGTCGAAGACCTTGCAACAAGTGGGCTGCGATATTGCCGACAAAATAAGCGCTGTCAGGACGGCCAGCCCTAATGGCTAAGAAGGTTGACGCCTTCGACGGGACCAACTTTTTGGTCTGCGACAAGCGCTGCAACCAATGCCTGTTCTCGAGCGCAAAGATTGTCGGTGACGAGCGTAAGGAAGACCTGCTGGCTTCATGCGCTGCTAGTGGCAGCTATTTCATTTGCCACAAGTCGGACTCGAAAAGGCCAGTGGTGTGTCGTGGCTTCTTTGACGAGGCAGACAACCAAGCATGCAAAGTTGCCGCGCGCCTTAACCTAGTGAAGTTTGTAAAACCCAACGGAGACGTATGACTCGCACTAAAGAAGAAAAGCTAGAGCTTGCCAATGAGTTCATCCTGGTACTCAACAGCGCGGTCGAGCTCGACAAAGATGCCATCCATAAGCTGGTGGAGTTTCGCGTGCGATGCAACGCCGCGTTGGCCATGCACCCGACTGTGCAAGTACGTACCGATAAGGAGAGCAACAGCTTAGGCGCCGCAACCCTCGTGAACGTGTATCGGGTTGGCCTGCTCGGTATCTTGAACGGGCTACTAGGCGTGGATGAGTTTGGGCAAGCCTACCTAGCCGGGAAGTACGATGACGCCGGTAAGCTCACGCAATTCGCCTTAAACGAAAAGCTGGGTAAGCAACTTGACTGAGCGCACCATAAAATGGTTCGCTGCAGTAGCTTCGGTTGGCATACTGGCAGACATAGCGTGCATTGTGCACATGCAAAACAAGCTGGCGGAGAACCGTGCGAGCTTGCTAGACAAGAGCACTGAGGCTAACGACAAGCGTCGTGAGCGAGACACCTGCCTAGGATGGGTGAAGGACCGCGACACTACGGCCACTAAGCTCACGGCTGAGCTGAAAAAGTGTGAAGCTGAGGCAGCGGAGGCTGCTACGCATAATGACACAAGCTACAACGAGCTGTTCAACGTTGCCAATGCAGGCGTCATCTCGACCAACGTTGTAATGTACTTGATGGATGACAAAGAGCTGAGGAAGTACTGCAGCACCAACTGGGAGGTCAGCATCGGTAAGAACTACCCAGGGGCAAAGTTGGTGGGGCAATCAACCATGGAGATAGGGCACTCGCGTTCTGGCTCTTTGTTTTTGGTTACCTGTGATTGGCTGATACCAAGCGTTCTTTGGTGCAATAAGGGCAAAACGCCACCGTGAAGGAACGCGCCAGTCTTCCCGTTGTCCGCACGCTAGAAGGAGAAATACATAGGACTTGGCCCGGCTATAAAGGCAGGCACCTACCAATATGCCCATGTCACGTGGACCAAACGTGTGAACCTTCCGTTTGCCAGCTAAAAGAGTTCTATTGCCAGCGCTGCAAGCAGTGGCGCCCGTTCTGCTTTGGCCACAGCGAAAGTGACGAATGTATCGCTTGCGCTAATGAGATAGAGGAAAAAATACTAGCGTACGTGCGCTCATCCAAACGCGGCTATCGGCGCGAGAGTCGTATTAACTACTTCCTAGTCGGCACCAACGACGTCGTTGGCGGACACATAGTCGAGCCTACATTGGGCTATGCCCGCATCGCCGACATCTTGTTCGAGATGGTACTCGATAAGAAGCTCGAGTGGATGGAAGACATCGCCGTAGAAGATTACTTCGCCACAGGCGAAGAGGACCTTCGCTACCAAATACCTAAAAAGGAAGACACTGATGCCTGAAAACAGTCGCAACCCTACTGGACGGACACCATCTCCTCCGGAACTGCAGAACATCCCGCTGCGAACTGAACTGGGCCGAAAGCTCGGTGAGGTATTCACGCGAGAGAAAATATTGCGCCAAGCGCCACCGCTGGCTGACGTTGATTACGCAGCGCTCGAGTTGTTGGTACTCGCTTCAATGTTCTCGCAGAAGTAAAGAATGGCCCTCCAAAGAGGGCCTTCTTTTTAGCCCCTCATTTCTTGGGCTTGTTGCGCACGTCAACCAGCACGAGACGCCGATACCCGTCTTTGCCAATCTTGTACACGCTGACGTACAAGTGCTTTGGCGGCAGGTCATTAGCTTGAACCGACTTGATGGTGGTCACCGCGGTTGTAGGCAATCCAACGCTGGTGAGGTTTGCGTTTAGCGTTGGAGCAGACTGACAACGGCCGACTGCCGCGCTGATCCCGGTAGCAGCCACACTGATGGTCGGTGAGCACGAGGGGCCGCCCACGCCAGCAGTGACGCCCACCAGTGAGACGTTGATTGTTGGCGCCGCCGACGGAGCACCCGAGCTCGTGACTGCCGACGTCAGGTTTGCGTTTAAAGTGGGCGCAGCACTAGGCGCGGCTCCCACAGCACCTCCGGCAATCACGCCGACGGCAATGTCCGGGGCTGCCGACGGCGCAGCCACCGACAAGGCCTTGGAGCTACTCGACGCGTCGATGGTGGGCGCGCTCGAGCCCGCAGCACTTCGAACGGTATTTCCCGTACCACTGAAACTATCGACAGGGGCAGCGCTAGGGGCGCCCGCACGTAAACCACTGCCAATGCTCGCTACGTCAATGGACGGGGTCGCACTTGGCGCGCCGGCAGCTCGAGCTGCACCAGTGCCTGCCAGGTTGTCGATTGGCTGCGCAGATGGGGCACCCCTAGCCAAAACTCGGCTAGTGCCAGCGACATTGTCGGTCGGCGCGCTCGAGGGATTGCCCTGGTTCTGCGCAATGCTGGTCAAGTCAGCGTTGATGGTAGGCGCTGCGCTCGGCGCCATCGGCTTCAAGGCCCTACCGGTAGCCCCTACACTGTCAACCGGCGCTGCTGAGGGCGCGCCGGCGCCACTCTGCAAGCTCGAGGCGGACATTGAGTCCAGGGGCGCGGCGCTTGGAGCAGCTGCCTTCAACGCAGCGCTTACCCCGGCAATAGAGTCCAGTGGCGCAGCCGACGGCGACATCGGCTTGGCCGCGCGCCCAGTGGAACTCACGTCGATGGTGGGAGCTGCGCTTGGGGCGGCTTGCTTTAGAGCCGTCGCTGCCGCTGCAACACTATCAATTGGCGCCGCCGATGGCGCGCCTTGCTTAGCTCCTGTCCCGACCGCGGCTACGTTGTCTACTGGTTGTGCAGACGGAGCTCCTCGCCCAAGTGCTGAAGCAGTGGCAGCCGCATTGATGGTGGGCGCGGCGGATGGAGCTCCTTGCCCAGAAGTCGTGGCTGAGCCTGTTGCTGCAACATTGTCCACGGGCGCTGCCGAGGGAGCTCCAGCGCGCAGCGTAGCGCTGCCAGCTGCTACGTTCTCGACGGGGCTGGCTGAAGGAGCCCCCGCTGCTCGAGAAGCTCCAATGGCTGCAACGCTATCCACTGGCGCCGCAGACGGCGCGCCAGCGCGCAGAGCACTGCCAACAGCGGCAATACTGTCCGTCGGACTTACCGACGGCGCCGAAGCCTTTAGCGCCGCGGTTGTAGCCGCCACGTTGTCAACCGGCGCTGCTGAGGGCGCTGTTGGCTTAGCTGCTCGACCAGTTGCGGCGACTGAATCAATAGGCGCAGCACTAGGGGCACCCGCGGCTAAAGCTGCGCCTGTTGCCGCAGCGTTGATTGTCGGCGCTGCCGACGGGGCACCTTGCGCACCAGAAATGAACGAACTGGTAGCTGCTATAGAGTCTAGAGGAGCAGCTGACGGCGCTGAAGCCTTCAGCGCGTTTGACGTTGCCGCAAAACTATCAATAGGAGATGCCGACGGCGCACCTGCGAACAGCGCTTTGATAGTAGCCGCAAATGAGTTGACCGGCGCTGCTGAAGGAGCTCCAGCGGCCAATGCAATTGCGGTTAGAACAGCATTGATTGTTGGTGTAGTGCTAGGTGCCCCAGCAAATAATGCCTTACCAGTTGCTGCAAATGAGTCAGCCGGCGATGCGTTGCCAGCAGACCCATTGACGGTCACCCATCCTGGAAATAGTTGAGTACCGACATTTGAAGGTAATACTCGATAGTTCGTATAAACAGATTGCGGATAATACCTACCGTAAATAGTTGGCGGAGCTGGCGCTACTTGGGCAGGTATGCTGCTCTGATAAAAACGTGTGCGATAATAATTCGCATAGTCAGCACGCCGCCAGTTGGCTTGTGGTTGTACCGACCGATAAATAGCTGGCGGTGATACAACAGGCCCACTCTCTACGGGTTCAGTAGTATCTGTCTGAATCGTACCCGTGATTGTCCAGTTACCAGCGCTGCCGGTGTTTACGTTCGCAGTTGCCGCATCCACCTCGTTTAGCGAATGCACCCCGCCTTGCGACGCGTTAATCGCTTGCGTCGCCGTTAATAGTTGCCCATCGGTGAGCAGCGCGTTTTGTCCGTAGAAGCCACGCGTGTCTGAATCGATTGCATGTTCGGCGAATTGATCGGAGCCGCTATACTGAGCGCCTCCGGCCATCGTCAGCACTGCACCAAGTGTCAGCGTTGTTTTTGTCCAGGTAGTCTGACCCTCTAGCCTCCACCCAAACTCCACCGAGGCTGAACCGGACGCGATGCGCCAGAACCAGGCGAACCACGCGGTTGAGCTGCCTGTGCGAAAATCTACAGATTGGAGATCAGTGCCACCACCACGAAAGGCAACAGCCGTGCACGTCGTATTATTCGTAATGCCGACGTCCAGCAGTAAGCCTTCGGAGGAGCCGCCGCCGGTACCAATACCGACGATGATATTTTCGCCGCCACCGCCGTATTCGCCAGCGTTTGGTTTTGCCCAACCCCACCACGTACGATCGCCCGCAGACGACAGCATCGTCGAGCTGCTGTAGTAATCGCCGTTTGTGTGTCGAGCGCTAGATGCCATCGCGAACTACTTTGCGAAGGTACCGCGGACGCCACGCGCTTCGCGGTCAGCCCTGCGACGTTGAGCAGCTTCCTTGATCACGCCGATATGACGCACCATTCTTGGCGTGTGCGGGTTGTCACCTACTGGATGATCCATCCAAAAGCGTAGTCGGTTGGCGACTGCCTCTAGAACTAGCTCCGGAGTCGTCTTACTCCAGTCGATGGAGAATCCTTCCCCCTCTGCAATACCGCCAGCGGGGTTGCCTGCGTCGTCTAGAAAATGCTCGTCTTTCATTTAGATATCCGTAGCACTGTAGTCAGTAAAGCCAAACCCGGCATCATTGCCATCGGTATCAAACCCCATCCCTGGATTACCTGATGTAAATACTAATGCACTCCCATCTCCAGACATGTTCGGAGCTCCAGTGGTGTATGGCAAAGCAGCGCCATTCACTGCCGTGATGTCTAGCGTGAAAAGACGAACGCCATTCATCTTTGCTGTCAGTAGATTGCCTTTAATTTCACCATAGATTACGTCACCGCTACCTGGCGATGTAACTGCGCCATACTCGTACAGATACGAGTAAGAACCATCACCATTCCAACGCACTACGTTTAGGTACTGATTAAAAGCCGACCAGTACAACTCGTAACCACGTGCATAAGTACCAGCGTCGTTGAAACGCAGATGTATTTCAACTTCAGAAAAAGAGCCACTGGCACCACTAGAGAACACCGTAGCCGTAACAGCATGGTCTGGGCTAAAGCCAGATAGCAACGCACGACTGTCGTCGAATCCGCTCGCACCAGTAGCCGCCGATACGCCATGTGCAATACCGCTCGCAGTGACAACTGGCGTGCTAGCCGCTGGTAACGCGCCTTGACCAATGTCTGTTCGGTCAAGGCCTAGCCCACTTGCATGCCAAGCGCCGCTTTCCGAGATTGGATTCTCGGTAAGATTAAATGTGGTGGAGTAGGTACGGATTGCTGCGGCAGGAACACGCACCGGTCCAGCACCGCCCTGACCCGGCATCCCAGCGGGCGGCATAGGCTCACTCTTCGTAGACGGGCGTAATTAGGATAGTTCCAGCGCCAGAGCCGCTTCGATTCCACAGGGTGCGCCAACCAGCGATTTTGATTTCGTCAAAGGCCTCCGGTGGCCATTGAATCGTCCAACCAGCACCGATGACGCCAGCTAGAATTTTTTCGTCTACCATCACAGTGGGTGCGGTAGGTGCCGTAGACCAAGCTGTACCAAAGCGCGCCGTGGCGGCAATGTCGCTGGGTTTACCTACGGGCGTGATGGAAGTGCTGACCACCGGTGGTGTTGCTTCGTTTGCTGGTGTGCCGTAGCCGATTTGGCTCGCTGTGGTAGTGAGCGCACACATATCAATCGAGCGCACGTTCGCTTTACGCGTGGCGCTGTTGATGGTCGCATAGGCAGACGCGTTGGCAGGGTTTGTTGCTGAAGAGAATCCAGCCCTATAAACAGGCATCGGTCACAACCTTTCCTTTGTATTCAATCCCATTGAGCTTCAGATACTCTTCAACCCAAGGCCGCACATGTCGTTCCAACTGCGCAGTAGAAATGAGCTGACCTTCGGCCAGCGGATGCTTCTTTGACTCAGCTACCAAACCAATCGTAAGTGTTTCCCTGCTACGCAAGATAGGGTCGCCGAAAGAGAAGCGCACCGCCGGGTTCGGCCCAAGCCATACCATGGCGATCTCTGCCTGGTAACACTCAGCGATGTCGTCTGTGCAACGACGAACAACCTCGAGAGTGCGCGCTTCAAAATCCGGCGGCAAAATCACGGTCAGCCCTCTAGCTCAAAAGAAGCGACGGTAATTTTCCCTTCCTCGAACTGCGCGCCAGCCTCCGGGGTAAGTACGGTGAGGAAGAGCTCGCCTTGAGGAAGGTCCTTGAAAAAGGAACGGTCACCGTTCGGCACGGCAACGGTGTCATGCGGTGCACGCACATCACCGCTACAGAAATCTTTTGAAGTATGTGCACCGCACGTAGGGCAAATGTCGACAAGCACGGGCACTAGCTTCACCGTAAACGTCTCGATACCGCTCTTGTGCACGCACAGAAATCTTGCTTTGACCATTGTTGTCTACCTCACGCGAGCTATTGGCTGCCGTTTTCGTACAACTCACTGTACTCACGAAGTGCCGGACCAAGCAACTTCTCCACCTGCTTGAGTGTGTAGGAGGATTGCGTGACGCTGCCGAATGGGTTCACTACACGTGTGGGCTTTCCGTTGTTTTGAAGCACAGCAAAAATCTCAGCTTGCTGCTGCGCGGACAGCGCCTGCTTGTTGACGAAACCCATGATGTGCCCGGTCACGGTATTCCAACAGATCCAGTCCCCGGTAGGGATAGGGCCCGTAGTGCACTCGTTGATTTTTCCGATACGACAGTTAAGCCATACCTCGCACACCCCCCACTTGGAGTAGTCTCCCTTTGGATTGCGGAGAGGCGACCATACTGCGCCCCCCTTCAAGTCCAAGTCCAATGGCATCGCAGCAAGTGCTGCAGCCGCCATATTGAGCAAGCCAGCTTCTGCCATAGGCTTACACGCCGAGGGTCAGCAACGTGGCCGTGGTCAGCTGCGGGGTCACGCCGTTGGCGACCGAGATGTTCGGGGTAACCGTTCCCCACACAAGGGTCTTGCCGGTGCTTGACGACGCAGTGCCCAACTGAAAATGCGTGATGGTCTCCGTGCCGCCGGTAGCCGCAGGCATGGACGTCAACGCGAACAGGTTCATCGTATTGGTCGTGGCCGTAAAGCCGGACGACGAACGAGCAACTGCTACGCGAGCGTAAGAGGTATACGCGCTCTCACTGGTGGTCTGGTTGCCGCCAGACGGGGACCCGGTGTGCGTCGACAAGTAGATGTTCGTATTCGGCGAGCTCGCCGCGTTGTCCGCGATATTGGCAATCGCAGTAGCGAGGAAGATGAGCTTGATGAGATCGTTTGCGAATGTAGTGCCCCAACCGCCAGCCATGGTTCTGTTCTCCTTCTTTCAAAAACGTTCAGTAGAAAAACGCCGGCTCAGTCGGCGACAGCAGCTTCGATATCGTCCATTGCCCATTGCCTGAGCTGCTTGACGAATTTCTTGGCCAACGAGGCGTCAGCCTTGATCGCCGCTTCGATCTTCAGACGTTCCGACAGCGTGGGGTCTGGCTCAGGCTTGGCCAAGGCTGCTCCGAGACGGGCCTTGAACACCGCGGCATTGGGCGTCTCATCGGTAACGCCAAGATGCTCGAGCATCTCTGCCACCGGCGGGTCTGCCACGTCCTCGTCCAAGATGCGCGCGACGTAATTCGCTGCGTCATTGAGACGAATCTTTTCGGGGTGCAGTTCGTTGTCCAACCCAAGGGGCTCGAGGACTGCGAGCGCTTGCTTGATGTACGGGTTCTTCGCTTGCAATTTCATGTTCTCTCCAACCCGCTTAGCAGCTGGACTGCATGAAGCGGCTTCAACCTACGCTCAAAGAAGATACCATAGGGGAATACGGAAACCCCCAGCCGTACCAGAGCCTTAGCAAACGCCTGCTAAAATAGGGGATAAGAGTAGTAGAGGAGATGCACATGGACAACGAAGTTGGCGAAGAACATGACCCGAACAAGCTAGAGACCGCTCGTGGCATGACCTACGGCTTTATCTTCAGTGTACTGTTTTGGGCGGGCGGGGCCGCGGTCGGGTGGGCGCTCACCTCACTGCTCCACGTGTATGTGCTGCATCGAATGTAGGGCTAAAGAAAAGGACTAACCCGCCAAGGCTGGTCTTTTTCTTTAGCCCTATGCAGGCGTCAAACCTACCGCGGCCTTAGCTACTCTTACGTGCGCGCTCATTGTCGCGCAACGCTTCGATGATCGGGCCCCCTACTTGCTCACTCCATTCTTGGTTGCGCATATCGCGTTGTTTTTCGCGAATGAACGTCTTGGTCCCCACGAGCGGGCGCGGTTTGATTTTCATTTGATACGTACCGAAGCTGATTGTTCGTCCCATACAGTGCTCCTGTTAGTTTCTGTTCTCTAGCCTACGATGCGTTTTTAATTGATGCCGCACAGCTGCATGAATGGCGTCTTGGCTGCACACTTCAGCAGCGTGCGCCCACAGCCACCATTTTGGCTTAGTGGAAAGACCCTGTTGCACACCATGCTCCTTCAACAAACTTAGCGCGTTTTCGCGCCACAGCAGTTGAGCCAGCGGCGTCTTTTGCACAGACGCGTTTAAGATTGGCTCACGTATGACACCGACCCCCGTGTTGGGCGTCCACAGGTAAACTCCCCAGAATCTCGGCACGATGCCTATCGCATGATGCAAGTGCCTGTCCGCCACAACAATGGATAGATAGTCGAGCACCTTGCCGTAAATCCGCGTTTGTCGGGTTAGACGGTCAAGCCTGTCGGCCTCGCTCTTTATCTCGTAGCCGCGTAGATGTGTATCAATTACGGCTACGTCAACACGCCCATCTTTACGCTGTAGCGTTAGCTCGTCGATAATTACCGTGTCGGGATGCTTCACCACTTCGCGGTGTAAGTACTCGTGTAGATGTACACGAACATCTCGGTCCAACTTTCGGGCAACCATGTTTTGTCTCTCAAATGAAAAAGGCCCTAACGGTAGGGCCTCTTCGTTGGAAGTCTATGTGCTTACGGGCTGTAGCCAGTACTTACGTGGTACCAAGCGTAGGTGCCCAATGTAACAGGGTCTGCCGCGATGAACTCGTAGAACGCGTA
>Ga0164308_10001015_pt1 | contig 15074 bp, 10 predicted proteins | sample Whisoiple_246_MG_FD_109983 | JGI IMG/M metagenome (GOLD analysis project Ga0164308, IMG submission 109983) | Soil microbial communities amended with fresh organic matter from upstate New York, USA - Whitman soil sample_246_MG | ecosystem: Environmental > Terrestrial > Soil > Unclassified >...
CGAGGCCAAGCGCTTGATCCAAGGTTTGGAGGAGCACCTGGCCGAGAGCAGAAAGCAGGTCGAAGCCGAACTCGAGCGCCTGTTGAGCAAGAAGCCTAGTAAATCGAAGGCGCCAGACAGCTCGCCCGATTCGGCGCCACGCTCGGCGCCGACGCAAGAGGAGGGCGAACCAGACAGCGCGCCTGCCGCGGCCAAGCACGGCCCGACAGAAACTCGTGACTGCCCAGCTTGTCAGGTGAAGAACGAGCTCGATGCGCGCTTCTGCAAAGCGTGCGGAAAGAGCATGGCGGGAGCCGCCGAGGAGAGTCCGTCGTGAGCGCCGTTCGCCGTCTAATTGCGTTTTGCCTCGCGGCCACCCTGCCCATCGCCATCGCCCACGCTGCCGACCCCGCACCGAGCGCCAGCGCACCGAGCACCGGTAGCGCGCGTCCCAACGCGCAGCCGGCAGCGAGCAACGGCCACGAAGCGCCGGCTGCCCAAAACCCGAGCGAGGGCGACGCCGCACCGCGCGCCGTGCCAGCGGGCCACGCTGGATTCAACGGTGAGCCACTGGCGGACGTGAACGAGCCGAGCGCAACCCTCGAGCCAGGCACGATTTCCGCGACCATCGTGACCGATCAGGGCGTGCCCCTGGTCGCCCAGCAAGTGCGGCTGGGGATCATGTTTCAAAAGATCGCCGAGGGTGAATCGCGCTCGGAGAAGTTCGCCCAAACCGACGCGCAAGGCAGCGTCCAATTCAGCGGCCTCACCCGCGGCAGCGATTACGCTTACCGCGTCACCGTGCAGGCCGGCTCTGCGAACTACCAGACCGCGCCTTTCAACTTGAAGCCGGACATGGGGCAGCGCGTGTTACTCCGCGTGTTCCCGTCTACCGCCGATCCCGAGCGCGCCGCATTCGGCATGCGCGGCTACTTGTACGTCGAGACGCGCGATGAAGTGTTTCAGTGTGAAGCGCTGTTTCGCGTGTTCAACGTCGGTCAGATCACCTGGGTTCCGCGAGACGTCGTGATCCAACTGCCCAAAGGCTTCAAAGCTTTCAAGGCGCAAGAGGGCATGACCGACGTGCGTTTCGAAGAGGTCGAAGGCGTGGGCGCACGCCTCAAAGGCACCTTTCCTCCCGGTCAATCGGAAGCCTCGTTCCGTTTTCAGATCCCCAAATCCAACGAAGATTCGCTGGTTTTTCGCATGTCCGTGCCACCGCACGTGGCCGAGATGCGCGTGATCGCCGAAGCGTCGTCGACGATGAACTTGGCGGTCGACGGATTTCAACCGCCGGTCGCGACCGCGAATCAGAACGGGCAGCGTGTGCTCGTCTCCGTCAAGCAGCTTCGAGAGCGCAACGAAGAGCTCAAAGATTTCACGGCGACGATCACCGGGATCCCGACGCCCGGCTCAGGGCGCTGGTTCGCGCTGGCGATCGCCGGTTGCATGGCCATTGGCGGCGTCTTCGCGGCCCGTGGCGCGTTCGACTCGACGCCGGGTACCTCCGACGCCATCGGCGACAAGAAGCGCGCACGCGAGCTCCTGCTGCGCGAGCTCGAGGCACTCGAAGTGGCCCGTCGCGAAGAGCGCATTGGTCCGCGTTCTTACCAACAGAGTCGAGTGGCGCTGATCGACGCCATCGCGCGCCTCGGCCTGCCGCCTTCGGCCGGGCCGACGAAGAAGAAGGGCAAGATCATGACCCTGCGCAAGCGGCCCAAATCGGCCACTGAGCGGGGCTGATTCCGGGCGTCCGTTTGGTGGCCCGAGCCACCGGGACAGCCTGGGGAAAACCCTCTGGACTGTCCATGTACGAACCCTGTGTAAACCTGCCCCGGCGGAGTTATCCCACGTACATCCCGATCCGCGTCCCGGGCAAGTCCACAGCAGAATTAGCCAATTACTTGACTAATTTCCGGACCTTCCAGAATTACCCACAGTCCGCACAGGCTCTACTATTACGGCTCTTTATTTATAAATAATAAGAGAAGAAGAGAGAGAAGAGATCCCGTTCTGGGGAACCGGTCCTGGGCCGAAAGGCCGAATCACACGCGACCCGACGGGCCTCTAGCGCCTCAGCGAAACCGCAGGTAGACGTGGGCGCTCAATGCACGTCGTCGTCGCCAAGAAAGACCTGCTCCGAGTCCTCGCACGCTGCCAAGGCGTGGCCGACAAAAAGAGCACCATGCCGGTACTCGGCAACGTTTTGCTCGAAGTCTCGGGCACCGATCAGCTGCGCTTGGCCGCGACCGATTTGTATCTCGCGGTGAGCGGCAAGATCCCGGCGAAGGTCGAGACCGGCGGAGCGATCGCGATCGGTGCACGTGATCTGTTCGAGCGCGTGAAGTTGATGCCTGACGGTCAGATTTCGATCGCCACCTCGGGCGGCGCAGCGACGACGATCCGCGCCGTCGGTGCTTCGCGTCGCTTCACCCTGCACGGCATTCCCGGCGAGGATTTCCCGAGCTTGCCGCAACCGGACGAGGCCGCCGCGCCGCTCACGATTCCGATCGCCACCGTGTCGTCGCTGATCGCCGGCACCTATTTCTCGATTTCGACCGACGAGACGCGGCTGCATTTGAACAGCGCCCTGTTCGAGTGGGAAGGCGATCGCGCCCGCATGGTCACCACCGATGGTCACCGCCTTTCGAAGATGGATGCCATTTTGCCAGGCAAGCAAGCCTCGGCCACGATGCTCATTCCGCTCAAGGGCGTGCTCGAACTGAAGCGCTTGTGTGACGAAGCCAGCAGCGAGGAGTCGAGCTCGAGCGAGATCCGGATTTCGCAGAGCGGTCCGAATGCGTTCTTCCAACTCGCCGGCTTTCAGTTCAGCGTGAAGCTGGTGGACGCGCAGTTCCCGCCCTACCAGCAGGTCATTCCCGAGCACAGCGAGCAGAAGGTCCGCGCACCGCGTGCCGCCCTCGCGGACGCGCTACGGGCCGTCTCCGTGGCAGCTAGCGACCGTACCGGCGGCATCAAGCTCACCCTGTCCGCCGGCAAGATGCGCTTCGAGAGCGAGAATCCGGATAGCGGCGAAGGTTTCGACGAAGTGAGCGTCGACTACTCGGGGCCCGAGCTGACGGTGGGTTTCAACGCGCGTTACTTCCTGGACGTGCTCAACGCGGTCAGCTCGGAGGAGATCGAGCTGGCCGTGAGTGGTGAGCTCGACCCGGCGGTGATTCGCCCAGTGAACGAGACCACGAGCTCGTATTTGTCCGTGATCATGCCGATGCGTATTTGACGCTCGGCGCGCAGGCTGAGGTCATCGCGTGACGGCGTTGATTCGCTTCCAGAGCGTCACGGCGCGCGCATTCCGCAACCTGAAGCGGGTCGAGTTCGAACCCGCGCCCGGGCTCAACGTGATCTCGGGTGACAACGGGCAGGGCAAGACCAGCTTGCTCGAAGCGCTGTACTTCGTCGCGGTCACACGCAGCTTCCGCGCCGAGAAGCTCGAGAGCTTGATTCAAGACGGCGAAGAGTTCGCGAGTGTTCGCGCCAAGATCCAAGACGGCGAGCACACGCGCGAACAACGCGCCGTGCTCGGGCACAAAGAGCGAAGCGTGCTGCTCGACGGCAAGAAGCCGGAGCGCTTGGCTGCCTACGCGACACGCACGCCGGCTGTGGTGTTTCACCCGGGCGACGTCGAATTGGTGAACGCCAACGCGTCCGCGCGGCGCAAACTCTTGGATCGCATCGCGCTGTACGTCGACCCGCAGAGCGGGGACGCGCGCTTGCGGTACACGCGCGCGTTGCGCGAACGCAAGGTGGCCCTCGATCTGCGCGGCCCGCAAGCTCGCGAGCTGCCCGCGTTCGAGCAGGTCATGGCCGAGCACGGGGCGCGTTTTGCTCGAGCTCGGCAAGAGGCCGCCGAGCGCCTGCTGTCGGCGCTCGCGCCCGCGTTCCTACGCATGGCGCAACCAGGGCTCGAGTTGCACGCCAAGTACAAGCCGGGCGGCACGCTGGACCCGGCGGAGTTCGCCGCCGAGCTCCTGGCACGACGTCCGCGCGACGCGCGTCAACGAGCGGCTTCCTACGGGCCCCAACGCGACGAGCTGCAGTTGGTCGTCGACGGCCGGTCAGCGCGGCATCACGCCTCGCAAGGTCAACAGCGCATCCTCACCCTGGCGCTGAAAGTCGCCGAGCTCGATTGCGTCCGCGAGGCGCGCCGCGCGCACCCCGTGCTGCTCTTGGACGACGTTTCTAGTGAGCTCGATCCGGGCCGAACCGGCGCTGTGTACGACTTCTTGCGCGAGACTCAGAGTCAAGTTTTCGTGACCACCACACGGCCGGAATTGTTTCCGACGCCCGGCGCGAGCAGCCTCGAACGCGCTGATTGGCAGCTCGTTTCCGGTGACCTGCGAGCGCTCTGAAATCGAGCCCTTCGAGCCCCCGACCGAATCACTAGATCCAGCGGAATTTACGCCGGATTCAGCTTGCGTGGGGGGCACTTCGTGACTATAAAAACAAGGTCGAATTTCGAGCCCTCTCCGGCCTATTGCCGTGTCGGTCTCGACTAGCCAGACCAGGACCTCCAAGTTGACGACCGAGGCAGCAGAAGAACAACCGCGCTCCGCGGAAACTTACGACGCTCGAAACATCACCGTGCTCGAAGGCCTGGAGGCGGTTCGTAAACGCCCCGGTATGTACATCGGTGACGTGCACGACGGTTCTGCGCTCCACCACCTGGTGTGGGAAGCAGTCGACAACGCGGTGGACGAGCACCTGGCCGGTTTTTGTACCGGCTTCACGGTTACGGTTCACTTCGACGGTTCGGTCACGGTCGAAGACAACGGCCGCGGTATCCCGGTCGGCATCATGGAAGACCGCGGGGTGAGCGCGGCCGAGGTCGTGATGACCGTGCTGCACGCGGGCGGCAAATTCGACCATTCCAGCTACAAAGTCTCGGCGGGTCTGCACGGCGTCGGTGTCAGCGCCGTCAACGCCGTGTCCGAGGTCCTGCGCCTCGAGATCAAGCGCGAGGGCAAGGTCTGGTTCCAGGAGTATCGACGCGGCGTCCCGCAAGCGCCCCTGGCCGCGATTGGCGAGTCCGATCAGACCGGCACGAAGGTCACGTTCAAGCCGGACCACGAGATCTTCACCAGCCTCGAATACAACTACGACATCCTCGCCAATCGCTTGCGCGAGCTGTCGTTCTTGAACTCGGGCCTGGCGGTGAAGTTGGTCGACGAACGCGCGACTGGCCGAAGCGACACCTACCAATACAAGGGCGGCATCCGTGAGTTCGTGGCGCTGCTCGCGCAAGCCAAAGAGCCCGTTCACGAGGACGTGATCGCGTTCACCGGCGAGTTTCCGACGGGCGACGGCAAGGCCACCGCCGTGGTCGACTTGGCGCTGCAGTGGACCAACTCGTACGCCGAACAGATCCTGCCGTACACGAACAACATCCACAACAAAGACGGCGGCACTCACCTCACCGGCTTGCGCGGCGCGCTGACTCGCTCGCTGAACAACTACGGCACCGCCAACAACCTGTTCAAAGAGGCCAAGACCGGCCTCACCGGTGACGACACTCGTGAAGGCGTGATCTGCGTGATCCACGTCAAGCACCCGGACGCGAGCTTCGATTCGCAAACCAAGTCGAAGCTCGTTTCGAGTGACGTGAAGGGCATCGTCGAGAACGCCGTCACCGAGCACCTCGGCATTTACTTCGAAGAGCACCCGCAAGTCGCGCGCAAGATTTTGGAGAAGGCCGTGATGGCGGCCAAGGCGCGTGAGGCCGCGCGCAAGGCGCGTGAGGTCGTGCGCAAGGGCGTGCTCGACGGCTCCTCACTGTCCGGCAAGCTCGCCGACTGTCAGAGCAAAGACCCGAGCATCTCCGAAATCTACATCGTCGAGGGTGAGAGCGCCGGCGGCAGCGCCAAGCAAGGTCGCGACCGGCATTTTCAAGCGATTTTGCCATTGAAAGGCAAGATCTTGAACGTCGAGCGCGCGCGCCTCGATCGCATGCTCGCCTCGCAAGAGGTGGCCACGCTGATCTCCGCGCTCGGCTGCGGCATCGGCGACAACGGCGGGTTCGACATCTCCAAGCTCCGCTATCAAAAAATCATCCTGATGACGGACGCCGACGTCGACGGCAGTCACATCCGCACCCTGCTCTTGACCTTCTTCTATCGGCAGATGCGCGACGTGATCGAAAAGGGCTACTTGTTCATCGCGCAGCCCCCGCTGTTCGGCGTGCGCAAGGGCAAGAAGTACCAGTACCTCAAGGATCAACCGGCGCTCGATCGCTTCCTGATGGAGAGCGGGATCGAAGATCTCACCGTCCAGGCCTCCAGCGGTCCGGCGCTCTCCGGGCTGCCGCTGTTCAACTTGGCCTCACGTTTGCGCTCGATGCGCAACGTCCTGGCCAAGATCGACCGCCGCTGTGATGCCCGCGTGGTCGCCGCCTTGCTCCGCGCCAAGGCCATGAGCCTGGCCGATTTTCGAAACCACCAGACGGTGGAAGCCGCCGCTCAAACCCTGCAAAAGTACCTGGAAGACCGCTATCCTGACCTCACCCCGCTCACTGTCAGCGTGGAGTGGGAGAAGGCCCACGACGCAGGTCGTCTGAGCGTCAAGTTCCGCCCTGGCGCATCGGCGCGTCCCGCCATCGCGGATTGGGAGCTGGCGGAATCCGCAGAGTACCAAGAGCTGCTCTCGATCGAGGAAGACATCCGTTCAATCGGACCCATGCCGTATACCGTCAGGGTGAATGACGGCGAGCCTCGGACCTTGCCGGATCCAGAGGCGCTCGAGGCGTTTATCTCCGAGCGTGGCAAAAAGGGGCTGCAGATCACTCGCTATAAAGGCTTGGGTGAAATGAACGCGGACCAACTCTGGGATACGACCATGAGTCCGGACGCGCGCACGCTGCTCCAGGTCAAAGTGAACGATCCGGTGCGCGCCGACGAACTATTCAGCGTGCTCATGGGCGATCAAGTCGAACCGCGGCGCAAGTTCATCGAAGACAACGCCTTGAACGTGCGTAATCTCGACATCTAGTAGCCTCAAGCCCACGCAAAAGCGCGTTGCCATAGCTCTCGTGAGCTCTGGCTTTACGCGCATTTTGCTGTGGCTACGCAGTGACGCGCAAATTTCGACGCTGAAAGTGCGCTCGCGTGAGTCGCTTCGGTACATCTTTGCAACGCCATGAGTGCGACTTTGCGCGTGGCAAACAAGTTGTTGTCGGATTCCGCTCCTCGTGTTTGAGGGCCGCAGCCAGAGAGTCTGGTGCGCCGCAACTCGAAGTCTCGACGCGCATCCGAGCCGACACGAATCTTTCACCATTTTCGGCAATTCTTGGCGCACGCACGTTTCGCGCCCGAAACCCCCGAGGGTGAGCAAGCCGCGCGCTCGGGGGTCGAAACCCGACTGCGCAGACTGGCGGAGCAAGCCAGCGTGCGGCGGGGAGAATCATCCGCTTTGTTCACGCAGGCATTGCGAACCTTAGCTCGCCCGGTTTATCCTGTTGCCTACGAGGGTTTGCTTTTGAAGCTTCTAGGCGAAGGCCTTGGGGTTTCAGGCATAGCGTTTCTAGTCACTGCGGTCAGAAAGGAGGGGCTGCCCAGCGCAAGCCAAAGGTGCCCCTCGCACCGGGTGCATCCGCCGGGTAGCGCGGGATTCCGATGGCGGAGAAAGGCACTACAAAAAAGGTCGGTCGGCTCATTCGGTCAGCACGCATGCATCGCGGGCTGACGCAGAAGGATTTGGCCAAGAAGCTCGGAGTTCGCTCTGGGAGCTACGTGGGAATGCTCGAGTCTGGGCTATGCAAAGGCATTGGCATCGGTCGGCTCGAGGAGATTGCCTCGTTTCTTCACGTGAGCGGCGTCGAGCGCTACAAATGGTTCGCCGCTGCGGGGCACCTGCATCCGCCGCTGTTCGGGGCACTCATGAAGAGCCCTGAATTGTGGGATGAAGTCGTGCATCTGCTTGGCGCACCAATACGCACCCGCGGCGGTAGCGGCGGGCGTAAGAAAGCGCGGGCTTGAAGGACGCCAGGCGCCAACGGCGTCGGCCTTGCTCACTGTAGCCGTGGTTCGTGTTCCGGCGGCGCATGCGCCGCCGCCGGAAGGGCTCGCATCTCGTCGACGCGCGTGGAACACTGCGCGTGATGGCTTGGCGAATTCTACGTCTCCTGACCGCTTGTAGCGTCCTTGTTGCAGTTGGAGCTCCCGCCTGCGGCGGAAGCTCGAGCGAGACGCGTGCCTCGGCGGGCAACGTCGGAGTCGGCGGCAATGGCGCGCGCGCCGGTGCTGCAAACGGCGGCAGCGGTCCCATTGGCCGCGCCGGTGCGGCGAGTACCGCCGGCACTGCCGGTACCGCACCGGCCCCCACCCCCGTCGCCTGCGGCAATACCCTGTGCGACGGTGTGGTGCTGCCGTTCGTCAACGTGCCGATCCCCGGATGCTGTGCCGACGCAAAGACGAGCCGCTGCGGCCTCGACTCGTCGGCGCTCGACATGTCCGGAATGATGACTTTTGCCGAAGCATGTCAGCCGCTGGATCAGCCCGGGACCACCGACGAGAGCTGCCCCCAGAGTCCCAAGGTGCCCGTACCCAACACTGGCCTTACCGTCGAGTTGCCCGGTTGCTGTCGCCCGGACCACACCTGCGGCTACGAGTTAGACACCATCGGCGGGGTCGTCAAACTCGGTTTGGGCTGCGTCGACGCGAATCAGTTCGGCGACGGCGGAACAGCGCAAAGCTGCGGTGCTGGCGCGGCCGGTGCCGGCGGGGACAATGGCGGCGCAGGCGCCGGTGGGGACACGAGCGGCGTCGCCGGGGCGACCGGAGACTCCGGCGCGGGCGGCACCAGCGGCTGAATCTGCGCCACTTTTGTGGCTATTGCCGGGGCGCGCGCCAGCGCCCCTTGATCCGAAGCAAGCGCGCCTTACGTTGCAATCGCACTTCGAGTGCGGACAACGGAGACAACGCCGATGCGTATGGATCGTTTGACCAGTAAGAGTCAGGAAGCACTGCAGAGCGCCGCTGCGAACGCATCTCGGCGCGGCAACCCAGAGCTCATCCCCGAGCATCTGTTGGTCGCAATCTTGGAGCAAGAGGGTGGTGTCGGGGCCGCGCTGGTGCAACGCGCTGGCGCTGATCCGGCGGCTTTTGCCAAAGACTTGAACGCGCGCGTCGAGGGCTTGCCCAAGGTGAGCGGCGGCGCAGAGCCGAGCTTTGGCCGGCGCACCGTGCCGTTGATGAACCAAGCTGAAGACGAGGCGAAGCGACTCAAAGACGATTTCGTCTCGGTCGAGCACTTCTTACTCGCCGCGGTGAAACACGACAAAGACGTGCAAGCGGTCGCGGATCGCCATGGGCTCTCGTACGACAAGCTCGTGCGCGCCATGGCGGAGATTCGCGGCTCCCAGCGCGTGACGGACCAAAATCCCGAAGGCAAATTCCAAGCGCTCGAGAAGTACACGCGCGATCTCACCGGCCTAGCGAAGCGCGGCAAAATCGACCCGGTCATCGGGCGCGACGAAGAGATCCGCCGGGTGATGCAGGTGCTCTCGCGCCGCACCAAGAACAACCCCGTGCTGATCGGCGAACCCGGCGTGGGTAAAACCGCGATTGCCGAGGGCATCGCCCATCGCATCGCCAAGGGTGACGTGCCGGAGTCTTTGAAGGACAAACGCATCCTCGCGCTCGACTTGGCCAGCATGGTGGCAGGTTCGAAATTCCGCGGTGAATTCGAGGATCGCCTGAAGGCGGTGCTGAAAGAGGTCGAAGCCTCGAGCGGCAACATCATTCTCTTCATCGACGAGCTGCACACCTTGGTGGGCGCTGGTGCTGCCGAAGGCGCGATGGACGCCGCGAACATGCTCAAGCCCGCGCTCGCCCGCGGTGAGCTGCGCGCGATCGGCGCGACCACGCTCGACGAGTATCGCAAGCACATCGAGAAAGATGCCGCTTTGGAGCGGCGCTTCCAACCGGTGATGGTGAGCGAGCCCACGGTCGAAGACACGATTGCCATCTTGCGCGGCCTGAAGGAGCGCTACGAGGTCCACCACGGCATTCAGATCACCGATTCTGCGCTGGTCGCGGCGGCGGTGCTGAGCCAGCGCTACATCTCCGATCGCTTCTTGCCGGACAAGGCCATCGACTTGGTCGATGAAGCCGCCAGCAAGATCAAGATGGAGATCGACAGCTTGCCCTTCGAGATCGATCAGGTGCAGCGCAAATTGCTGCAGCTCCGGATCGAAGAACAAGCGCTCACGCGCGAGCGCGACAAGGGCAGCAAAGCGCGCTTGGAAGAGCTGCGCCGTGAAGTGGCCGAGCTCAACGAGCAGCGCGACGGAATGCGCGCGCAGTGGCTGCGCGAGAAAGAGATCATCGAGCGCCTGCGCAAGAACCAGGTCGAGCTCGAGGACCTGCGCCAACAAGCCGAGACGGCGCGACGCGCCGGCGACCTCGGAAAAGCCGCCGAAATTCAATACGGTCGCATCCCGAACCTCGACAAAGAGTCGGAAAAAGATCGCGCCGAGCTCGCGCGCGTGCAGGCCAATGGCTCGTACCTGAAGGAAGAAGTCAGCGACGAAGACATCGCGGCCATCGTCTCCAAGTGGACCGGCGTGCCCGTGTCCAAGATGCTGGAAGGCGAGAAGCACAAGCTCATCCACATGGAGGAGAGCCTGCGCCAGCGCGTGATTGGGCAAGAAGCCGCGCTGGTCGCGGTAGCCAACGCCGTGCGTCGCTCGCGCGCGGGCCTCGGTGACGACAAGCGGCCCATTGGTTCGTTCTTGTTTTTGGGTCCCACGGGTGTCGGCAAGACCGAAACAGCTCGGGCATTGGCCGAGTTCTTGTTCGACGACGAGCGCGCGATGATCCGCATCGACATGAGCGAATACATGGAGCGCCACGCGGTTTCGCGGCTGATCGGCGCGCCCCCCGGCTACGTCGGCTACGACGAGGGCGGGCAATTGACCGAACCCGTGCGGCGCCGGCCGTACTCGGTCGTGCTCTTCGACGAAGTCGAGAAGGCGCACCCCGACGTGTTCAACACGCTGCTTCAGCTGCTGGACGACGGACGTCTCACGGACGGTCAGGGCCGAACGGTCGACTTCAAGAACACGGTCGTGATCTTGACCAGCAACATCGGAACCTCGGAGCTCGCAGCGATCGAAGATCGACGAGATCTGACCGCCGAAGAGCGCGAGAAGGCCAGCCAAAAAGCAGTGCAAGACGCGCTCCACGCCCACTTCCGTCCGGAATTCTTGAATCGCCTCGACGAGGTGGTGGTCTATCACCGGCTGGATCGCAGTGAGCTCGGGCGGATCGTCGAAATCCAACTCGGCTACCTGGTGAACCGTTTGGCCAAACGCGACCTCGGCTTCCAGATCACCGACGCAGCCAAGGACTTCTTGGCCGAGTCGGGCTGGGATCCGCAATTCGGTGCGCGCCCGCTCAAGCGCGCCATCCAAAAGCTGGTCGAAGACGCGCTTGCCCGCCGCGTGCTGGAAGGTGCGTTCTCACCCGGTGAAGTGGTCTACGTCGACTACGACCCCGACACGGGGCTGACCTTCACCAGCCGTCCGAAAGGTGAGCCCGCGCCCGAACCCCGCCGTCGAGCCAACGTCGCGCTGAACTGAACTCAGGCCGGCTCGTGCCCGAGCTCTGCGACGCGGCGCACGAGCGCGAGGCCGGCGAAGGCGGCGCGGCGGCGCACTTGCTCGCGATTGCCCGTGAACACCACGCGTCGGTCGCTCACGCCGGCCGCGCTCGCGACCGCGAAGTGCACGAGTCCCACCGGTTTCTCTGCGGAGCCACCGGTGGGGCCCGCGATGCCGGTGAGCGCGAGCGCGAAATCCGCACTAAACGCGTCGCGGGCGCCTTCGGCCATGGCGCGCGCGACCTCCGCGCTGACGGCGCCGAAGCGCGCGAGCAGTACTGCGGGCACACCGAGCAGCGCGATCTTCGACTCGTTCGAGTAGGTCACGGCGCCGCCCCGAAACACCGCGCTCGAGCCGGAATGCGCGGTGAGCAGCTCCGAGACCAAGCCGCCCGTGCACGACTCGGCGAGCGCCAAGGTTTTGCCCTTCGCCTGAAGCAGCATCGATACCGCTTCGGGAAAGCGTGTCTTGCCTTCAGCGAACACCACCTCTTCACCGAGCCGTTCACGAACGGCTCGCGCTGCGCGTTGCGCGCGCTCCTCTGCACGCTGCACGTCGCCTGCGCGCGCGAGCACCTTGACTTCGATTTCCGGCAAGGTCGCGCGATAGCCGATCACGACCCCGAACTCGGCTTCGATCCCGGCCAAGCGATCATTGACCTCACTTTCGGGCAGTCCGAAGGTTCGCAGTAGCACCTGAAAGTGACGGTCGCCCAACAGCGGCGTGATCACGGGCTGGATGAGCGCCTCGAACATCGCCTGCATCTCGAACGGCACGCCGGGCATGAAGTAGGCGAGCGCGCGATTCAACTTCAGCTCGAAGCCCGGCGCGGTGCCGTTCGAGTTCGGCAAGATCCGCGCTCCGCGCGGGAAATCCGCCTGTTTCGCGTTGGATGCGGTCATTTGCCGGCCAAAGCGCGCGAGCCGTTCGCGAATGAGCTCGAGGGACGGCTCGTCGCGCACGAGCTCGACACCCGCCAAGCGCGCGGCGCACTCGGTGGTGATGTCGTCCGTGGTTGGGCCGAGCCCACCCGTGCACACCACGACCTCGTGCGCCAGCGTGAGCCGAGTGAGCGCGGCCTCGATGCGTGCGCGGTCGTCGTCCACGCACTCGATGTCCTGCACCTCGAACCCGATCGTGGTCAGCGCTTCCGCGAGCCACGTGGCGTTCGTATTCTGAAGCTCACCGCGGGTGAGCTCGGTTCCAATGCACAGGATTCCGGCCGACATCGCCGCAGGGATACCATGTGCGGGGTTGCGTGCGGTACGCGCGATTGTGCGAAAGACTCGCCGCGGCGGGAACGGCGCGGCGGTGCGAGGTGCATTGCTGGACCGCGAGCGCCCCCTCTTCCAGTTTTTTTGGTTGGCGGGCGCGGCGCGGCACACGGCGGCGCGTAGCCCTCGGAACGCTCACTCTCTGGATCGGACCTGTGCCCGGGCTACTCGGCGGCGCTCACGTCATACGCGCAGCGAAAACCCACGTGCGGCGCGCGAGTCTGGCGCGCTTCGACGGACCAGGATTTGAGATCGCCCGCGAGTTCGGAGCGGTACGAACCGCCGCGCGCGGCGAAGCTGCCGTCGCGTTCGATGGTCCATTCGGCGACGTTGCCGGCGAGGTCGAGGATGCCGTCGGGAGTCGCGCCGTCGGGGCGCGCGCCAGCGAAATCAGGCCCAGTGCCGCCGCGGGCGCACGGGCCGCTGACCAAGCCGAAGCTCGCGCGGCGGCAGACGAGGCCAGTGTTGCCCCACGGATAGCGACGCCCAGCGCTACCCGCGGCGGCGAATAGCCATTCATCGGCGGTCGGCAATCGGCCCCCGACGAAGGCGCAGAACGCGCTGGCTTCACTCGGGCTGAGGTTGCGCACGGGGCGGCCGGGCTCGGATTCATCGGCGATTTTTGGGCAGGCGCCCGCGGCAGAACAGAGCCGGAAGCGGGCCACGGTGACCTCGGCGCGATCGAGCGAAAACGGCGGCGCGCTCACGTCTAGCAGTGCTTGTTCCGGGCCTTGCCAATCCGGGGTGCCGAAGTGGCTGGTACCACCCATCAGGGTGACACGCGCGTCGGCCAGCACGCAGGCGCCGGAGTCGTCGCGCTGCATGTCGTTCGCACACGCGTTGGCCACGCCGGAACATTGAGCCGTCAGCGTGAGCAATTGTCCCACGCCGCAGCAGCGCGCGTCTTGCACCACGAGGCCCGGCGGACAACGCGCGGGTTCGCGGCGTTCCGACTGCGCGAAGCGCACGCTGATCGCGATCGAGGCCAACGCCGCAATCGCGGCGGCCACCGCGTAGTTGATGCGTGTGAGTCGGATCTTGCGCACGTCAGGGCCGCGAACGATATCGCGAAACCGCGCGTCGTATCAGCACGGTCCCGCGAAATAGGGCACGTGGCTCAGGAAAGAACGTTGCAGCGAGCCCGGGCGCAGCACCGAACGCACCCGCCACGGGCCATCCGGACCGAGCAACAGCGAGCTGCCGCTGCCGTCGAAATCGACGATCGCGCTCGGGCTGAGTCGGCGATTGTCGATCGCCGTGAGCACTCGACCTGGGCCGTTCGGGCTCGCCTCCCAGATCGCGCTCAGGCTGGCCGAGAAGCCCGCGCATTCCGAGCCGGTCTCCACGCTGACGAACAGCAGCTCGGGTCGGCCGGGCAGCGCGAGTTTCGAGATGTTGCGTCGCGCGTCGCGGTCGTCCCATGCGCCGTCTTGATCTGGATGTTCGCTTCGAAAGCGCGTTTGCAGCGCGGCGTAGGCGGGTAACGCCCGAAACGCCGTCATCACGGCTGCGCCGACTTCCGCGCTCGCGGGCTCGGGCGCGGCGATTGCCGGCGCGGGTAGGTTTGGATCGACCGCGAGCAGCGCGCCTTTGCAGGGCGCGGAAAATTCGGCGATCAACGTGCGCCCGCCAGCGGCCGAGAGCCGCCAAATTTCCTTGGCGATCGTTTCGGGGGGCATCGCGGGGCCGTCGGCGCAGCCTTCCCAATACTCGGCGGTGCGTGGGTCCGGCGTCACCTGTGCGCGCAGTGCGAAGCGCTGCAGGCGCGTCTCGCACACTGCCCCGCTCGCGCCCAGTACTTTCACTGGCCGGCCGAGCCAGCTGCGCAGCGGTTTCGGTAAGCGCGTCGCGGTCACGCCGCGTGAAGCGCTGGTCTTATCACTCCCGAGGGTGATTGGTCCCTCGGCCCACGAGGGGTCCGGCTTCGCGTCGAGCAGGGCGCTGTTTTCGTCGGCCAGCCAGAGCCCGGGCTGGGGCTGCAGCGGAACCAACGCCACACTGGGCGGCGCGCTCTTCACGGCCGCGAGCTCGACTGGCTTTGGCCAGGCGGAAGCCGCGCCGCAGGCACTGGCAGTGGGAGCCGGGGCAAGGCCCGGGCTCGCCGTGACCGCGCTGGGCAGTGCGCGGGCCTGCGCCGCCTGCGCGGTCGGCGCGGGTTTTTCAGGCGCGCCCGAGTGCGGTCGGCAAGCGACGAGCGTGCCGAGCAG